>Ga0187851_10000034_pt1 | contig 122135 bp, 94 predicted proteins | sample June2016WEW_6_10_FD_132997 | JGI IMG/M metagenome (GOLD analysis project Ga0187851, IMG submission 132997) | Peatland microbial communities from SPRUCE experiment site at the Marcell Experimental Forest, Minnesota, USA - June2016WEW_6_10 | ecosystem: Environmental > Terrestrial > Soil >... | reverse complement strand
CGCTCCCGCACAAACTGAGAATTATTCTCCGCAGCTACAACGAAGCCAACAACGCCTCGCAATCCAACAATTGCGGCGCGGAGATCGCCGCATGAGACAGAGGGAACTTAGCACTGTCCAGATATTCACTTCTTTTCAAAAATGCGGAATTCAAACGCGTCTAAAGAAACCGCTGGAAGAGCTATTTGCGAATCGTGGAAGAGCGGGTCTTTCACCTCTTGCCACACGCCCGAATCCACCTCCACCGTCCCTCGAAATGGCGTATTTGAGAGGTTGATCATTACCAGAAGTTCCTCCTTCCCGGAACCCCGTAGATAACTTAGGACATGTTGCTCGTCGGAGTTGTGCACCCACGAAACCTGTCTGTTCCATAGCGCGGGGTGTTGCTTGCGAAATGGAATCATGAAGTAGTAGAACTGCTGGAACTCGGGGCGTATCTGCGACGCCTGCCAATAGATTTTGAGTGTCTCGAACAGTGCAGGCCCAGTCGATGGAGTAGCATCCGCCGCCTCCATTCCGTTGTACAACAATGGGACTCCATCCATGGTGAACATCAAGGCAGATGCGGCCAGTGCACCCGGAACTCCATAGCGCACGATTGCCCGCTCTTCGTCGTGATCGTCGGAAATGGTCATGTGCAAGGCTCGTTTAGAAAACGTTGCCCGTTCCTGCTCGATCGTAGTGCGCAGGTCGCTGGCCGGGGCGCCGTGCATAATTACGTCATCAACCTTGAACAGCAAGGGCCATTCATAATCCACCTGAAAGGCACTGCGCATCAGTTCTGGCTTCGATGCCTCAGCAAGCATTAGAATGTCAGGGTTTACCTGGTCCAACGCACGGCGGGCCTGCTCCCAGAAGTCCGTTGGCACTTCTCCTGCTGCATCGCAGCGATACCCATCAACCCCGAAACCCTTCACCCAATAAATGAGCACATCGATCATGTATTGCCGAAGTGCGGGATTCGAGTAATCAAGTGCAGCCACGTCATTCCAGTCGTGAGGAGAGACGAGGTGGCCAGCTTTGTCGTGCTTATAGTAGTCCGGGTGAGCCATCATCACACTGTCGAAGGATGTATGATCGGCCACCATGTCGAGAATTACTTTCATATTCCGCCGATGAGCCTCATCAACCAGATGGCGCAGATCTTCCTTGGTACCGTAGTCCAGTGCAATGGCGTAGTAGTCCCTGACCGCATAAGGACTGCCGCTGGCGCCCTTCTTCTTGAGTTGCCCCACGGGATGAATGGGCATGAGCCACACGACTGTGACGCCAAGAGCTTTCAAGCGATCTAATCCGGCGGTTACTCCATTGAGGTTGCCTTCCAAAGAAAACGAGCGTGGAAACACCTCGTATATCAATCCAGAACGAAGCCACTCTGAGGCGCTAGGCGTCTCGGTGGAAGTGGCCGATTCAGATAAATTCACCGCCGGGGCGGCTTCTTGTGCAGTGGCGATGAGATTACGCGTTATCACCAGCAAGGTTGTCGTTAGCAGCAAGTTCCGCAGGCAGACTGTTCGCAAGGTATTCTCTCTTTACTTATCTTGATCTGATTGGTGGAGCTGTTACTCAGGAGTTGGCAAGTAAGGCGACGGTGAGATCGAAGAATGCCAATGCTTGTAAGGGTTCAGCACTAACGATCTTCGTTTTACTTAGCGTTTTGTGACTAAGCTATTGCCTCGGCCGGTTTCGACACTTTACTCAAAGGTGGCACACGATTCTCCTCGGTGTGGAAGAATTGAATGCTTGGTAGAGTAAGGTAGGCGGACAGCGCCGGCCTTGGTGGCTGACGCTGTCTGCGATGGTTGGTTAGAAGACAAAGCGAGCTGACAACTGAATTTGACGGGAGCTGCCTGTGCGGAGCGCAGTGATTTTGCCAAAATTGGTGTCACCCATGTTGGTGTCTGGAAAATTGAAGTTTGCAGTGTTGGTTATATTGAAGGCATCGCCATGCAGCTCCAGAATTTTGCCCTCGATAATCTGGAAATTCTTTTGCACGCCGAGGTCGTCTTTTCGGTAGCCGGGGCCGCGGACATAATTCCGTCCAAGTGTTCCCACGCGGGTGTACACGGCGCTTCCTGATCCATCCGTTGCCGTCTGGGTGGGAATAGCGGTGCTGAAGTCAGCCTTGTTAAACCAAGCGTTAATGTTTTTTGGGTATTGAATCGAAGAGACAAGGTCGGGCCGATTGCAGGGGTTAGCGTTGCACGTTTGGAGATCGATTGGCTCCCCAGTCTGAAGAAGAAGGATGTTGTTGAACTGCCATCCGCCGATCACCGCGTCCAGGACGCGGGGAGCGTTCGAGGCGAATTTTTTGCCGCGTCCGAAGGGCAGATGGCCGACAAGTGATCCGCTGAAGATCTGCCGTTGATCCTGGTCTGCGTTGCCATAGTTGGCCTTCGGATCGTTATAGAGGGGCCCAAAGGCAACTGACGGGCCGCCGAATGCAGTCTCTGAATTGGTGAGCGCGTGGGACCACGCGTAGGATGCCGTGGCCGTGAGATATATCCCTTGATGCTCGAGGTGCGCCTGCAGTCCGTTGTAATTGGAACTGCCGTTGTAGTCGTTGTACGTGATGCCCCCTATGCTTGGGAACGGCTTGGTTGTGGCGCCGATGGTATAGATGTTGTAGGGATAGTAGGTCGAGAGCCGGCTGGAACGGGTGCCTACATACGCCAGGCTGACCACATTGTTCAATCCGAGCTGGTGTTGGAGTTGGATATTCCATTGTTGGTTCATGCTGTGGTTATTGTTCTGATTGACGGCAATTCCGCCATACGTGGCTGGAGGGTTGTCCGGGGTGAAGTTTGCGAAAAGGGGCGATGGCTGTCCATTAGAGGGGGCTGCCGCACCCGCACTGAAGGGGCAGTTGTAGGGGGTGTTGGAGGTGGCGGCCGCCAATCCGCCTGGGTTTGACTCTCCGGTTAAGCTGACGCAATAACCGGCGTAGGCGTTGTAGGTATTGGCGCCGGCAAACGGTTGCTGCTGACCTAACTGGTTGCTGATGCCTCCGTAATCGGGAAAGTAGAAGATGCCATATCCGCCGTGAACGGAGATCCTGCCATTTCCCGACAGATCGTAGGCAAATCCGATACGGGGCGCGAAGTTGCTGTAATCCTGGTTAATGATGCTCTTTGATATGCCGGCCTGGTCAGCAATCATCACGTGGCCGGTCTGGATATTGAACGCAGACATCTGATTGTGCGCCTCGTAGGGCCAGGTCAACAAATCCCAGCGTGCGCCGAGGTTGAGAGTGAGCCGTTTATTGACGCGCCAGTCATCCTGGACAAAAATGCCATCTTCCTGGCTGATTTCCGCGAAGTATCCGTTCTGCGTACCAACCTGATACCAGTCATCGAATGCAGCGAGCATTTCGCTCACCTCATATCCGGTGTAGTCGGTTCCATCACCGGCATAAGAGAAGAAGCCCTTCCCGGAAATGGGGCGGAAGTATTCCAACTGACGGCGAATGAATGTGCCGCCGAGACTGATCGAATGAGTGCCTCGATTGATATTGAGGGTATCGGTCACTTCATAGTTGTTTTGAGGGGTGGCAAACAAGCCATAATCGCCTGAGTACACGATTTGACTGTTACTCGCGCCGATGATTGGGCCGCCCTGGTTTGACGCCGCGAGGGTCGAATTAATCAGCCCGTCGTCCGCGGCGACGTTAGTCCCTATGTTGCTTGGCTGGAAGCCGTAGTTGTCGCGCAGATAAGCAATGCGCAATTCGTTGACTATGCTGGCCGAGAAGGTGTGCGTGTTTCCAAAATCCCAGCCGCGGGCGTGCGTGTAGTTGGAGTTGCCATTGTGTGACAACTGAGGTTCGCCCGGTGGCGATACGAGGTCTGATGTATTGAAGTTCGCGGAATTGTCATAGGACATGCGCGCGAAGTACAGGTCGTTTGCCGTGCGGTTAAAGTCGATACGAACATCGAAAGTGTTGAAGCCGTAGCCCGTTCTGAGCTCATATGGATCGTTGTTGAAAACGCTATAGCCCGCAGATCCCTCAGCTATGGCAGGCTTAGGAAAGCTCTGGAAGTATTTCAGTGCCGCTGGATTTTGGCGGTCGGTTGGGATTATGTTGGTTACGCCGCCGCTCGAGAAGGGGGCGCAGCCCGTGTTGATGGCGCCGCAGGTCTCGGGGTCCCAAATATAACCCAAGCTTGTAGAGTTGGGAGATCCGATAAGGCCGTTCAGATTGGCAGCATTGGGGTAGAAATGGGGAAATCTCGTGACGAATCCAGTCTTATCTGTTGAAGAGCTTCCACCCGTCAGAACGGGGTTGAGCAACTCGGTGAAGTCCCCTGTGCGCATCCTCAAAGTCGGAACGGTGTCAGACCCGTAGCCGCTCGGTTCTGAGGAGCGAGTGTTCTGGTAATCGCCGAAGCCGAAGAGCTTGTTCTTGATGAAAGCCCCCCCCACGGATCCACCGAACTGGTTGCGCCGGTAAGGAGGATTCGCGGTAGGCGGATTGTTCAGGAACTGATAGTTGGGATTCGCCGCCCATTTGCCACTGCGGTTGAAGTCGAAGGCGGACCCGTGGTAATTGTTGGTTCCCGACTTGATAGAGCTCACAAGGAATACACCACCGGCGCGGCCATACTGCGCAGGCGCTACGTTGGTATTGACTTTGAACTCCTGTGTTGCATCGACGGGCGGGAAAAATACGATGATGTTTTGCAAATCATCGTTGTTGTCTACGCCGTCAAGGATAAAATTGTTCGCTTGCTCGCGGATGCCGTTGGCCGAGAGCTGGCCGCCGCCCGTATCATAGTAGCGGTTGATTGTATCCTGGCCATACTCGTTATACGCGCCTATCGTCACGCCGGGGGCGAGCAGCGTCAGGTTGAGCGTGTTACGGCCGTTCAAAGGCAGTTCGGTGATCTGTGTTGACTCAATCGTCTCGCCAAGGGTTGGATTCGTCGTGTTCACCAATGGCGCGGCACTCGTGACTTCGATCGAACTCGTGACCGCTCCCGGTGTCAACTTGAAAAGCAAGTCTTGTACCTGAGCGACAGTCACCGTGATGGATTGGTGCTGAGACTGGAATCCAGGAGCCGAGATTTTGGCCGTATAGATACCACGCGGCACGGCGGGGAGATTCAGCTCTCCGGCGTTGTTCGAGGTGGCCGTCAGTACGAGGCCGTTTTCATTGTTCGTGAGGGTAAGGGTGGCTCCAGAGACAACCGCTCCGGCCTGATCCATGACCGTCCCAACCACTTTGCCTGAATCTGATTGGGCATGTGCTTGCATAGTCACGCCAAAAGCGACGAGGAATACAAGTGCCGTTGCTTGGACTCTTTTTAAGACCGCTCTCAAAAGCGCGTCTCTTCTTGAAGCTTGGGTCATGTCGCTGTTCTCCTTAAAGTTGTATTACCTCTCTTGATTTGTGTCTCGTCCTTCCAAATGCTTCCCGCGTTAGGCTTTGGCGGCATCTTGGCTCCAAATAACCCCCATTGCGGTTTTGGATTTTTGAGGCGCTGATAACAATCGGTGTTCTGTACAGCAGTGCGCAATGGATGCTTCATCAATTTCGTCTTCACTCGGCATTAATCCTTGTTTATTCGTCATTAACTAGTAACCGTACTTTTATCAGTTACTTACGCAAGCACTTACATCACCCGAGAAATTCCTCCGCGGTTTGAAGGGTGTGTTAACCTTTGGTTGTTGTAAGAATGCTGTTGGGTGGCAGAGAGTGCAGAATCTCGAAAAACGAGGACGGATTACTTTTGGTCTATTTGAAGTGGATCTCCAGAGCGGTGAGATCTGGAAGTCCGGCCACCGGGTGAAACTGCAGGATCAGCCCTTTAAAGTGCTGGCTGCTCTGCTTACGAAGCCCGGCCAAGTCGTGACCCACGGCGAATTGGAGTCTCAAGTTTGGGGCCCTGATACGACTGTCGATTTTGAGCGCGCTCTCGCAGTTGCGATAAAGAAGGTACGCGAGGCTCTCTCTGACTCTGCCGAAAATCCTAGATTCGTTGAGACCCTTGCGAAGCGCGGATACCGATTCATAGCGCCGGTATCTGTAACCTCCACTGCATTTCCGCCGTTCCCCGTCGATGAATCGGATGGAGATAGCAAGACCCAGGGGATTTCCCCGAAACCCTTCATTCCCCACGCAGCACAGGTTTCGCCACCGGTTCCATTTTCGGGCATCTCGACCTCAATCCGCGATTCGGAACCGGATGCGGGCGAAACCGCACCGGCTACAAAGAGCGCGGTCCGTAAGCGGCTTGATTGGAGCAAACGCAATTTCGTACTCTCCGGCCTCGTTCTGGCGTTTCTCCTGGGCTTAGTGGCGATGATTTGGCTGCGGGCGCGTCCGGCTGTTTTGCCGCCTTTGCGTGTAGAGCAGTTGACCCATGACAGCCCAGTTTCCGCCGGACCACCCGGCATGGAAAACCTGCTTACATTAGCCACTGATGGCCAGCGCATTTTCGCTACGGTTCTAGGGAGTGGAAAACCTCAACTTGCGGCAATCGATATCAGTACCGGAGCAGTACAGCCCCTCACTATACCGACCGAACTAATCTCTGTCAGAGTAGCCGATATCTCAAAAGATGGATCGCACCTGCTTCTGCGTAGCCAACTGTCTCCCCAGTCCGAACAGCCGCTCTGGATTGTTCCTACTGCTGGCGGAGGCGCGTTACGAGTGGGGAACGTCCTGGCGCAGGACGCAACCTGGATGCCGGATGGAACAAGCATCCTGTTCGCCAACGGAAATGAATTGAATCAGATCCGGCTGGATGGCGGAACGATCACCCCAATTGCCAGGTTGGGAGGAAGGGCTTTCTGGCTGCGGTGGTCTCCCGACGGCGCGATTCTCCGCTTCACGGTCATGGACCCTTTGACGCACACCGGCTCCTTATGGGAACTGAAGCGCGGCAGCAAGACGCCGCGGCCTTTGCTCAAGAACCGGATAAGCCAAGTGCTCGATTGCTGCGGAAACTGGACGGCGGACGGCAAGGGCTACGTCTTCCAGGCAAGCGTAAGCTCGAGCAGCAATCTTTGGGAGCTAAAGAGCAGCGGCATGGGGTCGTCTTTGACTCAACTGACGAACGGGCCTCTTAACTTTTTCTCTCCCATCGCTGCGCGGTCAGGCGAGCGCATTTATTTCTATGGCTCAGACCAGCCTTCTGGATTGCAGCGATATGACGGCGAGCAACTTGGTTTTCGGCCGGAGCGCTCCTTCCTCGCCGACGCCAACCGTGTGGCTTACTCCCACGACCGCCAATGGGTAGCCTGGGGAGATTTAGCTGGAAGATTATGGCGTGCACGATCCGCAGATGGTTCTGACAAAATACAGCTCACTCCTAACGATCTGGAGGTTTTCTCAGCACAATGGTCTCCCGACGGCAGTAAGCTGGCCATCATGGCCCGGCGTTCCGGTGCGACCTGGCAGATCTACATCGTGAATGCGGACGGAGGTAGGCTGGAGCTACTTATGAAGGACGACCGCAATGTCGCCGATCCAGGCTGGTCTGCGGATGGGAAAGAGATCATTTTTGGACGAGAGCCGGATTCCATGGGAAAAGAAACTGGACCGCGTGCGATCGAACTATTCAACCTGCAAACTCAAACGAGGACGACTGTGCCGCGCTCGGAAGGCTTCTTCAGTCCGCGCTGGTCACCCGATGGCAAATGGATTGCGGCTCTAACCCTTGCACAGAACAAGGTAATGCTATTTGATGTCGCCAATCAGCGCTGGAGTGAAGTGGCGTCGACAAGCGCCTCTGATCCGATTTGGAGCGGCGACAGCAAATCGATTTTCGTTCATGCGTTTTTGGCGGAGAACCAACCTATTATTAAAATTTCGGTGCCGAACGGCGAAGTGAAGGTGGTCGCCAGCAGCGCAGATTTTCACTCAGGGGAACCGGCGGACTACTTTTTCGGAGGTTTGACGCCTGAAGATTCTCCGCTGGTCAGGCCGCGAGTCGGCACTGGAAATTTGTTTACGATGGACCTCGATCGACGTTAGTGAAATCTCTGCGATTCTCAGGATGGGCTATCTATGCCTGGAAGGCGAAGTACGGAGGCATGGATGTGAGCGAGGCTGAAGAGGTAAAGCACCTTCGGGATGAGAACGCGCGGTTGAAGAAACTGGTGGCCGAGCTCAGCCTGGACAAGGACATGCTTCAGTCGGTGATCCGAAAAAACTCCCTGTCTCGTAGAACGGTGAGTAGAAGTGAGGCGCTTGCTGGAGGAGTACCCGGCCAGCAAGCGCCACGTCTGCGGGCTGATCGAAGCACCAAGATCGAGCTGCCGGTATCACAGCCGCCGTGATGACAGCGGCCTGAGCGAACGTTTACTTGAACTGGCGCGGGAGCAGCCGCCTCAAGGCGACCCTGACGGGCTCCGCTTCGCTCCGGCCTTGACCGGGCTGCACCCCTGCCCGAAAATAATCCACCAGGAAGGCGAAGTAAGAAAGGAAATCAGGTTATGATCTCATAAACCAAACTGGGCGAAATTTGGGGTCAGGTCATCTGAATTTATGGTGCCCGGAGGGGGATTTGAACCCCCACGGCCTTGCGGCCTGCGGATTTTAAGTCCGCTGCGTCTGCCAATTTCGCCATCCGGGCAAAGGGACAGCTACATCATTACACTTACCTCGATTACCCGGCACTGCCAAGCGCCGCCATCTTCCCGATTCCCCTCACTGAATTTTAACCGCAAATGGAACAGAGCACTAATGATAAGGCACGAGAGTGCGGGGCTGTTTCAAGTGAAAGGCGAACTGCAAGACGAATCGGCCTTGACTCGGGCGTCCATTTCGGCATTGCCCCGACGTCAGAATGCGATGTGCAATCCAAGGCCTAATACCCTTCATGACCGTTCCTCCGACAAGTTTCCCTTTTACTCGTCCATGGCACCCACAAAAAAACCGGCCCAAAGGCCGGCGTTGTCATTCACATTCATTTTCTCACGGTCTACTTCAAAAATCGTACTCAGAGGACGCGTTCCATACAACGAATTAGAAGCTGACCTTCCTTTCGGGATACCAGGTTAGCCGGATCGTGGTGCTGGTTACTGTCTGTTGGCCCGGCAAGTAGATAGGGGCTTTCCACCGTTCGTAAGTGAAGTTACCGTCGATTTCTAAGTCCTTGCCAAAACGTTTGACAGCCTCGAAATTGATGTCGTTCAAGGTAGTGCCGCCGGGAATAAAGTCTTTCGAGGCTTTCTGGTTGCGCACTCCCACCTGGAGCCATTCGTTGCCGCTCAAGTGGTACGTAATCCACCCTTGGCCGCCTTTGTCCTCTCGGCCGATCCAGTCGCCGAACAGTTGACCATTGTTGGTGTAGCCCTGCCTCTGAACCTGCTCCCAGTATTGATAACGACCGCCAATACTCACATTCGTACAGCTTGGGGGTGTGGTTGGGGGTGTGGCACTGTAACAAGCTGAGGAATCGGTGTTGACACCTTCGACGCGCACATCAAGCTTGGGAATGCCGGGGAAATGAGACAGATAGAGACCAGGCCTGAAGGCGCCGTGCAAAGGCTTGGCGATGGGACTGGGCGCGTCGTGCGCGTCGGAGTCAGTGTAGAGCGTTAGCCAGTTGCGTGGGAAAGGCAGACGATACACGAAATCAAATGCACTGAAACGGGCGCCGGGGTCCAGATTACTATTCTTTTGGGATGGAACGGTCGAACTAAAGCTGAAAAAGCTTCTCAGGAAACTATGAAGGTTAATAGGTTCGTGACCTTGTCCTCCCCAGATCACAGTGCGTTCGAAGCCGAACTCGAGATCGCGAGTTGGCTTGAAACTGAACTTCTCGACGTGGACCCAAGGGTCGCCTGGGTTGGTCACGTTCGGTATGTTGGTCGAGGGGTTAGCTATGTACGCAGGGTTGGGCATATAGGTGTGGCCTTTGAGCGGTCCGACAATAAACTCGTAGCGGAAAAGCCCAGTGAGTCTGGAGAGAACCGGAATGTATATCGGTTCCACGCGGTTGATGCGGAACGAATAAATATTCTCCGCGTTGTTGGAGTAGGCCATGCCACCGCCCAGCCCAGGCCCCAACCAGTCATCCTGCTTGCCAAACGATATCTCGTGGCCGACCACGTGCGCTGAAACATAGGCTTCAATGAATCGCCCATCGGTGGTTGCGGCGATCGGCCCCATAGGGATGGTGGTTTGGTTGTATGGGAGCCCGGTGGCGGCGTTGAGGAAGGTCGTGAGGTCAATTGCACTGAGCGTCTGTGCAAGTGTTTGGGAGTAGCCGGTGGCGGATGGCGCGTCTTGGAACTCGCCGCGCGCATAGAGGGTAAACCGGCCGGCAGTAGCATACCCGCTGGCACCGGAGTAGTTGTTGAAACCACTTTCGTAGGGGCGTCCATAGTCATTGATGATGGTCGAGCCCAGATGGAAGCTGTCTCGTAGGGACGAACCGCTGATGCCGCGGCCTGTTGAGTAAATCGACTCCAGCCCGGAGCTGGCTTGGCGTACCAGGCATTGCTTCTCTGCGTCGTAATGTAAAAAACGGATTAAGGCAGTGTAAATATCCTGCGCCTCGCCTGAGGTCGGATCTCCATACAAATCCGCGTCGCGAAACTCGGCATCGATATCTTCAAGCATGTGGCTCAAACTGGCGCGCGTCCATGGACGCATGCCCAGATACGCGTGATCGATATAGCCCATGGAGTAGAGCCGCAGCATAGCCGGGTAGACCCAACTGTCAACCGGAATGTACGGCGAACCCTGAGTGGAAGATTCGCACACTGCCATGGAATGGTTCGAATCACGCCCCGAGTGTGCGGATCTTTCAGGCGCGGGCGGTTGCTCAGAGGCGTGCAGAGAGACCGGCATAAGGAGAAGTCCTGCCCACACGGTTGCGCGTTGGAAGGAAAGAGAGTTGCCCAAATGCTTGCTCACTCATGCACCTTTTCTCTTAACATTTAGAATTCGCATTTTCCTTCTCAATGCTTTATCCCCTCGCCACGTACAACCTTAACTACCGTCATGCAAATTATCTGGAGATCGAAGATAAACGATCGCCGCTGCAGATACTCATAGTCAAACTCTACCTTGACGGGAATTGGCAGTTCATCGCGGCCGTTCACCTGCGCCCAACCGGTCAGTCCAGGCACCAAAACGTGGATGCCTCGCTCGGTCCGTAGCGAAATCAAATCGTCTTGATTGAACAATGACGGGCGTGGTCCGACAACACTTAGGTCGCCTCCGAGGATGCTGAATAACTGAGGCAATTCATCAAGACTCGTTCGGCGGAGAAATCTGCCAATGGGAGTTAGATAAATTGCAGGGTCCGACAGAAGATGAGTGGGAAGCTGGGGGGTGTCTATCCGCATGCTCCGGAACTTCGGCATCCGGAAGATCCGATTGTCCTTTCCTACGCGATCGGACCAATAGACTGCTGGACCGTTTGACGCTGCCTTGATGAGTAACGCGAGCACAACAAAAAGCGGCAACAAAACCAATAAAAGCAAAACAGCCGCCAGCACATCGAAGACTCGCTTAGTCCAAGGCACTTGATATCTCCAACGCCATCGCTCGCCTCTTCGTTGCTCCTGGTTCAGAAGAAAAGAGCACGGACCCCACTCATTCTCCCTGTTTCCTGCCGAGAAACCACTCTGCTGTTCGGACCAAGCCCCAATCAAGAGTTTTTGGAGCACTCCATCCAAGACACTTCTTGGCTTTTTCCCTATCTACAACGAGAGATGAGCAGAGACGCTGAACTGCCGCATCCTTTCGCAATAGGGTTCCAGCTAAACGCAAGACCGCCTTTGGGCAGTTCACGATTCGCGCTGAACAATGGAGTGCTGTCGCCATGTGCCGAACAAGGTCTGAAGTTGAGATGTCTTCCCCGTCACTGACTATGAAACAATCATTCGCCGCGCCTGGATGATCAAGAAGATGGCAAAGAAAATCGCTCAGGTTGTAAACACTCACTAGGCTTCTACTGTTATGCAGGCTGCCCACAGGTAACGGAATTCCACGAGCTATGCACTTCAGCAGAGCAAGAAAATTCCCTCTAACCTCCGGACCGTAAACCAGCGGTGGCCTGACAACTACCCATTCCATCTCAGTTCCCGTTCCAATCTGACGCAAACTCTCTTCGGCTTCCCATTTCGACTGCCCATAGTAGTCGCAATAGTTAGGCTGATCGTCTGCAAAGAACGCTCTCCCTTCCGTTGCCTCGCCATTTACCTTAATCGAACTCAGATAGATAAACCGCTTTACGCCGGCCTGCACCGCCATCGATGCAAGACTCTCGGTGAAGCATACATTTACCTTCCGAAATTCAGAGAGCGGATTTCCTGCGGTCTCATGCATAACATGAGCGCGGCCAGCTAGATGGACCACTGCATCCGCCTTCCGAAGGATTTCAGATAACTTTTCCCCGGGCCCCAGCGAAGGGATCCGGCAAATCCTCATTGAACCGGAGAGGTCTCCGAAAGCTGACACGTTCGCACGTTCCCTAATACATGCAGTCACATCTCTGCCTGATTCGACGAGTTTTCGGCAGAGGTGCTGACCGATGAAACCATTGGCGCCGGTCACTACAACGTTCTTCGGACTCATCACTTGACCCCAGGCATTTCTACAAAAAGACCTACAAGAATAACTCATCTCAGCATCACTGGCGCTTGGCGGTTTCTTAAGCTGACCTTCCACTTACTACCCTATCCAAGCAGACTGTGGAAATGAGGCTTGTACAGAACTGCCCTAAGTGCGCGCAGAGGCAGGCGTCCTCGATTCAAGCGTGCCAACGGCTTTTTTCAGTACTGTCAGCATTTTGCTGGCTTGTCGCTCGCGACTATGGTTGGAGGCCATCGCCCGGCTTTGCGCAGCTAACTTTGAGAGCAAGCCATGGTCTTGCTTCAGGAGAAGTACCGCATCTGCCAATACTCGCGGGTCGTTCGATGGGGCCCAGAGTCCGACGCTTTCCCTCTCGACAAGGTCACTGGCTTCCCCTTTGGGCGCAGCCAGCAGGATGGGAAGACCCATGCCCATTGCTTCAAAGATTTTGGATGGAATAACAGTTGCGAACGTCGGTGCGTTCTTCAGATGGATTAGAGCCACGTCGCACAAACTCCAGAACTCCGGCATCATTTCTTTCGGCTGAGCCGGCACGAACACAACATTGCTAAGACCTTGACGGTGGGCCTCGGCTATAAGCATCTCTCGCTCCGACCCAGCTCCGACAAAGAGGAAGCGCACACAAGTGGAGTCGATAAGGGCGGCCGTTGACAAAACGTTTTGGAGTCCATGCGCCATGCCATGTGTGCCGATATAGCCAACTACAAAATCGCTTTCAGCGATGCCGAAGGAGGCCGCCAAGGCAGCATCGCGTTCACGCGGAGCGTATCGCGGGAGATCGACTCCATTGATAACAACGTCGATCTTCTCCTCAGGAACCCCACGTTGCACGAGGTTTTGTTTGAATGCATTCGTCAGTACAACAATCCTTGCGGCCCTCCGATATAAGAATAATTCGAGCCTTTCTAGCCAGCGCAAGGCAAAATTCCTTCTCATCGCACCAACTGCCACGATCGACTCAGGCCAAAGGTCGGATAGTTCTAAAACGAACGGCAACCTGCGCGTCACTGAAAGAGCCCATCCACCCACCGCAGCGAAAAACTGCGGCGAGGATGCCGCTATCAAGTCCGGCCTCCGTTCCCCAAGGCCCGCCAGAAACGCCATCACCATATAGGAGAGAAAATCCAAAGTCCGGAGAATCGTTCCATTGTTGGAAGTTATGAGGGTCTTGACTCTCACCACGCAAATGCCGTCAATCTCCTCAACCTGTCGCCAACGATTCCTGTAGCCCGGGAACAGCCTTCCGTCTGGAAAATTCGGGGCACTCGTGATGACTGTGACGGCGTGTCCCCACTTCACCCAGTAACATGCTCTCTCATAGACCCGCGCCGCCTGCGCGTTTCGCTCAGGAGGAAAATTGTCAGCTAAGAACAAAATGCGCATTAGGTTGATTCACCATAACTTTCTTCGCAGAGCATGCGGCCTGGCTCTCTGAAACCCTGTCACGTTTCGGCAGGCGGGCGTGCCGCCAGAACCGAGGGATCTACTTACCTCGTAGAGGAATGAATGACCGGAACACCAAGGGTGCCGCACCCTTGAAGCGCCCTACGATGGTCGTGTTGGGAATTGAAAGGTTGAATCCGGGGTGGTACATGGTCTCTTCACGACTTTTGCTTAACTTAGGGTCCAACGTGATTTCTGGCTCTACGCTGGGGTGGAAATGAAAGAAGATCTCGACCTCATGTTCGCCGGTGCCCTCGACCATGTCCGTGACTGTTAGACCGTCACCGCGCAGTTCCAACCGTCTCCGGAGAATCACCGGACTCTTCAATCGCCGGTAACCGTCATGGGCTGCTTCCACAAAACTCTTGTTGTCCGTTCTGACATCGAAAGGATAAGCGCGCCGAGCAACTCGAAAACTCGCCCATACTTCCGACTGGTCGAAGCCGTCGATCCGCACCGTGTTGTGAGCGGCAGTTCCCCGTTGGCGTTGCCGCTCCGCACCCGCCTCGTACGTAGACGTACCTGAATTCACAACTACACGCTTTCCGTGATGGGCGAGTTCAAAAGAGAGCGTATCAGCATGGCCATGGCCCGGTTGGTAGTCAGGTCCAATAGAAGCCGCATCAAAAACCACAACAGAGTAATCGTTTTCCAGTCGGATGTAACCGCTATCCCCCAACGGGAGTCGCTCAGGCTTGATCGCGAGACGTTCTGCGTAGTCGGTAAGGGTTTTGAGCCCGGGAGCGACATCAAATGTCGCGTCGTTGAAAAACGCAATTCGGCCATCCGAATGCGTCATGTTCCGCAGCCAGCCGAGCATGCGACCTGCCACGCTGCTCCAATCCGGGAGCAAATCCGGCCACGTCCGGCGAAGATTGATCAGGTCCAGAACGTCTTCAAGGATCAAGCTATGATACATGGGGCTTCGCTCGAAATGACCCCCGTCATCGAGTATCTGTTCGGGCAATTGAGATGCCAGTATCCGCAGGCCGGAGGCTAGCCAACGATCTGCCGCCTCGCCCTCGAAGAAAGCACCAGCGAAAACAAGAGCTTTGCCGTTTGCAATTAGGTGATTGCCAAGCAGGTGGTATTCGATCGTTTGTGCGAGATAGCGCGCCTGGAGAGCAAGGCTGTCGATCACTGATTTCTCGAGAGGATTGCCGGAAAGTGACCATTTGATCCAATTGCAAATGCGGAGGGACAGGGGGTACGGTTCCCAACCGATTCCGCTGCCCACGGGATTTTCTGCAATCCACTTCCGGATGAGGTCTGCAGTTGGGCTGTCGAAATAGTGAAGGTTATAGAGCCAGAGCTTAGGGATGCCCGGATCATTCCAGGATTCAATTTGGCGTTCCTCGTTCAGGAAGCGAAACTGGTTTGGCGCGGTCTGAGAACATTCGCGTTGAATCCCGATGCTCCATTTTCCTGTGCGACAGCGTGTTTGCAGTGCTAGACCAGGCGCAAGACGGCGAGGGCTAGAGCGACATACGCGACTGTAGATCTGAATGGGCTTGAGATACCGGACTGTGTTGAAAACGCGAGTCAGCATGGACCCTAGCTTCTAAAGCGAGGCAGCTTTAAGAGTGGTGCGAGAAACTTCGAGCAACTCATCAAAAGGGATTGGAGACGAAGCGCCGGCGCGTATGGCTGCGACAAAGGCGGCCGCCATTTCAATCGCGCCTTTGTTTTGCTGCCAGAGCCTCATACTCTTGAAGCCCGGCCAGCCGAAACCATTCAGTTTTCTAAAATTGTCAAGAACCAGAATGCGACCACCTGCAAATACCTCAAGGCGCTCTTTAGGGAATGACTTGTGCCCGCTGGCGAAGTAATGAACTGTGCCGATGGAACCATCTTCGTATGTGATGGTGATGGTGACTGTGTCTGACGACTGTCGTATCGTTTGAACGTCCCGGGCGGGGCAGCCAATCAAGAATCGCAGGAGATCAATGAAATGACACGCTTCACCAATGATGCGCCCTCCTCCCGAATCTGGATCTTGCGTCCAATGGTCACGAGGTATTGACCCCGCATTGACAGTGTAGACGAGGGCTTTCGGTTCTTTCACACACTTGAGCAACTGACTCATGCGCTGGACTTGAGGTGCAAATCGACGGTTAAAACCCACCATTAGGAGGGGAGTTTGGGGGAGAGAACGCCAAGTCTCTTCAATCTGGTCAATCTGTTCCGGGTTGAGTGCGAGCGGCTTCTCAACAAGGACGTGTTTCCCAGCTTGCAGCGCCCGGCACACAAGCGCGGCGTGGCTGTCATGCCGTGTGCAGATTGCAATGGTGTCGATACTGGGATTCGTCAAGATGACATCGACATCCGTAGTTGCCTCTTCAAATCCGAACTTCCGTCCTGCGTGAGCCGCGCTGAGCCCGCCATTCGCCGCAATCGAGACCAGGCGAGCGCCTGTTTTTTTGATTGCAGGAATTAGAACCTTCGTCGCATAACCGCCCGCACCGATGAATCCAATAGCAGCGCCGGCGAATGGGCTTGGCGGCTGTCGTGGCTGGAGAAAGATTCGCTGCTGGAAGGGCTCGGAGTTGGACCGATCAGCTTCGTATTCAAGAAGAATCCCAAGGTAGAACTCATCGTTTTCAAGAAGCTTATAAGCATCAAGCGCGCGTTCAAACGGGAAGCGGTGGGTGATCAAGGGCTCGACGCTGAGACGACGATCAACCATCATGTCGAGCACTGCTTCAAAATTCCGCTGCTCGGTCCACCGGACGTAAGCAGGCGGATAGTCATGCCCTCCTTGCTCGTATGTAGGGTCGTATCGGCCGGGTCCATACGAGCAGGAAACCTGGAAGCTTAATTCTTTTTTGTAAAAATCGTCACGGGAAAGTTCTAGGCCAGTCACGCCGACAAGGACGATGCGGCCACGTTTGCGGCACATGAGCGCAGCCTGGTGGACCGGCTCACTGCTCTTTGTGGAAGCGGTGACGATTACACCATCCACGCCCCGACCTCGGGAGAATCGGTCGGCTGCGACAAGAGGGTCCTCGCCCGTAGTGAGGTTGACAGTCTCCGCGCCGAACGACTGTGCAATTGCCAGCTTCCGCGCATCAAAGTCTATTCCTAACACTCGACAGCCCTGAGCGCGTAGAAGTTGAACGGCAATGAGGCCGACCAAGCCAAGCCCAGTCACCGCGAAGGCCTCGCCTAGAGTCGGTTGAGCAAGCCGGATACCTTGGAGTGCGATCGCCCCAACGACGGTGAAGGCCGCGGCCTCGTCTGTGACGCCATCCGGAATTATCGCGGAGAGATTCTTCGGCACGCTGACAACTTCGGCATGGGGGCCATTGGAGACGACGCGATCTCCAATATGAAATTCAGAGACTCCCGGCCCAACCTCAAGTACAACGCCAGAGCTTGAGTAGCCAAGTGGAATAGGTTGGTCGAGCTTTGCGCGGACAGATTCCCAAGTAGCGCTCAACCCGTCAGTACGGACCTTGTCGAGAACTTGGCGGACTTTGTCGGGCTGTTGGCGAGCCTTGTCGATCCAGCCAGCCTTGCCAAACTCCAGAAGCATGCGCTCGGTACCAGCAGAGATCAGGCTCACGTCGTTGCGGATAAGAATAGTACCTGGTTTCGCTCCCAAGGAGGGTACTTCGGCTAGCTTCAGCGTGCCTTGTCTCAGATTTTGCAGAAGTTGATTCACTTCTTAGCCTCAAGATGTATGTATTGCAACATTCTCAGATCCTACTGTGCGTCCATCCGGTATACCCGAAACAACAAATCGCAGTTTGCCTGTACGGCTTCGTTCGATTCGATCGACGTATTCGATTCCTATGGACACCAGATCTCCTAGGCGCAATTTCGTTTCCTCAAGCAGATGTTGCTCGTCTTGTGGCCCATAGTCTTTCCCGCGCACAATTCGGTATACTATTTTCCCCGGTCTCTCGTTATAAATCTGCGCCTCACGGATACTCAAGAGATCTTTAAAGATGTGATCCATGCGACCGATTCGCGCCCCATTCTGAAGAACCACGTAGTCCTCTTGGCGCCCGTCAACACGTTCTACAAGGCGACCCGGCCGTCCGCAGGGGCACACCCCATTAAATAACGTCACGATGTCTCCGGTGTCGTAACGGACTAGAGCAGTCGCTGGATTTGTGAAGTTTGTCCCAATCACTCTGTAGGTGTTCTCATTGTGAGTGGGAATGAACTCAACAGCGGAAAAGTCTTCGTCTGTGTGCAGCCGGCCAAGTTCGCACTCAGAGAAGTTCGCAACCGCTTCCGCCATGCCGTAATGCTGCACGGGTTTCACTCCGAATGCCTTTTGGATGAGTTCAACCTGCTGGGGGAGGAGATTCTCTGCTCCGGTGGTAATCCACCGGACATGGTAACCGAGGTCTGCTCCAGTCTCTAGTATGAAGGCAGCAATGAGAACGAGAACCGAGGGGTATCCGTGAAGCCACGGAGGCTGCCGACGTCTAAGCTCCGATATATAGGACATAAGGTTTACATGGGTCATGTGGTAGGCGCTAAAGAGGATTTGCCGGGCTGGTGAGTTGACCCGCCAGAACGGTGGGCTACTTTGGGACACCGGTACGACCGACCGTCCGCCGAAATATCCGCACCATGTATCAAGGTTGATCCCGTGCCATCGCCGGTAACGCCACCATACTGCCCATTGCTCGCGCTCGGCCCCGAGCGTTGCCCAGAAGTGAAAGCCGCTTCCAGTCGTTCCGCTCGTGTGGAGCTTTATTCTCGGGCTTAGTTGCAGGCCATCGGGTGAGAGCTCGTCTGAATGTTCTTGGACAACCCCTTTGTCTATAACTGGCAACTGACGCAAGTCACTCAAACAGCGTAGGTGACTAGGGTCCACTCCCCACTCGCGGAATCGGGATCGGTAAAAAGGAACAATTGCAACGACCTGCTGAATAAAGCTGGCAAGCCTCTGGTCCCGGAACTCTTCGCATTGAACACGATTCAAGTGGGTTCGAGCCTCTACGTCACTCAACAACTCAAAAAAGGCGTCGCTGTAACGTCTACGCTGGATTTGCCAGCCTTCGACGTTGCACGCTAGGTTCTGTAGCGCTATTGGTAGCCGCGGATAAATGTTGTACAGGTCCTTCACCGAGCCCCCACGAGCTATTTGCCTTCTGGCCTTTCGATGTGGCCCTTCCACCCAAAGTGTGGCTCGAAATGAAAAGTATCCATGAAAGATATGTCCGTCAACAAGCCGTTCCACTCCGGCTTGTTACTTACCAGCCTCACATCCGGCCAGTCCCAGTCGGTTAAGGGATAGTGCTTACAGCGGAAGGCTTGCCGAATGATCGGAATCTTCGCCGGATCGAATCCCACTAGGATGGCGCAAGCGGCATCCACACTGGCCGGGTTGGTTCCAAAAACAACTGTCCCCGAATGTACCGGGTCAGGGTTCATCGGCCCGCGACCCTCCCCTGCAATGATCCCATCCACGAGAACTATGTGGCGCTTTCGGCTCTCCGACCCATCTTCCCTAAAAATGCCGCTCGGATCCCCGTAAAGTAATATTTTGTTCAGGTCCAAGCACATCCGCCAAACTGTATCGTTGCCGTACCAATTCCCGCTCCGAATCACTTCTTCTGTTGAGCCGAATATCTTTAGAGCGGCCTTGCGGGCATGACGGTGGAGGATACTCCCGATGAGCGGGGTCCGAAGCAATGCTCTCCGAGCTCCTATCACCAGGCTCCGCTCGGACATGCGGCTATCCGGTCGCTCGTCGCCACCATTGATGGGTGTACCCTCTGTATGGTGTGGGAGCCAGTTCTTGTCTCCATTGATTCCAACAAGATTCTTTAAAGCTCCAGTAATGCCCGCCTTCTTGTGCGTCTTTAGTTTCGGGATACTAAACATAACATCGGCGTCGACAATAGTCTTCGATACAAGATATTCGTGACGCCCGCCGGTGTGGTGGCCATTCAGTTCATCGCAATCATAGTCCGCTCCGTAATAGCGCCCAGCGCCGCAGTGTCCAAAAAACTCACTTGCTTGGGCGAGATCAAACCGGCAGTATCCTCTGGGATCGCCTGCTAACTCGCGTCGCGCAACAATGACTCCACCGCGATTCTCCCACTCGTCGCGGCGCAGATCAAGCAGAGAGAAATCGAGCCCACGCTGCTGATAGAACTCCGCCAGGCCACACAGGCCCAGTAGCCGGCAGATAGCATCAAAAGACGAGTCGGTCTGCGGCGCATCCGCAACAACCACTGAGCCGCTCCCATCCAAGGCCTTCCAAACATAGTCCACAACAGCCCTGATTACGCTACCGTGTGTTAGAACATATCGCCACCCCATGCTATCCCGCGGATGTGTTTCTTTTACGAAGTTTGGCTTTATGACTACGCGTTCTCCTGGCTTAATCAGTTCCTTGAGCGGGTTCCATGCAGCAGTGCCATACCGGCCCGCATCGAGGCCCGCCGCCGCAAAGCACTGTCTTACCGCCTCATAAGCATGGTTCGGTGCTCCGATTTTCCCGAAGTCGTATTCTGGGTATCTGGCACCGGGATGAAACGGCGCCTCGGTGGGATACTCGGCGTATGTGCTCGTCTGGACGGCGACTAGTTGTGGATTCATGTTGATTTGTGAAGAAACTGCAATATGTTGAATGCGCTATCAGAACCAAGTGAGTTCTAAGACGTCTGAATCCGGGCTACTCGCGTTGCGCTGGACGCAACCGTAATCGATCGGATTAACTGCGTGACTTCCGAACTCCAATTGTCCCCCCGAGGGCTGAGGGTTCGCCGGCGCTTGAACGCGCCACAGCGCGCAACTCAAGATATTTGATGTCGATGAGCAACGGGTACCACAGCGCTTGAAGGAAATGATAGATCAATGCGCGCGGGCCGTCGAGGAAACCGCCGCATAAGATAGACCGGTAAACGAAGTAGATCAGTGGCCTCAGCAGGGGTGGCATTCGGTTCCAGACGCGATACCTGAGCCACCGCTTTCGTCCCCATTGGGATGTACGCCAAAAGCTCACGGGTACATCCTGTGGTGCATTCTCAGCCTTCAGCAACTCGAATGCCTCTAATGTGGCATATCGGTTATGCTTGGCAATCCAGTCCGTGATGCCCTTGCGCTCCTCATGCATGAAGTCAGCCTTGAGAAAGCCGGCGTTGCCCTCGATCACTAGGTGTTCATTGCAGGAGCGGCGTTCGCACCGGGCTTTACCGCGGCGAAATAGGCGCAGTATCCATGTAGGATAGTAGCCGCGGCGGACCCATGTTCCCATCCATATGAACCTCCTCTTTAGAAAGAAACCAGTCTCGATTGGGTCGGATGCGATCACGCGTCCAATCTCGTCCTTTAACTCGATCGTCAGCCATTCGTCAGCGTCGAGAAACAGCACCCACTTTGATTCCATGGGTATGTCTGTCAACGCCCAATTGCGCTGACAAGCATAGTCTTCAAATTCATGCTGATAAACGTGGGCGCCAAATCTGCGTGCGATATCTAACGTCCCGTCAGTGCTGAATGAGTCCAGTACCACGATCTCACGTGCCCAGTCTACGACTGACTGCAACGCAAAAGCCAGATTCGGTTCCTCGTTGTAAGTGAGGATGATGACTGCGACGTCGGCCTTAACCATTCTCACCTAACGTTTCCCGTGAAGCCATAACGACGATTTCGTCGCCTGCACCAAGTGCGGACTGAAGCAATCGCAGAGGGCTTGTTAGAACTCCGGCTAGGACCATTGCGATATAGTACGCGTTCCGCACGTGAGACGACTGGGGCGCACTGGTAGAACGCTCCCTGTTCGGTGTCCTGTGCTTGGTTCGGGTACGGAGAACAGTTCGTAACCCACTGAGGAACCAGCCAGAGAATGATTCCCTCGTCTCAATTAGGTTGGGTTGAAAGTGGGCCACTGCAAGTACACGCAGGAGCGTCGCACGGTTGTAGTAAATCATGTGGTAAGGCTCGTAGCTGTTCCATCCCGGTAATGCAGCTTCCCAACACGATGCATTCGGGACGGCGAGATGAAGTACACCGTTCATCGCCAAGCGGGAGTAAATGTTCCGAAGCATTGAAACTGGATCGACCGTGTGCTCCAAAACATGATTGCAAACAATTAAATCAAATCCGGGTTCCGCTAGGGGCAACTGTTCTATTGAGCAAGCGTGCATCTTGATCTGGTGAGCTCGTTCGACACGGTCGCACGTGAGTGGCGAGATGTCGCAACCTTCGGCAGAAGCGCCGAATCGCCTGAGCATCGAAAGAAGCGACCCGCTTCCTACACCCACCTCAAGGACACGTTTCCCAACGAAAGAGCCAACTGTCTTCAGGAGGCGTCTGCAAATGACTCGGTTCTTCCGCGCTTCAAAATGAGTCGTCCAGTTGAGATTAACTTGCGGGCGGGTTTCGTCGAACCAGTCCTTCTGTATCTTCTCGCAGACAGACGGAGCGAAAGCAGCCCTGTCCATTATGAGCCCGCAAACTGCGCATTGGAGCAACCCGAAGCGGTAAGGATCTATCTGCGAGTTGCCGCATAGACAACAGAGGATACCTTCAAGATTCTTATTAGAGACTGGTCGGTAGATCGGTGTACTGACTTGCATAGGGCTCCAAACACAGGAATGAATACGTCAGATCGCAGAGATGACAAGTTGCGTCTGCATTACATCGTTGGTTGCGCATCGAAGAGCATTGGATTCGGCCTCGGCGTTGCGGGGCAGAGAATACAACTACATCTGCGCAGATCTCGTGATTCACGGGGTCTCGCCAGTCATGAGCGCTCGTAAACGTGTAGATTAACATCCCTTGAGGATTTCCGCTTACGGTCCGCCGGCCGTAAGCGTCACTTGCTGTGTGAAGGTAAGGACTCGGTAGCCCTGGATGCCTCGAACGAGTTACCACAGCTAGCGATTGTCTCGATCAATGCGCAGAGTGTCGCCGCAATGCTGCTGTAACTGTACCGGCGCCTCAGGTCGCGATACTCTTCCACATGGAACGCTTTGTCAGGCATTTGATTGCAAAGACACTCAGTGATGACTCGCGCCATGTCCAGTGGTGAGTGCGGGTCAAAATAGACAGCTGCCGTCCCCAACACTTCTCTTGCGTAGGGAAGATTTGACGCTGCAACTGGGCAGCCCGCCGCGACAGACTCGGCGAGTGGCAAGCCGAATGACTCGGCCAGCGAGGGATAGACGTGGACGTCGCATGATTTAAGGATATGCATGACGTCTTGCGGCGGTAGCGTTCCTAGGAAATGGATTGCGCCCAATACATCTAGCCTCTTGGCCACAGCAACTATCTCTGCGACACACCGCGAATACTCTGGACTGTTCGTGCGGTCCATTTCCAGAGTGAGCAAGAGCGAGGCGGTCGGAATGCTTTTTCGGAGCTGAAAGAGCGCTTCAACGAGCGTTGTATGATTCTTGTGGGCAGCGGGAAGGGAGATATATGTCAGCCAGGGTCGGCTTATAGAACTCAGCCTCTCGTCGATTCCTGGCGATATCTCCCCCAGTAAACCCGCTGTGCGATAGCCGCTGGGAACAACATGGATATGAGCATTCCGGCACCACGATGATGAGGCGAACGACAAGCGCATCTGCTCGGTCTGAACAACTACCGCTTCAGCCTTGGATGCGGACAGAAGCATCAGGTGCTTGAAGATGATAAGCCGGGCCGTTCTTAGGGAGACGGGGAACCCCAAGTGGCCAACTGCGAACGGAACAGATTGGTGACACATGAGAATCTTGGGCACAGGAATCCACGGAAACACTAGGTTTGCCATCGCAAAGAGGGCCGCGGGGCGCTCGCGGCTGACCATTCGGGGAAGGCGTCGACACACCCAGTCTAGTCGTCTAAGCGGACTCCCGGCAGCTGAGACTTCGCAGATTTCGACCTGGGGCGACGTTCCCACAATCTCACACTCGCGCTCGCCGTGCGGCAGCACGAAGACGCGCCACATCCATTCTGCGCGGGTCCGAGGAAGCCAATAAAGGAGTTCATTGAGTATCGCAGCCCCACCTCCGGTTCGTATGCCAACCGCATCGATGAAGATCATCCGCGGTGAAGTCATAAATGGCTCTCGATCAGATAACCGAAAACTGTCGCATATAGCCCACACGCGCAACATAGACCGCGATGGTATGGAATCAACTGCCTCGCTCTGCTATTCTTCACCAAGTTTCAACTCGTCTCTCAAGCACTCCCACACTTGGTTCTTCCACGGGGCTTGGAGTAAAGATTCGCGCAACCCATGGGCGACTGCTTGGGTTATGGACCACCGTCTAAACTCCTCGCCATGGCCTGCCACTAGGCTTCAATATCGTGAATTAGTCCATCGGCCTTATAACCCAGGAGGTACGAGCTAAACAACGTAAAACTCCTACAGTTTGCTTCTGTGGTTATAGAGGATTCGGACCTTGGTGAAACTGCAACTGCTGCTTCGTGGCCGCAGATAACTTAGCGAGCTTTATGAGTCCACCGAACTCATGACTGTACAAAGCCAAACGATCGAGTATGAAGCATGAAATGATGATGTATATCGCTCCCTTTAACGTCGACGTGAAGTCATTCCTGATTAACGGAAAGAAAAACGCCAGAAGTGCCGGGAGCACGGTTGACCGGACCACGACGGCTGGCATAGTGGATAATTTCTGCAATGCCATTCCGAGCATATACGCTCCCAGGAGGCCACCGATATACCCAAAATTCAAGAGCAATTCCGCAACATAAAAAAACCCAAAGCCGCCACCGCTTTCAGCATATGCCGGAGCGATCTCCTGTGCATATCGGACGCCGGGACTGTACTTTGTGGATACAGCTTCCAGCATATAAGTTGTTCCCCAAGCACGGCCTTCTCTTTGTACCTCATCATAAGCCCAAGGCACCATGTCGACCATTCCGGTCCCAAATGACAGCACACTTACGGTTATTTGGGCAGATCCCATTTCGCGAAGGTCGTCGCCCGTGGCGCTTCTATGAACTGCCATCCAGGAAAACAAGACGAAGCCGCCCGCGAGAATCGCTACCTTCAGGCGCCAACGAATACCCCCAGAAAAGAAATAGAACGCATACATGCCAAATATAAATAGGTTTGTGCGCAGGGGCAAGAGGAATATGTAGATATAGAGAAATAGGCAAACCGCCGCTGCCAAGGCCAACCGGGATTTCCGCTCAAGATATGGCCAACCGGCAAACAGCCGAATGAATGCCGCATGGGTTAAAAGAACCAAGAACAGAATATATTTTTGAGGCCCCTGGCTCGCGATGTGGATTTCTACATAACCCAATCCACGCAAACTAAAATAGTAAAGGATTAGGTTAAGGAGAAGGGGAGCGAATGCCGCGGTAAGATATATCCACGGACATTGGACCTGCTTGCACAAAGCGGAATGTGGTTTGCGGATGTCGCGACGTCTCCATGTCACGAAGCATGCACCCAATACCATCGCATCGATTGCCATTGCAATGTACTGGATCGCCCAGTTGATTGAGTTGTTATCCTCGCCAGATGGCAGATTCGCCATGCCTAGCAATACATTCCACCAAATGGAGTCGGAGAGAATAATAATTAGTGTAATACCTAAAAACACAAATGCAAGATTGGTTAAGCCTTGCAACTTATAGTGCAAAAGAAGAGCGCCGAACGCAGCAAATGCTATTACGGCAGAAAGTTCTGCTGAGGAAGGCCAGACAGCGCAGACTGCCAAGCAGGCAGCTGCAACTATCGCGCACTGATATTCGGGCCGGATCTTTCTTGGGAGAACCAATCCGGTCCCGTTGAGTGCCACTTCTCTTCTCAGCATTCCTATCGCTGCTCCGTTGTCTGTTATCTTTGACAGTCACTTACAGGCGGCGCGTGGACATTTTACAAAGTAGATACTCGCCAATATGAGAGGCCGATTGCTATAGACCACAAAATAGGAAATTATGCACCTCATCTGCGGCAATATTGTGTATGTCCACGGTTCCATTGGCAACCCAGCGTTGGACATCGTCAGGATGCACCGGCTCTCGTTTTGCATTGAGTCTCTTGCATTGGTATCCATGCTTCCAGAATGTTTCAAATACATCGGCGAACCGACGGTTTATGCCTCCGGGCACTGCCTCATCGTTCAGCAACACCTCAACTAACCATGATGGTTTCGGGATGAGATCTAAGGTTCTGGCAGCCCCAGCAAGCACATCGAGTTCGAAGCCTTCAACGTCCATCTTTATCAGCAATTTCCGACCTTGGAATCGTCCCGCGATGATGGTGTCCAGGCTTGTGACGGGCACAAATGTAAAGCGGGACTTGTTCGCGTGCAACCATCCGGGGACAAAGGATGCTACAGCGCCGAATCCATACAAACGATTTAGGCCCGGTTGTTTAGCGAGACCCATTGGGAAGATTTCCGCATTCTGGAATTGGTTTTCCCAGAGGTTCCTATAGAGAAATTTTAGATTTCGTGCCGACGGCTCGAATGAGATGACGTGTTTCCCACGGCTGGCAGCCAAACACGAATAGAAACCTACATTCGCCCCGATATCCAAAACGGTCTCATGGCTTTCGAGTAATTCAAGAAATGTATTTGACTCAATTAGCTCAAAATCTTCTCGGGCAATGGGTGGACAACCCGCCAGGGTGAATCCGTATCTTGTCTGTCTAGCCACGCGATATGCGCTACTATTGTCGCGCAATACGCGAAACAGAGCGCCAACGAAAGGGGCAAAGGTATCAATAGGTTTCCGTAATCGTAATCTGGATACGAATGTCATTCGGTTCTCCTTAGTATTGAATTCAGTGCCGCTCTTCACCCTGACATTGCTATTGCAACTCCGTCCCAAGAACCCTGTGCATCATCCACAAGCCGCCCAGTACGATGGTCATTGCAGAGAGGAGCAGTGCAATCCCCGCGCCGATCAGGCCACACCGCGGAACCAGCAGCGCCGACCCCGCCAACCCAATCAGCATTGCCGCGAAGTAGACCGGAACCTGTGCTCGAAAAGAACGTGCCGCAGTCAAGCCGCAGAAGAGAAACGCCGCGATCGTGACGAGGCCGGCGATGCCTACGAAGAGCGCCAGCAGGCCAACGTGTTCTGCGTACTCGCGGCGGTAAAGCAAGGTGAGCAGTGGCCGCCCCACGAGGAACGTCAGGGGCACTCCAACCACCATGATCAGAACTCCGAGCATGGATAGCTTTGTCAGCAGGCGCACAAACTGCCTGTGATCGCGATCCGCAAAGAGGCGGGCTAGGCGCGTGGTGACCGAAACGCTCAGCGCGGCCACGACCAGGTTGATCGCGACGACCAGGTACGCAAGCGATGCGAAGATACCCTGATCCGCCAACCCCAGGTAATGCTGCAGGAAGTAGCGGGGGATATTCACGTTCAGCGATGCCAACGTGGCGACCCAGCCCAGGGGAAGGCCCAGCATCATCAGTCGCCGGAGCTCGCGGCGGTCGAAGCGGAAGAATGGGTCGTGACTGCCAATCAACGCCCTGACATTGCGCAAATCGTAAAAGAGCAGCACCGCCAGCCAGACTCCGCTCATGGCAGCAACCGACAGCGCCAGGTTGCGAAAGTAGGCAAACGTGAGCGAAAAGACGAGTACAGAGCCGATGCCGCGTATCATCATGCTGATGGCAACGCGCTTCAACTGCTCTTCCCGTTGCAGGAGGCCGGCCGTCACATCGCTCATGCACTCGACGCATTTGGAAATCGCGACCAGGAGAATGACCGTGCGCAAAGCGGATGAAGCTCCGGCAAATGGCAACAGGGCAACGATCACCACAAGCCCGAGCAGCGTTGCCAGCAGCCGCAGGGTGAAGTAGTTCGCGAATCCAGTCTCCGCGCTCACATCCGTGGCCTGTACAGTACGAAGCTGCAGATTGGTAAACATGAACACCGGCGCGGATACAGCCAGGCCTAGAGTGAACTGGCCGACGATCGATGGACTGCCCAGTTTGGCAAGCGCAGACAGCATCCCCCATTGACATCCCGCATAGACTACGCTGCCCGCAAATGTCCAGGCGAAATTGGCGCGCAGCGAGGGGATTGCGCTTCGAGTTGCAGTGAATGGCTGTTCAATTTCGATCATCGGAGGGGTTTCGCTGTTGTCGAAGCGCACCAACCAGGGACGGAGAATCGGAAGCCAGCTCATTAGGGTCAGGAGATTGCGTCCTTTCGCCCGCTGAGCGCGTAGCCGAGTTCTTGAAACCGTCTTACGGCAACCGGATCAGTTTGCACAAGCTCCTTCCACCACAAGAACAATGCCAGAATGCATCCGGCAAAAAGGCCCACGAACAAAGAGAGCACCAGGATGATGGCGCGTTTGGGTGACGATTTCCGGTCCGGCTCGATGGCAGGTTCCACGACCTGAATGATGGCCGCGTCCTTGGATTCATCCAACTTGGCTGCGTCGTATTGCTTCATCAGCATGTCGAACAGGGCTTGTTGATATTGCAGTTCGTGAGAGGCACGAAGATATTCCAATCCTGCGGCAGGAACATTCCCAAGTCCAAGCCCTGCGATTCCCGGCGAGTGATTGCTCCGCTCCAGACGCGATTCCTCAGCTTGCAGAGAGGCCAGTTCCTTTTCCGCCAATTGCACGTCCGGATTCTGCTCCGTCGAATAAGAGCGCAGCGCCTGCACCTCTACCTGCTTGGCTGCAACCTGAGCGCGAAGAACACTAAGGCTCTCGATCATCGCCTTGGCCTGCGCGTCCAACTGGACTAGACCATTCTGTTGCTGAACTTGTTGGAAGGCAAGTTCGGCCGCGACCAGCGCCTCCTTGGCCTGCTTCAACTGCTCTTCATAGAAAAGTCGTCGCTGCGAGGCCTCCGTAACAGCAAGGGTCTGAGTAAGGACACGGAGTTGATCCGTGTAGGCGTTGGCCATCTCGGCGACGCGCTTCTTGTCCTTATCCGTGACTGACACGGAGATAAATCCGTTCTTTCCAGAGGTAACCACGGTATTGCCCGCCAGTTCCTTGCGGGCAGCCGTCATGTCATTGCTGTGGTATATCGCAGCCAGACTGAACTTCTGGATGATCGCGTCGGCGATGGGCCGTGAAGTCAGCAGACCAATGTAAATGTCGTTGGGATTCTTCATGCCGAATCCTCCTCCGGCAAGCGCAGCAAGAGAGCTTCCACCACCGCCCGACAGTTGGTTCATCATCAACATAGAAGCCGTTGATTGAGTCTGCTGTGGCGGCATGATCTTTGTTGTTGCCGTATACCGCACAGGCAATACAAAGCAGAGAACCACTCCGACAAGCGCGGCGAGGCCCGTGACCTTCGCGATTAACCACTTCCGATAGGCTAGCTGCGTAAGGACATCGATCAGGCTAACTTCATAGTCATTACTGGGCGTCTCCGATAAGGACGCGCCGTCCGTTGCCTCTACCGTTTCTTTGATGGAAAAGTCTTTTCCGGTCATTGCTAACACCATTACGGGAGTACCGTTGCAAGCACAGCGCCCGTCATGGCAGCTCCAGAGATAATTTGGGCGTAATTAGCAAATGTCTGGAGTCCGTTTGAAACTCTGAGCTTCTCCGGGACAACAATGGCGTCTCCGGGCAGCAACTTCAGATTCCCAAAGCTGCCATGAGAGTGAATGTTGCGTGATTGGCGGCTGATGACTGTTCCGTCCGCCCGGATCACGAATATGCGCCTAGGATCCGCTTCCCGGGTGGCGCCTCCGGCATCGTTCAGATAGGCTGTGAGCCGCTTTCCCGGCTCATAGCGCAAGGCATTCGCGTTGTACACAGCGCCTCCCACTTCAACCGTGCTGAACCGCGGCGGGATATAGAAGGTATCTCCGTCTTCAAGAGGAAAAGCCGGCATGTCCGCAATGGTTTCAGCAGCCGGCTTCATGTCCAAAACGACCCGGCCTGTAGGTTTTATCGAAGCGAGCCTGGCTAAAGCATTTTGCTGCATGGCAAGCTGCGCTTGTTGGTCCGCGCCAGTTTGGCCAGCTAGCGGAACGGTATTCGCAAATTTCGCTGTGAGTTCCCTTTGCATCTGCTCGGTCGATTGTTGAAGCTGCTTTTCCTGGGCCTTGCGGGCCGAAACGCGTGTAAATATGGAGGCGTAGAGGTAAGAATGCGGTGTAAGCCCTCCGGCCTGATGCACGACATCTCTTAACGTCTCGCCTGGATTGACGCGGTACACGCCGGGAGCGTTCACTTCTCCGCCCACTCGGACAAATGAAGCGTGCTTCTCCATTGGCAAGTCCAGGTCGGCCCGTGAAAAGATTGTGACGACATCTCCGGCTTTCAAAAGCTGATTGTCCTGAGAAGTGGGGTTGTCTATTGCGCCGGCGAGGTGAAACGGTATCAGGTGGGTGCTCAGGTCGCGCTCGTCAAGCCGCTCGATCAACGCATATTCCCAGTTGATCTCCGCGCTGGTCTGGCCTACGGTGTCGATAATTGGAGTGCGTGAGTTCCAAGACTGGTCATTGCGCAGGTTGTCAGTTTGATTGCCATGCAAGACTCTGGACCGATCAGACTGCGTATTGCCGTATTGGTCAGTACGCGGATTTCCATTCTGATCTTCTTGCCCATTGCCTAATTGATCACGCCGCGGCTTTCCATATTGATCTGTGCTCAGATCACTGGATTGGCCTGCCTGCGCATTGCCTAATTGGTCATTCTGCGGGTTTCCATACTGATCTATTTGCTCATTGCCGTTTTGGTCAGTCCGCGGGTTTCCGAACGGATGATCAGAAATGCGCGGGATGAGGTGGTTTTCCTGATTCCAATAATCGCGAGTGATCAGAAAGGCACGAGACGGGATCAAATCCGAAATTCGCATCCCTTCCTTCCAGGCATAAAGGCCGGGCTGTGCGACATTACCCCGCAGCGTCACTGCGTTCTCAAACTTCGGCGAAAGCGGAAAGACGCGCAGCAGGTCTCCGTCCCTGAGTAAGTGTTCTTGTCCACATGCGTCCAACGCGAACTCTTCAACCTGGCGACTGCTGTGGTTCTCAATCCGCTCCAACACGACGCGCTCGGCGTCAGCCAGACTTGTCATTCCTCCGGCGCCCTTGAGAGCGGCGCCTACCGTCGTTTCGCCTTTCAGTTCATAGATGCCGGGTACGTTGATATCGCCACTGATTGCGACCTGTGCTCCAATCGAAGGGAAATAAATCACATCGCCGGGGAGCAGCCGGACATCGTGGGACTTGTCGCCCTTCTGCATCAGATCGTAGATATCAAATTCTGTTATTGTCTGGCCTCCGCGCCGTAACTGAATATGACGCATGGTCCCGGTTGCAGAAGGGCCTCCGGAGGCAAATAGGGCGTCGACCAAGGTACTCAAGGAACTGACTGTATACCCGCCCGGCTGCCGTGCGCCGCCCAGAACAAATATCTGGATCGAGCGAAGCTGCCCCATGGCAACATTCAGCTCAAAGTCCTTGAAGAGAGCGCCGATGGCCGAATGCAAATACCCTTCGACTTGTTCGTAGCGCAGGCCCGCTACTGTCACGCTCCCTATCTTCGGCAGATATATCTGCCCGTTCCTGTCCACCGTCACACGGGAATCAAGGTCTATCTTCCCCCAGGCACGTATCAGCAGCTCATCCCCCGGCCCCACCGCATAATCGGCAGGCACAGGGACGTGTTCCACCGGTGCGAAGGTCGTCGGAACTTCGTCGAACAATTGACGGCCATATACCGGAAGCCTGCGTCCGGTAGCATCCTCGGCAAACCTCTCAAACTCGGACTTCTGAGTGAGTGGCCCGACAATCCTCATCGGCGACTGCATCGGCGCCGGCACAGTCGCAGTGGGGATGCCAGAACCCGGAATGGCGTTATCGAAATAGGTCCTTTCGCCAGCCTGGCGTGGTGTCTGGCCGGGAGCCTGTGTGGCACCTGTCGCAGGCCCTTGCGCTCCAGTAGATCCCGGAACTGACTGGGTAGACTCAGTCGGGGTTGTGAGCACGGATTGGCCGAAACAAAGGGTCCAGGGCAGAAGAAATAGCAAAAGCGCCTTTGATCTCATAAGAAGTAACTCGTCTAACCTAAGTGGGTACTGCAGAAGCAGAGGAATAATCCATCCTGAGAGATCTTTCATTGCCTCGAATGGCTCGAAATGAACCGCTTCAAATTGCGGCTATCCTCTTGTGCGCGTTAATTCAAAAGGGCCGGCCTCGTTCGTGTGGACTCCACCGAGGTTTTAGTCTGATCACCGTGAACCGAAGTCTTGTCCGGAACTGCACTGTGAACCGGAATCTTGCCAGGAGTTGCATCGTATGGCTTGATAGACAAGGCGGTTTTCAAAAGCTCGCTCCCGGGATTATAGTCAGGAACCAATTCCTTGAGCATTAGCACGAGGTTGGCGACGTCATGTCCTTCAACAATTGCTTGCAGGCGAAGCAAAGACGCTTTGAGTTGCATTGCATCGACATCTTGATGGCAGACAAAGCTTCTGATCTTAGCGTGTGAAGTTGGAATCAGATGCTCGTCATGCAGATTTAGCTCTTCGAACATCTTTTCACCAGGACGAAGACCGGTGAATTGAATCTCGATGTCTCGTTCAGGCTGCAGCCCCGACAGCAGAATTAGATTCTTGGCTAGATCTGCGATTTTGACAGGCTCGCCCATTTCGAGAACGAATACTTCTCCGCCCTTGCCGATGGAGAAAGCTTGCAAAACCAACTGGGTCGCCTCAGGAATGGTCATAAAATAGCGGGTCATTTCCGGGTGAGTGACCGTTACCGGGCCGCCTGCGGCAATCTGTTCCTTGAAGATCGGAACAACACTTCCGTTGCTTCCTAGTACATTTCCGAAGCGCACAGCAACAAACTTGGTCCCGCCCTCCATCTGAAGTGCGCGAATTAGCAATTCTGCTATGCGCTTCGTAGCGCCCATCATGCTGGTCGGCCGCACTGCCTTGTCTGTGGAAATCATGACAAAATCGTCGACTCCGTGCTCAGCCGCTGCACGGGCGACATTCCAGGTCCCGAAAACGTTAGTCTCGACGGCAGCGAAGACGTGCCTCTCCATCAACGGAACATGCTTGTAGGCGGCTGCATGAAACAGAGTCGACGGGCGATAGTGCTGCATTACCCGTTTCAGAGTGCCTCGGCTGGTGATACTGCCGATCTCCGCGTGAAAAGTTATGTATGGGAAGGTCTTAGCCATCTCTCTGTCAAAATGGAAAAGGGGGGTCTCTGCCTCATCGAAGCCCACAATGGCCAGCGGGCGGAAGGGAGCGATCTGTCGGCAGATTTCCGACCCGATAGAGCCTGCAGCGCCCGTCACCATGACAACCCGCCCTTTGATGCGCTCACGAATGCGGTCCATGTCTAGCTGCACTGGCTTTCTGCCGAGCAAATCTTCTACAGCAACCTCTCGGATCTGCTTACCCAGCTCCGCGCCTTGAATTAGTTCGCCCAGACTCGGCACCATCTTGTATTCCACCTTGGCGTCAGTGGCGAGCTTCAGAATGCGCACCATTTGTGGTCCCGTCGCAGCCGGAAGCGCGATGAGCAGTCTCTTGACGGCATACTTCTGCACCAACGCTTTGAGAGCATCCCCCGTTCCCAATACCGGCTCTCCATGCAAGGTCAGCCCAACTTTGCTCGAATCATCGTCGACAAATCCGATAACATTGCACATCAAGGATTGATTCTGTTGCAGTTCTTGTAACAGTGCTAACCCTGCGTCGCCGGCGCCGTATATAAGCGTTCTAGTCCGCTCACCAGCCTTATTACCCCTGTTCAGCGCGATGAAAATCAGGCGAACTGCCAGCCTCACTCCCAAAATCAGCAGACAAGAAATCAGCCAGTCAAGAACATAAACAGAACGCGGAATACCCACTGGTTTAGTTAGAAAAAATATCGCCAAACCACCTATTACCGACCCAACCGAAAGGGCTAATGCGATTCGCACTGCATCAGGAACAGAGGTATGCCGCCAACTTCGATCGTCTATCTCACCAACGATGAAGAGCGCACACTTTGAAGCTGCCCAGATACACAGGGCGATCCCCATCGGGCGGAAATATTGAGCAGGCAACGCGCCGTCGAAGCGCAATTCAAAAGCGAAAAATGTGGAAAAGGCAAACGCAGCCAGGTCCGCAAAATAGACGAAAAACAGCCGCCACATTCGATGCGTCTTATGTCGTAGAGCAAATTTCGATTCCGGAGACATGTCTCCCCTCGGTTCCTTAATCTTTGTCTCGCTTAAGGCTTCCTGGATTTGGCAAACATCTGATAGCGTTAGGCAACAGATGATCCCAAGTGCAAGTATTTGCCAGGCCGTTCATTACTCGTCGGAAGAGTTTGGCCTGGCGCATGCGAAGCACCCCTTATCGAGCTTTCTCAGCAGCGACAAGGGAACTAAGATTACCAAGGGAAAGTAAAGGGTTTTGCGTGTTGAACTTCAAGCGAGAAGTGGCTGCTCCATTGGCACTTTCATATTTCTGCCGGCGCGGGCGCATTTAGCCCTTCAGTGCTCAGTGCAACAAACATTTACGATGAAGCGTCTATCGACTCCAGATCTTCAGCATCCACTCGAATTGCGGCGTGCTGATTAATCAATTCGATTGTCAGCACAAATCTCGTGTTGTTGCTCTTTCTAATAAGAGTTCCTTGAAGACCTTGCATTACTCCGTTCTTGATACGAACTCTTTCGCCGATAACAAGCTCGCGGTACGGTTCGAATCTCTGCCTGCAGAAGCCAGAGCGTAGTAACTCGACTTCGGAATCCGGAAGATAAGCGCACTCCCGTTTGTCACCCACAATCTGCAGCACTCCCGGAGATTGAAGAACCTTGACCCGCTCCTTGAAATTGATGCGCGCAAACAGGTAAGTTGGAAACAGGGGCAGAGTAAGCTTCATTCGCTGCCGGTTTCGCCATACTCGTACGGTTTCATATACCGGGAGGAATGACTCAACCCCGCGTACGTCAAGCTGCTTCACCACTGACTTTTCGTGCCGAGGAACGGTGTAAACCGCGTACCATTTGCGATCGAGTTCTGGGCTCGTAATTGCTGAACTCTCGGGGACATAATCGCTGAACGTTTCACTTATCGTTTGCAGACTCACCGGGAAGCCTCTGGGTTACCGAAGCGCCGCACAAACGATAGAGCAGCGGTCCGCATGTGCTTAAGGGGTGACGCGTGGGACGTTCAACCCTTGTGGGTTATCAACTTGCGCAAGGCTCCGCCTGGCTGACTTAGCAAGACCCAGCGCTAAGCCCTCCATTCAATGATTGCCAAACCAAGACTCTCTTACAGGGAAAATGGACGCAACAACGAGACTATCTGGATCTGGAAGCACACTTGCCTACGCGCGGCAATGATGCGATCCAGCATCTCAATCTCCAATGCGGTCCGAATTACAACAGATCCCGCAGCCGGCGAGTCGTTTCAAACCTCATATTAAAGGGGACACCTGCGCAATGACCGGGGAAAATCTGCGCGATGAATCTGCAATCACCGACTACTAAGTTGAGGATAAATCCCTTGCCTCCATTTGGCAAGCCCAGCGCGTTTGACAAGTTGATATGTCCACATAAAGGTCCCGGCACCTTTGGCCGAGCGGCTATTGGCGCCTGTCAGGGGAGGAGGAAAGGAAAACTTGGTCTTTCCTGGCAGATTAGATCTGCGTCATCCGAGCATTATGGAGTTGCATCCCGTCCTTAACTTCCTCGGCGTAGAAAGTGACCGGCTGTTTGCAATGCCGTGATTCAAATCATGGCAGACAGGACAGTAAGCGAGGCTCTCAAGTTGCCTGAATTCAGTGTCATACAAGAGAACTCCAGCTGCGGCACTTCAAATTTGCATGCGGGTAGAGCCTGCCCCACTACCGGTCAGCTCCAACATCCGCGCGAGTTGCCCAGCGCCCAGAATCGCGAAGGGAAGCCTCTGTGCTGCCGTCAGGCGCGGGGGTCGGCCCCCTTCAAGACCGTCTCTGTCTGCTTGCTGCGAAACTGCTCCAACTGTTGTGCAATCGCCTTGTCCTCCAGCGCCAGAATCGCCGCTGCAAAAAGACCCGCATTCTTCGCCCCCGCCTCTCCAATGGCAAATGTCGCCACCGGTATTCCAGCCGGCATTTGCACGATCGATAGAAGTGAGTCGAGACCATTCAGCGCACTGCTCTTCATCGGCACGCCCAGCACCGGAAGAGTTGTCTTGGCCGCCAGAAATCCCGCCAGGTGCGCCGCACCACCCGCTCCAGCAATAATCACGCGCAGCCCGCGCGCTCTTGCGCTCTGGGCGTACTCGATCGCTCTGTCTGGAGTGCGGTGTGCGGAAATAACTTCCGCTTCATTCGCAATTTCCAACTCGTCGAGTACCTTGGCCGCCGCTTCCATCGTCGGCCAATCAGACTTCGATCCCATCACGATCCCGACGATCGCTTGCTTCTTCGCTTCCGCCATCACACCCTCCAACTCTCCAGCACCTCAACAAATGCAACCTGCTCCAGCGCCTGGACGCGGTCCTTCAACATCTCTGCCGTATCGCCCGGCAGCACTGGGCAACGCTTTTGCAAGACAATCGGGCCGCCATCCACTATTTCCGTCACCTGGTGAATTGTGCACCCGGTCTCGTTTACGCCCGCTGCCAGCACCGCCTCATGCACGCTGCGGTTCATCAGCCCGCCAAACGCCGGCAAAAGCGACGGATGAACATTCAACAATTTCCCGCGCCACTCTTTAACAAACTCCGCGGAGACGATGCGCATATAGCCGATCATCAGCACCAGGTCCGCTCCGGCCTTGCACAGCGCATCGCTTACCTGCTGGTCATAGGTCTCACGCTCGAATCCAGCCGGCGAGATAAACAACGCGCGAACTCCATATTTCCCCGCACGCTCAAGGATCGGCGCTGCCTTTTTGTCCGAAACCACCAGGACAATTTCGACATCGAGCGTACCCGCAGCGACCGCATCGAGAATCCCTTGCAACGCAGTTCCGCGAGTTGAACCAAGAACGCCGACCTTCACACTCATTTCGCCAGGCTCGCCAATACGGCTGCTTCCAGCGGCCGCAGGTCCGGTTCAAATGCGGTTCCCGTAATTTTTTCAAAGAGCTGAATGTATCGCGCCGCAAGCTCCGCGATCAGGTCGTCGGGCGGGACAGGCAGCACCGCGTCCTTGTATGGATCGCAGCGTTCGCGGAACCACAACCGGAAGAACTCCTTGTCGATCATGTTGGGTTCCTGTCCAGCCGCCAGCCTTTCCGCATAGCTGTCGGCCAGCCAGTAACGGCTCGAATCCGGCGTGTGGATTTCGTCAATCAATAGAATTTCACCATCGCTGGCCACGCCAAACTCATACTTCGTATCCACCAGGATCAGCCCGCGCTCGGCAGCGAGCTTCTGCCCGTACGCGAATAGCTCAAGCGTCTTCGCCGATGCAAACTCCCACTGCTCGGCGGTCAGCCAGCCTTCGGCGACAATATCTTCTGCAGTAATCGGCCGGTCGTGCTCCTTCTCTTTCGTGGTTGGCGTAACAATATTCTTTGCGAGGCGCTCGTTCTTTTTCATGCCCTCGGGCAGCGCATGGCCGCAATAATTCCGCACGCCACTTTTGTACTGTGTCCAAATTGACGTATCGGTCGACCCGGTCATATACCCGCGCACTACAAACTCAATCGGCAGCACTGTGCACTTGCGCGCGATAAGAGCATTGGCGTGCGGGCTCGAAATCACGTGGTTGCCGACAATGCCGCGCGTCTGCTCAAACCAGTACAACGAGGTCCGATTCAGCACTTGCCCCTTGAATGGAATCGCGCCCAGCAAGCGATCAAATCCGCTCTGCCGGTCTGTGGTCACCAGCAGCAGGCGGTCATCGCTCATTTCATAGGTGTCGCGCACCTTACCTGCGTACTTTGTGGAGAAAGTCTTCGCCGTAAGCGGCAGATCAGTTGCCGTCAGGCATTTCGGAATCGCATCAAGCAGCATTTGCCGTTGCATATCAGTTCACTCCTCCAAAACGCACGCCCTGCGCATTCGCCTCCACGCGCCCCAGCTCCCAGACACGCAGCGCAGGAAAGCTCGCAATCGCCGCCGCTAACGCGCCCTGCAAACCCGGCGGTCCAATCAGCACCAATCCCACGCCCATGTTGAACGTGCGATGCATCTCGAGGTCGTCGATATTCCCGAGGCGTTGCATCAGCGCAAAAACAGGCTGCGGCTTCCATGTTGCGCCATCGATCACCACACCCAACCCATCCGGCAAAATGCGCGGCACGTTCTCCACCAGCCCGCCACCGGTAATATGCGCCATACCCTTCACCGGAATCCCTGCGTCGAGAATGTTTCTCACTGGCGCAACATAGTTGGTATGTGGCGCCAGCAGCGCATCCGCAATCGACTGCCCTGCAAGCTCACTTGGCCGAGCATCTATCGCATAACCGCCAATTTCGAAGATCAGCTTGCGCGCCAGCGAGAATCCATTGGTGTGCAGACCGCTTGAGTTGATGCCGTACAGGACATCGCCCGCAACAATGTTCTCGCCCGTCAGCATGCGCTTGCGGTCCACTATACCGGTCACAAAGCCAACCACGTCCAAGTCGCCTTCTGCATACACCGCTGGCATCTCCGCGGTCTCGCCTCCCACCAGCGCAATTCCTGCCTCTATGCAAGCGCCGCTCATGCCGCGCACCAAAGCTTCGACAATCTCCGGTTCAGTTTTATGGAAGCCGAGGTAGTCAAGAAAGGTAAGCGGCCTGGCTCCCATCACCACGATGTCGCCCGCGACGGCAGAGACCAGGTCGTGCCCCAGTTCTTCATACCGACCGGCCATGACCGTGACCTTGCTCTTGGTGCCCACGCCGTCAGTGCTCTGCACCATCACCGGGTCTTTCAGCCCCTTGAGCGCATCGCCCAGAGCGAAGAGCGCTCCAAAAGAACCGAGCCCAGTGAGCACTGCCGAAGGATGTTGCTTATGAGTTTCGGCCACATGCCGCTTGATGCGGCGCACCGCCTCGTTGCCGGCCTCGATGTCCACGCCCGCGGACTTGTAATCCACCTTTGAACTCACGCTCTCTCCTACCCAACCCACTTGCGTGCGTTGTCAAACATTCTCTGCCACGGACTATCGTTCAGTTCGCGCATCTTGTCGCGTACCCATGTGTGTTGCACGCCGAGAAAGACGCGCTCGGGATGCGGCATCACAATCAGCGCGCGTCCATCCGCGCTGCTCAATCCGGCAACGCCCTGCACGGACCCGCTCGGATTCAGCGGATAATGCTCAGTGACCCTGCCATATGTATCAATGTAGCGCAACGCAATCGGCGAATCTTGCACGACTGCGCTCACATGGCCCTCGCCATGTGCAACCACAATCGGAACACGCGCGCCGGCCATGCCGTCGAAAAACAGCGAGGCAGATTTCTGAATCTCCACCATGCACAGGCGCGCCTCAAACCGCGCCGACACATTGCGCCCAAAGTGCGGCCAACTTGCGGCTCCCGGAATAATCTCGCGCAACTGCGCCATCATCTGGCAACCGTTGCAAACGCCCAACGCAAAGCTGTCTGCGCGCGCAAAAAACTCCGCAAACATCTCCTTCAGACGGCCATTGAAAAGAATCGTCTTCGCCCACCCGCTGCCCGCGCCCAGCACGTCGCCATACGAAAATCCGCCGCACGCGGCCAGTCCTTTAAACTGGGCAAGGTCCGCGCGTCCTGTCAGCAGATCACTCATATGCACATCAACGGCGGCAAAGCCTGCGCGATCAAATGCTGCAGCCATCTCCACCTGTCCATTCACACCCTGCTCGCGCAAAATCGCAACACGTGGCCGTGCTGTATGCATGAATGGTGCATTAACGCGCTCCGCCAAATCGAACGGCACGCTCACGGAAAGTCCTGGCCTTTTGGCGTCTTCCTGCAGCGAGAACTCCTGACGCGCGCTCTCCGGATTATCACGCAGCGATTGGATATGAAAGCTTGTCTCAGCCCACATCGCTTGCAGCGCCGTGCGTGTGTTGCGATAAACAATTTCGCCGTCGCCGCGAATCACGATCTCATTGCCCGGCACGCCGCGCCCAACCATCTGTGCGGAAAGCCCGGCGGCGCTCAACCGCGCAAGCACCTCGGCAACATCCTTTGCCGCGACCTGCACCACCGCGCCAAGCTCTTCGCTGAACAGATCTCCAAGCTCCGCTGCCGGCAAATCAATCTCCAGCCCCATCCGCCCGGCAAACGCCATCTCCACCAGCGTCACAAACAGCCCGCCGTCGCTGCGATCGTGATAGGCCAGCAGTTTCCCTTCGCGGTTGAGTTGCTGTGTCACAGCCAAGAAGGCCTTCATCACTTCAGGCGCGGGCGCATCAGGAGCCTCATCTCCAACTTGCCCATAGACCTGAGCCAAACACGATCCGCCCAACCGCTGTCTTCCCTCGCCGAGATCAATCAGAATCAGCGACCCATCGCCTTCACACAACTGTGGCGTCAGCGTTCGGCGCACATCGCTCACCGGCGCGAACCCTGACACGACGAGCGACATCGGCGAGACCACGGCTTTCGTCGCGCCGTCTTCGCCAACCCACTTCGTTTTCATGGACATCGAGTCTTTGCCCACCGGAATCGTCATTCCGAGCGCGGGGCAGAACTCCATTCCCACCGCATGAACAGCGTCGAAGAGCTTCTGATCTTCCTGGCCCTCACCCGCCGCCGCCATCCAGTTTGCCGAAAGCTTGATGTCGCTGAGGCTGCCAACTTCCTCTAGACCGATTGCCGCGCCGGCCATGTTGGTGATCACTTCACCCACGGCCATGCGCGCCGAGCACGCTGCATCGATCACCGCCAGCGGCGTTCTCTCGCCGATGGCCATCGCCTCGCCCCACAGCGTCTTATACGCGCCCAGCGTTACCGCGCAGTCAGCCACGGGAACCTGCCACGGACCCACCATCTGGTCCTGCACCACCATCCCTGTAATGCTGCGATCGCCAATCGTAATCAGAAACGATTTTGAGGCAATCGCCGGCAGCCGCAGAAGCCGCTCCACCGCATCCGCAATGGTCACGCCTGCAAGTTTGAGCGGCGCTGAAGAAATCTTCGTCCGCGAAAATTCACGCTCCATCTTCGGTGGTTTTCCGAAGAGTACGTGCAGTGGCAAATCAATCGCCGCCGCATCCTCTGAGCCCGCCAAATCGCTGAGCGTAAGATGCGGTTCCTCTTGCGCCGTCCCGATTACAGCGAACGGGCACCGCTCGCGCGCGCAGATGGCCTCAAACGCACTCAGATTCTCCGGCGCAATTGCCAGCACATATCGCTCCTGCGCTTCATTGCACCACGCTTCGAGCGGGCTCAATCCCGCCTCGCCGCGCGGAATCGCATTCAAGTCAAAACTTCCGCCACAACCACCGTCCTTGACCAATTCAGGAAACGCATTCGACAAACCACCCGCGCCCACATCGTGAATAAACGCAATCGGATTCGCGTCGCCGCGCTGCCAGCACCGATCGATGACTTCCTGCGCGCGGCGCTCCATCTCCGCGTTATCGCGCTGCACCGAAGCAAAGTCCAATTCCGTATTTCCGCTGCCTGCGCTGCTCGAAGCCGCGCCCCCGCCAAGCCCAATCAGCATCGCCGGACCGCCCAGCGCAACCAACGCATAGCCGGCCTTCATTGCGCCTTTCTCGACATGTCCGGCTCGAATGTTTCCCAGCCCGCCCGCCAGCATGATCGGCTTGTGATAACCGAAGACCGTGATTTGTCCGTCCGCGTTCCCGTTCGATTGCTCATAGGTGCGGAAGTATCCGCCGAGCGCCGGCCTGCCAAACTCATCGTTGTACGCAGCAGCGCCCAGCGGACCCTCGATCATGATCTCCAGTGGCGAAGCTATATGCGCAGGCCTCCCATACGCTCGCTCCCACGGCTGCGGCGCCTGCGGCAGATTCAAGTTCGATACGGTAAACCCGCAGATCCCAGCCTTCGGCTTTGCTCCGCGCCCCGTAGCGCCTTCATCACGAATCTCGCCGCCTGATCCAGTCGCTGCCCCCGGCCATGGCGAAATCGCTGTCGGATGATTGTGCGTCTCCACCTTCAACAAAATATGAATATCTTCTTCGTGATACCCGTATGTCGCATCGCCTGGCTCAGGGAAGAACCTGCCGCCGCGCCCGCCGCGAATCACCGCGGCATTGTCGCGATAAGCCGATAGCACGTTATCACCAGAAACCTCATTCGTATTGCGAATCATCTGGAACAGTGATAGCGGTCGCTTCGTACCATCGATCGTCCAGCTTGCATTGAATATCTTGTGCCGGCAGTGTTCGCTATTGGCCTGCGCAAACATATATAACTCGACGTCGGTCGGATTGCGTCCCAGCCGTGTAAACTCCGCTACAAGATACTCAATCTCATCGGGCGCCAGCGACAACCCCAGCTCGCAATCTGCTGCTGCAATCGCCGCCGCTCCGAGACCCAGCACGTCGATATGTCCGAGTTTCTTCTGCGCCCGCGACGCAAACAGCGCATGCAACTCATCGGCGCTCTCAAAAAACACGCTCTCGGTCATACGGTCGTGCAACGCCGCAGCCAGCGCGCGAAGATCTGTTCCGCCTTCGGCGCCGGAAGAAACGATGCACACCACACGCGCGCGTTCAATCCGCTCAATCGCCCCAAAGCCTGTATTGTGCAGAATGTCTGTCGCCTTGCTCGACCACGGCGACTGCGTGCCCACGCGCGGCGCAATCCATACGCGTTGCCCCGCAGCTATCCCCACGCCCGCGCCAAGCAACTCAGCAAGCCTCTGTTGATCGATCCCGCTCTCAGTCTCTTCGCGGAGCAGAAGCAAATATAGGTACGACGCCTCGACCGCGGCCACGCTTGCATCGATGACGCGCAGTCTCGCGGCCATACGCGCGGCCTCGAACTCCGTCAGCGCCGGCGGCCCGGGCAGCACCCGCACCACCGCGCCGTCAGATGTGGGCCGTAAGATTCCTTGTGATATGGCTAGTGACATCTTCAGTGTGTTTGGCAGTGTCGTTCCGTTTTCGTTCCAGCGTGTTGAGATACTCTTCCGTTATATCTCCGGTGACGTAAACCCCATCGAAGATGGCCGTATCGAATTGCGTAAGCCCGCGTGAAGTCTCGTTGATTGCCTGTTTCAAATCTTCCAGGTCTTGAAAAATCAACTCGTCGGCTCCAATTTCCCTTGCCAGTTCCGGCACACTCCGCCCGCTTGCGATCAGCTCCGACCGCGCCGGCATATCAATTCCATACACATTTGGGAAGCGCACCGGCGGCGCCGCTGAGCAGACATAAACTTTCTTCGCGCCCTGCTCCCACACCATCGCAATAATCTCTTTAATCGTCGTGCCGCGCACAATCGAATCATCCACCAGCAGCACATTCTTTCCTTGAAACACCGAAGGAATCGGGTTCAGCTTGCGGCGAATCGACTGCCTGCGCTGCGCCTGCCCTGGCATGATGAACGTCCTGCCCACGTAGCGATTTCTCACCAGCGCATCGCGATACGGCAAGTTCAACCGCGTCGCAATCTCCTGCGCAGCAATCCGGCTCGTCGAAGGAATGGGAACCACCACATCAATCGGCAGGTGCGCCCACTCCCGCTTGATCTTCTCCGCCAGCTTCGTTCCCATATTGATGCGGCACTGATACACCGACGCGCCATCCACTACCGAGTCCGGCCGCGCCAGATAGACAAACTCGAAGATGCAGGGAGTCTTCTCATGCGCCTGCGGGCTCACATGCCGGTGAACCGTTCCCGCCATGTCGATGAAGATCACCTCACCCGGCGCAAGATCGTGGTCCAAATGGAACCCGCTCATCTGCAGCGCCACGCTCTCTGAAGCGATCATGTACTCAGTGTCTTTGCCCTCGCCTCGCATACCGAAGACCAATGGCCGTATGCCATACAGATCGCGGAATGCAATCATCCCCACGCCGGCCACCATCGCAATCACCGCGTAACCGCCCTTGCATCTCCGATGAACCTCTTCCACGGACGCAAAAATGTCGATTTCCTTCGGCTTGACCGCGCCTCTACGCGCCATTGCATGTGCCAGAACATTCAACATCACTTCAGAATCGGAACTGGTGTTCAAGTGCCGCATATCCCTCTGAAATATGTTGTCCACAATCTCCGAGACATTTGTCAGGTTGCCGTTGTGCGCGAAGATAATCCCATATGGCGAATTGACGTAAAACGGCTGCGCTTCGGCCACTGACGAGCATCCTGCAGTTGGGTACCGCACATGCCCCACGCCCATATCGCCCAGAAGCCGCGCCATATTCTCAGAATCGAAGACATCCGTGAGCAAGCCATTCCCTTTTTCCAGGTAAAACCGGTCTTCGAAACACGTCGCAATACCCGCGGCATCCTGGCCGCGATGCTGAAGCATGGAAAGGCTTTCATAGATAACCGAGCTAACTGGACTATGCCCGAACACGCCGACAATACCGCACATGTTTCCTCACTGCCTGGCTGGCGCCAGAGTACCTTCGAAATTCGTTAGAACTCCGTCGGAGGGGATAAAAAGAAGTTGAAGCACGTCGGTGTCTTTCAGTACAGTTAGACTCCGGTCGAGCGAAATGAAGCCGTCGGAGTCGATTTGACGCGGCTATTGCTCATAGCCGTTCCCCGCGGTAAATCAGGAATAACCAATATCCTGACACAACCAGACTACTAGCTTGGCGCAAAAAGTCAAGCCCGCAGCCACATCCGTTACTATGCTGTAATTCTTTCGCAGCGCTTCTAAGATCGACGCTAGCTAGACTGAAAACCATTGCGATATGCTATAAATAAATAGGGGGTATGACGAATGTCCTCTGCGCCGTCTTGCGACCCGGCAAAGTCCTATTTGGACGCCCTCGAGCACGACCCGTTCGGCCTCGTCGCCGGCATGACTCCCGCTTTCCAACCCACCAGTCCAATGCATGCCTTTTCAGCGCATACTGCTCTAGCCGAAGATATTCAGAGGACGAACTCATGAGTTATGAGGCCAGGAGCCGTGAGATAGCGGACGCCTTGATTGCGATTGAGGGCGTAAGCTTTCGACCAACTGCGCCGATTACTTTCAAGTCAGGAATCAAGTCGCCTGTTTACTGCGATAATCGGAGGTTCCCATTTTGGCCGGAAGAGTGGGCCAAGGTGATCCATGGCTTTGAGGCACTGATTGCCGAGCGGAAAATTCCAGTGAATGTCGTTGGTGGCGTTGAGGCCGCCGGGATCCCGCATAGCGCGGCGCTTGGATTCTCCATGCGCTTGCCGTCGGTCTTCATACGTAAAGAGTTGAAGGAGCATGGCACGAAGAAACGCGTCGAGGGCGGCGACGTGACAGGCAAGCGGGTTGTATTGATCGAGGATCTGGTCACAACCGGCGCTAGCAGCATTGCGGCAATTGAGGCTCTGCGCGCTGAGGGCGCCGTTGTTACCGATTGCATGGCTATCATCAGCTATAACTTTCCGGAAGCTGCCGAGTTATTCGTGAAAGCAGGCATAAGGCTTCATGCGGCAACTACATTTCAGGCGGTTCTTGAGAGTACGCTTCAGCGCAAGATGATCGATGAGGCTGGCGCCGCGGTGGTGCGCGACTGGCTTGAAGAACCCCGTTCCTGGGCCAAGAGGCATGGTTTTGAATAGAGGATAATGAACGCGGCAATGCACAAGTTCGACCAACGAACGGAGGCAAAAGGATCGCTGCTGCGTGTCGAGGGACGAATTGCCAATCATGATCGCGAGTTTGACGGCGCATTAGAGATCAATACGGCGACAGGCCTGATTGAGCACGTGGGGCCAATAACTGGCAAGAGTGATCTTGATCTTTCTGGTCAGATGATCTTCCCAGGTTTCGGCGATCTGCATATTCACGCGCGCGAAGATTCAAGCCAACTGCAGATTTATAAAGAGGATTTTTCGACGGCCTCTGCGGCATCGATCCATGGCGGAGTAACTCATGTCGCGGACATGCCGAATAATCCCAAAGCTCCGGTGGACGACGGGAGTTATTCAGATAAGGAGAAACTCTCGGCGAAATCAGCCGTCCATGTGACTCTCTACGCAGGCATTGGGCCACTGACCAGCCCACTTACCCGGCATGTACCGTACAAGGCGTTCATGGGCCCTTCCGTGGGTGATCTTTTCTTTGCCTCGCAAGAGCAACTTGAAAGCGTGATCGCGCGGTATCGCGGCAAGAATGTCAGCTTCCACTGCGAAGACTCTGAGATTTTGAGAGAGAGCAAGAGCGCTGCAACCCACGAACAGCGGCGCCCGGCCAGTGCAGAGGTCGCGGCAACCGAGTTTGCGCTCTACCTGATTGAGCGATACCAATTAATTGGCAAGCTTTGTCATTATTCGACGAAGGGTGGCCTCGAAAAGATTGCTGCAGCCAGGGCGCGTGGCGTTCGCGTTACGGCCGAAGCCGCGCCGCATCATCTTTTTTTTGACGACTCCATGCTCACCGAAGACAATCATAAGTGGTTGCAGACCAATCCTCCTTTGCGCGACAGAGAAGACAGGCTGGCGTTGATCGCAGCGCTGCGCAATGGGTTAGTGGATTATCTTGCAACGGATCATGCGCCACATACCATTGAAGAGAAAATGAGCGGCATGAGCGGCATGCCTCACCTTGACACGTACGGAGCGTTTGCAACGTGGCTAATGGCGGAGCAAGGATTCTCGGCGAGGGATATTGCGCGGGTCTGCGCCTATAACCCCGGTCTCTTTGTGAATGAGTTTCTGCCTCGGGAATTCGGCAAAGGATATGGCGTAGTCGAGCCGGGCTATGTAGGTTCACTCACAATTCTCAAACCCGATGCGCCGTTTGTAATTCGGCGCGATCAGATGAAGACAAAGTGCGCCTGGTCTCCGTTTGAAGGATATACGATGCCAGGCCGCGTGACTTATACCGTGCTCAAAGGCAAGGTTTACTCGGCAAGTCAAGAGGACCCACTATGGAGAAGCTCAAACACGTAATCAGCGCCAGGCAGTTCGACGATCCGGAGTTCCTGCTAGGACTTTTTGAGTCAGCTAATCGAATGGAGCGCGATGATGTCTTTCGCGCTTTGACAGGCCCATTGCGCGGCCGGATTCTCGCGACCTTGTTCTTCGAACCGAGTACGCGAACCCGGTTTTCGTTTGAGGCCGCGATGCAGAAACTGGGCGGCGGTGTACTGACCGCCGAAAATGCCCGCACCAATTCGTCGGCAACCAAGGGCGAAAGCATCGGCGATACCGTTCGTGTGGTGAGCGAGTATGCCAATGTCATTGCAATCCGGCACTATGAAGAGGGCGCGGCCTTGGCGGCATCGAAGATTTCTCCGGTGCCAATCATCAATGCAGGGGATGGCAGCGGAGAGCATCCAACCCAGGCGCTGGCGGATATATACACAATTAAGAAAGAGATTGGATGGCTGAATGGACTGCGTGTTGCGCTCGTCGGCGACCTGCTTTATGGCAGGACGATTCATTCCCTTTTGCCGATGCTTTCTTTATACCCCGGAGTGACGATTGACCTTATATCACCTTCGCAGTTGCGTCTGCCGCAGCGGTACCGCGAATACTTAGTCGAGAAAAATATTCCATTCCGCGAGGGCGAAAAGCTCGAAGGAGTTATTGAAGAGGCAGATGTAGCTTATATAACTCGCGTGCAAAGCGAGCGATTCGCCTCGCGGGAGGAGTATGATGCTGTCAAGGATATTTATGTAATCGATGCGGAGATGGCAAACAGGATGAGGCCGGAGGCGATAATTATGCATGCCCTGCCGCGCGTCAATGAGATCGCTCCGGAAGTGGACACTAACGTCAGAGCCGCTTACTTCCGGCAGGCGAAGAACGGTCTGTACATTCGCATGGCCTTGCTTAAGTATCTGCTGACCTAGGCGAAGAGCGGAATTGCATGAGCATCCTCGTGCATTTCCCAGGCTCGGTCATTACTTTGCAGAAACCCTGTCACTTTGCGAAGAAGTCCTTGGCCTTCTGAAGAAGAACGTCGCGGCCCACATCCGAGATGGCATTAGTCAGCGGAATGCGTTTAGGGCAGACTTCGACGCAATTCTGCGCAAAGCCGCACTCCTGAATGCCGCCGTCACCGGCGAGAGCGCGTAGCCGTTCTTCCATCAAGACCTTGCCGGTGGGATGGTTGTTGAACAGCTTCACCTGAGCGATGGTGGCCGCTCCCACGAAGTTTGTGTCCTCATTGAACTGGGGACAAACTTCCATGCAGCAAGTGCAGGAGATGCAGTTGGAGAGCGGGTAGTTGACCTCTTGCTCCTGCGGGTAGACGCGCGGGCCGGAACCGAGATCATACGTCCCGTCGATGGGAATCCAGGCCTTGACCGCCTTCAGGTTTTCAAAGAGAACCGACCGGTCCACTTGCAGGTCGCGCACCAGCGGAAACTTGCTGAGCGGCTCAACGCGGATGGGTTGTTCCAAATTATCGACCAGCGCAGAGCAAGCCATGCGGGCCTTGCCATTGATGCGCATGGCGCACGAGCCGCATATCTCTTCCAGACAATTGGAATCGTAAGTGACCGGGGTGGTTGGCTGGCCGTCGGCAGTCACCGGGTTGGCGGCGATATCCATCATCGCGGTGGTCACGTTCATGCCGGGACGCCACTCAAGCTCGAAGCGCTCCCACACCGCGGAAGCATCGGGGCTGGCCTGGCGCTTGATTTCGAATGCTACAGTCTTGTTTGCCATTGTCAGTCTCCCTTAGCTCGCCACGTCGTAACGGCGCGGGCGCGGCGTGATGAATTGCGTATCGACCTCTTCGTACTCGAAGCGCGGGCCGTCAGCCAGGCCGGTAAAGCTGGCCTTGGTGGTTTTCAGAAACTTCTCGTCGTTGCGCTCCGGGAAGTCAGGCTTGTAGTGTGCGCCGCGTGACTCATCGCGCAAGATCGCTCCCTGCACCACCACGCGGGAAAGCTCCAGCATGTTTTTCAATTGGCGGGCAAATGCGAAGCTGGTGTTAGCCCACTGGGTGCGGTCGGCCAGGCTCATGTTGTTATAGCGGTCGAGCAGCTCAACAATCTTCTCGTCGGCCTCCCTGAGCCCCTTGTTATAGCGGATTACTGTGGCGTGCTTCGTCATGGTATCGCCTAACTCACGCCATAACTTGAATGGGTTTTCCCTGCCCTCATTCGTTAGCAGCTTGTCATTGAGCTCGTCCTGACGAGTTAGTTCAGCCGCGTGACCTCCGTCGCCTTCTGCGGCGGGCAGGCTCCTGGCATAAGTCAGAACATTCGGGCCGGAGATAAATCCTGCGTAGATGCAACTTAGCAGCGAGTTAGCGCCCAGGCGATTGGCGCCGTGGTACTGGTACTCGCACTCGCCAACGGCAAAGATGCCGGGGACATTGGTCATCTGGTTGAAGTCCACCCACACGCCGCCCATTGTGTAATGCATGCCAGGGAAGATCTTCATGGGTTCTTCGTGCGGATCGACACCTACGAATTTCTCATAAATGTCCAGTATTCCGCCCAGCTTGCGATCCAAAGTGGCGCGGTCAATGTGCGTCAGGTCGAGATAGACCATTGGCTGGCCATCGATGCCCATGTGGTTCTCGTAAACCACCTTGTGAATAGCACGAGTTGCGATGTCGCGCGGCACGAGGTTGCCGTATTTTGGGTACCACTCCTCAAGGAAGTAGAAGCGCTCGGATTCAGGAATCTGCTTGACGGGGCGCTTGTCGCCGGGAGTGCGCGGCACCCACACGCGGCCACCCTCGCCGCGCGCCGACTCCGACATCAGGCGCAGCTTGTCTTCTCCGGGAATAGTGGTGGGGTGAACCTGGACCAATTCGCCGTTGGCGTAATAAACGCCCTGCTGAAAAACAGCCGATTGCGCCGAGCCGGTGCAGACCACGGAGTTGGTGCTCTTGCCGAAGATGGCTCCGATGCCGCCAGTCGCCAGAATCACAGCATCAGACGCAAAAGAGCGCAGCTCCATGGTGCGCAGGTCGAGGGCGCTGATGCCGCGCGCCACGCCTTTCGAGTCGATGACGGCGGAGAGAAACTCCCAGCCCTCGTACTTCTTTACCTTGCCTTCCGACTCGTAGCGCCTCACCTGCTCGTCGAGCGCATACAGCAACTGCTGCCCGGTGGTGGCGCCGGCAAAAGCGGTACGGTTGTATAGCGTGCCGCCAAAGCGGCGGAAGTCGAGCAGTCCCTCGGGAGTGCGGTTGAAGGGCACGCCCATGCGGTCCAGCAGGTCGATGATCGCCGGGGCGGCCTCGCACATCGCCTTCACCGGAGTCTGGTTGGCCAAAAAGTCGCCGCCGTAGACTGTGTCGTCGAAGTGTTTCCAGGTTGTGTCGCCCTCGCCCTTCAAGTTCTTGGCCGCGTTGATGCCGCCTTGCGCGCAAACCGAGTGGGACCGCTTGACCGGGACAATCGAGAACAGGTCGACCGAGCCGCCGGCCTCGGCGATCTTGATGACCGCCGCGAGTCCGGCCAGGCCTCCGCCAACCACGATGATTCTGGGTGCTGCCATATTGTTTCCTATCTTCCTACGAGATTCATTTGCTTCAATGCGATTTGTTGAGATGCGACATCGTGATGCCAAGAAGGAACTGTACCAACACAGCGATAAGGAAAATTGCCCATGAAGTCCAGAATAGTTTCCTTCTGCCGCTCTCTGGAAAGATGGATCGGTGAATACGGATCAACTTCCAGTAGTTGTACATTTCTTTTGATTCTTCAGGAGTCACTAGCCGATTGTGAATAACATCCAGCTTCATCTTGGCAATGAAAAACAAAAAGCCAAAAGCGCCAACAAACAATACGATAACGGAACACATTTGCAAGTAACTAAAGAAATTGCGGTTCATGTTATCCCTCGATTACAGGATGGCCAGGATGAAAGAAGGAAACAGCCGGAGCCGGGTCTTCGGGCGCGTTCCGGTAGTCAGGCCCAACAAAAGCCCAAATGCTGGCCAGTCCCATGATTGCCAGCGCCAGTCCCAGCGCCACGCAAACGTAGCCGAAACGCTTGCGGGCCGTCGTCCCGGTGGTGATGCCCCACTTGGCCGCGAAGAGCCAAACGCCATAAGCGAAATGCCAGCAGATGGCGATCATGGCCACAATATAGACGGCGACCATCCAGGGATTGGAAAGCTCCACCTGCACCTTATGGAAGGCCGCGTAGGGATGCTCGGGAAGCATAACGCCCATGAAACGCTGGCGAATGACGTGTTGCAAAATGTACGCGAAGGCGATCAGGCCCGTGTAGCGTTGGGAAACATACAGCCAGTTCCCCGCCCACGGGTAGTAAACGATGTTGGACTTGCCGCGCAGCCAGATCCAGACGCCGTAGCATGCGTGATAAAGGATGGGCAGAAAGATGAAGACCCACTCCAGTAGCCGCACCAGCGGAAGGCCGTTGAGAAATTTGACTTGAGCCCCGTAGGCGATGGGGCCTTTGAGCGCCTCGAAGTTCGACAGCAGATGCTCCAGCAGAAATGCGCCGATGGGGACTATGCCCAGCAGCGAATGTAGCTTGTGCCAGAGAAAGGACGAGCCTTCCCCGGCGCGCAACGGCTGGACGCCGCGACGAACGGTCGGCGCGGCAGGTTGTTGAGCGGTTGCCATAACGGTCTCAGCTCCTAAAAGCTCCAGGCTCACGGTCTGGGTTCAAGTTCCCGGGGGGAAAGCGGCTTCGGTTTGTGCAACTCGGAGGCGCCATTTGATTTTGATTCATTATTGGTGTCCCATATCACAATCGTCAAGGTGTTCCGCACCCTTGGTGTTTTGGATGAGAGAAGTGGAGGGTCATTCGCTCAGCATCGGCAACAGCGCCGCAATAGCGCGCCCCCGATGGCTGAGCGTGTGCTTGGTTTCCAAATCCAACTCTGCCATCGTGCGGTCCAGCGCGGGCAAATAGAACAGGGGATCGTAGCCAAACCCGCCTGTCCCTCGCGGAGCATCCAGGATCAGACCCTCGACCGCGCCTTCGGCAGTGTGCAGGACAACTCCGTCTCTGGCAGCCACAAGAACGCAGCGGTAGCGGGCGGTCCGTTGCGCCGAGGGAATACCGGCCAGTCGTTGCAAAAGCACCAGATTGTTCCACACATCAGTATTGTCGTTGGCATCGGGCGAGTCGGTCAGCCCGGAATCGGCGGCAAATCGAGCGGAACGCACTCCGGGCGCACCGTCGAGCGCGTCCACTTCGAGGCCCGAATCGTCCGCTAGCACCCATTCTCCAGGGGCAAAGCGGGAGTAGTAAACCGCCTTGATCGTGGCGTTTTCAGCGAAAGTCAGTCCATCCTCCTCCGGCGCTGGGATTTCTCCCAGTTCCGGAAGCGGCTCAATTAGGACTGAATGCGCGTCGGCAGCCGTGCGGAAATCCCGCAGCTTGCCCTGGCTGGTTGTGGCGACATAGAGATGAAGGGTCATGCGAAAAGTGTAACGGGCGAAGGGCAGGGATATTTATTGCGAGATGGAAAATGGCAAAAAAAGACGGAAAATAGTGCTGTTTCACCCGAACCAATTCGCAAAAAAGCACGAATTGGTTCGGGTTACGACACAACTCAACCTTGATTTCCGCCTACCAGTGACGGCGATCGTGATTTAGTCGATGCTTTGCCCCACACGCAGATCGCGCGACGAAGCGCCCACGCTCACCGTGCGTTTGCCGGTTGCGGTGACCCACTTCCCTTCCTTTGTTGACCAGTACTGCAACTGGCGCGGAGCCACGTGGAGGGTTACGGTCTTGGCTTCGCCGGCGGCCAGGTGAATGCGGTCGAAGGCTACCAGTGCCCGCACCGGGAACTGGACACCAGTCGGAATCTCGCTGGGCGCGCCAAGGTAAACCTGCGGGACTTCGTCCGAATCCACGCTGCCGGTGTTCTTGAGGTCCACGATGACGTCGAGTCCGCCATCTGAGGCTTTCTCAACCTTGAGGCCGGAATAGGCGAAAGTGGTGTAGGAAAGGCCGTACCCGAAGGGAAACAGCGGAGCGATCTTTTCTTTGTCGAACCAGCGGTAGCCCACGTTGACGCCTTCGCTGTAAGTCGTCTTGCCATTCACGCCCTTGTAAGAGCGCTCGGGATGCCTGGGATCGGTAGCGGCGTAATCCTCCAGCCGCTTGGCCCAGGTGACAGGCAGGCGACCGGCGGGACTGGCCTTGCCCAGTAGCAGGTTAGCCGCGGACCAGCCACCCTCATCACCGGGCCACCACATTTCGAGAATCGCCTTCACCTTATTTACCCAGGGCAGGGCGACGGGCTGGCTCGTGTTGAGCACGACAATTGTGTTGGGGTTCACGGCTGCGATCTCTTCGATAAGCTTGTCCTGGTCTCCTGGCAGGCCAAAGACCGGTTGAAGACGGGTCCAAACAAAGACAACCGCAACTTTGGCGCTTTTGGCCGCCGCGATGGCAGCCGCGTGGTCGGCCTCGCGCTGTTCCGGTGTGTACCAGTTGAGCCGGACCTGAACCGGCGAATTGGAGCTGTCCGGAGTGGTCTTGATTTCGATTTCGTGGGGTCCGGCAGTCAACTCCACTGCGCCGCGCACGTTATCGAGCTGGTCAGTGGTGGGAACGGCGTTGTCCTGGTTGGCTTGCAGGATGTCGCCGTGGACGCCGCCTTGGGAAGCGCCTGTCTTGCCAAGGTGTTTGCCATCAAGATCGATGCTGGCGTTGGTGCCCATGGCTTGAAGATAGAGCCAATACGTGCCGGCATGAGGCGCAGTAAGCGAACCCTTCCAGGTAACAGTGGAGTTGGGCGGTAGGGCGTCGAAGCCTGTGAAGTTGAGTTGGGCATCGACTTGCGGATTGCCACTGCCAGTGCGCAGCAGCCCAGGCTTGCCGTCGTGACTAAGCGTGGAAGCTGGAACCGGCGAACCGGTCATGTCGTCGGCCACGGCGAATCTGATTTTTGAATTGCCGGAGATTTCTTTGAGAGCCGCAAGAGGGCCAACCTGCAGTTGGGTCACGCCGACTGAGCGCTCGCCGTTAATGCCTATGGAATCCACCTGTCCGGCTGTCGGGCCAATGAGGACCACGGACTCCAGATCGGCAGCCTTGAGGGGCAATACGCCACCCTCGTTCTTTAGGAGAACCGCGGCAGCTTCGCCGGTCTTCTCGATAATCTTGGCGTTCTCAATAAAGGATTGTGCGGTGATGTCGTGCTTTGACTCACCGTCCAGGTAGCCGAAACGGACGATTTCATAAAGCACACGGCCGGCAGCGCGGGTAATGGCGGCCTCGTTCACGGTGCCGTCCTTGAGTGCCTCAGGCATCTTTTCAGGATCAAGCTTCAGGCCGAAGTCACTGCCGTGATCGGGGCCACGCGGCGGCTCTTCTGGAATGTGGCCGCCAAACATGTCGGCGACAATGTCCCCAGCGTGCATCGGCGCCGGAGGAGGCATAGGTTGAGAATCAAAGTAGGACGGAAGCGAAAAGCCGCCGATCTTCATCTCGCCGGGCATCTCCATATCCAATCCAGCGTTGATGAATTTTACGGCGTGGACCGCGCCCCAATCGGAGGTGACAAAACCCTTGAAGCCAATTTCTTCACGCAGGATTTTGGTCAAGGTACCCTGATTGCCGCAGGCGAAGGTTCCATTGAGGCGGTTGTATGAACACATGATGGAGGAGACGCCGGCCTTGACCGCCGCATCGAATGGCGCAACGTAGACCTCATGGAGCGTCTGATCGTCGATGTATGTGCTGGTCCCATCGGAGTCATAACCGACGAAGTGCTTTACCTGGGCCATGACGTGCTGCGACTGGATACCCTTGATCTCGGCCACGCCCATCTCGGCGGTCAGAAACGGGTCTTCGCCGAAGGTGTTATAGCCTCGGCCAAATTCCAGGTCGCGGTCGATATTCACAAACGGCTGAAGCGAGACGTCAATGCCGAGAGCGCGGTCTTCGCGGCCGATTACAAGGCCATTCTCCTCGGCTATCTTGCTGCTGAAGGTTGCCGCCACGCCCATGGTGGCAGTCTCGCCCTGCGAGGGATGGCGCACAAGAACACCGGGAGGCCCGTCGGCGAAACGCAGCCCTGGAATGCCCAGACGCGGAACGCCGGCTAGATATCCTGCCTGGCCCTGATAGACCTTGTCGTCCTCGTGCGTGCCATGGATCAGCGTCAGCTTCTCCTGAAGCGTCATCTGGCTCAACAGTTTATCTACTCTGGCGTCACCCGTAACCACAGGTACGCTTTGCGCCAATACAAAAGACGCGCTCAGCGTCAAAACACACCCTAGAACGGTTGAAGCGGTCGTGCGCATTGCCTTTGCTATTCGCATTGAATTCACCTTTTTAACGATCTGTCTCTAAACTTGACGCAGTACCGGTAATGGAGACGAAGGCGGCGCTGGGCCGCCTTGTGTAATCGCCAGTACTGCACTCATTAGTTTAGTCCCACCAGGAGAGCCGACTTCGTCTCAGACGGGCAGTGGGAGTTCGGCGGCAAGCCCGGCCGCGATCAGGTCCTCGCGCAGCCGTTCCACGGTGGAGAATTGGACGGCCTGAATGTTCAGCGCTCGAGCGGCTTCTATGTTGGGCAGCTTGTCATCAATAAAAAGGATCTCTTCGGGGGGCGTCCCCAACTCGGCCATCATGTGGCGATAGATGGCCGGATGAGGCTTGACGACGCCGACTTCGCAGCTCCACACCAGCAAATCGAAGCGGCGAATCCAGTCGAACTCGCGCTCCACGCTGACCAGCACCGCTTCGCCCATATTAGATAAGATGGCGGTAAGTAGGCCGCGCTGCTTGATTGCCAGTTGCCAGTCGATCATCGCGGGATTCTGGGTGGTCCACATGCGAATGTCCCACTGATTCAGTTCTTCCACCTTTTTCTGGTCCGCCGGCAATCCTGCTTCTCGCAGGAATTTCTGCCAATAGCCGATGCCGGTCAATTTGCCTTCATCGTAGGCGGGCCGGTCAGCCCAATAAAGGCTCTCAAAGCGGGCGAGCGGCAAGCCGGTGATATTCAATAGCTTCTCGTGCGCCGAAGAGTCCGGCTCCCCTGTTAGCACCATTCCGTAGTCGAAAACAACCGCTCTCAGCGCCAATATTCCTCCCGTGAACGCCCATGCAATACCTGGTAGGGCGCCTGCGTCTATTGTGCATGATCCCCGCGGGCTGGCGGGCCTATGAATATGGTTATAGGCTGAAGGATGTAGGCAGATGGAGACGCATGCGTTTATCTGAGAGAACCAACTGGAACACGGAAGAGAGCGAACTGGCGTGGGCGCACAGGCTGCGCACCGAGGCTGGCGACCCGATTGCCGACCTCACAGCCTCGAATCCGACCCGCTGCGGCTTTACCTACGATCCAAAGCTGCTTTCGGCGCTCACGGACCCCGATGCGCTCGTCTACGATCCGCAGCCGCGAGGCCTCTTGCGAGCCCGTCAGGCCGTCTGCGCTTACTATGCCAGTCGCCACATTTCGCTCAATCCCGAACAGATTACGCTGACCACGAGCACCAGCGAGGCCTATAGCTTCCTATTCCGGCTGCTCTGCGATGAAGGCAGCGAGGTCCTTGTTCCCCAGCCGAGCTACCCGCTCTTCGACTTTCTGGCTGAGCTGAACGATGTGCGCATCAAACCTGTGCCGTTCTTCTACGACCATGGCTGGCAGATTGATCCTGATAGTTTTCGCCTCGCTGTTTCGCCGCTGACACGGGCCATCATGCTGGTCCATCCCAATAATCCCACTGGTCACTTCACCAAGCCGTCCGAAGCCAAGGAGTTGGCGCAAATATGCCGGGAATTCGATCTCGCGCTGATTGTGGATGAAGTTTTTCTCGATTATCAATTCTCAAAAGGCTTTGGCGGCAAGCCGAGGAGCTTTGCGGCCGGCATCGAGGGCGTTCCGATCTTCGTGGTCAGCGGGCTGAGCAAGGTTGCCGGGCTGCCACAGATGAAGGCCGCCTGGATTGTGGCCGCGGGAACGGAGGCCGTTGCGGCGCTCGACCGGCTCGAGGTCGTCTCAGACACGTTTCTCTCGATGAACGCGCCCGTTCAGTGCGCGCTCCCCGCATGGCTTGAAGGCCGCGAGGCAATTCAGAAGCAGATTCGCGAGCGGGTGGAAGCCAACCTGGCCGAGCTTGACGGGCAACTCTCCCGCCTCTCCGAGGTGAGCCGTCTCGAGATGGAGGGCGGTTGGTACGCCATGCTGCGCATACCTGCGCTTCAATCCGACGAGAGAACGGTGTTGGCGCTGCTGGAACGCGGCGTCTGGGTCCATCCCGGATACTTCTTCGGAATGCCTTCCTCCGGCTATTTGGTGGTTAGCCTGCTGGGCCCGTCGGGGGAGTTCAAGCACGGGGTAAGCGAGTTGGCTGACTACCTCCGCGCCTGCAGAGCATCCTCCGCGACTACGTTGTGATCTGCCGTGGTCCGGATGTCCTTGTTCCAGGTTGCGTAAAGATACCAGGCAAGCCATGCGGGCGCAGTCCAAACATAGGAATCTGAAAATAGCTTGCAGCCGCTCATGAGTTCGGCCTCGATTACCACGCTGGCAAGAGCAAGAACTGCCAGCATAGGCCGGAACCGGGTGAGATAAGCGCCTTGCAACAGCGCTGGAATGGCGAGACTCTCATCGATAATCCAGCAGTATGGCGCCACCAGGATTGAGACAAGCATCAATAGATTGCCGTCTTTCATCCAGTCCCATGTGTGCCTGCGCGTGAAGAAGTAGCGCAGCGCCCAGGTGCACCCCAGGGCAGCGGGCAAAAACTGGAGCCACATTGCCTGCGGGCGTAGCCAGAGACGGAGAAGGATGCTCAAGCACGGAATCGGCTCTGTCTCAATTCCATAGCTGTGCATCATTTGTGCGTACTGGCTCCATGCTCCCGGGTCGATAAAATATACGGCCGCGCAACTGGCGGCCATCGCTACCGCCGCTCCCGCCAGTATCTTATAGCTCTTCGAAAGCACGATCCACGCCAGCAGCACAACACCAAAGACCAGAAAGAGGTGAGGCTTCAGCGAACAGAGCCATAGGGAGATCCCTGCCAAAAATTGATGCTGGCGGTGCAGTCGCAAAAAGAGGACATACCCCAGCAGCGCAAACAGTGAAGTCTGCCCCATCGACACGCAAAGCAGGGCTGGCGCAAAGGAAAACCCCAGCCAATGTACGTTCGTTTCGGGGCGTCCGTGCATCCGCCAGAGCATGAGGACTGAGCCTGCCAGGCAACCCAGCAGCACCAGGGACCACAACAACGCTCCGGCCCGCAAGCCGATGAATCCGAGGGGATACGCAAGAGCCATTGCCCAGGGCGGGTTCCGCATGAAGCCGACTTTGAACTTGGCGTCAAGCCCCGCAGCGCGTTCAATCCGCAGCATTGCTCCCGCATCATACGGACTGGCGTGGTGAACGAGCTGCTGGCCGGTAGCCCAATACACCACGAAATCGCGTCCGCCTGCCAGCTTGCCTATCATCGGCAATACACAAATGAACAAAACGGTATAAGCAAGCATCAGCCCCGTAACGCAGGCGATCGACAGGTCTGCGACGTCATACTTTGGCCGAGGGGAGGAAAGTTCCGCGGTGTTTGCCATGGAGGCTATTCTACTTCTGTTCCTGACAGTTGCGCCGTTCCCAGCGGGCTCAAGTTCTTCCACCTCGCCCCGTCGCTGAGTCTCCAGGAATAGGCCGAGCAGCTTCTTAAAGGTGCCCCTGCCCCTGTTGGCCAGGCAGCTTGGCGATCCGCAGTCCACCACAGAAACCAGCCAGCACAGTTCCACGTGCTACACAACCAAGCCATGTATACAAGGTCGATCTGCCCGATTCGCCCTGTATACAATAGTTTACACTGTGCCGTATTCCCCGGTTGGGAAGATTTATTTAAGTTGTTGATTTATTATGACAAATCCTCTGTTATTATGAATGGCACGATACTTGCTAATTAAGGGTCGTCCCCGCCTCAGGCTGGGAAAATCAACTTACGGAGAGAACAAAAATGAATACGATGCTTCTCAAGCTGTATGTGAAGTTCCAGGACCTGATGAGCCGCGAAGAAGGCCAGGACCTGGTCGAGTATGCCTTGGTCGTTGCTCTGATCGCTTTCGGCGCAATCGCTGGCATGAAAGTTCTGGCCAATGGCCTTAACAACGCTTTCATAACCATCAGCACAACACTCGCCAGCGATCTGTAAATCGCGGCAGTCAACCGTTAGTTAGCACGCGCACGCGGCTTGGAAGATCAGCCTGTGGAGGCGTAGGAATGTTCAATATCCTTCAACAGGTGTCGGTGAGATTCCGAGATCTGATGAGCCGCGAAGAGGGTCAGGATCTGGTCGAGTATTCTTTGGTCGTCGCTCTGATCGCTTTCGGCGCAATTGCTGACATGAAAGTTCTGGCCAATGGCCTCAACAACGCTTTCATAACCATCAGCACAACATTGGCACATGACATCTAACCCTTGGCAGTACATCGCCAAGACACAAAATCCAATGTTTCCTCGGGAGAGGTTTTTTGGGCCAGAACCAGTATAAGGGCGCCTCTTGCCGGAAATGATCACACTCCCTCACTGCAGAATGAGATAGCCTTATTCGGCCGGAGACTGAAACCTCACAGTAGTTCGCCGTGCTGGAGAATGTCAGATTCTGGTTGAATATGCTCTCATCGTTCCTCCGATTGCCTTCGGCGGCATTGTCGGCATGAAGGCTCCGGCAACGGGCACACGCACCGCGTCCATCAATATCGACACGGCGCTGAGGCCCGGTATTTACAGGACCCTGGACAAAACCGGGTCTACGCGCCAAAATTGGCCGCCTTAGTTGCTGCGGGGAGAGATACGCTTGGCAATGCCCTTGCCGTCGCGTTCTCTCCCTCGCTTTTTGGGCTGCGTCTTATTGCCGCAATCATCCTTCTCTTGGTCGTTGTGCTAGTCCCAGGCGGCCGAAAGCATTGAGAGTAAAGTTGAGCATGGATCTGAAGAGGACTCAACGGAATAGCCTGCTTTGGCTGTTGCTGTGCTGCGGAATCTCCGTTTTATGGGGGTATCTTCTGCAGCGCACATCCCATGATGCAATGATCGATTTTAAGGGGACCTTCTATGCCGCGCGAAGTGTGATTCAACACAGCGACCCTTACAACGACGGAGCACCACTTCGTGCTTATCTCGCTGAACAAAATGACCTCACGCCACCTTCTCACGTGCTTCAACAAGCTCTGTCGCAAAATATTTACCTGCCAACCACGTTTATCCTCATCGCTCCCTTCGCGATTCTCCCGTGGGGTCTTGCACACCTGCTCTGGATGATTCTCTCCGCCCTGAGCCTCCTCATCGGGGCTCTTCTGATGTGGAATCGTGGGGCCAGTTACGCACCGGCAATCACTGCCATGTTGATCTGCTTCCTCCTTGCCAACTGCGAAGCTGTTCTTGCAACCGGCAATCCCGCTGGGATCGTCGTAGGACTTTGCGCGGTGGCCGTCTGGTGTTTCTTAGAGGACAAGTTTGTTTGGGCCGGCGTCGTTTGCCTTGCGGTGAGCCTCGCCATAAAGCCCCATGACGCAGGTTTAGTCTGGCTCTATTTCGTGCTGGCGGGCGGAGTTTATAGGAAGCGCGCGTTGCAAACTCTGTTGGTCATCGCCGTACTCGCCTTGCCCGCCATTCTGTGGATTTCGCAAGTAGCGCCACACTGGCTTCCTGAACTGCACGACAATTTTCTGACGCAATCGGCCCCCGGCGGGCAAGCTTACCCAGGACCTAACTCCGCCAATACCGGAAGCGGCCCGAGCATGATCATCGACCTTCAATCCGCCATCTATATCTTCCGCGGAGATCCGCGCATCTACAATTTGGTCACGTATCTGGTCTGCGGAGCGCTCTTGCTTATCGGGTTGGTTTGCACTCTCCGATCCCGCTTCTCGCGGCAGGGGGCATGGCTCGCGCTCGCGGCAATTGTGCCTATTACCATCGTCGTAACCTACCATCGGTCCTACGATGCCAAGCTCCTGATGCTCGCGGTTCCAGCCTGCGCCATCCTCTGGGCCGAGGGCAGACCGATTCGTTGGCTTGCGCTCCTGGTAACCTCGGCTGGAATTGTGTTCACCGCGGATATTCCCTTGACCATTCTTACAGTTCTCTCCAGCGCCTTTCATATCTCCATTCTGGGGCTATCCGGAAAGATGCTGGCGGTTGTGTTCACGCGGCCCACCCCGCTTATTTTGTTGGCAATGGGCATTTTCTATTTGTGCGTGTATGTGCGACACACCAACCGAGATATAGAATGCACTCAGCAGGTAGGCGAATGATAAACGGTAAGCGCATTGCGGTAGTCATGCCAGCATACAATGCGGAAAAAACACTGGAACAAACTGTGCAGGCGCTGTCCGATTTGGTGGACATCAAGATTCTTGTGGATGACTCCAGCAAGGACCAGACCGCGGCTCTCTCGCGGAGTCTCGGCGTGGAGACTTTTGTTCACGACGCCAACTACGGCTATGGACGCAACCAGCAAACCTGCTACCGCGAGGCGCTTGCCGCGGGCGCTGACATCGTGGTGATGGTGCATCCCGATTACCAGTACACGCCGTCCCTGGTCCCGGCCATGGCGGGCATGGTGGCCAGCGGCGTCTATGACATGGTTCTGGGTTCGCGCATTCTTGGAGCGGGAGCGTTGAAAGGCGGAATGCCGCTCTATAAGTACGTCGCCAACCGCTTCCTCACGGCCATTCAGAATCTGTTTCTGGGCGTGAAGCTGTCGGAGTACCACACAGGATTCCGGGCCTTCTCGCGGGAGTTACTCGAGACTCTTCCGCTGCTGGAGAACTCCGATGATTTCGTCTTCGACAACCAGATGATCGCGCAGGCCGTAATGTTCAACTTCCGCATTGGAGAGATCTCCTGCCCGACAAAATACTTTAAGGAAGCCTCGTCCATCAACTTTAAGCGCAGCGTGGAGTATGGGCTCGGCGTTCTCAGCACCACAGCCAGCTTTGTAGCGCACAGGTGGGGCATCGCGCGCATTCCCCGCTTCAATGCAAACGGAAGAAAGATTACTCCGCAGTATTATTCCGAGATTTCTCACCGTCTCTAAAAGTCTGACAAAAGGAGATCCTGAAGATGACAAGGACGCGGTGGATCGCCCTGTTTGCCTGCTGTTGTCATGCTGCATTTCCGTCTCATTGGGATTCTGTTTGGACCGCGCCAAGCCTGACTTGATGATGGATTTCAAAGGAGTCCTCCTCAAGAGTCAACTTCATTTGTGATAGCGTCATACCATTGATCTTTCTCAGGAGCAGAAAGTGGTGAATTCGATACGCCATAATCCGGGAAGGGACAAATCCGCCGCCACACCACAACTCCGTGGGCATCTGGCGATTTGCAGATTCGATCACTGGGTTAAGAATCTATTCGTTGTTCCTGGAGCCATCGCGGCATTTGCGCTCAGCAGAACACCGCTGAATGGCGCAGTTCTTCTCAAACTGATTCTGGCTCTGCTCGCGGCCGGGTTGATCTCTTCAAGCAACTACGTGCTTAATGAAGTGCTTGACGCCCCGTTCGACCGCGCCCACCCGATCAAGAGCAAGCGTCCGGTACCGTCGGGGCTTGTGCACATCCGCCTGGCCTACGCTCAATGGATCGCGCTCTGCGCTGCAGGCCTGGCTCTCGGATATTTTCTTTCCTTCGCGCTGTTGTTGACTTTGCTTGGGTTCTGGTGCATGGGATGCGTCTATAACATCCCTCCTGTTCGTTCCAAGGACATACCAATAGTGGATGTTTTAACAGAGGCCATCAATAACCCGCTCCGGCTGCTTATCGGGTGGTTCGCCATAACGCAGTACACGGTCCCGCCAGTATCGCTTGTGGTGAGTTATTGGATGATCGGCTGCTACTTTATGGCCTTGAAGCGCTATTCGGAGCTGTTACGCCTTTCTGCCAGCGGCTGCGTGCACGAGTACCGCAAGTCGCTCGCATCCTTGACCCCAGAAGCCATTCTCATCAGCGTCATGTTCTACGCGTCGACATCAATGCTGCTCTTCGGAGCCTTCCTGATGCGCTATCGGATGGAGTTGGTTCTCTCATTTCCGCTGATCGCCTGGGTTATGGCCGTTTACCTTTCAATTGCCTTCAAAAAGGATGGAGCGGCCGAGAACCCCGAGAAGCTTTATCGCGAAAAGTGGCTAATGCTGTCGGTTTCCTTCTGTACTGTTGCTATGGCGCTGCTTCTGTTCGTCGATATCCCGGCGTTACAGCTCATCTTCACACCTACTGCGCCGATCGAGTCTATTCATGGTAGGGCAAGATGATCAAGACATACTCTCAGCGTCAAGATGAGATGTGTCGGTCGCGTTTGCGTCACGATGCAAACGATGCTGAGGAGCCAAACTGGATTTGCCTCCTCATTTTTATAGATGACTTCAACGCGGACCAGACAGCAGTTCTCTCCCGCAGTCTCGCCGTAGAAACATTTGTCCACTACGCCAACTACGGCCGCGGTATTATTCCGAGATTTCACATCGTCTCTGACAGAAGGAGAGCCAGAAGATGACTAGGACGCGGTGGATCACTCTGGCTTGCCTGCTATTGTCCTGCGGAGTTTCCGTCTCCTTGGGATTCTTCATGGAGCGCTCCAAACCTGACCTGATGTTGGATTTCAAAGGCGTCTATTACGAGGCACGATGCCTTCTTCAACACTCGGATCCTTATAAGCCAGGCGAGCCGCTGCGTGCATATCTGGCAGAAGCGGGGGAACGCGCGACGCCTCCGGTGGGACTCCGGCAGGCTTTAACGAGGGATCTGTACCTGCCAACCGCATTCATTTTCACTGCCCCGTTCGCGATGCTGCCGCTGGAATCTGCCCAAGTTTTGTGGATGATCCTCACCGCCATCAGCCTCGTCGTTGCCGGCTTCCTGACCTGGAATCTTGGAGCAAATTACGCACCGGTCATCTCCGGCGGCTTGATCTGCCTTGTCCTTGCCAACAGCGAAGCTCTCTTCGCAACCGGAAATCCCGCCGGAGTTGCCGTTGGTCTTTGCGTCGTGGCCGTCTGGTGCTTCCTCAAAAAACGGTTTGTTTGGGTCGGCGTCTTGTGCCTCGCGATCAGCCTGGCTATCAAGCCCCATGACGCGGGCCTCGTGTGGCTCTATTTCCTCATCGTCGATGGGGTTTATCGAAAGCGCGCGCTGCAATCCCTGGTTGTCGCCGCAGTCTTTGGCCTGGCAGCTATAGTCTGGGTAACGCCCATTTCGCCGCATTGGATGCAAGAACTACACTCCAATCTTCTGGCGGATTCGGTACCCGGCGGGCCCTGCGACTCAGGCCCCACCTCTTCGACCGGCCGTACTGTCAGCATGGTTATCGATCTGCAGTCGGTTGTGGCCGTCTTCCGAGACGATCCGCTCATATATAACTTGGTCAGCTATTTAGTTTGCGGAGCGCTATTGCTTGCGGGTGCGGTTCGCACTCTCCGGTCGCGCATTTCGCAGCGAAAAACATGGCTTGCGTTGGCGGCAATCGCGCCTCTAACCATGTTGGTAACCTATCATCGGCCTTTTGATGCCAAGCTCCTATTGCTCGCGGTTCCGGCCTGCGCCATGCTCTGGGCTGAGGGCGCTCGGATTGGGCGCATTGCGTTCCTCGTGACTACCACCGCAATTGTTGCCACCTCAGATCTCCCATTGATTATTTTCCTGGCCTTCACCAGAAATATCCCTCTCTCAACTGTGAGCTTGTCAGGGCAAATGCTGACTGTTGCGCTGATGCGGCCCGTTCCGCTCATTCTGCTGGCGATGGGCATATTCTATCTGTGGATTTACATGAGACGCGAGCCAGAGAGAGGCTGAACATGACAAGAACGCGGCGGAACGCTCTGGTTTGGATACTGCTGGCCAGTGGAATCGCCATTGCCTGGGGCTTCTCGATTGGTCAGACTGCGAATGGGTGGGTGGATTTCAGGGCTGTTTACTATGGCACGCGCTGCCTGCTCGAGCACCACAACCCATATAACGTGAGTGAACTGGAGCAGGTTTACCGGCTCGAGGGCGGGGAACGCAAGTCAGAGACCGTCGCGGCGCGCCAGGCCGTTATTTTGTATGTGAACATGCCCACGGCATTCATCTTCTTAGCTCCCTTTGCGATGCTGTCCTGGGGGCCGGCACATTTGTTATGGCTGGCGGTTACTGCAGGAGCCTTCACACTTGCCGCGTTTTTGATGTGGGATATAGGCTCGAGATATGCGCCGGATGTCTCCCTCTTCCTGATTTGTATTTTGCTTGTCGACTGTGAGTCGATCTTTGTCGCAGGCAATACGGCCGGGATTGTCGTAAGCCTGTGCGTGATAGCTGTGTGGTGTTTCGTTAAGGGACGGTTTGTGTGGGCCGGCATCGTTTGCCTTGCCGCCAGTCTTGCAATCAAACCACATGACTCGGGGTTGGTATGGCTTTTTTTCCTGCTGGCGGGCGCGCCTTACCGGAGGCGTGCTCTGCAAACCCTTCTTGTTACCGCTGTCCTCGGAGTGTCAGCCTTTCTCTGGCTTTCATTCGTTGCGCCGGGCTGGATGCACGATTGGAACTCAAATCTCTCGGCGATTTCAGTGCGCGGCGGCATCAATGAACCGGGCCCCGCTTCCCTCACCGGCCATTCTTCCGCGATGGTCATCGATTTGCAAGCGGCCCTCAGTGTCTTTGAGGACAACGCGAATTTCTACAATCCAGCCAGTTATTTGGTCTGCGGAACGCTTCTCCTGCTCGGTGCGGTGCGCACGCTAAGATCGCGCGTCTCACAGGAGAGAGCATGGTTTGCGCTTGCAGCCGTTGTGCCTCTTACTATGCTCGTCACCTATCATCGGCCATGGGATGCGAAGCTCGTAATGCTTGCGGTTCCCGCCTGCGCCATCTTATGGGCCGAAGGCGGCCGGATTCGCTGGCTCGCTCTCGTAATAACTACCGCGGGGTTTGTGTTCACAGGGGATGTTCCGTTGGTAGTTCTCACGGTTCTTGCGGAAAAGCTGCACGTGAATACGGCGGGGATATCAGGCCAGGTACTGACCGTTATCCTGAATAGGCCCGCCTCACTCATTCTACTGGTGATGAGCATTTTCTATCTTTGGGTGTTCCTGCGACGCGCTCCCGACTCCTTCGAGGCAAACTCCGGGGGTCCAGGCAAAGTGTCAGCTGCGTTCACGCGAGCTTGATCTGATTTCTTCCTCAGCGGTCGCTTTGCTTGCTATCAGTCACGATGTTCTCGGCGTAGTTGGCTCGCTGAATGCTTCCGGCTCCCCGGGCGGATTGCCCGCGCTGCGCTTACGCATCGGCCCGCCCCTCATTTTGAGCATTTGCACCGTCCCGCAGTTAGAACATCGCCACGGATAGAACCCGAACAAAGGAGCTAGTTTAATGCGAAAGAACCCTTCCCTCTTGATTCGGCGGACTCTATAACTCTTGCAATTCGTACAGATCATGCGTGTTTACTCCGCGAGTTTGCAGGCGGATGGAGAACTCACCATCGTTCAGCTAGGCCTTTGGTTAATCGTCTGAAAATTGTGTCTAGATCATAACATTCGCGGCTCAAGCAAATCGAAGGTAACTGATGTATTGTGAGGTTCGAAGCCTTCCTGGCCCTGCGCCTCTGTCTTGACGCGCACCTTGCATCTCTGCTCTACTGCAATCAAGGTCATGCACGCATTAACCTCCAACGCGAGCTTCTCACCCGTCCCGTGCATAGCCTTGCCAGTTTCCGACCCGCGAATTAGCAGATCCAATACGCACGCGGGAAGCGGAGCCTGACGAACCGGATTTAGCAATCGCGCATTATCCAGGCCACCCCCCGCAAACGCGGATGGTGGCTTTTCGCTTTTTGGCCTTCTTTTCAAACCCATCAATCAAGGAGTATCTTTTGGAATCCGTCTCCCTCAGCAGCGTTCAGGCGGCACGCGCGCGCATCGGTGAAGCAATTCATGTTTCGCCTTGCCATCTCTCGCATCACCTCTCCGAGTTGACCGGCCTGCCAATTCACCTGAAGCTGGAGAACCTGCAACGCACCGGCTCGTTCAAGGAGCGCGGCGCCTTGAACAAGTTGCTCACGCTGAGCGAAGCGGAGCGCTCGCGCGGCGTCATCGCTGCCAGCGCGGGAAACCACGCGCAGGGAGTCGCCTTCCACGCCTCAGCCCGCGGCATTCGTGCCCAGATTGTGATGCCGCTGGCCACACCCCAGGTTAAAGTCGCGGCCACGCGCAACTACGGAGCCGAGGTTATTTTGCACGGCGCCAGCTACGACGAGGCCTGCGAAGAAGCTCAACGCCGCCACGTCGAAGAGGGTCGCACCTTTATTCATCCCTTCGACGATCCGGAAGTTATCTCCGGCCAGGGCACAATCGGCCTGGAGCTGCTTGAACAGGTGCCCGGACTCGAAGCCGTCGTTGTGCCCATCGGCGGCGGCGGACTCATCGGCGGCATCGCTTGCGCGCTGAAGGAAACCAATTCTAAAATTCGCGTTATCGGCGTAGAGCCGGAGAAGCTGCCTTCAATGTTGCGCGCACGTGAGGCCGGCGTCCCGGTCACAATCAGTGCCGAGGCCACCATCGCCGACGGCATCGCTGTGCGCCGAGCCGGCGACCTGACCCTGCCGCTGGTCTCTCGCTACGTAGACGAGATCGTTTCCGTGGACGACGAGGAGATTGCCAGCGCCATCCTCATGTTGCTGGAACAGGAAAAGACCCTGGCCGAGGGCGCCGGAGCTGCCGCACTAGCCGCCATTGTTCAGGCCAAGATCAATCTGCGGCCTCGCCCCACTGTGGTGTTGGTCTCGGGCGGCAATATCGATGTCTCGTTGCTGGCAAAAATTATCGAGCGCGGCCTGGTCAAGGACGGACGTCTGCTGCGCGTCCGCGTTTACTTGCAGGACCGGCCGGGCGCCCTGCTCAACTTGACAAGAATCCTCGCCCGCGAGCGCGCCAACATCGTTGAAACCATCCACAATCGCGCATACTATGGCGTCAGCCTGGGCGAAACCGTGATCGATGTGACCATTGAGACGCGCGGCGCAACCCACATCACTGCCATCAGCCACGCCCTGCGCGAAGGCGGCTTTCGCTTCGAACGCATTCAATAGGAGCTGCAATGTACACGCCGAAATTTAACCAGATCACCGACCGCGACCTTCTAATCGAGTCCATGCGGGCTTACTCGTTTGCCATTCTCATTGGCCCGGCGCTTGCTCCACAATCGGATACTACGGCCAATGCGCCTCTGGTGGCCACGCACCTGCCGCTGGTGGTCAAGGATGCGAGCCCGCATGGACTGCTTGAAGGCCACTTCGCCCGTTCCAATAGCCATTGGGAAACCCTCGCCGGGCACGAGACGCTGGTCATTTTCTCCGGGCCCCATAGCTACATCTCGCCCGCGCAATATGGTGATCCGCTTTCGGTTCCCACATGGAACTACATCGCCGTCCACGCCTACGGCACTCTGGAATTGGTAGAGGACGAGGCCGGCAAGGAGGCCCTGCTTTCCGGTTTGATAAGCGCTCACGAGCCGGCCTACGCAGAAAAATGGCGTGCTATGCCCGCCGATTTCCGCCGGTCAATGTTGGCGGAAATCGTAGGCTTCCGCATCGCTATTCAACGGATCGAAGGCAAGTTCAAACTCAGCCAGAATCGCGACTCCGCAGATCGACGCAGCGTCCAGGCCGATTGCGCCGCCGGCACAGAAGACCAACTGGCCCTGGCCAGGTGGATGGCGCGGCTGGCCAAGTGACACAGCCGAGGGTCTGTTAACACTACTGAGGTAGCAGGCCCTTGAAACACGGTTTCTCGACACCTCTGACTTTTGCTATACTTGTTAAGTTCACCTCAGTGCGGAGGTGGCGAAATTGGCAGACGCACCAGCTTGAGGTGCTGGCGCCCAAAAGGCGTAGGGGTTCAAGTCCCCTCTTCCGCACCAAATTTTTCTCGTCCGGGCCAGCCGGACTGACCTGGAAAGTAGCTTCCAATATGAATATCCTTTTCGCTTTTATCGTCGGCCTGCACATTCTTGTGTGCCTCTTTCTGATCGGAGTAGTGCTTCTGCAGCAGGGCCGTTCCGCTGACCTCGCGGGCGCTTTCGGCGGACAGGGTTCGCAGACCGCCTTTGGCCCCCGCGCCGCAGCCAATGTGCTCACCCGGCTCACCACCTGGTCGGCGATTATCTTCATGCTTACCTCTATAAGCCTGACCATCCTTTACCAGCGCTCAACCGGCGGCTCGCACTCCGTGCTCGAGAACTCAAAGCCCGCGCCGGCCTCAGCGCCTGCCAAGTCAGGCAAGTAGACCACAAACTGTTCTTTCCATTAAGATTTACAAAAAACGGCGGGCCTTTTGGCCCGCCGTTTTTTGCTAATACACAGCACCTGCACCAGCGCCTCAAAGATCTATATTGACATTAATATCTTACAGATATATCTTGTAGATACATGCAACACAGCCGCACTGCCTACGTCATCCTCGGTATGCTCTCGATCCAGCCGAATCTCTCCGGCTATGAGATTCACAAAGCCATTGAAGATAACTTTGGCAGTTTCTGGGGCGAGAGCTACGGTCAAATCTACCCAGCCCTCAAGCGACTGGCAGCCGAGGGTCTCATCGAAGCACGCAAGCCAGTCTCCGCACCTAAAAAACGGCGGCAGGAATATGCGCCGACCGATGTCGGCCGCGCTTGCCTTCGCGAGTGGCTTGCTTTGCCCTTTCAAAACGATCCACCTCGCAATGAATTCATGCTTAAACTTTTCTTTGGCAGGGAGGCAGAGCCCGGCGTCTCGATCGCGCATGTCCGTGAGTTGCAAAAACGAAACCAGCGCTCGCTGGCCATGCTCGAAGGGATTGAGAAAATGGCAAACCAGCATCAATCCCAATACCCGCACAAACCCTACTGGATGCTCACGCTGAGCCTGGGAATAGCGCTGACCCGCGCTGCGCTCGATTGGGGAGAATCCGCCCTGGAAGAGCTTGCTTCCATTGAGGCTGGCGCTGTTCAAGATCCGCAAACGACAGAGGGCAACTCGCCGCCAACAGGACCTGAACCCATCCAGTAAGGCTAGCTAAGGTCAGTAGCTCAAGTCCAAAGCATTGCACCAAGAACGAAGGAGAACCGTAAGATGCCTACGCAAGTCCGTCCCAGCCGCAGTTCTCAGATCATTGCCTGGATTGTCGCAACCCTATTTGTCCTCGGTTTTTTCGTCTCTCGCGTTGGAGCCTGGACCGGCCCAATCACCGGTCTGTGGTTCGTCCTCACTCAAAAGCCCCGGCGCGGATTCCTGTGGATGATGGCCATTGGCGTCGTCCCCAGCCTGATCTTTGGCTGGCACAAGATTCCGCTGACTGGGCCGCAACAGGCGCTTAGTTATCTTGGCTGGATGGTTATCGCTGCGGTGCTCGGCCTTCTGCCATTCACCTTTCACCGGCTTGTCAGCCCGCGCCTTGCCGGATTCCTCTCGACACTTCCTTTTCCGCTCGCGGGGGTGGCGATTCCATTCCTCACATCGTCGCTGCACATCGGCCCGGCCTTCGCAACCGGAATACACAAATTCCTCATCTTTTGGTTTGCGTCGACGCTCGTCTGGTTGTGGAATCGTGAATCCCATGCGACCACCCTTGTCTTTGGCGCAGGTGTTGTTCTTGCGGCAGGCGTCGAGTTGTCTCGATCCTCTGGAATCGCCGTATTGCACGCGACACCCCTTTTCGGCACGATCTTTGGTTCAATCTGCCTTGGCGCGGCGCTGCTTCTGAGCATCTGGGCGCTCTTCCACCCGATCAAGGAAAAGACCTGGGCCGACCGCGCGCAGTCCATCGCCATGCTGCAAAGCCCCTTCACCGGAAACCCATTGCATGTGGTAACCGAACGAGGCAAAGAAGCCCTGATCAGCAGCTCGGGCGAGCGTTTTCCAGTGCGCAACGGAATTCCGACCTTCCTCAAACCGGAAGACCTTACCGGCGACAACGGCAAGTACAACCACCTTTACGAAACCATCGGCGGCTTCTACGACGACACCCAGCGCGTCTTTGGAGCCTTCCGAGGCGTGGAGCTCGACTCATATTTCGAAAACTATATGAGTTTGCTCGATGTCAAACCCGGCGACTCTGTGCTGGAGACCTGTGTCGGCACCGGCCTTAATTTCAAGTATCTGCCTCATGGAACAAAACTATCCGGCCTTGATCTCTCGCCCGAGATGCTGGCCAACGGCCAGAACAATCTGCGCCGCTGGCAAATGGATGCCGACCTTTATCTGGGCAACGCCGAATCCCTTCCCTTTGCCGACTCCAGTTTCGACGTGGTCTACACCGCCGGCGGCTTCAACTTTTTCAGCGACCGCGCCAAGGCCATCAGCGAGATGATCCGCGTAGCCAAGCCGGGCGGCCACCTGATGATCGAGGATGAAACCGAAGAGTACGTGAAGAGTACCTACGAAAACATTCCATTCACCAGCAGTTTTTACGCGAACCGCAAACAAGCTGTCACGGTACCCATTGACCTGGTGCCGCCGGAGATGGAAAACATCCACGTTGAAATGCTGAAGGACGGCAAATTCTACGCGCTCACCTTCCGCAAACCCGCCCTCGTGTAAAGCGCCGGGCGCAATACAATGGAAGAATGATTTTGGAAACCTTCCCCGTTGGCCCATTGGCCTGCAACTGCACCATTCTCGGCGACCGTGAGGCCGGCGAGGCCATCGTCATCGATCCCGGCGATGAGGTTGGCCGGATTTATCGTCGGCTCGTCGCACTCGGCCTCGAGCTCAAGCAGATCCTCGTCACTCACGCCCACATCGACCATGTGGGCGGAGCGCTCAAGCTCAAGGGGCTCACAGGCGCACCTATTCTGTTGAACGAAAATGACCTGCCACTGCTCAAGATGATGGATCAACAAGCCGGTTGGCTGGGCGTAGCAACGCCCGAAACAGCTCCGCCTGACGAGAACCTGACCGACGGCCAGCGCGTGGGTTTGGAAAACTACCCCGCCCAGGTCATCTACACTCCCGGCCACACGCAAGGTTCGGTCTGTCTTCACTTTGCCGCGCTCAAGCTTCTGGTCGCAGGCGATACGCTCTTTGAAGGCAGCATTGGCCGCACAGATCTGCCCGGAGGCAACTACGGCCAGATCATCGACTCCATTCAAGCTCGCCTGCTCTCCTTGCCCGACGAGACTCGCGTCCTCGCCGGCCACGGCCCCGCCACCACCATCGGAGCGGAGCGCAGAAGTAATCCTTTCCTGCGCGGTCAGTGATTCGCGGCCGCCTTCTCAAGGTAACTCGCAGACAATCTTCAGCGTTCTCACCACGCCGCGCGCATATCTAAAGCGGGTTAACCGAAGGGGAACGCCCTTTTGACCTGATGCCGCTGTCCTCGCCCATCGTTATGCAAATCCGTACATTCTACTTTGGGTGTAGGTGCTATACTGTCTCCGCTAAAGCAGCCATGGCGCAAAATGTGGAACAGGTGTAGCGTCGTTTGCGCTGACGCAAGCATAAGTACCTTGCACTTTTGAAATACTAACTCACCTGTATGATTCCCGGGGGCTTGCGCCGGATTCGTCAGAGAGAGAAGCGGACCATGGTTAGGACGCGGTGGATTGCGGTAGCGTGGATATTACTTGCCACCGGAATTTCAATTGTGTGGGGTTACTCAATTCAGCATTCCGCGTATGGGTGTGTGGATTTCAAGCAAGTCTACTACGGCACGCGCTGCGTGCTACAAGGCCACAGCCCGTACAAGGTGAGCGCGCCGAATAGTGTTTACCAGTCTACAGGCGGGGAATGTCCGCTGGAGAGCGCTGAAGCCCGCAGCGCGGTAGTGACTTATATACACCTTCCAACCACATTTATCTTCATAGCTCCCTTTGCGATACTCCCGTGGGGACCTGCACATCTGCTGTGGCTGGCGTTCACCGCCGGAGTTTTGACTCTTGCCGGCTTACTTATGTGGATTCTTGGCGCAAGATATGCGCCGAAAGTCTCCATTTTCCTTATATGTATCTTGCTTGCAAACTGCGAGATGATCTTTGGCGGCGGTAACACGGCTGGTGTCGTTGTAGGACTTTGCGTAGTGGCTGTCTGGTGCTTCCTTGAGAAGCGGTTCGAGCTGGTCGGCGTCTTATGTCTGGTGGTCAGTCTCGCTATCAAGCCGCATGATGCAGGGCTAATTTGGCTTTATTTCCTGTTGGCTGGCGGGGTCTGCCGAAAACGCGCAATGCAAACTCTCCTCATTACCGCCGTCCTGGGTTTTTCGGCCCTTCTTTGGCACTCGCACCTTTCGCCTACCTGGATGCAGGACTGGAGTTACAATCTGTCGGTGGATTCGGCGCCTGGTGCCGCGGGCGCTCCTGGACCAGCTTCCTACGCTGGCCACAAGGCGTCGATGGTCATTGATTTGCAGGGGCCCATCAGCGTCTTCCGGAATGACCCGCGCATCTACAACCCAGTGAGCTATCTGGTTTGCGGTGCGCTCCTGCTGGTTTGGTCAGTTCGCACTCTCACATTGCGCTTTTCTCAGAGCGGCGCTTGGTTCGCGCTCGCAGCGGTCGTGCCCCTTTCGATGCTGGTGACTTATCACCACACATGGGATGCGAAACTTTTGATGCTCGCCATTCCAGCTTGCGCCATCCTGTGGGCTGAAGGCGGACGGACTGGCTGGCTTGCGCTGCTGGTGACTTCCGCGGGAGTTGTTTTAACAGCAGATATTCCGCTGACAATTCTCCTGACTCTTATCAATAACTTGCACGTTTTCGCAGCCGGGCTATCAGGGCAGATATTGGCGGCCCTCCTGATGCAGCCCGTTCAGCCTATCTTGCTTGCAATGGGCATATTCTATCTATGGGTGTATGTGCGATACGATCCCGACCGCGACATCATCCCCTACCAGAGAATCCAAACGCTGATCACAGGCCTCTAAACGGTACCCGAAAAGTAGTCAGAAAGAAGGGTAAAATGACAAAGGCACGGCTCGATGGTCTGTATTTTGTGTTGCTCGGAAGCTTCGCATTTGTTTTCCTGGGTATTCTCGCAGAAAACGTCAATGCTGCTTCAATGGTGGATTTCAGAGCAATTTACTACCCTACCAGATGCCTTATTCAGCATTGTGACCCGTACAACGAAGTTGAAGTACAGCGCCTGACCCATGCGGAAGGGGGAGAACGCTCACAGGATACCGAGAAAATTCGCCAAATAGTGACGCGCTATATTTATTTGCCGTCCGCATTTTCTTTCACGGTTCCCTTTGCGATGCTGCCGTGGGGGCCTGCACACTTGCTGTGGCTGACGCTCACCGTTGGGAGCCTTATCCTTGCCTCGCTTTTGATTTGGGAGATCAGTGCAGACTTCGCGCCGATTCTCTCGGGTGCGCTCATCGGCCTCCTCCTGATCAACAGCGAAGTGCTCATTATGATTAGCAACGCGGCTGGAATTGCAATAAGCCTGTGTGCGGCGGCTGTCTGGTGCTTTGTTCGGGGACGATATGTTACGGTCGGCATCCTCTGTCTTGCGATCAGTCTCGCAATCAAACCACAAGATGCGGGCCTGATCTGGCTCTATTTTTTATTGGCGGGCGGAGTTTACTGCAAACGTGCATTACAGGCCCTCGTCGCGACAATTGTTCTGAGTCTGCCCGGCGTTCTGTGGGTTTGGCATGTGGCGCCGCATTGGATGCAGGAATGGCATTCCAATATCCTGGCGTTTTCAGCTCGCGGCGGCCTCTCCGATCCGAGTCTGGCCTCAAAGGGAGGTCATGCCCTCGGCATGATGGTCAACCTGCAAACGGTCATCAGCGTCTTCTGGGATGATCCGCGCATCTACAATGCAACAAGCTACATCGCATGTGGGGCACTCTTGCTTGCATGGGTGTTTGTCACTGTGCGATTCCGCTTCTCTCCCGCCAGAACCTGGCTGGCGCTCGCGGCAATTGCGGCTCTTTCCCTGCTGCCTATTTATCATCGCCAGCAGGATACCAAACTTCTTCTGCTCACAATCCCGGCTTGTGTCGTCCTTTGGACTGAGGGTGGCCTGGTTGGTTGGTTCGCAGTCGTAGTGAATACAATCGGGTTGGTGCTGACCGGTGACCTTGTGTGGATCTTGCTGTTCAGCCTTTTCGCCAATCTTCATGTGTCAACGGTGGGGATGCCTGAGAGGCTGTTGACGGCCGCGCAGGTCCTCGCCATGCCGACGATTTTGTTAGTGATGGCCATCTTCTATCTGTGGGTGTATGTGCGATACGATTCTGCCGTCGTCATCGTTCGCGACTAGAAATCTCACGCACTGATCGCCGGCTTCAAAACGGTACTCAACGAGAATTCAGAATGAAAAGTAATATGACGAAGGCGCAGCTTGATGGCCTGTATTTGGTACTGCTGGGGAGCGTGGTGTTCCTGTTGTTCGGAGTTGCTCTGGAGCGGAGCGCCCCTGCTCCGTTCGTAGATTTCAGGGTCGTTTACTACCAGACACGATGCCTTCTTCAACATTCTGACCCGTATAAGGAAAGCGATGTACTGCGCGTATATCGGGCAGAGCGAGGTGACTTGCCACCGGATACTGCGATAGTTCGCCAAATTATAACGAAGAGTATTTATCTGCCGACGGCATTCCCGATCACGGTACCTTTTGCTCTGCTCCCGTGGCATTCCGCGCACATACTTTGGCTGGCGCTTATCGCGGGGAGTTTCATTCTGGCTTCGCTTCTGATATGGAATCTCGGGGCCGATTACGCGCCAGTTGTTTCCGGCATTCTGGTTGGCTTTCTTTTGGCCAACAGCGAAACGCTCCTGATAACAGGCAATGCGGCCGGAATTGCTATCAGCTTGTGCGCCGTGGCCATCTGGTGTTTTATTCGCGAGAGGTTTGTGCCGGTTGGAATCTTGTGCCTTGCGGTCAGTCTGGCGCTCAAGCCGCACGACTCGGGCATGGTCTGGCTCTATTTGCTGCTGGCTGGCAGCGTTCTCCGCAAGCGAGCACTGCAAACCCTGGCTGTGACCGCGGTGATCAGTTTGCTCGCGGTTTGGTGGGTGGGACATGAGGCGCCGCAGTGGGTGCAGGAATGGCACTCAAATTTAGCGGCTTTTTCGGTTCACGGCGGTATCAGCGACTTCGGGCCTGCTTCGACGGGCGGTCACGGCCTTGATATGTTGATTAACCTGCAAACGGCTCTGAGCGCCCTGCACGACGAACCGCGCTTCTACAATCTGGCAAGCTATCTGATCTGTGCGCCGCTGATTCTTGCATGGGGATTGGTCACATTGCGAACCCGCCCCACTCCCGAGAGAACGTGGCTGGCGCTGGCCTCCGTTGCGGCTCTAACCATGCTGCCCGTCTACCATCGGCAGATTGACGCAAGGCTTGTGCTGCTTGCGGTTCCGGCCTGCGCCATGCTCTGGGCCGAAGGAGGGCGCATTGGTCGGCTGGCGTTGGCGTTGACCACAGGGGGTGTTGTGCTGACCGGGGATATTCCGTGGGCAGTTTTCTTTGGACTCCTCAGCAAGCTGAATTTTCACGCAAACGCGCTAACCGGCAAGATGCTGGTGGCCGTGCAGATCTTTCCCGTTCCGCTCATCTTGCTGTTGATGGGCATATTCTATCTGTGGATTTATGTGAGGCGCAATCCTCATCGCGCTGCAACATCGACGCCCGAAGAGCCCGATTAAGTGCCGTTTACGCTCACTCCTTCAAAATCTGATTCACGGCGCGTTAGGTCAAAAAATCCGAATCGTCATTAATTTAGTTCATCAGATTAGCAGTCAAGAATTCCAGGATGTCTCCCGGCTGTGTCTGTGTGGCGCGAATCGTGCCTGACGGGAGTTCGATTACGGAGTGAGCCCGGAAACAGCCCGACAGCCGCCATGGGCGCACGTCGCTCGTAAGTTTCCTGATTCGATTCTTGCGGTCAAGATAGACCAAGTCGATGGGAAATCGCATCCAAAAGGTATGCACAGCTTCACAGGGGCAGAGCCACAAACCCTCTCCGGAAGAAAGACCCTCGCGTCCCAGCAGGCCTTTCCTGCGTTTTGAATCGGTGTTCGCCACCTCCATTGAAGTGGCGAGTACCGTATTGCGTGTCAGGTTTGAGACCCGCAGGCGAACGTCCTGGGGGGTATTGCGATGTAACGAGAAACAATTCCGCAGCCCCGATGCGATCCAGCCGAACGGATTCATCCGGTTCTCCCCGATCCTTTCGCCTGCATGTCGCGGCGTTCTCCGCGATCTCTTCTAAAGCGATCCGGCTGCCCCAAAAAGGGTAGCCGGACACCTCATTGCTACGGTTGTGAGGAGGAAGCTGCGGAGCTGCCCGTTGGCAACGCCCCTCCACCCGAGCCAAAGCCTCCCGAGCCCCCTTCAATCATCAGTGGAGTCTCCGGCTTCATGCTGTCAATCAACTTTTCGACTGGCATAGTCGGCGGAGCAGGGGCTTGTGTGTTGGCTGCTGTCTTCGCATCCGGAGTATTCATCGGGATTCCAGAGTTGGGCGGCAGGAACTTGGCAGGGAACTTCAGCGCAGGCAACGGATCCCCGGCTGGAATAGGCGCCACAATCTCCGGCGTCACAATCACAATCAGCTCGGTGTTAGCCTTGGTCTTTTGCATTGACTGGAAGAACTTGCCTAAAATTGGAATGTCTCCCAGAAAAGGAATCTTCATGAAAGTAGCGGATTCCGTGTTGTCCAGCAACCCACCAATGACGAAACTTTGACCCTCGCCCAGCTCGACTTCGGTATTCACTTTCCTTTCAGTAATGGCGGGCACCACAAATCCCGAGATTTCTATCTCATCTGAGAAGTCGAGAGCGCTGACTTCCGGGGCCACCTGAAGACGGATCGTTCCACGGGGAGTAATGGTGGGAATGAAATTCAAGCGAACTCCATACTCCTTGAACATGATGGTAACCGCAGGCGCAGAGCCGGCAGTGCCACCCTGAACCATGGGGTAAGGATATTCGCCTCCAGCCAGAAAGCTGGCCTCCTTGCCGTTGGCAGCCAGAAGGTTGGGTTCAGCCAGAACCTGCGACCCGGTATTCGTTTCCTCAGCCATAATGGTTGCACCCAGGCCAAGGCCAGGATAGTACCCGGAAAGATTCAACCCGCTCCCGCTGGTCACCCCGGCAGGCGATCCCGCAACGGGAAGAATGACCCCTGCTGGCGAGAACTGTGTTGTTGAAACCCCTCCAACAAAGTTTCCCGCGCCCAGGTTGAACAGGTTTATGCCCAGCTGTAATTCCTTGCTCCGATCTACGCTGATGAACTTCACCTTGAGCAGAATCTGCGGCTCGGAGGCAGGCACATCGACGTTGAGCAGGTTGACGACCTTACCGCCAATAGAGGCGATCTTCACTGCGCGAGCGGAACCCGTCAGATCCTTGACCGTACCGCGAAGGAAAATGGAACCATTCTCCGCGCTGACTTTCAGGTTATCGCCGGGAAGCTCTGCCCTCAGTTCGCGTCGGATCGCGTCGAGGCTGTCATTCAATCCAGTCGTACTGGCGCGCACCGTCACGTTGAAAAACTGCCGGCCGCCATGGGTATCCCAGATAATCAGGCTCGTTTCTCCAAGAGCCTTGCCTTCCACCATGATCTCGTTAGGGCTGGTCGCATGGACCTCGGCAATTTCGCCCAGACCAATGGAAACCCGCGCTACTGGCCACTGACAATCCACCAGCACTGTCTTGCCCACCGCAACTGACAGATCATTCGTCGAATCCTGAATCGAAGGGCCGGCGGATTGAGAAGGAGACGGCAACGTTTGAGCCTGTAGCCCTGCCCCGGCGTACAGGAGTAGAAACAACACGCTGCAACATGCGATGGTAATACGACTCTTCGCTCTCACTGGCGTCCCCCCGGAGAAGCAAATTTTTCCTGAGACTGTTTTGATCCGTTGAACACCTCGACGACAAAGGCCTGAGGTGCAACGCGTTTTGTGACCGTAACCTTCTTTGGCTGCGCAGCCGTAGTCGGACCCGCAAAAAGGTTGACAGTAGCCGTGCCGGGAACCGGTGCAACTTTGGTATCCAATGGGTTACGCAGTACCAGCCGGATTGTGACCTGATTGCTTGCCAGGCTTAGTGTCTCAGCTTGTTCGGGAGTGACAAGCAGGTTAACCACCTGCACCTGCTTCGGCTTGCCCTGGTTGTCCTTCTGAATATCAGTGCCCGCCGACAAAACCTGAATGTTTTGCAGAAGCGTTCTCGCCTCTGTGCCTTGGTTGTTGTTTTGTTGGCCTGGAGGCGTGCCAGAGATTAGAACGTCCACGCGCATACCGGGAGTCACAAATCCCGATACGTTCACAACATCATCGACCTTGACAGCGCAGGCTCTCATGCCCGGCGGAATGGTGGCTGCCAATCCCCCGCCTGAGCCGATTGCGGCCAGGCGGCTTTCGATAATAGGCTCGCCCTCATAAAGGTCCGCCACAACACCGCGCCCGATGACACTCTTCATGTCTTTCTCGAGAATGGCCTCCTTGGGCGGCGTTCCCGTAATTCCCAGAGTCGTGATGTTATCGGCCGTAAGAATGTTTCCGAGTTTAACGTCCGTCTTCGCCGCCACCACGAGCGTAGTGACCGGCAGTCGTGCCGTTGACTGATTACGAACTAAGTGCGCGATCAGTAATGTACACACAGCGGCAATGGTGAATGCGATCAGAAGAATCGTGAGGAGTCTTCGGTTCATGTAGAGGCCTGTCTGAACTGGCTACCCGGCCAGATTCGCCTTTCTGTTTCTTGTGGCCAGCGCCACGCCTTGGGAAACTTGTATCAATTTTACGCCTAATCGGGAGTTGAGCAAGCATAATATCGTCCAAGTTTTACCGTCTATACAGTGTATTCTTTTCAAATCTCATGAAAGTCAAAATAAAGACAGTAGCAGGGTACGAATGTACCAAGAGAGTTATAGTTCAAAGCAGCACAGTAAGTGATTTTGGAAGAGAATATAATAAAGCTCTTGAGAGGGGCTTCAAGGCTTTTCTCTCTGCTCGACCAAGCCAGGAATGTCCGAGACGTAACCTCCATTGCAAGAGGGCCCAGACAGCGCGAGGGAGGAATTTCGTAAGGTCAAGAGGTCTTCCCTATGATTTCGCTGTTTTCTGAGCAACCTGAACAGGTTCAAAAGCCCTATACCTTCGCCGCGTCGGTTGTACTGCATATCATTGGAATCATATTGCTGGCTTTTGGACTCCTGAATGCGCCCAAGGTAAGGACCCTATCCGCCTCTGATCGTTTGGCCGTGCGCCATCTCGACTTGCACTCTCTGGAGGCCCAGATCCAGCGGGCCAAACTGGATATTGAGTATCCGCAGATTCATCCCAAAGAGCACAAGCTTTTGCCAAACGGTAGCGCAGCGGCGCAGCCTGTCATGCGACAGATGGTACAAGCTCCGCCGGGGCCTCAAACGCTGCTCCAACCGGATATCCTCAAGCCTGTCACGCTCTTCGAGAAAATCCCCGTGCCCACAGTCGTAGTTTGGAGTGGGAAAAATTCTCCTGAGAAAACCATCGTTCCGCCTGTTCCGTTGAAGCCGTCAGTTGCAATAATCAAACCTTCCGTTCAGTTACCCAACGACGAGCCGAACCTGGCGGACATCGCCATTGCAGCCGCCGAAATGCCCGTGCGGCCTCAGCCGATTCTTGCCAGCACAACTACTCCCGTAGTTGTCTCGGGACCAAAGCCGACGCCGCCCGCAGCTGTAACTACAGCGGCAGGCGCAGCGAAGCCCACTCCCACCTCGGTGATGTCGCTCTCCGATTCTCATATGGCGAACGGAGCTGTCACGCTGCCGCCCGTCAACCAATCGGCCTCCTCTAATTCTCCTGGCGGATTGACGCCCGGCCAAGTCAAGGGTACCGCGCAGGCAGGTCAGGCGTCTGACAAACAAAATGGAACTGCCGGAGACCCGGCAGGCGACGCCCGAGCTGAAAAAGGAAATGGAACGGGCAACGGAAAAGATGTTTCTGGGCAACCTGACTTCGGACAAGCCAACCGGCTTTCGGCTACACATATTTCGCGGTCCATCACCGGCCAGTTCGGAGCAGTGGTCGTGGGTTCCTCGCTTGAAGATCAGTTCCCGGATATGCCCCCGGTGTGGAGTGGCAGGTTGTCGTATACGGCTTATCTTCCCGTGGGACTTGCCAAAAGTTGGATTCTCCAATACTCGCTTCCGCGCTCTGCCGAAGCTACGGCGGCCGGTAACATCATACATATCGAGGCGCCCTGGCCTTATAACATCGTGCGGCCCAACATCGCTCCCAATTCCATCGATGCCGACGCCATTATGATTCGCGGATTTGTAAATCAGGCCGGCCGCTTCGAGGCCCTGGCTCTTGTCTTCCCGCCGCAGCTCGCGCAGGCGCAGTTTGTGTTGAGTTCGCTGGCCCAGTGGCAATGGAGGCCGGCGACGCAGAATGGCCAGAAGATCAAAGTCGAAGTGCTGCTGATTATTCCCGAAGAGCAGGACTAAAGAGATTATTCAATTCATGTTTTCCTACCAACCCCGTGCGAGGCGGCTTTTACTTCCACCCCAGCTACCAAGACCTGCCGCTGGGAACCCCGGTTAACGAAGAAGCCACTGAGCGGATGTGCTTTCGAGTTATAGCAATCAGAGAAGCTTTGTTAAACTCGAATCCCGGTCGAGTCCAATAAACAGACCCGGCCGGGATGCGAATTTGTTCGTCTTTCAGTTGGCTATGACGCGTGGACTGGAAGCAAGCGCGGACTCGTGAATGTCGTCGTAATCGCACCGAATACTGAGTTCAGATTCGTGGACGTATGTGACGTATCCGTGCAGCCGTTGGCAGCGCTCGATCCGTCGGTGTAGAAGTACCAATTTTCAAGGGCAGTGGCTCCCTGTGATGCCATGTTTTCCATCACTACGCAAGGAATCACCTGCGTCGCCGAAGTGATGGGAATATTGATAGGAACATTCGGAGTGACGCTATTGGCAGGAACATACGGAGTGGTAGTAACGACGACTTGGGCAGAACCAAGTGTGCCGTCATCAGTGACGCATCCGTTAGACTCAGACCCATAGGCCACTGCGTAAAATCTGGTTCCTAGTGACTTCGCATACTGGGCCGCCATGATCGCCTGCTGGCAACCCGCGTTGAAATCCGGGTATTGACCCCATGTGCCCTTAGTACCAGTCAGATTCGTGGCAGTCGCTGAGTACGTCGTGGTCCCGGCAGACTTAACCGAGTCGCCGCCGGTGCCAGCCGTGCTTGTCTTCTGTGGGAACCCGTCATAACGCATATTTGCCTGACCATCACTGACGAATATGATCGCGTTTTGGGTTGTGAGTCCAAGAGTGGCCGTATAGGCCTGTTCGGCCTGAAGCGCAGTCTGCGCCGCATAGATCGCGCCCGCAAAGGAGGTCTCATATGTGTCAGGCCAGTTACTCGTATTCGGGGGCTTTATGCAGCCGTTGGTGCTGCCATCTCCGATTTCCTTCACGAGGATGGAACTGGAATTCAATGTTTGGTTACCAGCGTAATAATCACTCGTGAAACCATTCGCATCAATGTTTGTGGGGTCGTCGCTGTTCTGCAAGACCTGGTAAGTCGCGGCAGCAAGCGTCGTACCACCCGACGAGCCTGTATATGCGAATGGCGTATAGGCGGACGTTGATGTTGAGGCGGGAACCGCTGGGAGCGTGTAAATCTGCGCCGTCGGGGTTCGGCATTTGTAGTAATCACTGGCTTGGGTCTGCAGGACATTTGGGAACACGAACATGCTTACGCGAAAATTCGTGGTCGCATCTGTGGCCTTGCAGCCCACACCCGTAGCACAGGGATTAATGCCTTTCAGCAATGTCTGAATGCCCGTCATTGCGCACTGCTCCGCCGTGGAGTTTGCCTGCAAACAGAAGGAGTCCTTATTGCCCATCGACCCTGTCGTGTCCAGGATAATGGCCACATTCCATAGCTTTGCTACGCCTTGCATGGACGCGACCGCGGTAGCTCCTACCTGAAGGTTATGGATGCCCATGATTGCGATAACTGACGTGGGCACCTGGACATATGCCTTCACTTTGATAGCGTTGGCTGGCGTTTGGTTAGTGCCCGAGGTGACACACGTCTGCCCGGACGGCATTAGAATGTTCAGGCATACTGGAGTCGCTTGCGGAAAACCTGAAACCGCGGTCAGTCCAGTGTTGTTGTTCTGATTCAGGTATTGGAGCGCAATTGAGGACGGACTGTTGGTGCCGTTCGGGTTGTTGTACACGTAAGCCGATCCAGCCAAAGCCGCCGCATTCACTGCGCTCTGCAGTTGATTGCGAACGGCATAGGCCTTGCCTACGTCCACTGATATCCCGGCCATTCCCAGCAAGCCGAGCATTCCGATCACTACCCAAGGCAGCACTTGCCCGCGCTCGTTGCGGAGTGCTCTGAGGACAAAGGACTTACAATTGATTTTCATTGCATTAGCTCCTGAACTGAGGCTGACATCTTACAGCCGGATGTGAAGAAATTCAAAGGCCCGGAAGCGAAGAAAGAGACACCGAAAGAAGTGCAGGGGTAAGTGCCCGTCACCGTTGCCACTGCGCCCTGCTGCACATAAGTCATTTGGCTCCCACATGAGAAACCTGTGGCGGACGAGGGACCATACGCCGCATTGCTGCCAATCTGGATCTGCAATTGGACACCATTCACGCCCGTCGTTTGCAGGTTTCCCGCCGATCCTAGGACTGCTGAGGAAACCCAAGCACAGGGATCAGACCCCGACCCGCTAGTCGGGCTCTGGCCTGCCTGAAGCGCCATCCCTCCCTGATTAACGGCCTGTGTTAGCGTCTGATAGTTGAGAAGAAAGATCCCAACCTCATAGATCACCAAAAGGACCGCCATCAGACAAGGCAAGACTATAGCAAACTCCACGATCGATTGTCCTTTGTCGCAGAAGTCATGCCAGGCGCGAAGCCAGTTACCAGGGGACAGGGATTGGGCGCCCGCAGCGTGCGACACAGCGGCCTGTCCGCGCAGATTATTCACGTTCGTCATGGTGTACCCCTCCATTCTCCATCGCAATTGCCCTGCGAGGTGACAAATCTTTCACCGTAGTACCTTTTTTGCCACACCAAAGTAACGCAAGAATTGAACGGCACATCCCAACAGCAACTAACCCTTCACCTTGCGAAGTTGCGACAGAAACTCGTCTAATTCCCTTTGATCCGCCCCGGCCACCACGGGATTCGGTCCCGTTTGCCCGGCCGAAGTATTATGCGGGATAAACTGGAGCCCAACGCCGTCGTTGCCCCAGCGAACCGCCCTTGAGTGCACTGCAATCGAATGTCCGGTGCGTTCTTGGCCGTCAGTCTCTTGCAGCGTCATCAGAATCAGTGTGCCCGGATACCAACGCTCTTCCGTCACCACATACAATCCTGTTGAACTGATGTCCTTGATGGTATGCGCCTTTGGAGAAGCTCCCGTCCAGTAATACGCAGCCAGGCCAGGCACCCCTCCCCTTGGAGCTTTCCTCAATTCGGGAGCTTTTCTCGGGTCCGGAGACCACCAGCGCTCCAGCCAGCTCTTCGGCGGCTTGAAATCCCTCATCCCCGGCTCAATAAGGTCCATTTCATAGGTCAGCTCAGACCCTGACCCATCACTCCTTGAGCGGTCTTCCAATTCCACCACGCCAGGACCACCACTCCAAAGCGGTTGGCCTCTCAAAAGTACGGCGTTTTGGACTTTGCCGGAACCCCCTGAGTTAGAAAAACGTTCCAGGCGTCCCTGCATCTCTTCAGCCAGGCAGAGCACAAGTTGATCTCCCCGTTGGCTCTGCGACGAATAGATCGAGTGAATTGGCAGCGCCAACACGCTTGATGCACGCGCGCTTGTTGGGCTGACATGAAATGTGGGAAATGACTCAACCACATCATTCACACGGCACTCCTCGTCCAGATAAATGAGATCCAGTGGGGCCACCATTTCCGTGTCCGGTATTCCCCGAAACGGTGCCATCCAGAGACCCTCACCCGACTTCAAAGTCAGTTTCTTGAACAGAGCCTTAAGGTCCGCTTGCGCCAGATCGGTGGCAACCACCTCCAGACCGAGGAAACATTCGCGGGTCTGGTTATATGCGCATAGTTTTCGTAATTCCATGGAACCTCCGGCCCTCGGCGGGATCCCGGCAACCTGGTGCTAGCCCAGAGTCTCCGCCGTTAACTCAAACTCACCACCTGAAACACTCATGCAAGTCCTTTCTCGTTGGTCATCGAACCATGCACGAACCCTGCTTCGCCTCGCGCTGGGAAGGCGTCGAATCAACCTGGGAACTTAGCGAGGACATACCCCCGCTTGCCCCCTGCCGGGTTGCGAATCGGAGACACTCAGCGCCTAGACAACCATGTCTCCAGCCAGAGAAATCAATCGAGTTGGCCAGCGATTCACGCGGTTCCATCGCGCCGCCGGCCCACTCGCAAAACCTCTGATATTACTTGGTCCGCGTACGACGACGCTGAATCAAGACAATCAGGATGATGACAGCCAGCACAGCGGAAACAATCTGAATTGTTGAGACACTGCCCATAACAATTCCTCCTTTCTTCATTGACTGAAAATTTTGAACGACTCCATTATGGAGATCATTGCGGGGCCAAGAACCACCACAAAAAGCGAAGGGAAGATAAAAAATACAAGCGGGAAAATCAGCTTGATGGTCGTCTTCGCCGCCGCCTCTTCACAAGCCTGCACTCGCTGCGTTCTGAGAGTGTCGCTGTGAATTCGCAATGTTTTGGCAACGCTGGTTCCAAACGCTTCCGCCTGGACGAGCATGGAAACAAGATTGCGCACGCAGTCAACGCCTGTGCGCTCTGCCAGATGTTTCCACGCGTCGCCGCGGGGGCGTCCGGCGCGTTGCTCCAGTACCACGATGCTCAACTCGTCGCATAACTCAGGCTGGGCATATTTCAATTCCACTGAGGTGCGCGCCGTCGCCTGGTCCAGGCTCAGCCCAGCCTCGATGCAGATCACCAACAGATCAAGCACATCAGGGAGGCCGCGCCGAATCTTAGCCTGGCGCGAGTTGATTCGCCTTCCCAGCCAGAAATCCGGCACTAGAAAACCCAGGCCCAGACACAACGTAATCACGAAAAACGGGCTGTAACGGAAAAACCCTGTAACTAGCGCCAAAACGCAAAGCAAAAGTGGAACTAATACTTTAGAGCCATAGAAGACCTTGATCGCTGACGAATCACGGAAGCCGGCGCGCTGCAGACGCGTGGTGACGACGGAAACCTCCGCCTGGCTCTTCGGCAATACGTTCTCGAAGTGCTCAACCACGCCGCCGATCGAAAGGCCTGTCTGCTGAATAGTGCTCATCAGGGACTTCGACTTCTTCTTCTCCTGCGGGTTGATCGCCTCGGAAATCCGCTGAAGCATCTCTTCGCGATAGAACAAGAGCAGCCCACCGCTCACAATAAGCAGAAAAATCACGGAAAATGTAAAAATCTCAAATCCCATAAATCCCCCCTCAAACGTCCATGTTAACGATATGCCGAATGATCAAACCGCCAACCACAATCATGATGCCGGCCGACCAGAGCATTTTGATGCCGAGTGGATTCGTCCACAGGACGCTCATCATTACAGGGTTTACGAAATACAGCGCTATGCCCAGTACTATCGGGAGACAGGTGAGTACGATACCCGTCATGCGCCCCTGGGCTGTATGGACTCCGACTTGACGCTTGAGGCGAAAACGCTCCCGGATGACGTGAGCGGTCTTGTCCAGAACCTCGGCAAGGTTTCCACCGCTCTCCTTCTGAATCATGATTGCCGTTGCAAAAATGCGAAGGTCCTGGAGTGGGACGCGGTTGATCAGGTTGTCCAGAGCGGTCTTCAGTTCAAGGCCGTAGTTCTGCTCGTCGAAACAAGCCCTGAATTCGCAGCCGATCGGGTCGGCGCATTCACGAGCCACCGAACCAACCGCGGCGACCAGACTGTGCCCGGCGCGAAGTGCGCTCACCATCAAATCCAGCGCCTCCGGCATCCCTTTCTGGAACGCGTCAAGACGCTTGGTGCGCTTGAACATCACAAATAAGAGAGGAATGGAGCCCGTCCCCACGCCAATCGGCAAGGCCATCAGAAATGAATCCAGGCGCAAGTAAGCTAGATAACCCGGAACCAGAAAGAATAAGCCGCAACCGGCAAGGAATCCTCCCGTGCTCCATTTCAGATCGGCCTGATAAAGCAGGGACTGGATCCGGGGCGCCAGTTCGATCTGATCAAGCTTCTTGTTGAGCCACGGGATCGCGCTGAACTGTTCGTTCTTGCGAAGATTGATAAGCGCATCGCGATCTTCCGGTCTTTCCGTGGCCAAGGCCGAGTCCAGTGTGGCGTGCACCTGTTTGGCTTGCTCAGAGGCCTTGCTCCCAATGGCGACCAACACCAAAGAGACGACCCCGAACACACCCAGGAATGTCAATCCTATGATCAATCCCATAACCGTTGCCCTCCTTTCCGCTTAATTGACCTGAGTTTCGCGCTCGAACAGGACTGGCGGCAGAACGATTCCTGAAAGGCGAAGCCGTTCAAGGAACCGTGGACGAATGCGAGTCGGCTGGAATACACCGATGACCTTGCCGTCAGGTCCAATCCCCTTCTTATCGAAGTTAAAAATCTCCTGCATGCTGATGACGCTTTCTTCCATGCCGGTGATCTCGGCTACGCTGGTTACCTTGCGCGTCCCATCGCTCATGCGCGTGGCCTGCACGACGATCGTAATGGCCGACGCGATTTGCTGACGAACTGATTTCTCGGGCAGATTCATATTGCTCATTGCGACCATCGATTCAAGCCTGGAAATGGCATCGCGAGTAGTGTTGGCGTGAATCGTCGTCATCGAACCTTCGTGGCCGGTATTCATGGCCTGCAACATATCAAAGGCCTCTTCTCCGCGGACCTCGCCCATAATAATGCGGTCAGGGCGCATACGCAGGCAGTTGATCAGCAGTTGGCGCTGGCGAATCGCCCCCTGTCCCTCAATGTTCGGCGGGCGGGTTTCCAGGCGCACGATGTCTTCCTGGGCTAACCGCAGTTCGGCGGCGTCTTCGATGGTGACAATGCGCTCGTTGCGTGGAATGTACTGCGAAAGGATATTCAGAAAGGTAGTCTTGCCGGCGCCGGTGCCGCCCGAGATGAGGATGCTGATCCTGGCTTTCACCGCGGAGGAAAGCACCTCCATCATCTCCGCCGAAACGCTCTTCAACTGAACCAGTTGATTGGCCGCAAGCGGGCCTGTACCGAAACGGCGGATGGATAGAGAAGGTCCGTCCAGCGCAAGTGGCGGAATGATGGCATTCACACGGGAGCCGTCGGGCAATCGCGCATCGACCATCGGCGAGGACTCATCCACGCGGCGTCCCACACGCGACACAATGCGGTCGATGATCTGCAGCAGGTGATGGTCATCGCGAAAAGTAGTATCCACCCGTTGCAGCAGCCCGCCCTTCTCAATGAACACATGATCCTTGTCATTGACCAGGATGTCCGAGATCTTTGCATCTCTCAGCAGGGGCTCCAGCGGGCCAAGGCCGAATACCTCATCGAGCAGATCCGCCTGTATCTTTTCCTGCTCGTCGAAATTCAGGGGCACCCGCTGGTCGGCAATAATCTCTTTTACAATGCCGGCCACAGCTTGGCGCGCCTGACTCGAGTTGACGCGCGACAGCTTCTCCAGATCCAGCTTGGAGATCAGGGTCCTGTGTATTTCCGCCTTGTACTTTTCCAGATTCAGAAGTTCCACGTTCCTCCTTAGTATTGCGACAGAACGCTCTTCCGCTCAGCCATTACTGCAAACAGATGCTCGTGACCAAAAGACGGGAAGGAGCCCGAAGGCTCATCACCCGCCCAAAGTAAAGGTCACGCTCACTGTGGTTTCGACTTCCACCGGCTCCCCATCGAGCATGTAGGGCCTGTAACGCCAGGTCCTCACGGCATCCATAGCAGGCTGCCGCAGCATAGTCGGTCCATTGACGACGTGAAGGTTCTCGATCAAGCCGGCCTTCGAAATCGTGGCTTGAATCACCACCGTCCCTGATACTCTGGCTTCCTTGGCAATCTGCGGATAAACTGGCGCGGTCTTCTGGATCAGCAAACCGCCGGCGACGCCCGCCGAAATGTTCATTACCCTGGGAGCTGCGACTTTCACGTTGAGCCCGTTGTGGCCGTTGAAAACTCCGCTCCCCTCGCCGCCCAAGCCTTCTGTGCCCGTCCCAAAACCCGAAGATGGGGGCGGTTCCTTCCCGGCCAGCATCTTCAGGTCATTAGGAATCCGCGAAGGCGCGCTGAGCTGACTGTTCATTACATCCGACCGTGAGCGCAGCTTTTGGTCTGCGCCCATGGCCGCCGTAGGCTGCGCTGTCTGTGTTGGAGCCGCTGGTAAACTCGTGGGCGGCGGCAACACCACATTCGTCGTCGCCGGTTGCGCAACGACTGCAGGCTTCGGCACAGCCTGCCCAGGCCTAAACCGGGCATAACCGAGAAAACCGCCAGCGAGCACAACCGCAACAGAACCAATGGCGGCATACATCACCATCCCCTTGCGCTTGCCAGTGCCGCTGTCCTCGCGCTCGGCCTTCTGCTTGCGAACTGCCACCTTCACGCCATCGGACTTGCGTGGTTGAAAAAGCTTCTCAACATCTTCGTTTGCCGCTGCCGGTCTGTTAGACCCAGCGTTACGCGGTCGATCCATCACTGGTGACACGGCAACTTTCGCCGTCGCTTGCCTCGCTGGGTGAACTGCGGAAGCTTCTCCGCTATCCCACTCGCTGAAATCCGCGGGAAGCGTTGCGGGTTGCGCTTTCTCTATTTCTTCTGGAGGTACCATTGTCCATCGGCTCCCTTCACATAGGTAGCGCCTTTGTAAGAACGCGTTTCAAGTTCGCCCTGCTCGGCGGGTGTGTCGCCCGGTTGAGCCCCCTGCTTTGCGTCGGCGTGGTTAGTGCTATCTTGGTTTGACTCAGCCATTGCAGGCATCAGCGATGCGATGTTTGGCAGCCCTTCCACCAGCAGCGAAACAAAACCTTGCGCCGTGGTATAGTCCGCGACGTCTGTTGGAGTGAAGGTTACAGAGAGTATATGCGTTCCCGCGGCAATTACGGTACCTGCGGCGGGAGTATATGAGAAGGCCCCTGGAATCAATGACGTGGCATTGAGCTGAGCGGCGCTGAGTGGCGAGCCGTAGGAAATTGGCTCCGGGGTCGGCCAGGTGACGATGGGCGTGGCCTTGTTGACTGTGAGCGATGTCGTGGCCTCCGCTGGCGTGTTGTCCGCGCTGTCTTTCGGCGTGAAAGCAACAGAAAGCTTATGCGTTCCCGCCGAGAGCGTTTCTCCCAGGCCGGGAGTGTAGACAAAGCTTCCCGCAACCGATGAAGTGGCATTCAGTTGGGTCGCGCTAAGCGCCGTGCCGTAGGAAATGGCCGTGGGCGTCACCCATGTGATAGCAGGCGTTGCCTTTGTGACAGTGAGCGACACCGAAGCCTCCGCCGCGGGGAAATTAGCGTCCGCCGGCGTAAAGGTTACCGAGAGCGTATGCGTTCCCGTTGCCAGCACCTCTGACGCGGCAGGCGCGTAGACGAATTTTCCCGGAAGCGAAGCCGTCGCATTCAATTGGGCGGCGCTGAGCGCCACGCCATGCGCGATGGGGGCCGGTGCAGCCCACGAAATCATGGTCGGCTTTGCCTTGGAGACCGTAAGCGATACGCTAGCCTGCACTGGGGCATAGTCTGTGCTATCGGTCGGAGTGAAGGTTGCCGTAAGCGTATGCGTCCCTGCCGACAGAACCTCGCCCGAAGCGGGAGCATAATCGAATTTCCCTGAAACCGACGCGCTGGCGTTGAGCTGAGTCGCGCTGAGCGGAGTACCGTAGGCGATAGGAGCTGGCGCCGACCATGTCACTACAGGCGTCGCCTTGGCCACCGTGAGCGACACTGCAGCCTGCGCCACGGTGTAGTTTACGGCGTCCGCCGGGGTAAAGGTCAGCGAAGGCGTATGCGTCCCTGCCGACAGCACAGCCCCTGCTGCGGGAATATAAACGAACTTTCCCGGAACCGATGCCGTGGCATTCAGCTGACTGGAGCCCAGCGGGGTGCCGTAAATAATCGCGGCAGGAGCAGGCCACGTGACGGCAGGCGTCACCTTGGTGACACTGAGCGATACCTCGGCCTGAGCCGAAGCATAGTTCGTTGCCTCCGTCGGAGTGAAGGTGACTGAAAGCGTGTGCGTCCCGGATGCCAGAACTGTGGCTGCGCCCGGCGTGTAGACGAACTTTCCCGGAACCGATGCCGTGGCGTTCAGTTGATCAGTGCCCAGCGAAATGCCGTAGGAAATTGAGGCAGGCGCCGGCCAACTGATACTTGTCTCTGCCTTCTCGACGGTAAACCGCACGGCCGCCGGCGCCGCGGAGTAGCCTGCCCCGTCTATCGGCGTGAAAACGGCTGTCAGCGTATTGATTCCTGCCGCCAGAACTTCGCCTTCTGCGGGGGTGTAAACGAAGCTTCCCGGAACCGATGCGACGGCGTTCAACTGGGTTGAGTCAAGCGCAGCGCCGTAAGTAACCGAAGCGGGTGTCGGCCACGTGATGGCTGGCGTGGCCTTGGTCACTGTGAGCTTCACCGAGGCCTGCGCCGTGGTGTAGGCCGTCGTGTCAGTCGGCGTAAAGATAACCGAAAGCGTATGCTCCCCAGCGGCGAGCATCTCGCCAGCCCCGGGGGTGTAAACAAAGCTGCCCGGAGCCGATGACATGGCGCAGAGCTCGCTCACGCTGAGAGCGCGACCATAAGCAATTGGAGCGGGGGTCGACCATGCGATGGCGGGCGTGGCTTGAATCACCCTAACTTCCGGCTTTACTTCTGGCGCTCTTTCTGCCGGCGCACTCTCTGGCTGCGTTTTATCCAGCCGCCATTCCCCATCAGCGCCCTTTACATAAGTGGCGCCTTTGTATACGCGAGTTTCAGGCCCGGCCTGAGGCTTGGCGACACTGATGGTCTGCGTTTCCTTCAGGTGCCATTCACCGTCAGGGCCCTTTACGTAAGTGGCGCCCTTATAAGTGCGTGTTTCAGGCTCAGCCTGATGGCCTGGGGTCCTGGCGATTTGCTGCGCCTCCTGCTTCGGCTCCGTACGAGCCGCGCGGTCCGGCTTGCCGATCGGAGTGACGGTCTTCTGCGTTTCCGCCGTTAACACGCGACTGGCTGGAGCGACAGGGGCAATCTTTTCAGGCGTCTTCACCCTGGTCTCAGGCTCTGCGACGTCCGGGCCGGAGCCCAGCCCCAGCCGCGTCAGTGACCCCTCGTCCCTCGGTTCAATTGTCTTCGATGAGAAGCCTCTGCTGAAGCTCTTGAGACTGAAGCCTCTCTTCTTTTCCTGGACCGGCGGCAAGCCGCAAGCGGTACGGGCCATCTGTCGAATCAGCTGGGATATGGGTGAATCTTCCAGCGCCAGCGGAATCGCGGTAGTTTGCATGTGTCGCACGGCGTCGAAGTCGTTGGGAATCTTCCACTGCGCCGGCCGGGTGAGCGCCTTCGTAATCTGGTCTTCGGCAACGCCCAGGGTGCGGGGCTCATACCGGTTCAGAATGATTTCCAGCCTCGGGACTCCGGTCGAGAAAAACTGTGAGATCAGGCGATTCGCATTGCGCAGTCCGGCGATGCCGGCCTGGATCACCAGGAAGACCGTCGAGTTGTCCTTGAACAGGCTCGTCCCCATCAGATCCAGCCTGGATCCCATATCGACGACCACATTTTCAAAGTCCTGTCGCGCTACTGATACCAGCCTGTCAATGGCGTCCGTCGAGGCATCATACGTGGGAAACTTGCCTGGCGCAGCCAGCACGGAGACTCCAGAACTATGCTTGACCAGCAGTTTCGACAGAAAACTCGTGTCCAACCGCGCGGAATTCTGAAGCGCATTGATAGTCGAATACTCAGCAACCACTCCCAGACTGAGCCCAGCGTCACCCAGCGGGAGATCTAGATCAATCAGCAAAGTGCTTTGACCCGACTCCTTGGCTATCGCCACCGCAAAATTGCACGCCAGCGTTGTCGCGCCGTCGCCGCCCTTGGCGCCGAGAAATACCAGCAATCTTCCGCTCGCCTTCTTCGGAGCCCGCGTTGCCGGACGCCGAGCAGAAGCCCGCACCAGAGCCTCCGCCATGGTGCTCTGAGAGAAGGGTAAGGTCAAAAACTCTCTGGCGCCCGCCCTCATGCAGTGCACCAGCAGCTCCGAATCGGCCTTCATCGAATAGACCATCACCGTAGCAGCGCCTTTGGCGCAGATGCTCTCTACAAGTTCAAGGGCATATTCAGGGTGGCTGTCCAAGTCAATGATGATGACGTCGTAATGCTGCTCCAGCAGCTTTGGCACGTCGTCAAGGCTCGGAGGATACGAAGAGAACTCACGGATTTCGCCCCCCTGGCAGCCGGCCAGCGCGGTAGCCGCAGCCTTGCGGCGCTCCTCGTCCGGGCCGATCAGCGCAATGGACAGCACATCGCCGCCCAGTGAGTCCGGGTACTGATCATCGAGATAGCGAGAAGAATCTGAATTCACGGGATTGTTACCCCTTTCCGCTTGAGAACTTCCTCGCGGGTTTGACGAAAACTCGTAAGACGACTGCCAGTTGGACATGCTACTTGCTCCAAATCCTCAACGCGCAAAAAAGGACAATAGCGTTCCGATGGCGATTGCTGGGGCGTAGGGCATCCTGCGCTTCAGCGGGTTAGCCAGGGTCAGTTCCGGATCACGCATCGTTCCGCGCTCCTTCAAGCCAAATACAAGATCACTGGCCCCGGTGAACAACTCCTTGAAAAAACCCCCAAAACCGGCCCAGCACAGCACCATGATTCCTCCTGCCATGCCGGTGTACACCATTGCGATAAACAATTGCATCGGACCTATCCAAGCCCCCAGCGCGGCGCAAAGCTTAAGGTCCCCCCCTCCCATGCCGCCTAGCCAGAAAAGAAAACCGAATATCAAAATGCCAAGGCCCATGCCCGCTAAGCTCTGGCCCAGATCTGCGAAACCTTGTCCAAAGCCGTGCCAGCCGAAGCCGCGGCCGTTTCCCTGCCAGTCAGGACGAAAAGGGGAGATCAAAATCCCTGCCAGCAGAAATGGAATCACAAGCCAGTTGGGGATGCGCCTGCTGCGAAGGTCCGTAAACGTCGCTACAAGTAGCACGAACAGCGTTGGCCACCAGGCAATCGAGTGCATTTCCCCATATTCCTTCCCCCCAACTCCGGGAAACCGCATTATAGCAATTCCATTACCATACATTGCAATTGGCGCGCCAAACTCAAAAACCTCCAAAACCACCCGAATTCATAGAGTTGACAGCATCTCTCCAAGCCGGTGTACACGGATGTTTACGGAAAGGCGCAGCCGAGTGCAGCGAGGCGTATACACCCTCTAGGCGGCCAGCCCTACCACCGCCAAACCCTCATCCTGAAGGCCAAAGCAAGCACAAAGAACCCAAAACGATGTCGCCAGACGAACTTTCTAGTAAATTCTCGAACATTAAGTAATCAAACATATGTTACTAGCGATGTCTAAATGATACACTAAAGTGACACGAGAGTGGCTCGGCTAAATACGCAAGCAATTGCACAGGTTTCCTATCGATTAATGTGCAAACGCGACATGGCTGAGCTAACTGGTTGAAAATGAATGACATGATCCATTGGTCGTACCAGACTCATTCTTCAAGCCACCTAGACAAATGAGCTGGACGGCCGATAGTGATAGGATCTCTCGCTCGGTGAGGTACCTAAGATGGTGCGCTTTGGACAATGGAGTACCAAATTGCTCTCGACATGGACATCACCCGGCGATAAGATTGGTGGCAATCTCGGTAATTGTCTAACAAAGGTTCTATGGCTTTGTCGTCGGCTGGAAAGTTCTGATGGGGACAAGGTCCCAGAGCTGAACACCCTTTTACGGCGTTGCCGTGCATTGAAAGGAACGATCGCAACTCCTCTGCTTCTCCCCTGGAGCCGATTAAATGGCCGGCGATTTGCAGTCGGCGATATCGCAACTGGCAGCTCGACCGCCGGTGTTTTGACAGCTAATTGTTGAGAACGGGCCCAGTGATGATCAAGATCGGTTTGTATTCGGAAGACCGCACGCTTCATACGCTGCTTTCTTCAGCCCTAGGCAAAGAATTCGAGATACTGCTCGAGCCGGATGAGGACGGGATGAATCTCCTCCGCGCGGCCGGCGATTGCGATGTCATGGTTCTGGATCTGAATTCAAATCATGACTCGCTGCAGGAGAGAATTGGCTGCACGCAGCGCTTGATTGCAACTAAGGTTCCGGCCGTAGTAATGGCCGACGATGGTCTTCGTTCCACCGCGTTTGAATTGGTCCGGTCGGGGGCCTTCGGCTACTGTCGCAGACCGCCATCCATTCGCGACCTCAAGACAATGCTCAGCCGGGCGTTCGAGAACTCCACGCTCAGGCAGCAACTGCAGACCGTGCAACAGCAGTTGGAAGTACCCGGAACTTGCGACCGGATGATCGGTTCCAGTCCCCGGATGCAGCGGGTTTATCAACTGGTGCATCGCGTTACCAACCTCAACGCCTCTGTGCTGGTGACCGGCGAAAGCGGAACCGGCAAAGAGTTGATCGCGCGCGCCATTCACAATCTAGGCTCCCGCGCCAACCGGCCTTTTGTCGCCGTCTCCTGCGGCGCCATCCCTGAAACCCTCATCGAAGCCGAGTTGTTCGGCCATGAAAAAGGCGCCTTCACCGGTACAGTGGGCTCGCGCGAGGGCTACTTCGAGCAGGCAGCCGACGGCACGCTCTTCCTCGATGAGATAGGCGATCTAAGCCTGTTCACGCAGGTCAAGCTGCTCCGCGTTCTGCAGCAGATGGAATTCTGCCGACTGGGAAGCAACAAGCTCATCCCCTTGCGCGCGCGCCTCATCTTTGCCACGCACCAGGACCTGGGGAAATTGGTGGCCGATGGAAGATTCCGCCAGGATCTTTTCTACCGCATTAACGTCATGCGGATCGATGCGCCGCCGCTTCAGGAGCGCACGGAAGACATCCCATGGATTGCCCGCCATTTTCTCCGCCAGTATGGGCAGCTGTTCCAAAAGCCGATGGATGATATCGACCGCGATGCGGTGATGATGCTTCAGAGTTACCAGTGGCCCGGCAATGTGCGCGAACTGGAAAACGTGATGCAGAGAGCCATCATCCTCGCGCCAGGCAATACAGTTCGCGTCGAAGATCTGAGTTTGAACACCGAGGAAGCAGACGTTGACTCGGGCGAAAACGGCGATATCAGCGACATCGTCGATATAGGCGATTATCATCCCGCCGGCTCCTTCGAGCGACAGCTCCGCGACTATAAGATCAAGCTGGCCGAAACCGCTGTTCGTGAGAACAATGGGAACAAGACGCTGGCAGCCCGCAGCTTGTGCATCTCCAGAGCCTATTTGCATCGCTTGATCAGGCTCAGCGAACCCGATGCTCCCTTTGAGCAGAACCTTCGGGATGTGGAGTCTGCTTGAGCTCGATATCTCCGGTTCCAGGCCGCGAGGCTCACTCCAATCTCCGTCGAATTCTGAATAAGAGCTTTTCATTCCCTGTCATGCTGGCAGGCCTCCTCGCCGTGCTCGCCGTGCTGACTGTTCGGGCGCGCTTTGGCGACTCGGATATGTGGTGGCACCTCAAGATGGGTGAAATCATATGGACGACACACACCATCCCTCTTGCAGATGTTTTTTCTTACACCACTAACCATCAATCCTCGATACCACAGGAATGGCTCTCGCAAGTAGCCATTTACGCGGCTTGGAAATGGGCTGGATTTTCAGGCCTGATGTTCTGGGTCTCGTTCCTCACCGCCGCCGTACTCATCGCAGGGTATGGGTTTTGTTCGCTTTATTCCAGGAATGCCAAAGTGGCTTTCATCGGGGCCATGATCATCTGGCTCTTTGCCACAGTCGGCTTTTCCGTTCGACCGCAAATGATTGGCTACCTGTTGCTGATCGCGGAACTTGTGTTCATCCACCTTGGACGCACTCGCGATCCGCGCTGGTTCTTCTCGCTGCCGATCCTTTTCGCGCTTTGGATCAACTGCCATGCGTCTTTCATGCTTGGAATCATCCTGGCGACCGTCATTCTCTTCACCTCCCTTTTCAGCTTTCAGGCAGGCTGCCTGACAGCACAACGCTGGAATCCGCGCGCCCGGCGCATGATGGCGTTTTCACTGCTGCTTTCATTGGCGGCGTTGTTTGTAAATCCGGTTGGCATCAGGCTGATTCTCTACCCCTTCAACGCCATGCTGAATCTACACCTCAATCTCAGCAGCGTGCAGGAGTGGGCGCCCCTCAATATGACCGAGGAACGCGGCGTAGCCTTGCTGGCTCTTCTGCTGTGCATCTTTCTTCTGGTGGCCATCCGCAGATCCGAGTTGTTCTTCGATGAGCTCCTCTTGCTGGCAATTGGCACATGGATGGCCGTCAGCCATTTGCGGATGTGTTTTTTATTCGGCATATTGGCCGCGCCAATTCTCTCGCGTATGCTCTCGACTTCATGGGAGGGATACGACGCGGAAACTGATCGCATCTGGCCCAACGCCGTCATGATCGGCTTTTCCCTGCTCGCGATTTTCCTCGCCTTCCCGGACAGCCGGAATCTGCAAGAGCAGGTCGATAATCAGTGCCCCAAAAAGGCAGTGGATTTCATTAAAGCCAATCACCTCTCAGGGCCCATGTTGAACGACTACGGCTTTGGAGGCTACTTGATCTGGGCGGCGCCCGAGCACCCGGTTTTCGTGGACGGCCGCGGCGATGTCTTCGAATGGACGGGAGTCCTTAGCGAGTTCGGAAAATGGGCAACCCTGCAAAGCGACCCGAATGTGCTGCTGCAAAAGTACAATATCAGCTTCTGCCTCTTGACCCGCCAATCCCCGATGGTCCACGTCCTGCCGTACTTGCACGGATGGAAGATGGTCTATTCCGATAACAACTCCGTGATCTTTGTTCGTGCCGCAACCGAGCAATAGAAGAACGGTCTGTATAGTCTATCTACTGTTTCTCTGCCGCAGGAATCCTGTTCGCATTAGTCAATCTCTTCATTATTTCTCGCATCTTGTTTCGAATCGCCTGGAAAGTCTACACGCTCTTTTCGATGATGAATCGAGGCCTGGCCTTTGCTTCTGAGTAAATCTTCGCGAGGTACTGACCGATTACTCCAAGACAGAGCAACTGAATGCCCCCCAGCATATAGAGAGGGATTACGATCGAAGCCCAACCTGGAACGGCTGCCGGGTTGAAAAACTTGGTAACCAATGCCCATGCTGCCATGCCAAAGCTCAAAAATGAAACAAGCACTCCGAGGATGGTGATTGCCTTCAATGGAATTTCGGTAAATGAAGTAACGCCATTCACAGCCAAGGCAATCATTTTCGAGAGTGGGTACTTGGATTCACCGGCGCAACGGGCATTCCGATCGTAATAGACAAGAGCGGAATGAAAGCCGAGTTGCGGAATCAATCCCCTTAGTAACAGGTTCGTCTCCTTGCAGTTGCGCAGTTCTTCCACCACGCGCCGGCTCAAAAGACGGAAATCAGCATGGTTGAACACCAGTTGCACACCCATCATCTGAAGCAGCCGGTAGTACCCCTCCGCAGTGGTGCGTTTGAAGAAGCTGTCCTGTTGCCGGTTGCGCCGAACGCCGTACACGATCTCGGCGCCGCCAGCGTAAGCTCGCATCATTTCGCCTATCGTCGCGGGATTGTCCTGGAGATCAGCGTCAAGCGTGATCAGCACTTCGCCGGGAACTGTAAGCAAACCCGCGAGGATTGCACCCTGTTGACCGAAGTTCCGGGACAGCTTTAATCCGTGAATGCCGGTGTTCTCGACTGAGAGTCGTTCAATAACGCTCCAGGTATTATCCGTCGAGCCATCATCGATGAAATAAATGGACGCCTCTCGAATTACCGCGTCCCGGCTAAGCTCATCAAGCAAGGCGTCCAGGCGAATACAAGTTTCCGGTAGCGCCTGCTCTTCGTTGTGACAAGGGATTACAAGGGCAAGCGTGGGGCGGAAAGCACGTGGATAAGGTTGGTTCACAGGAGCAACATCTTGCTGCGCTTCTCCGGCCGCCAATTTGGAAGTCATTTAATTACCCCTCAGCGAACGATATGCGATAGTGACCCCATGCTTCGCGAGCGCGATCTTTGACACGCACCACACCGGCAGTAAAGAAATCACGTACGATCTAATCCTGAAAACCAGGGATGCCATGGCCGGTATTGCCTGGTCATCACGCAAAGCGGAGCGCAATAGGCCAGCAGATAGCGCTGGAACGGTCGTCTCCGCAATAAAGAGAACTATGTTGTAGCGGTACCAGGATTCCACTTCCGCAACCCCCTTGATCATCGGGCGAAACAGGTCAAAGGGTTTATAACCATGCCTGGCAAACAGAAGACGCCAGTATTCATGTGTCTGTTCATTGATGTGGTTTTCGCCTCCTTGTCCTGGGGTAGCTGCGGAAAACAGAACCATATCCCCGTGCCTGGTTAGATTTCCAATCAATGTATCGGAAGAGGACTCGGGCAGGTGTTCTCCCACTTCCAGGCATTGGATAATGTCGAATCGACGTCCTAGTTCGAATGGCTGCGCTATGTCCTGGCTTTGGAAATGTTCGGCTGAGATCAGGAGCGAATTTCGCTGAACATACGCGCCATCCACTCCCATATAGTCGGCAATACCGTGATTTCGATACTCCGCCAGCCAGGCCCCAGCGCCGCATCCCACGTCCAGAACACTGGATGGCGACAGTTCCCTTAGCACGAGCGGAACTACGACGCGAGCCGAGCGAAGAGATCCCGTTTCTATATATCGAAAGAAGGACTCACTATAGCGATAGCCTCTCACATCAGAAGGCTCCGCGAGCTCGGGGCTCGCGCCTGATGGAGCAGTTCTCGCTTTGGGATTCAACGGGCTCAATGGATGCTTTCGCCACTCTAAGTGTGAGAGTTATACTCGGGCGGCCCGGCGATCACTAGTCCGCTGTTCTGCCGTCCGTGAATATACCAGCAGCACCAGTTTGTTTCATGCAATTGACTCTCGGCTGGCGCAATCAAATCCCTGTAGGTCACCTTCCCGTAGAGAAAGACTTTTTCTTCCCAGGTCTCGATGCGCCTGAACCTCTCCTCCGAGTCGCAAAGACCTCTCACATCGGCCCGTGAGAAAGGCTCGATGGCCGTGGATTCACCAGAGAGCAAAATGATTGGGCTGAGCGGAGTATCGGATTTCTGATTCTTATACTCTGGGGTGCTGGGAAGATGCTTCTCGTCAACGACAACCTTGTTGCCATTCGTGGTTGCGATGATCCTGGCGGGAGTGCGTCCACGGTTCGTAGCCATCACGGTAAAACTGTTTTCCGCGGTCCTCGATGGCTCCACAGTAATCAGAACCCAGGGCCTTTCTGAATGGACGAGCGCCTGAGCATTTAATAAGGCAGCTTGTGCGCTTGCCGCGGCAGCCTCGGCAGCGGTTTCCGCATAGCTCGTTTGACGATCAATCTTTTTCAGCAGGGAGAGAGCCAGCAGGATGCCGCCCCACCCCAGGACAGCCAGAACCACTGTTGCCGCCCATGCGATTTTGTCGTGCAAGGCCCATTCCAGCGGGGTGGGCGGCGGATTGGCAACCGTGATGCGCGGTGTCGGCTCACTGCGTGCGCCGCTTTCGGGTTCAATGCCTGGCGCTGGGCTCGCAGTCACTGGCTCAGTGGTAGCGGAAGGGGGCGAAACAGGCGGAGTCTGCTTATTCGCTCCGGCGTGTCCGTTTGTCTGAGCAACCGCCGCCGTGGGCGCATGCAGGAGTGTCAGCAGCACCGCTGTGATCGCCAAGCCCTTGAGGTTCATGGGGCAAATGTATCACATACCACTCTGGAATTTCTGCGCCCGCCGGATCCATCCACGCTCGCGGCATCCGCTATGGCAACACATCCACGCCCCGCCAGAAGGCCACGTATCCCTTGACCTTGCGTGCGGTTGGCTTGGGGTCGGGGTAGTACCACGCCGCGTCCAGGTTTTCCTCCCCGTCTACCACCACCGTCATGTAGCGTGCCTGTCCCTTTACGGGGTCGAGAGAGGTCGTCGTGCTGGGGCGAAGATACTCCCTCTTCAGGCTGGGTTCAGGAAAGTACACGTTGCCATCGACGGTCACCGTCTTCTCACTCTCGGCGACGACTTTGCCGTTCCAGATTGCTCGTGGCATAGGTTCTTCCGGTCACATCCGTTTCTACCCTCTATCGGCGCCAAAACCGGCTCCGGCGAGAGTAACGGATACGACAATAGCAGAGATAGCCCGCCATGGCGAGTCCCCGCGTTCGGAAAACCAGGAAAGCCCTATTTGGCCTCGGCGATCGTATCGATGTGGACGCTCTTCTTGCCCGCATCCGTCGTGGCCGTGACGGTCACGTGGTCACCATAGAATGCCTTCACCGCATCGGGGTTGTCGATGGTCCAGACTGCCTTTTTGGCCTCGTCCACAAACACGGGGGCCGCACCGCCTTCAATGCACTTCTTCACGCACTCTTTTCCTGTCCCGGTGTGCTTGGCGCCGCACATCGAGTCGGAGACCCAGCCGTTGATTTTCATGGAGTGGCCGGCGCCGACCGCAATCCCGGTCAGGCCAAAGACAACTATCAGCAGGGGGACAACACGATTCATAGAAACCTCCAGGGGAATTGGGCTTCTCGAACAATTATTATCTTGCTCCGCTAACCTGAATTCCGCAAGGGCCCTCTATCAGGGCTTCGGAGGGTAAGAATACTGCCCGTGCGCCTCTTGCCGCGCCGGCAAACTGTTGCGCCGGGCTTCCACGTTCTTGAGCACCGCCTCATAGCGTTGGGCTGCGGCCGAAAACCGGTTCACCAGTTCGGCCGTCTTCATCAGGAACCCCGGATTCTTCTCCCGAATGCCATCCAGAATGGGCGCAAACTTGGCCAGCATGAAGAATCCCTCGGCGTTGCAGTCGACAAACAACTCTGCCGAAACCGCCCCGTGCAGAACCATCGCCGCCGCCATCTCCCAATAAGTGAGCACCTGGCGCAGCCACGCATTGTGCGGGTCCGCGGGGTTTTCCGCCACGGCAAAGAACTCCTCGGCGGTGGCCGGCCAGAAATCGCCCGTCATCCACGCACGTGCCTGGCGCATCACCGTTTCCGTGCGTAGTTCATAGAGCCTGAGAATGATTTCGGCATCCGCCGGGGTTGCAAGCATCCGTTCCATTTATGAGTTTCTCCGCTGCTTCATAGTATCGGATTCTGGCGGAGAAGGCAGCGAGCTGGCGAGTCAGCAGGCCAGCGAGCCGGCAAGTCAAAGGAAAACGAAGTCTTTTCGGCGATTCTCAAAGGTCAAATCTCACGATGCAGGAGAGATTTGACTTTGCACTTTTCAGGTGGTATTGATTTCAAACGGGTTAAAAATACTCTTCAAGGTTTAACGTTCTCGAAATAGCAACTTCTGGTTAGCCGGTCATCCGCCCGCAACTTGTGAAATGAAAATTGCTCCGTCGTCATTGGACTGGTCACTAACGAATCCGAACTGGTATTTCATCAGTTCCGAGACGATCAGCTCACACGTTTTTGGATTCCCCGCAATAGCAGTCCGAAAACGGGGGGCAGTTCCCTTCGAAAGCTCATCGAATGGGCAGTTTTGACCAGCCGCTCGCATCTTGAACTATTTGGGTAGAACTGTCGATGATTGTCTATGAAGTTGGCGCATATTGCTCGCTGCTCCAGCAAACCAAGAGGTTTAGAAAGATGTCCGATCCTCCCCGTGTCAATGAACCAAAGAGCTTGTATGAACTGAATTGGGCTCATGCTCAGGACGGCAAGTTGGCGATCGACGCGGAAACGGGGATGTTGATTGATGCAAACCCGGCAGCAGAAGCTTTAACAGGGTACTCCCGCGCAGAACTCATCGGGATTCATGTGGCTATGCTTCATCCGGAGGCCGAGCGCGCGCGTGTCGGGGTTGAAGTCCAGAAAGCAATGCGCCAGCGCACTCCTCATTTTGATTTTCATGATTTTCATGTCCAGCGTAAAGATGGGCGTTGCGTGCCTGTCGCGATCTGGTCGACGAAGAAGTTGGAATTGGCTGGACGAGCGTTGGTCATCGGCCAGTTCCGCGATGTTACTGAAGAAAAGGAAAGAGAACATCGCCTTGCAACCCAGAACTGGGCGTTGTCGGCCTATTCCATTGCCGCTCTGGCGCTTGGCCGCGCGCAATCAGCTGAAGGCTTGATGCAGTCGATTTGCGAGGCCATTGCACGGGAATCCCTCTATGTGTTGGCCTGGATTGGAATTGCTGAGGACGGTCAGGATAAAAAGATCCAGGTCGCCGCGCAGGCCGGGACAGCTGTGGGTTATCTGGACGGACTACATCTAAGCTGGGATGAGAATGACCAGTGGGGAAATGGCCCGGCGGGTGTCTGCGTTCGCACCGACGCGCTTCAGCTCGCGGACGACATCGAGACATCGCTGGCCTTCAACCCGTGGCGCGAGCGAGCGAGGCGTTTCGGAATACGATCATCGGCGTTTGTTCCACTTCATTTCCCGGGTGGTCGCCAGGGCTTGCTGTGTGTCTATGCCACACGCCTCAATGCATTTGGAACCGCGCCGATCGAAATATTTCGGCGCCTTGCCGAGCAGATTGCCCACGGCATCCAGGCGCTCCAGCAGAAGCAGCTTCTTGAAGCCGAGCGGCAAACCCGCGAAGAGACTCAAAAACGACTTGCAGGAGCTTTGGCCGCATCAGTGGCGGCCATCGTCACCGCGATGGAAATGCGAGATCCCTACACCGCTGGCCACGAAAGCAGAGTTGCGGAGATCGCGGTCGCTATTGGCAAGGAGATGGGCTGGCCAGAGGATCGATTGGACGGGCTGCGAATAGCGGCTACGTTACACGATATCGGGAAGATTTCTATACCTGCTGAGATTCTAACCAAGCCGGGCCGGCTAAGTCCGGAAGAATGGGCACTGGTCAAGGAGCACCCGGACAGCAGCTATGCCATTCTGAAAGACATTCCCTTTAGCTGGCCCATTGCCGATATGGTGCGCCAACATCACGAAAAGCTCGACGGCTCGGGCTATCCACTGGGTCTCAAAGAGAATGCAATTCTCCCCGAATCCAAGATTCTCGCAGTGGCGGACATTGTGGAAGCGATGGCCACCGACCGGCCGTACCGAGCGACACTCGGATTGGATTTTGCTCTTAAAGAGATTGAAAGACTTGCAGGAACGCTATTGGATGCAGAAGTTGTGCGCGTATGCACAACCCTGTTCCGCGAGAAGCGCCTGATATTGAATGGCACAAATTGCAGTTGATTTTGCATTAACCTGCACACAAACCATTGATGGAGCCGGGATTGACCGAGCAAGTGTGGCGTCTGCCGCGCTCCGCTCCGCTGAAAATGACAGGGTCCGATTTTCCGCCATGGAAGACGAAATATCTGCAAGCGGTTCCGGCGCCTGATGACAAGCGCCGGTACATGTGTCACACGCTCTGCAACACCTTCTTGCCGCTCTTCTTCGCGGCCTTCTTTGCCACAGGTTCCGCGCCTGCCTTCTCTACCACCGGCCCATGTGTCTCAGCCGTCGGCAGAGGCGGCGCGTCCCCAATCCTCTTGGAATAGCTGCACACCACGGCGCTTTCCACCGGCGCGGCACCCTTCTTCGCCCGCTTCTTCGACACAACCTCTTCCTCGGCAGCCTTCTTCTTGTTCGGACATTCGAGGAAAATCCCCGACCGCAGCGTCTTCTCCATCAGGTACGGGCTGCCGCACTCCGGACACTTCTGCGCAACCGGCTTATTATTCGAAGTAAAGTCGCACTTGGGATAATTCGTGCAGCCCCAGAAAATATTTCCCCTTCGCGCCTTGCGTTCGGCTAGGTCGCCGTCTCCGCACTTGGGGCACTTCATCCCTTCAATCAAATTCTGCTTTACGTACTTGCACTTGGGATATCCGGAGCAGGAAACAAACTCCCCATAACTTCCCTGGCGCAGCACCAGCGGCTTGCCGCACTGCGGGCAATCCTCGCCCGTAGGCTTGGGCGCGGCCACCTTCTGCTGCTGCTTGCTGCTCAGCTTGCGAAATGTCTTGCAAGGCGGATCTTCGTTGAAACCCGGACACGACATGAACATTCCGAATGGCCCGCGCCTGAGAACCATCACGCGCCCGCAGTTATCGCAATACTCCTCCTGCTCGACGGCCTCTTGACCCTCGGGCGTATTCATGTCCGGTTTGTCCGCAGTATTTTCCTTGGTAAATGTGCAGCTCGACTTGTCCTTTTTGTTATATGCCGAACAAGTATAGAAGCTGCCGAACTTGCCCCACTTCAATAGCAGCGGCGAACCGCATAAGTCGCACTTCTCGTCTGTCTTCTTCTCCATGCGCTTGATGTCGCGCATATTCTTGCCGGCATCCTTGAGTTCATCTTCAAAGTAGCCATAGAAGCCGTTGAGCAGGGTGGTCCACTTTTCCGTGCCCTCTTCTATCTCGTCCAATTCGGTTTCGAGTTTGGCCGTGTAAGCAATGTCGAAGATATACGGAAAGCTCTCTACCAGAAGATCGCAGACCACCATTCCAATCTCGGTGGGATAAAAACGCCCGCTGATCTTGGTCGCGTACTCGCGGTCCTGAATAGTGTTGATAATCGACGCATAAGTTGACGGGCGCCCAATGCCGCGCTCTTCAAGCTCCTTCACCAGTGAAGCTTCGTTGTAGCGCGGAGGCGGCTGCGTGAAGTGCTGCTCGGTGTCCAGCTTTTCCAGCTCCAACCGCTTTACGTTGTCCAGGTTGGGCAGTTTGTTGGCCGATTCGTCGTCATCGTCCTTTTTGTCTTCCAAAACTTCGTAGACCTTCAGGAATCCGTCAAAGCGCACCACCGAGCCGCTCAGCCGGAAGTCATACGTCTTTCCTGTTGTCGCGCTGACCGCTGCAATCTTCGCCGTGGTCACGTCAAAGACGGCCGGCGTCATCTGCGAAGCCACAAATCGCTGCCAGATGAGCCGGTAAAGCTTCAGTTGCTCCTCAGTAAGATAACGCGCAATCGACTCCGGCGTCCTCGACGCATCGGTGGGCCGAATCGCTTCGTGCGCATCCTGCGCGGCTTTCTTGCCCTTGTAAACATTCGGTGTCGCGGGCAGATACCTGGCTCCCAACTGCTTGCCGATCCACTCGCGCGCCCCCTCGACTGCCTCCGGAGCCACACGCGGCGAGTCCGTTCTCATGTAAGTGATAAGGCCGGTTGCGCCCTCGGCGCCCACATCTATGCCTTCATAAAGCCGCTGCGCCACGCCCATCGTTCGGCGTACATTGAAACCCAGCTTGCTGGCCGCATCCCTTTGCAACTGGCTGGTGATGAACGGCGCCTGAGGCCGCCTTTGCTTCTCCGTGGACTGCACTGAAGCAAGCGACCACTCTGCCTTGTCGAGCGCATCAACCACCGCCTTCATTGACTTCTCATCCGGAAGCGCGTTGGCAACAAACTGATCTTTTCCTTCTTTGTCCTTGCCCGTGGCCACTCTCGACGGCTCGCCGTCAATCCCAACAAAGCGCGCCCTGAACTTTTTCTCCGCTTGCTTTTCCGGATGTAAATCCGCATCAAGTGTCCAATACTCCACCGGGCCAAACGCGCCAATCTCCCGCTCCCGCTCCACGATCAGCCGCACGGCCACAGTCTGCACGCGCCCAGCCGACAAGCCACGCCGCACTTTATCCCACAGCAGCGGAGAAATCTGGTAGCCCACCAATCTGTCCAGCACGCGACGAGTCTGCTGCGAGTCCACAAGGTTCTGGTCCAGGTCGCGCGCGTGCTTGAATGCCTCCTGCACGGCCTTCTTCGTAATCTCGTTGAAGGTCACGCGCCGGATCTTCTTCCGCTCCTTGGCCGTAGTTCCCAATTGCAGTGCCAGGTGATACGCAATCGCCTCGCCCTCGCGATCAGGATCGGGCGCAAGAAAGATTTCGTCTGCCTTGGCCGCGGCCTTCTTCAACTGCGCGACAACCTTCTCCTTGCCCGGAGACACAATCAGCGTCGGCTCGAAGGTGCGATTCTCCAACTCCACGCCCAATTCGTTCTTGGGCAGGTCCATGATGTGCCCCACCGAAGCCAGTACTTCAAAGCCCGCGCCAAGATATTTCTCAATCGTCTTGGCCTTGGCGGGCGACTCGACGATCACCAGTGATTTGCTCATTCCCATCCTTGATTCCAACCCCACTCTATCCTGTCTGGCCTCTTTGACTTCGTGCGGACCAGTTCTTTTGCCGTCGCAAACAGTACAAATTCCGTCAACGCCGCCGCCCGTTCATCCCGTCAAGGAAAAACCGCCCGCAAATGTTGGACACTACCACGGAACACCGCATCATTTCCACTCGCAATAAACTTTTCCATCGCCTTTTGCCCCATTTCCGGTGCGCGCAGAAGACCTTCCGCGGACGAGAAAAATCTCCGCAAAGCCTTACTTTCTATTGGAATGGAAGAATATTTGCGCCAACTTTTCGCCCGCGCCCGAGATCTCAATTCTGAGTTCTGGAAATTTCCTGCCCTCGGCCCTTCACCTATTCCCTAGTCCCTGGTCCCTGTCTTTATCACATCGTCCGCACGTAATTCTTTCCCGGCAGGCAGCGCACCCGGCCCGTGATCTCTAGTTCGAAGAGAGCCGTAAAAACCTCTGAAGAAGTCAGTTGCGTCTCCACCATCTCAAGAATTTCATCGATCTGCAGGCTCTCATCGGTGCGCAGAACCTCCAGTACCATCGCCTCTTCAGGCCGCAGAACCTGCTCAGGCAAGAGAGATGCGGTTGTCTCGGATTTGGATGCAGCCGGTGCTTCGGCCTCCAGTTCCAGCCGCACCGGCGAGGTCAGATCTTCCCACACGTCTTCCCACGTGGCCACCAGCTTTGCTCCCTGCTTAATCAACGTGTTGGGAGTCCATGAACCCTTGCTGGTCACGTTTCCCGGCACCGCAAAAAGATCGCGATTCTGCTCCGACGCGCAACGCGCCGTCACGCGCGTCCCTGAGTTCTCCGCCGCCTCCACCACCAGCACGGCCACGCTCAATCCGCTCAGAATCCTGTTGCGGCGAGGAAAATTTTGCGGAGCGGGAAACGTCCCCATCGGCAGCTCGCTCACAATCGCTCCGCCAAACGCCAGAATCTCTTCGGCCAGTTTCTTGTTTTCCTTGGGGTAAACCACGTCGATACCTGTGCCCCAAACAGCCACGGTGGGCATGCGCGCCGCTAGAGCTCCCTTGTGTGCGCAACTGTCCACGCCCCGCGCCATTCCGCTGATAATCAGCAGCCGCCTCACAGCCAGGTCCCGCGCCAATATTTCCGCCATCCCCGAACCGTACGGAGACGGATGCCGCGTACCCACGATCGCAATTCCCGGCCTGCTCAGCAAGGTGGCCGCTCCACGCACCCACAGCACCGGCGGCGGATCGTAAATCTCCTTCAGCCGCTCCGGATACTCCGCGCAACCGTAGGTGACCACTGTCGCCCCTTGCGCAGCTACCCGCGCCCACTCTTCTTCAGCCGCCTGCCGCGCCTTGCCGTCAAAGATGAACTGCGCCGCCTGGGCGGGAAATCTCAACCCTTCCAGCGAAGTCAGAGGCAAGGTGAATATCTGGCTGGCCGAGTCAAGAGTTTCTACCGCATCCAGAATCCGCTTCGGACCCAGCCCCGGCGCCAACACCAGCGCGAGCCACGCCAGCCGCTCCTCATCGAGCGCTGGAGTCGTTGTGCATATCGCGTCTTGCGGCAACGTGCTCATCGTCTAATCCGTCTGTCCAATAACGGCACAGAACGTTTTTCCTCACAGGAAAGCAAAGTCTGCACTTTTTGGTGATTTTGCCCACATTACCCAACTTCATTAGAAAAAGTCAAGCCAGAGAGCCGCCCCGCCCATTGACGCCCCTGATTCATCCCCCACACGCCCGACGCATTATTTCCCTCATGGCGGTACTCTAGAAGTACATGAATTCTCAATCCCCAACCCGTCTGCGAGTCGCAGGCATCGGCTTTCTCAACCCCGCGCCCCTCATGTGGGACTTCGAGCATCCGCCTCTCGATGCGCAGCTCGCCCTCCGCTATCAGATTGATCGTATGTCGCCTTCCGAGTGCGCCACGCGTCTCGCTTCGGGCACAGCCGATATCGGCCTCATCCCCACCGCAGCTCTGGCCACCACCCCCGGCCTGCGCATTCTGCCCGGCTGCACCATCGCATCAAAAGGCAAAGTGCGGTCCCTGTTGTTGGTTCGCCGCGCCAGCCAGCGGCTCCATGAATTGCGCTCTGTAGCCGCCGATATGGCCAGCCGCACCACCCTGGCCCACGCCCGCATCCTCTTTCGCCAATGGGGCAATCCCGATGTACCTTTTCTGCCGGCTGTCGCTGATCTCGACTCCATGCTCGAACGCGCCGACGCCGCCATCCTTATCGGCGACCCCGCTCTGATGGCACTCGAAGAGCGCGCCAACCGCTTCGAGCGCACCGGCGAAGAATTGATTTACCACGACCTTGCCGAGGAGTGGTTCACCCTCACCGGCCTTCCATTTGTCTCCGCCGTCTGGGCAGTTGCGCCGGGCAGCCTTTTGGACGAGAGCATTGCTGGAGACTTCATCCAGTCTCGCGACCACGGCCTCGCGAACATGGACGCACTGGTGGCCGAGTGGTCCCACCGCATGGCTCTCTCCGAGCAAACCATCCGCGCTTACCTCACCACCAACATCCACTACATCCTCGACGACGAATGTCTTGAAGCCATGAAGGTCTTCTTCCGCATGGCCGCCCAGGCCGGCGCCCTGCCCGAGTACAGTTTCTCGATCAGCGAGTTGGCCAGCTGTTCTAATGCAAAAGGGTAGCGAAGACCACGAAGGCGACGTGGGGACATCCCACGCTCTAGGGTCTGTCATCTAATTCCCCGCCGCGAGGATTTAGATGACAGACCCTGGGCTACTGGTGGTAGATTGGTTCGCAGCCTAGAGGCAGGACGGAAACCTTGGGTCAATAGGGAGGCGAACATGAAAAGGATCAAGAAGGTTGTGTTGGTCATCCTGGCGCTGGGAGTCGCGTTCACGTCGGGGTGTGGCGGCAGGCACTCGAAAAAAGAGGTTTACTACCTGATTTCGGCAAATACGGCTTTGCCTTACTGGCAGACCGCGGCGGCCGGCTTCAAACAGGCAGCAGCGCAATACGAGGTGAAAGCCCGGGTGGTGGGCCCTGAGGGTTACGATCCGCAGGCCGAGCTGGCTGAACTGCACAAGGCGATTGCGGTCCATCCGTCAGGCATATTGATTTCAGTAGCCGACGTTTCGGTGCTACAGCCGGAGATCGATGCGGCCGTAAACGCAGGGATTCCCGTGATTACCATGGATTCCGATGCAGTGGGCAGCCACAGGCTTTACTTCATCGGGACCAACAACCTGGAGGCCGGACGGCTGGGTGGCCGGCGGGTAATTGAGAAACTGGGCGGCAGAGGCAATGTGGTCTTCTTCACCATCGCCGGCCAGCCCAACACGGAGGAGCGGCTGAAGGGATTCAAGGACATCTTCATCAGCCGGCCGGAGATCAAGATCGTGGATGTGGTGGACATCAAAGGCGATGTGAGCACCGCGTTCGACAAGACCAGGGAATTTTTGGCGCTGACCGGAGCAAAGAAGATCGATGCCTTTGTCTGCCTGGAATCAGCATCGGGCAAGGTGGTCGCAGACGCGATCAACCGGTCCAAGATAACCGACCGGTTGCTGGTGGCCTGGGACGTGAATCAGGATACGCTGGACGGGATCAAGGCCGGCACGATCGACGCGACGATCGCTCAAAAACCCTTCACCATGGCTTACATTGGGCTAAAAGGCCTGGACGAAGTCTTCCACGCGCCGCCCAAGCAGCTCAGCAAGGACTACGAGACCGACTCTTTCTCGCCATACCCGGTGTTTGTGGATACTGGCACCACGCTCGTAGACAAGAAGAATGTGGATATCTACATCGCCTCGGCGGCGAAGGAAATGCAGTAGGGGGCACTCGGGATTGTTGCTATTCCGGCGCAGTCAAGTTGGCAGTTGGCGCCAACACCTCGAAGTGTGCGTTGCTAAGCGGTCACTGGGCTGGAGAAGTTGCCGGGCCGCTGGCTCTCGCTAACTCCGCTAGCTTTTACTAACTCCGCTAACCCCGCTGCCTTTATATCTCCCACCGCAACAGCGCCGCGCCCACCGAGAATCCCGCGCCCACGGCAGCCAGCAGCACCAGGTCGCCCTTCTTCAGCTTGCCTTCCTCAACGGCCGTCTCAATCGCCAGGGGAATGCTTCCGCCTGAGCAATTGCCGTATTTCTCGATATTGATGATCACCCGCTTCGGGTCCATGCCCAGCCGGTCCGCGGTCGCCATAATAATCCGCAAATTCGCCTGGTGCGGAATGAAGCAGCCCAGGTCCGCGCCCGTCACTCCGTTGCGCTCCAATACCTTAGCCGTAGCCTCGGACATTTTGCGCACCGCAAACTTGTACACCGCCGGTCCGTCCTGGTGAATGTAGTGCATCTTCTTGTCCACTGTCTCGTGGGTTGAAGGATTCAGGCTGCCGCCGCCCGGCATATTCAGCGAGACGCCGCCCGAACCGTCAATCTCATGCACGTAGTCGATAAAGCCAATCTCGCCCTCCGCGGCCGGCTCCAGCAGCACACAGCCGCCTCCGTCGCCAAACAGCACGCACGTCGTCCGGTCGGTGTAGTCGGTCATGCGGGTGTTGGCGTCCGCGCCGCAAACCAGAACCTTTTTATGCGCGCCGCTCTCAATCAGCTTCACGCCCGCCTGCAGCGCAAAAACAAATCCCGAGCACCCCCCTGAAACGTCAAATCCCCACGCTCCCTTGGCTCCAATCTTGTCTTGCACCAGGCAGGCCGTCGAGGGATACATCATGTCCGGCGTCACCGTGCCCACCAGGATCACCTCGACCTCCTTGGCCGATATGCCCCGCATCGCCAGGCATTTCTTGGCCGCCTCCGTGCAAATGTCGCTCACGCCCAGGCCCTTAGCCAGCACATGCCGCTCGCGGATTCCCGTACGCTCCATAATCCACTGGTCGCTGGTATCCACCAATTTTTCAAGGTCTTTGTTGGTCAGAACTTGAGGAGGGACGTAAGCTCCGAAAGCCGTAATCTTTGCGCGGCAGCCCACGATCGGGCGAACACTAAGCGTCAATGTATTTCTCCTTGCTGCTATCTACGATTGTCATCTTGAGCGGACCGCCACAAAACGCTTGTCATTCTGAGCGACCCTGATCCTGAGCCTTGCGAAGGGTCAGGGGTGTCGAAGAACCTGCGGTTGCTTTTGCCGCTTCAATTTCAATCGAATCAAAAAGCGCCGGGTGACCCACTGCACACGCATGAGCCCGTTACCGTTGCTTCCTTCCGGACCTGGCGGGGTTGGCGGGATTACGTCGCGTAGGACCCGGCACTGTTGATTTTAGCACCCGCGGGGGAGATTCAGGGACCGGAAATCGGGGACCATTAGCCGTGTTCCCGGCCATCCTGAAACTGGCCAATCCTGAAGAGAATGTGCAGCATTCCACGTATGCCTCGTCCGACGCAATTTCCCGTTTGCGGCAAATGAGATTGAGTGTCTGGATCACCGCTATTTCCATCGCCAGCTTCCCCTTAGCAGTTTTTCTAACGTCAACTCCGACCAGAGCAGAACAGACCAGATCGTGGCGCAAATATCTGCAACGATAAATACTGACATTTTTTCAGATATCCAGCGAGGAACTCCTTTGACTCCCTGAAGGCAAAGGGCAAGTGCTTTCGCCGAAAAGTCAATCTTGTGAGCGTCTTTCGGAGAAAACGATCGCGCCGAAACGACTCTCGACTTCTTCATAACATTGTTTTTCAGGAAAGGTAGGTAGCATGCCTTTTAGCCTTGACCATCACATGGAGGGCCTGAACCATAAAAGACATGAGGCTTTGAAACGGCTCGCCATCATTGCCGGGTTCGTGATTTTACTGATCCTGCTCTTTGCAGCAACCTTGATTGTGAGGCATCAACTGCTGGTTGAGAATGCCAAACAGGATTGGATTTCACACACGCGGCTGGTTATCTCCGAGTTGAACCAGACGGAATCGCTCCTCAAGGACGCCGAAACCGGCCAGCGCGGCGTTTTGTACACCGGCGACGTGAAATACCTCGAACCCTACAACCTCGCCATTGTCCAGGTCGAACAGCACATCAATAACCTCGCGCGGTTGACCGCTGACAATCCTCGCGAACAGGCCAGGATTCCTGAGTTGCGCACCTTGACCGAGGCAAAGTTGGCTGAACTCGGTCAGACCATCTCCCTTCATTTTTCAAACCGTCCTGACGAGGCCAAGGCACTCGTTCTGTCGGATGAGGGATTTGTGGCGATGAACAAAATCCACGACCTCATCGCCCAGATGGAGCAGGAAGAGACCTCCCTGGAGTCCTTCCGAACCCTCACATTGCGAAGGAACATTCGTGTAACGATCGCTTTCATTTATCTGGCCTGCGTTCTCGGCAGCCTGAGTCTGATCGTTCTGGCGTATTTCATTCTTCTCGATTTGAATCTTCGCGAGAGGCATCTCCATGAGATATGGAGACGTGAGGAGTGGTTCAGAGTGACTGTAGACTCCATTGGCGATGCCATTATTTGCACGGACTCACAGGGCAACATCACCCTGCTCAATCGGGTCGCGGAAAGATTGACTGGTTGGTCGCAGCCGGAAGCCGATGGCAATCCCATGGATCAGGTGTTCAGGATCGTCGATCCTGCGACGCGCGAAGTTATCGCCAATCCGATAGAGGAGGCCGTCAAACTGAACCGGACCAGCCATCTGCCTCCAAACTGCGTCCTCATCAATCGGGACGGTCATGAAATCTTTATCGAAGACTCCGCCTCCCCCATTCACAATCGCAAGGGCGAAATTACCGGATCGGTCATTGTTTTCCGTGACGTAACTACCGCAAGAGCGCTGACGGAACAGATCCGTCATGCCTCCGAGCACGATTCTCTTACCGGTTTGCCCAACCGATTGCTCCTCAATGACCGTCTTGGCCAGGCAATCGCGTTGGCACAACGTCACAAGGGCCATATTGCGGTTCTGTTCCTGGATCTCGATGGCTTCAAGCACATAAACGATTCCCTGGGACACCTGGTCGGCGACAAGCTGCTTCAATCCGTCGCGGGACGCTTGCGGCAGCATGTACGCAACCCAGACACCGTAAGCCGGCAGGGAGGGGATGAATTCGTTCTCCTGCTTCAAGAGGTGCGAGGACCGGAGGACGTGGCCGTAACCGCGAGGAGAGTGTTAAAGGCGGTGTCGGAGGCGCATTCCATCGACCAGCACGATCTTTTCGTCACTGCGAGCATCGGCGTGAGCATGTATCCCGACGACGGGCTGGATGCAAATACGCTCATGAAGAACGCCGACACAGCGATGTACCAGGCAAAAGAGAATGGGCGTCAGTGCTACAAATTTTTCAAACCTGCCATGAATATTCAGGCAGTGGAGCGGCAATCCATTGAAGAGGACCTTCGTTATGCCCTGGAAAGACGCGAGTTCACGCTGTACTACCAGCCAAAGATCGATATCGGAACGGGAATCATTACTGGGGTTGAAGCGCTGCTCCGCTGGATGCATCCCGCCCGAGGATGCATCCCTCCGCTCAAGTTCATTCAAATCGCTGAAGACTCTGGTCTCATTCTCCCCATCGGTGCCTGGGCTCTGCGCGAAGCTTGTGCGCAAGCCCGCGCCTGGATCGATCAGGGACTGCCTTTTACGACCATGGCTGTGAATGTTTCGGCGGTCCAGTTTCGAAACGAGAGCTTTCTAGAGGGCATCGTTGCAGCGCTTGCCGAAACCGGTTTGGCTCCGGGATCCCTTGAGTTGGAGTTGACCGAGAGCGTACTGATGCAGCAACCCGATCTTGCGGCTTCCATTCTAAAAAAGCTCAGGGATAAGGGAGTAACAGTGTCCGTCGATGACTTTGGCACAGGTTACTCCAGCTTGAGTTATCTCAAAAAACTTCCGCTCGATACCTTGAAGATTGATCAGACCTTCATCCACAACCTCAACGAGAATCCTGACGACGCGGCCATCGCGATTGCAATCATCAGCATGGGCCAAAGCCTCAACCTGCGGGTCATCGCCGAGGGCGTCGAATCGGTTGAAGATCTGGGATTTCTGAAGGCGCATGGTTGTGACGAGGCGCAAGGGTTCTATTTCAGCCACCCGGTCCCTGCCAAGGAATTTGCCCTCTTGCTCAGCCAGCGACCGTTCCATCCGACTCTTTATCTAATGTGATCTGCACCGCATGAGTCGTGCAGAATGCAATCAATCTTGCCACCCATTGCAACCAGTCGAACCTCAATTAGGATTTCCTTTGATTCGTTCCCGGGTAAGCGCGACTTATTCACACCGTGCGGGTATTATCAGTTAAGTTCGCACCATCAATCCATCCCTTGGAGGGTAGAAGACATGCACAAGATTTTCCGCGGAGTTTTTTTGGCAGTTGGGATTTTGACGTTTTTGGTGCCCACAACCATGAAGGCACAGGAAGTTCCCGGGCCACATCCACACTATCTGCACGCATTAAGCGATCTGCGCGCCGCACGGCACTACCTCAACGATGGTTGGGCGTGGGATGCGGTGAGGCACGAGGATAATGAAGCGATTCGCGAGATCGATGCCGCCATAGGCGAGATCAAGCGCGCAGCCATCGACGACGGCAAATCGCTGAACGATCCATTCCCCATCGACACCCACTTGAGCCCGCATGACCGCTTCCGCAAGGCCATCGAACTCCTCTGGTCTGCGCACAATGATCTTGCCAAGGCGGAAGACGTACCCCAATCGCGCGGACTGCGGGATCGTGCAATCATGCACATCGATGAAGCGCATCGCATTGTGGACGCCGCGGAACGAACGGCACGCTGGCAGTAAGCAACGGTCTTAAAGCGCGGCAAATCTTTTGCCCGCGAAAGGATAGGGCTCCGGGTCGATCCTCGGGGCCCTTTTCCTTGTCTTGAGGCAGCCAAACAAGCAACTACGATTCCAGAAAGCAACTTTGGTTCTAGGTGCGGCGACGGCCGCGTTGGCGGCGATATCTCTCCCGTCTCCCTGGCACGCGTTGGGACATGGCGCGATTTGATCAGTTTATCGAGAGCCATCGCGCTGCTAAGGGCTGCGTTCACTTCAAGACGGACTGTTACTAGGTGCGCAGGACCTCCATGGGGTTCACGGATGCGGCGCGCCAGGCGGGGAGAAAGCAGGCTATTACAGCTGCGGCCAACAGGATGACTCCGACTGCGCCGAAGGCGGCGAAATCGAGGGACTCGACTCCGAAGAGGAGGCTCTTCATGGCGCGGCCGACGAAGTAGGCGCCGATGAAGCCCACTGCGAGACCGATGCCGGCCAGGATTACCCCATCGCCGACGATGAGCGCGACGACACGTTTGCGGGTCGCGCCGAGAGCCATGCGGAGAGCGATCTCGTGCGAGCGCTGGGCCACAGAGAACGACATGACTCCGTAAATTCCGATCGCGGCAAGAAGCAAAGCCACGACCGCGAAGCTTGTAAATAGAACAAGGGTGAAGCGCTGATCGGCCATGCTCTCGTTCACCACCTGGTCCATGGTTTTTGGCTCGGCCAGCGAGACGCCCGAATCGACCGAGTGCACGGCGGCGGAGATGCTGCGAATCATGGTGGCGGGATTCTCCGCAGTGCGCACGCCGAAGCCCGCCTGCGGCCAGGGAATCTGCCAGAAGGGGATAAGCATCTGGGGGTTTTCCTCGCGCTGGTCGGCGGTGTGAACGTTGTGGTAGATTCCCACGATTTGCCACGCGATGGGTGGGCCGAGCTTGGTGACGCCCGGAATCAGTTCCTCAACCAGGACGCGCTGGCGAAACGGGTCCTTGCCTTTGAGGTATTTGTTAACGAAATCCTGGTTGACCATAGCCACCTTGATTGTGTTCGCAGTGTCTTGATCGGTGAAGGCGCGGCCGGAGAGTACCTGGATGCCGAAGGTATCGAAATAGGCGGGGGTGACCATCCCGAACCCGGTGTTCGGGCGTTTGGAGGGATCGGCGAAGGTGGGTCCGTTTTCGAGGGTAAAGGGCATGCCGAATCCGGAGCCGTAGATGGGCATCCCGGTCATTACGGTGGCGTGGCCGACGCCGGGAACCACGGCGATGTGGGCGAGGATGTTGCGGTAATAGGCGGTCATCTGAGCCGGGTCTTTTGAGCGCGAGTCGGGGACGGGGAGATAGAAGGTGAGGACGTGATCGGCCTTGATGCCGAGATCGACATGAGCGAGGTTCCAGAAGCTGTGAACGGTGAGGCCTGCCCCGGCCAGCAGGGCGAGGGCGAGGGCGAACTCGCCAATGACGAGGATGCGGCGAAGGCGGTGCTTGCCGGCGCCGGTTCCGCTTCGACCGCCTTCCTTGAGGGTTTCAGCGGGATCTACTCGCGACGCGTACCAGGCGGGCGCTGAACCGGCGAGGAGACCGGCGAGTGTGGTTGCGAGCAGTGTGAAGAGCAGGATCGGGATGTTGAGGCGAAGGTCGGCCTCGCTGGGCAAAGTTTCGCGGGGCATGGCGGCAATGAGGCCCCGGAGCATGGCGTAGCCGCCGCCCACGCCCAGAGCGCCGCCGGCCAGGGCGAGGAGCAGGCTCTCAGTGAGCAACTGGCCGAAGATGACGGCACGGCTGGCGCCGAGGGCGCTGCGTACGGCCAATTCTTTCTGGCGCACCATGCCGCGGGCGAGAAGCAGGTTGGCCACGTTGACGCAGGCGATCAGCAGCACGAAACCGACGGCGCCAAGAAGCAGCCAGAGCATCGTGATGCGCTCCTTGGGGATGAAATTATTCTTGAGCGGCTCCACGTAGGCGCCCCACCCCTCGTCGCTCTTGGGATACATCTGGGCAATGTGCGCGGTAACGGCGTCCATGTTCTGCTGCGCCTGCTGGATCGTTACTCCGGGCTTCAGGCGGGCCATGACCAGCAGCCAATGGAAGTCGTGATTGATTTGCTCGGGTTTGAAGGCGAGGGGAACCATCATCTGGGCTTCCTGGCGGTCGTAGATACCAGGCTGCTGGACGCCTACGACGGTGTACGGCTCGTCGTTGAGGCGCAGGGTACTTCCCAGAATGTGGGGATTGGCTCCGAGTTTAAGCCAGAGCTTGTGGGTGAGAATAACCTCGTGGTTGCGGCCGACCGTCCCTTCTTCAGGGAGGAAGTAGCGGCCCATCATGAGCGGCAGGCCACGTATGCGAAGCATGCAAGGGTCTTCTACGGCGGCTGCGATGTACTCGGGTTGGTCTTTGGTGGCCAGGTTGTAGCTTCCCCCGGACCAGGCGCAGATGTCCTGGAAAACGGTGTTCTGGTGCTTCCAGTCGAGGAAGTCACCGGCGGCCACGCCATTGTGAAAATTCTGGATCTTTGACCAGACCATGACGACCTGATCGGGCTCTGGGTAAGGCAACGGAGCGAGAAGCGTGGCGTAATCGACGGTGAAAATGGCGGTATTGGCGCCAATGCCGAGAGCCAGCGTGAGCAGCACGGTAATGGTCATGCCTGGGTTGCGTGCGAGCATGCGCAGGCTGAAGCGTAGGTTCTGAAACAGAGTCTGCATGGCTCCCCCGTTATGGTGTCTGGTCCTGCCCTGAAATTGCCCCGTGGGTGAAAAAGGAACGGCGTTTGCATGGAATACGCAATACCAGTGTTGGACGTTCCGAGAACAAGAATAGATCAGATTTGAAAGCGGGTCGTTCATTGGTTCCGGCTAAACCTGCCGTCATTTCAGCCTGGCTGGACGATTCCCGGTCAGTGGTCGGCAATCCGGACAGAACCCCTCCTTTTGCGAGTTCTGTCTGGATTGCCGGAGATTCAGGCGAAAGGATCAGAACCGGACGGTCACGCGACCGGTTTTCCGTTGGGCCAGCGCAGCACCACGAAGGAAGGTCGGTGATGGTAAACTGCCCGCGAGGAAGTGATCGAGAATCGGTGAAGACAATGCAATACAGATGGAACCAAGTTGATCCGTATTCTGAAAGGATCTCTATGGATCGCCGAACATTTCTGGCTACCGCTGCTGCTACCGCATTTGCAAGTGGAATTCATCCACTTCCCTCATTTGCCGATCCTGAAAAGCCAAAGTTGAAACCCATGGCCCTGGGTCTTCTTATCAGCCCTTATAGCGCGCCTGAAGCTACCATCAAGCGCGTTCGCGACATGGGGTTTTCGAACTGCTTCCTGTCGCTCGATGGCTACATCGGCAACTTCACGCCCGATGCCGCGAAGCATATCGGCGATCTGCTGGAAAAATACGACCTGGTGGCAACGACAGTTGAAATTGTGGGCCCGGGGCCGCTTGTGTGGAACTTTCTTCAGGGTCCTTCCACCATCGGTCTGGTGCCGCCCAAAACGCGCTCTGTCCGCATCGATGCCCTCAGGCAGGTCTCGGATTTTGCCAAACTGCTGGGCATCGGGCAGGTCCAGACGCACTGCGGTTTTATCCCGGAGAACCCAGCCGACGCGCTATATCCCAGTGCGGTTGAGGCCATCCGCACTGTTGCCGAACACTGCCAGGGCAATGGCCAGAACTTCTTGATGGAGACCGGGCAGGAGACTCCCACCACGATGTCGCGCGCAATTCGAGACGTGAACATGCCCAATCTCGGCGTCGGCCTCGACACCGCCAACCTTATCCTCTACGGCAAGGCAAATCCAGTCGATGCTGCTGACATCCTTGGGCCGCACGTGCGAAGCGTGCATGCTAAGGATGGCAAGTGGCCGACAGATCCGAACAATCTCGGCGAAGAGGTGCTCATCGGGCAGGGACTGGTCGACTTCAAGAGAGTATTTACGAAACTGCACAACGCCGGGTATACCGGCGCCATCACAATTGAACGCGAAACGTCGGGTCCGCAGCAGATTGAAGATGTGAAGAACGAAAAGCTCTATCTGCAGCGGATCCTGGATGAAGTCTTGTCCTGATCTCAGAGCTCACGCCCAGGCTCTCACGGAAGGACGACTTACAGGTTGTTTACGTACTCTTGGGAATGCGAGGTCACATGAATCGTCGGCAGTTTCTGCAAACAGGATCAGGCGTGGTTTCGAGCTTTTTGCTGCTCAATCCGCGCTCAGTATTCGGCTACGAGGCAAATTCGGCAGTGCGGCATGGACTGCTCGGCTGCGGCAATCGAGGCTCGTCGGTCGCCGAGTCGTTCGCGCGAAATACATCGGCGCGGATTGTCGCTCTTGCGGATCTCTTTGCCGGCAATCTAGCAGCCGGCCAGGATCGCTTCAACAAGGTAAATGCGAGCCTTGGCCGGCCGCCGATCGACAGCGAGCTTCTCTTTCGCGGTCCGCATGCCTATGAACAGTTGGCCAACTCCAAAGACGTTGACCTGATCCAGATTTCGACACCGCCATACTTCCACGTTCAGCACCTTGAAGCGGCTGTAGCCGCTGGAAAGCACGTGTACTGCGAGAAGCCGGTGGGAATCGACATTGCGCAGACAAGACATGCTCTCGAAATCGCCAACCGCGTAAAGCCGAACCAGAGCATCGATGTCGGTTTCCAATGCCGCAATGCCCCACCCATCGCCGCTCTCGCTGAGCGAATCAAGGCGGGCGCGCTGGGCAAGATTGCCACCGTATCCGGTAATTACAACGCACCGGCTTCTGCCGAAAAGAAGCGCGAAGGCGAGGGACCGGACGAATATCGACTGCGCAACTGGCTTTGGGACCGCGTCCTTTCCGGCGACATCCTCGTTGAGCAGAACATCCACATCATCGATCTCGCAAACTGGATGCTCGGAGCGCATCCGCTGAAGGCCACGGCTACTGGCGGCCGCAATATCCTTGCTCACTACGGAGATATCTGGGATAACTACCAGGTCGACTTTACCTATCCCAACGACGTGCACTTCACGTTTGCCTCCACGCAATTCGGCACAGACGACATCTTCGACGCGGGCCTCAAGCTCTTCGGCGCCAGCGGGTCCGCGGCTTGTCCCTATGCTGGACCCATCGCAATTACAGGCTCCAACGCCTGGTCTTGGAAGGATTCAGAAGCTACGGCGGCAGGCTCCGGCAAGTTTGACGCCAGCGGCGCGTTTCTCGATAACCTGAAGTTCGCCGATCACGACAAGGAGCGGACATTCATCGACAGCATCATCTCGGGTCCGCCCCATAACCAAATCCGCGAGGGAGTGGACACTGCATTGAGCTGCATTCTGGGGCGGATGGCCGGTTATCAGAAGCGCGAAGTAACCTGGGATCAGATGCTGGCTCAAAAGGAGAATTGGCAACTCGGGTTCAGTCTCGAGCAGTTTGCGTAAGAACGGTTCCTCGCTCCTGAAATGGTTTTCCGCACAAGACGGGCAATGCAGTGGTGCAGGATGTCTATTCATTCCACCGTTTTCATCGCTCATCTCGCCCCGGTACCTTGACGTCTGCGGCCTATCTTTAGGTCGACCAGATGCTCACATGCCAGCTCAATCGTGGAATTCGCTCAATTGGCTTCGACGATGACTGTCGTGTCTTCCCCGGCCGACTGCCTGGTACTGGGTGTGTTGTCGCCCATTCGTCAATTGCTCCTGAGAAATCAGAAGTACGGCTGATGGACTTCCGTACCCGGCGGCAGCTTAGCATGTTTCCTGGACCGACCCAGGCCGCAACATAACACTGTATCCAGCACCAAAAACCTCGTCTATACCGAGTTCATGTCAGGCCCGCTCAACCTCGCCGGCCATCTTGAATCCATCTTGGAGACGGCTCTAAGGAACCTCTGATTAACTCGCGTTTTGAAAGAGCACGACTTTCGAGCCTATTCGCAAATAGTAGCGCCGGCCTCCCGGCCGGCTGTACTGGCGGCTTCCCAGCCGCCAGATCCGATCTACACAGCTCTGCTGACCCGCTTCCATGAAATCAACCGCGGACTATTGCAGATAGTTTCATCAAGATTGCTTACACTGAGTCCACACAGTTCAAACGGGCATCCGCAACCGACGCCTCTTCTTCGGTCCGGATTCGCCCCAGATCTCCCGCAGCGCGCAGAATTCACCACTAACCTCCTTTAGAATGACTATTTTGCGAATAACTCCTTTGTTTAGAGGATTTTGCAGCGAAACACCTTTCGCATCTCATTGAAAACAAGGATTTTGTTTGCAAAATATGGGTGGGGGTACCCCCAATGTGCCGTGACCTTCCAGCTACACAGGTCGCCGGATGCACCATCCAAACGCCTTACCGGGGTCCCCGGCGACAGGTCTTTGTCGCTGGGGTGGTTACCGGGGTCCCCGGCGACAGGTCTTTGTCGCTGGGGTGGTTACCGGGGTCCCCGGCGACAGGTCTTTGTCGCTGGGGTGG
>Ga0187851_10000031_pt1 | contig 124770 bp, 112 predicted proteins | sample June2016WEW_6_10_FD_132997 | JGI IMG/M metagenome (GOLD analysis project Ga0187851, IMG submission 132997) | Peatland microbial communities from SPRUCE experiment site at the Marcell Experimental Forest, Minnesota, USA - June2016WEW_6_10 | ecosystem: Environmental > Terrestrial > Soil >... | reverse complement strand
CAACCTACTGATTAAGAGTCAGTTGCTCTGCCAATTGAGCTACGCGCCCTACGCGAACATTCTTCCTGGGGACAGTTGGTGATTGTAGCATTTTCGTGATCTTGGGTCATCGCGGATGACGACTGGTTTACTGCAGGATTTGTGAACTTCTCTCAATCAAGACGGACGGAGCGAGTAGTCCGTTTACCAGCCAGAAGAAAACCGGATAACCGACGGGACTCTTCGCGCACGCATCGTGTGTGGCGGGAGAGTCGGTTTAGGAACGCTGCCGTACTTCTGCGGCTAACCCTCGGGAGCCTTCGCTGACCACGGGACGGCGGGGCGGCAACGACCCTGACCCCATCGGTTGGCGCTTCTCGACAGTGCCAATCACGGGAGCATCCTCCATTCCATCGGCGTAAGCCATGGACACAAATCTCTGCTCGGAACATAAGCGATCGATAAGGCGCTGCTGCCAAGAGCTGAGGACGGCGTGTGGGAGGATGGGAAAGTGACGGAACATCCACAGAAAATAAGCACGTTGGATAAAGGATGGCATCAAGTACCGCGGGCCGATGGGAGTCTGAACCTGCACCACACCGTCGGCTAATTTATCAATCCACATACAATGGGCCCACCTAACTACCGAGTTTGGCCAGAGCAATTCTAGGGCCGCCATTATTGCACCAAGGTCGGGGCTAAGGGAAGGGCTTTCTCCAAGATTTTTTGCTAAAAATCCCGTGCCCTGAAAGGGCTAGGGTTTGAACCGGCAATTTTTCGGGAAAGCCGCGGGTAATGCGGCAGCTTTATTGAGCCAGTTGAGTCAGAACTGCTCTGCGGTCCGTGGCGGGTTAGGAACAACATCAAATCGGAATCTCAGGCAGCATGTCCATCCGCAGAATTTCGGCTGCGACTCCAAAGTCGGTGCCTGATCCTTGTTCCACGCGCAGTACACGGGCATGGCAACACACCCAGCACTTTTCGCCGGAGGTCAGTTCGGGAGGAAGAATGAGGACCAGTTCGAGATCGGAACCCTCGGTCATGCGGGACTTGCTATAGAGGAAAACGCCATTGGTGCTGACATCGCGGGTCTCGGCAGCCAGTTCCCTTCCCCCTACTGCGCTCTTAACGCGAACCGGGACGCGGGCAAGAACTCTCTGGCGGGAACGCCGATCGAGATTAGGGTTCATTCAGCCTCGGCGAGTAATTGAGGGCTAAAGCCAGCAGAAAGGTTCTCGCCTTCCCGCTGGCGTTTGCCAGTATAGAGCAACTCTATTCCAATACGGTAAATGACGGTTAGATTTCCGGCCGGCGCAAGCGCGCGGCGGGAACCACAAGAGCTTGTTCCATGGTAGGAACGTTTGTACTTCGCAGCTTGGCCTCGGCCTCGGCCAATTTCTCGGTCTGGCTGCTCTGATAGTAAGCCTGCACCAGGAGCTCCAGGGTGAAAGGATTGTCCTGGTCCTCTTCGAGATAGGTGATGGCTTCTTCGAACTTCTTCTGATCCATCAATAGAGTTCCGGCCGCGCCGTTGTAGGAGCTTTGGATGACGCGGTTGCGGCTGCCGCTCGTCATCGTCTCAAGTTGCTTGAGAGATTTGTCAGCCAGGGCAGCGTCGCCCGCATGGGCTGCGCGTACCGTGCGGTTGCGCAGAATGCGGGACAGTTCTTCACCCTTGTCGGATGGAGAAATCGCATTGCTGTGGTCCAGAGAATCTTCGGCACTCTGCAGATACTTCAACGCGGCCTTATCATCTGCCTGATACTCAGCCATGTGCCGGTAGGCTTGCGCTTCTTGCAAATCCTGCCCTTTGGCGTGTGCGTTCTCGGCCACCTCCAGGAATAACTTGTCGGCCTCGGCGAACTTGCCGTCCCGTACCCACGTCATTCCTTTCTGCATACTGTAGGTCAGACGGTCCGCCTCATTGTGAGCGAAGCGGATCGCTTTGTCATATTCAATCCGCGCCTGATCCTGATTGCCTATGAGGGCATACGTGTCGCCCAAGCCAACCTGGGAAGTCACAAAATCAGGATCGATCTTCAGGGCGGCGCGGTAGTGCTGCAATGATCCCTCAAAATTTCCCGCCATGCGCAGCACTTCGCCGTAAGAATCCTGGGGATTTGGTTCCTTGGGAAGCAGTGCGACGTAGCGGTCCATGGCCGCAAATGCCTTGGCAAATTGCCGATTGCGCGCGTTCAGATAGGCAAGATCGTTCAGCGCGGCAGGAAAGTTCTTGTCGATAGCCAGCGCTTTCTCCATGAATCTCTGCGCCTGCTCGTCGCCGTTCTCTCCCATTAGCCAATTGCCGGCGAGGTAGAAAAGATGCTTATCTTTGGGATACATCTCGAGCAAGTCGTTCATGGCCGAGATACCGCCGATGAAGTCGCCTTCCTGCACTTTGGCGATCCAAGCCACCATCAGTTGCTCGCCCGGCGTCAGTTTGGGAGCGAGGGCCTTGGCCTTTTCGCGGGCCACGCTCACTTCCTTAGGGTCGCTACTGTTAAAGGCAATCCATGCCCAGGCCACGGCAAGATTGGGATCTTGCTTTACGGCCTCCCGCCAATCGTCGTTGCAGCGTTCCAGGTAGAGGTTCTCGTAGTCCTCCATGCCTTTCTGGTAAAGTGCCCGGGCCTGCGCAGAAGAGGTAGTCACCGGCATCGAAGAGGTAGCACCTAGCTTCAGGTGATGGGCATAGAGCGGCGCGGCAAAGCACACGCCGAGGACCAAGGCAAGGATGGCGCAGAAGGAGCGACGCATCGAAAGTCTCCGCAACAGACGCTTTGGGGGAATTATGAGAGCAGCGTAACATCGCAGTAACCAAGCGACGTAGTAACGGAAGGCGTAAGACGGGTGGGGAGGCAGTAGATTGTGTAACGCGGACTGTTTGTCCCGCAGTTTTGGGAACTGCTTTCAATCTGGTTTATTGAAACAGAAAGGAAAGCCCCCTGCCGCGAGCGGCAAGGGGCCTTGAGGCTTAGGCAGCTAAACGAGCTAAAAGAGGATCTTCAAGCCTAGCTGCATGTTGAACGCCTCGCCGGGACCGATACCAGGGGCACCGTTGAAGTCGCCGATCGTGTCGGTGATAGCCCCATTGCCGGGACTGGTGGCGCCCACGCCCGAGGCGAGGTTGATGCGGTTGAACAGGTTAAACATCTCGACCCGGAACTGAGCTTTGACGCGCTCGGTGATCGGGATATTTTTAAAGACGGACAGATCCACATCGGAGAAACCCGGACCATAGATCTGGTTCCGGCGCAGATCGCCACCGAAGATATTCGGACCAGAGCACGGAGTTGTTCCACCGTCTATGGCGGGCAGACAGAACGCGGCTGGATTGACCCAGGTCACGCCGGTGAAGGTTGGTGTTTTCTGGAAGGCATGTGAGATGCCCGCGAACGGGTTGCCGATAATGTCATATCCCGTGCGCGCTTCATCCAGAGGCTGGCCACCGTGGAATGTCATCAGGCTGTTGATCGCCCAACCATGGGAAAGCCACCTAGGGCCGCGCGAGGACCCGGGAATGTCCCAAGTGATGGTGGCCGAGAAATTCTGGCGAGTATCGAAGTCGCCATTGCCGTACTCGGCTTTGAGGTTCGTGCTGTCGTAGGGGAGGATGCCGCGGTACGCGCTAATCTCGTCCAGCGCGTGCCCCCATGTATAGGCGAACGAGGAACTCAGACCATGCCACGCCCTCAGCCGTAACGTGCTCTGCAGCGCGTTGTAGTTAGACGTGCCGATACTGTTAAGCTGATTCATGCCGCCATAGTTGGGGAACTCGGCCGCATATTGGCCGAATTGATTGATGTCCAACATGACCGATAGCTTGCGGCCTTCGCTGCCCACATAGCCTATCTGCCACACCGCCATTCCATTTCCGAAGCTCTTCTGAAGATTCAGGTTGTAGTTGAAGAAATAGGGAGTTCGAAAGTTTTGGCTGACGGAGAAGACGTCGTAAACAGACGTGCTGCAGTTCGGGTCGGTGGCAACATTCCCGGTCACGCAAGTCGAGACGCCAGGAAAGAGAGCTACATTCGGCTGCCAGACCGCACTTCCCAGGCTATAGGTCGAAACCGGATGCGGTCCTGCGGGGTTATCCTCGAGACCATCGGCATTGTTCGGTGGGCGGAAGTCGAGGAAAGGGTTCATGTTGATCTGGTCATAAAAGACGCCGAAGCTGCCGCGAACCACCGTGTCGGATTTTTCCGTGGGCTGATACGCGAAGCCCAGGCGGGGCGCGAAGTTGTTTTTGTCGGGCGGGAAGATGGAGCTAATCCCGTTACCCTGAATCTTGATGCCGCCAGCCGACGGGATAAAAACAGCTAAGTCCTTCGCATCGCTGCTGTGCAAGGGGCCGAAATAATCCCAGCGCAGACCCCAGTTAATATTGAGTTTTCGCGTGATCTGCATCGAGTCCTGGGCAAAGAAATCGATTCCATTGACCACGACTTTTCGTTCTGCATCGCCAACGGCGATGCCGCCCGACTGAATGCGACCCGCGAGGAAGTCGGCGAGAGCAAAGATGTTCGTATCCACGTTGCCCAACGCATTCGTGCAACCGGTAGCTGCCGGATTCGCGGTGCAATAAGCTGCCCACGGACCTTGCGAACCATCAAACACGAATTTGCCGAGGGAATGGCGGAAATAGAACTCATCCACATGCCCCTGGCGGAATTCGCCGCCAAAGCGGAATTGATGCTTGCCCACGTTATAGGAAAGAATGTCAGCCAGCATGCCGGTGATGTCGTTGCGACCTTCCGGCGGGGTGATGCCAACCTGCTCAAAACCGCTGATCTGTAGATTGGGTGCTCCCAGGATGGGCTTGCCGTTGATTAGCGCTGAAGGACTGAGATCGAGGCCGTAAGACGCGGTATCGAAGCTATGGTTGGCGTCATTGAATATCTGGTTGAAGTAGTTCACGCCGAAAAGCAGCTGGTTGGCCATTTTCGGACTTATGACCGTATTGAGCGTGAGCGCGTAATTGTAAACGTGAATTGGGGCTTTCTCGAAATAGTACGAGAGGTTGGAACTCGCGGTCGCCAGGGCGGCGCTTCCGCCGAGTGGTGCGATCTGGTCACCCTGACCACCGAACCAGCGAATAGAGAAATGATTCTTTTCGTTGAAGTTGTGATCGAGCTTGATGACTCCGTTGTAGCTGTAACCGATCGACGGATTGCTGGCAAAATAATTTCCCGGCTGCGCTGGAAGACTATTGATATAGCTCGGCCAGAAGTTAGCCGCCATCTGCTTGGAGATCGAACTCTCCGAGATACCGTTGGCTGCCAGCAGAGCCAATGCGTCATTTTGATAGGCCTGGGATGGTTCCGTATTCAGACCGGAGAGGCCAATCGTATACTTCTGCTTCTCGAAAGAAATGAACCAGAATGTCCGGTCCTTAATGATCGGCCCACCGAGGGAGAAGCCGTAGTTCTCATTACGCAGCGGCGGCTTACCATTGGGCAATCCTTCCGAGGCAAGAAGGCTGGGGTTGAAGAACGGTGTGGCCGCCCCATAAGCCGTGTTGCGATTAAAGTAGTACGCGGAGCCGTGAATCTGGTTCGTGCCCGACTTCAGCACGACATTGACGATGCCACCAGCATTGCGTCCACCTTCGGCATTGGATGCGGTCTGGGCCGAGAATTCGTCGATCGCATCGAGAGGCATGATGACACCAGCGATGCCCGACACGCCGCCCTGGTTCACGGCGGGAATGTTATGCCAGAAGTCGTTATTATCCACACCGTCAATCTGCCAATTCATCTGGTTGGCCCGGGTGCCGTTGAGCGAGCCGAAACCACCGACTGAGTAACCGCCGTAGCCGGGTTGCACGGCGGCGAATTGCGTGAAGTCACGTCCGTTCATCGGCACGTTCTGCACGGCCTCCGTGGGCAGAATGTTATCTTGGGCAGCGGTGGTGGTGTCCAGCGTCAAAGCGGCCGCGGAAACTTCCACAGCTGTCCTGCCGGCGGACGCTACCGATACCTTCACCGGCAACGTGTAAGCACCTCCGGCAGTTACGTTGACGTTATCGAACGTGATGGCTTGAAAACCTGTAGCGGTGACTGTGATCTTGTAGGTTCCCAGCGGAAGATCCTGGAAGGAGAACGCGCCGTCACTAGTAGTGTTAGCGGTAATGGTGACGTCAGTGGCTACGTTGGTGGCCTTAACAACGGCGTTGGCCACAACCGCTCCTGATGGGTCCGTCACATTTCCGTTGATTGATCCGCGAAAAGTTTGACCGTATCCAGCAATCGTCAACCATAAAACACAAAAAACCGCCGCCCCTGTTCGTTTCATCCCAAACCCTCCAGCCCTTTTTCAAATCTAGTTTTCAGCAGCTGCTGTAGTTTCCCAAGCAATTTGCTGTTTGAGCCATTAGGGCATGTTTCAGGCCAAATTAACACCCATCTAACAGTTTTGCTTTCAATCAGTTACGCAGAGAAGGGGGCGACGCGCTACGCAATGCGGGATATTAATACTGGAAGTCTACGGAAATCGGAATCTACGCTGCCGAGAACTATATCAATTCGTGATAGATGCGATCGTTTTTATTGATCTCAAACGACTTACACGTCGCGGCAGATTAGTTCTTTCAGGGGGTTTACGGCAGGAGTAACTGTCGAGACGCAAGCACTGAACGGAACATCAGAAGCTGATAGTCACGCCGCCACGCACGGAGCGGGCGGACTGAACGAAATAGACGGTTTGGCCGTCCTGGCCCACCACCGGCACATAGCCTTGCGCCAGCAAGTTCCGCAGGTCAACTAAAGCTTCCATGTGGGCTGGGAGGAAACCCATGGTTGGAATGGGCTGACGAACGAAGAGGTTCAGAAATGGGTCGCTCTGTCCCGGCGAGGCGTTGAACATATCCACTGGAGTCAACGCGGAACCGTTGATCCACCGATAGGAGGCAATCCACTGGGTATGCGTGCGAGGAACAGTGCCGCTGAACTTGGCGGCCACGGCCTGTCGCCGCGCGGTGCTAAGCCACTGCCGCGCACTCTGGATCTCGACATCAGGCTTCGCCAGGTCAAGAACATCGCCGCACGCGTAATCCAGCGTGGCAGTCAAATCTGAATAGAGCTTGCGCGCCAGGACGACGCGCATACCGCGCGCTTCCAGCCGATCGCCGGCGTAGGTGAAAGTACCGGAGTACATATCGGGCAGCAACTCGCCGCCAGCGGCGGTTACGTTGCCGGTCCCAAGCAACGCCGTGTTATCCACCCGGTCACGGAAGACCGCTAGTTGGATATTGTCCTTGCCCACGCGGCGAGAAACATTCAACTCCTGATGGTGAGCGCTTTCCAGCTTTGTTGTGAAATTGGATACGCTGATCCGAGGATCAGCTTCACTCAAATCGGCTGCCGACGAATCCAAACCATTCACGTCCCGGCTGCTCGGCAAGGAGGTAGCGTACTCGTAGCCGAGAATCGTGTTCGAGGAGAGGTGAAGGTCTGCAGATCCTCGGGGCCGGAACGCGTTCACGCGCCCTAAGAATTGGATGGTCTGCAATTCGCTGCCGAACTTCAGCTCCAGCACGTCGCCCACCGAAAAATTCTCTGCCCCAGTAAGCGCCATTGCCTGCAACGAAGCGTTATGCAGATTAGGATCCGAGGGTGCGAAACGACGGATGGCAATGCCCATGGACGGACCAGAACCGTTGGGCAGCGAGTGCGAATAAGTCGCACGCAGAACGGCGGCGGGAAGGCCGTCTCCATAACCGACATTCCCCTTCAGGCCCACGCGGTCCACGGAAAAAATGGAGCGTTCGATGGAGAATCCGGTGCTCATTTCCGAGCCGCTGCCGTAGCCTTCAGCTGCAGAACCAGCCAGGAATGAGAGGCTGCCTTTGAGTTCCGGATCCTGTTTGTCCCCAGACGTGGGATCGTCGAACACTCGCAGAACAGGCCGGTTTGCCACCGAACGCAAGGTCCACTTCCAGTCGTCATCATCGGAGCTGCCACGCAGCGGACCCACCCGCATACCATTCAGCAGAGTATTCAGGGTGACGTTGAGATGGGTGTTGGTACCGGGATGCAGTCCCACTTTGTCGCGCCAGGCGGGCAAAAAAGAAGGGACCGAAACCTTGACCGTGTATAAGCCGGGCAGCAAATCGGTTGCGGAGTAAAAACCGGCGCCGTCAGTAAACACGGTGAGGGTCCGCGCCGCCGTCCCGACGATCTCGACCACGGCACCCATCTGAGGAATACCCGAGGCGTCGCGCACGTACCCGGAGATTTCCCCTGGCCTCTCTGCGGCCCAGGCAGGAAGCGACAGCGCAGCGATCACCGCCCAATATCCGAGCTGGCGAAGTTTCAAAACCACCCCCGGGGAATCAAACAGGCCGTTACTCAACAGCAAACGTCGCTGAAGGGTCGATCGTCTGTTTGGAGATGTTGTCGTTCACTTTGATTTCGATTCGATACACGCCCGGCTGCAAATTTGCCGATGCAATCGATTTTTGCAGCGTCACCTGTTCGCCGACATTGCCCATCGTGTCGGTCGATTCGGTTTTCTGAACCACGGGTTTGTTAGTCGCAATGTTAACAATGTCAAACTCAAAAGTGGCCGAGGGCTTATGCGTCTTCTCGTCCACACCCAAGTTATAAACCTGCATCCAGAAGTTTACTTTCTGGTCTTTATTCCGCTTGAAGAGAGCGGGCTTGCCGTCGGCGGGTGCTACCCGCGGTCGAACTTTGGTGACACCAATTACGAAGTTGCCGGTGCTCACATCCTTCGTCGGCACTGCCTCCATTTGATCGGCAACAATCAGCGAAGAAGTCGCGAGCTTGTCGTCCGAGTACTCGGGCACCACGATACCACGACTCCACAGACCTTTGCGGTCGCCGTTCACATCCTTGACCGCAATCTCAATTTTATAACGCCCGGGACGGAGCGGAAGTGCTTTCCAATAGACCGAGGAGTTCTCCGCGGTGCGCGGCAGCAACTCTGCCGGAACATCCACCTGAGCCGTATCTTCGAAGGTCTGCACGACGCGCCCGGTCAAAGTGCTGACCCGGCCGAAGATGTTCACCGTACCGCGCTGCACGCCATCTTTGTTGGCGAACGTGATATCGCGATACTTCATCTGGATGGTGATCGGCACCAGCACGGTGTCACCGGTGACCTTCACAAAATCGGAGCGCACATCAAAAGGCATCAGGTTCGTAATCAACTTGGTGTTGACGATTTCTTCCAGGTCTTTGAATTTGACTGGCGGAGGCGCCTGCAACTTCGCGAACTGTTCCAAACGGTCGAACTCCTTGGTCTGCAGGCTGGAACTCATCGGTCCCGCTCCGAGCTGCTCCAACCCGCCACCGCTAAAGCGGTCCGCTTTACTCGACATGCCCATCTGCTCGTAGAGAGTTAGGCCGGCATTCGGCGTGTACTTCAGGGCATCCTTCTCCGACCGGTCGAGCGTCATGTGATAGTCGCCGCACATGCAGGTGTCGACGAACTCGATGATCACTTCTTGCCCGATGCCTTCAAGGTAGCGATAGCGCCAGTCTTCGAAGGGGAAGGTGGAAGTCTCGCCGCCGCCTTCTTCCATGGGGCGCTCGAAGGATCCACCGGAGGGATGCGAATCAATCTCGTCTGCCGGACCGTACATGATGTACATGCGGCCGCGATCGGTCTTCCATCCAGGGATTCCCGCTGCAAAATGCTCGTTGGAGTAGGCGATACGCCGGTAGTGTTCTTCCTTGTATTCGTTCTCTTCCGTATCCGGAGTGGGGTCGCGGCGCTGCCAGAAAGCCTCGATGAAGTTATCGCGCTCTTCATCGTTGGAAAGTTGTTTGAAGGCGGCACGTTCCTGGTCCGTAATAATCCAGACCACGTCCTCATTCAGCCACTTTTTGTAAGTCTTGCTGAGCTCGACATTCAGAGCCCTCTTCTGCGCCTTCTTCTGTTTCTCATTGGGCTTACGTTTGAGGGGATCGACGTCGTCCGGAGGCGCCTGAGAATCGGTCGCCGCACCAGATGTCGCGCTCGATGGAGGCTGGCTGGGAGGAGTTGGCTTGTCGCTTTGCGCCGAGGCGGGACCGGCAAAACCAGCGACAACGGCAAACACAATTAGAGACGACAGGTAACGTGAACCAACCCGAACCATGAGAGGGACTCCTACGACGGTAAAGCTTTCGGCCCTTATTCTAGGCTCCCAATCAAGCGAATGCAAGGTTAAGTCACAGCAAAGGAACGGATTGACCGCTTTCGCCAATCATGTCATTGGAAGCTTAATAACCGCTAGCGAGTTGCCCGGTGGACCCGAAAAGTCTGTATGTACGAACCTCCAGATGAAGGCGGTGAAATCGGCGGGAAGCAAGCTATAATTTCAGGTTCCGGGTCAGATACCTTCGGCTTCTTTGTTTCCTACGCAGGCTCAGCCAGGCCGTCTCTGGAACTTTCCTGTAACCAGGCACGTATCAGAGGATGTGTCCGTCAGTCAGGCCATGGGGGCAGGCTCCAGAATCGACTCGAAGGCCGAAGTTTTAAGCAACGGCGAAGACCCGGGACTGCGACGGAGACGATGAAGCCCTGGAAAAAAATCGCGATCGGCGGCGGCGTGGTGGTGCTGTTAGCCATCATTGTTGGCGTCACCGTGTACCAGAGCCAGAAGAACGTTGCCACGGTGCAAACCGGGAAGGTACAGCGCCAAGACTTGTCGTCGGTTGTGAGCGGTTCGGGCGAAATCAAGCCGAAGACGTACGTCAACATCGGCGCCAACGCCTACGGAAAGATCACCCACCTGTACGTAAAGGAAGGCGACCACGTAAAGAAGGGGCAATTGCTGGCACAATTGGAAAACGTGCAGTCCACGGCGGACGTAAGCGCCAACCAAGCCTCGGTGCAGGCCGCGGAAACCGATGCCATCGCCGCCGACGCGGCGCTCAAGACCTCCGACGCCGATCTGCTGCGCGCCCAGGCCGACTATGCGCGCAACAAGCTGGATTGGGATCGCGCCCAGAATCTCTATAAGGATGGACTGATCGCGAAGTCGGATTTCGACAGCCGCCAGAACGCGTGGGCTACAGCCGAAGCCGGTCTGGTACAGGCCAAAGCGCGGATCTCCCAGGCCAAGGCTCAGAAAGACTCTGCGGACCGACATGTAGCGCAGGCGCGAGCCAATCTCACCCGTGTCGCGGATGTGCTGCAGAAAACCACCTACTCCGCTCCCTACGACGGAGTCGTGACCAACTTGCCGGTTCGCGAAGGCGAGTCCGTGGTGATCGGTATTCAAAATGCGCTCGGCAGCACTCTGCTAACGCTCGCCGATATGTCGGTGATCACGGCCGAGGTCAAGGTGGATGAGACCGACATCGTCAACGTTCGCCTCGGCCAACCCACTGAAGTGACCATCGACGCCATTCCTAGAAAGACTTTCCACGGCACCGTTTCCGAGATCGGAGACAACGCCATCGTCCGCTCCACCGGCGTCGCCACTTCGCAGCAGGCAAGCACTAGCGAAGAAGCGAAAGACTTCAAAGTGGTCGTAACCGTGACTGATCCCCCGCCCGATCTTCGCCCCGGACTCTCGACCACCGCGAAGATCACGACGGCGGCCCGGAGCGGCGTGCTGTCCATTCCAATTCAAGCGCTATCGGTTCGCAGCCAAGCCCAGTTAGAACAAGAGAAGTCAACGCCGGGCTCGGTGCATGCGGCGGCACCTACGCCTAAGGAAACAGCATCCAAGAACAGGGGCGCGCAACAGGATGTGCAGGGCGTCTTCGTCATTCACAATAAGAAAGCAGAGTTCGTGCCTGTCAGTACCGGCATTACTGGCACTAGCGACATCGAAGTGGTGAATGGTTTAAGCGAGGGTGACGAAGTGATCACGGGCAGTTACAAAGTTTTGCGCACTCTGCGTTCTGGAAGTAGTGTGAAGATCGATAATTCGGTTCCGAAGAAGGAAGAAGAATAGACATAACGTTCGGACGCGTCATGCGTCCAACCGGGAAGCCGGTGCCGCAGAAGAGGTCTCGAATCTCAGGTTTGAGCGACAAGTTTGACGCATCCCAACGGAAGACGGAGCCCACGGAATCGAATTTAAACACGGAGAAATCAGTGGCACCGGAGCAGGAGAAGAACATGGCTACCGCCGAAGTAATCAGCATTCCACCCACCGCCGCCAGCGCGCTGCCGCAGACCTGCATGATCGCGGCCGTGGATCTTTGGAAGACTTACGATATGGGCTCGGAACAACAGGTCCACGCTCTGCGCGGCGTCAACTTGCGCATCGAGCGGGGGGAATACGTGGCTATCATGGGCCCCTCGGGTTCCGGCAAGTCCACGCTGATGAATCTGATCGGCTGCCTGGACACGCCGACCAAAGGCGAGTACTGGCTCAACAGCCAGCTGGTAAGCGAACTGGACGACGACGAACTGGCTCGCATCCGGAATAAGGAAATCGGCTTCGTGTTTCAGACCTTCAACTTGCTGGCTCGCGCCACCGCTCTGCACAACGTTGAGCTGCCTTTGATTTACGCAGGCGTGCCTACCGATGAACGCATCGAACGCGCGAAAGCCGCGTTAACGGCCGTAGGCGTGGGCTCGCGTATGACCCACAAGCCGAACGAACTTTCGGGCGGCCAGCGCCAGCGCGTGGCCGTTGCCCGTGCTCTGGTGAACCGGCCTTCGATCATCCTGGCAGATGAACCTACGGGCAATCTGGATTCGCAGACGGGTAACGAAATCATGGCGTTGTTTGACCGCCTGCATAGTGAAGGAAACACGATTGTGCTGGTCACCCACGAGCATGACATCGCCGAATATGCTCATCGCGTAGTCAACATCAAAGATGGCGTGGTCGAACGCGACGAACGGAAGAGATAAGCGCGTCGAGTCCGACCTCGCGGGTACAAGCAGAAACTCACGGCAAAACTAACTCCAGATGGTAGGGGACTCTTCTAAACCAGGAATCGTCATCTCGTCCGCACCTTTCGTGGACGCCAGAGCCACCTGGTTACGCCCACCGCGCTTGGCCGCGCACAGGGCGGCATCAGCGGCAGCCATCAAATCTTTGGGCGACATCCGGTGTTCGGGGAATCCCGCCACGGCCACAGAAAATGGCCACAGAAAATGTCACCATTCCCAGTGACTTGCCCCGATTCATGATGTTCAGTTCCCTCATCTTGGAACGCAATCGTTCCGCTCGAGCATGCGCCCCGTCCCGACCGGCGGTGGGCAGGATGATCACAAATTCCTCTCCGCCGAAACGGCATACGAAGTCTTGGGCTCGGACGTTCTTCAGCAGATAAGCACGCTGTCTCGCGCAATGCCGCATCGGCGGCATCGTGGCCCTAGGTATCGTTGAAGCGTTTGAAATGATCCGGGTCGAGCATAAAGGCGGCGAGACATGGTGCAGGACCGCGTTAGAAATTGCTAGTTGTGTTCTTTAGGGAAGATCAATTTCGCAAGCAAAACGAATGGGCCTCTGGTTGAGAGGCCCTGGCGATCATCGGGTTCAAGAATCAAAAGCTCGACTACGTGAACCGTGAAGAGGCTCTAGCGTGCTGCGGCAGTATCCAACGGCCGGGAGGGACCCGCCAGAAAGAAGTTGTGATCGTAAAGATTGCGATACATGTGGCCGGCAATCTCGGCTGCCTTAGGACCAAAGGTAGGCCGTCCACCTTGCAGGAAAACCACGACCACGATGCGTCCGCTGCTGGTGTTGGCATAGGAGGCAAACCAGCCGAAGCGCGTGCCCGCGTGAGAACAGGTGCCAGTCTTGCCTAAAATTTCTTCCTCGCTGAAGTTGAGTCCTAAGCGGCGTGCTGTGCCGTATTGCACCGCTCCGGCCATGCCCACCGAGATTTCCGGAATCACCGGCGCGATATCCAGTTGTCGCTTGATGCGGGGCTGGAAATCGGTAACCTCTTCCGGGGTTGAGGGGTGCTGCAAATAATAAAGCGTGCCCCCGTTTGCGATGGCCGAAACCATTGCTCCCAGTTGAAGCGGGGTCATGGAAATCCCCTCGCCGAAGGAACACATCTTGCCCACGCCGCCGAGTTTGTCCGGTATCACTTCATCAGGATACGTGCCCAACTTCTCATCTGGAATGTCATAGCCAGCCAACTCGCCCAAGCCATACTGGTGAGCATAGTAAGCCACCTTTTCGAACCCCAGCTTGCGCCCCACCGCTTCGAAATACGCGTTGTTAGAGTGCGCCAGGGCTTCGGTGAGATTCATCCGATAATGACCGCCGAGAGGAACCTCGGTGTCTTTCGAGATCAATCCTTCGCTCAACGCCGCCAGCGCCACGGAAAGTTTGATGGTCGAACAAGGTTGCGCACCACTCGACAGCGCCAGTTTCTGATTTACCATCGCCAGCACGCGACCACTCGTCGGCTCGATCGCAACCACGGTGCCGTTCATATTGCCCAAAGCATCGACGGCAGCCTGGCGCACGACCGGATCTTCGCCGTCGATTATGTCTCCGCCGGTAATTCCCTCGGCGAACGAACTCGTGAAAAACCGCTCGTGATAAGTATGCCGTCGTCTAGCGGTGCTGACCGAGGTCCGAGTCAGGCTGGCAGCAGTATGGCTGCCCACACTTCGACCGCGCGCCAAATGCCGCATGCGGCGCCTGGTCCGCTGGTTCTCACTCACTCTCTGAGTTGATTTTGGCTTTGCACTCAACGCGTGCGGGTTCACGTGTGCCGCCCACATGACTGGCGCTAGAACCAGACCACCCACGACCACCAACAGACGAAGATAGCGCTCCCCCAGCTTGGACATCTTATTCGTTCCTCTGCTCCCCGTATTTCTAGCTATTTCGATGCACGAAAGCTGCCAGCACGCGGCGTCCCGTGGTAACTGCCCCAACTTCGCGATAGTACGAGAGTTAGGATGTTTCAGCAATAACAAAGTTTTTCTACATCAAAGCAATAATTTCTATCTAACCCGTTATGAAACAAGTAGTTAAACTGGAATTACTTTAGTACCTCAGCCCTCGGTAATGGCTTACCCCATTACTGAAAAGGTACTACTCTGTGGGCAAAATTTTTCCCTTTATCCCTTGTCCGGCAAAGAAATCCACTTTTTGGCCTCGAGCCACGGTATCTCTGCCTACATGACTTCGCCGCGCTTGCGCAGAAAAGCCGGAACATCCAGATCTTCTTGCTCAAAGTTCGCCACCATCGCATTGCGCATGGTGTCGAGGGAGATTACTTCTGCAGCAGTATGAGGCGCCGGAGACGCCTCCGCCAAGCGAGGTTCTGACATCATGCGGTCGGGGGGAGGCTCGGAAAAAGGCGGCGGCGTGGATGGCGACGGACCCACGGGGTCAGGGAAATCCATGGCATCGTCATGGGAAGACGCAAACGAGTGATGCGGCTCGGCCGGCCGCCGTTGGGAACGCGGAACCTCGCGGAATCCGGTTGCGATGACGGTGATCTTCACGGCATCCTTCATCGTCTCGTCGAGCACCGCGCCGAAGATGATGTTGGCGTCTTCATGCGCCGCGCTCTGGATGATGGTGCAAGCTTGCTGAACTTCGGCCAGCTTGAGCGAAGCTGATCCCGTGATGTTGATCAGAATGCCGCGCGCGCCATCGATCGCTCCCGCCTCCAGCAGCGGTGACGCGATCGCCCGCTGCGCCGCTTCTATGGTGCGCATCTGCCCGCTCGCCGTCGCCGTGCCCATGACCGCATAACCCATGCGCGCCATGATTGTCTTCACGTCGGCGAAGTCGCGATTGATGATGCCGGGAATCGTAATGATGTCGGAAATTCCCTGCACGCCCTGCCGCAGAATGTCATCGGCTACTCGGAACGATTCGAAAAAGCCCGCATCTTCTGCTACCGCCAGCAGTTTTTCATTGGGAATCACGATCGTCGTATCGACCGATTCCATCAGCTCGGCAATGCCCTTCTCGGCCTGCGTCATGCGCCGCCGGCCTTCAAAAGAAAACGGCTTGGTGACCACGGCGACCGTAAGCGCTCCCATTTCGCTGGCCAGTGACGCTATGATCGGCGCCGCGCCCGTGCCCGTTCCTCCGCCCAGGCCGGTGGTCACGAAGACCATGTCGGCGCCCTCAAGCGCCTCGATGATCTTGTCCGAGTCCTCCAGCGCGGCCTTGCGACCGACCTCCGGATTCGCGCCTGCGCCCAGCCCATTAGTGAGCTTCACTCCGAGCTGCAGCTTCACCGGCGCGCGCGACATGCGCAGCGCCTGCAAGTCGGTGTTGGCGGCGATGAACTCGATGCCCTCCACTCCGGCATCAATCATTCGGTTCACCGCGTTACCGCCGCCGCCACCCACGCCAATGACCTTGATCTTGGCATCGTTAAGAGGTTCTTCGTTGAAGCTGATGCGAATGCTCGAATCGTTTGTCATAACTCTCCACCGTTCGCTAAATTGTGTCGATCGAATCCACTTCCGAACCAACTTGGTACCCGGTACTCGGTATTCCTCACCCGACTAACATTGCCTTCAATCTCGATCCCCATCGATCGCCCTGAAATCCGCGCGCCACTCGCGCCCGTTGCCCGTAGTTCACCATTCCGAGCAGCGTGGCATACTCGGGCTCGGCCAGCGTGACGGGCATTTTTGCCAGAGGTGTGGGCCAGGAGAGCCGCACGGGTCGCCGCAACACGGATTCAGCCACGTCGAAAATTCCGGGCAGGCGTGACCCTCCGCCGCTTAACACCATTCCCGCCAAGCAGGCGTCGAACATGCCGCTCTGCCGCAGTGCCTCGCGCATCATTTCAAACAGTTCGCGAGCCCGGGGCTCGAGAATTTCCGCCACCAGCCGTTGCGGCAGCAGACGCGAAGGGCGATCTCCTACCGATGGCACCTCTACTTCGTTCCCTTCTGGAATCAGAGTGACGATCGCGTTGCCATATACCTTCTTGATTTTTTCCGCCTCCGCCAGCGGTGTGCACATGCCCATCGAGAGGTCGCTGGTAAAGTGGTCGCCCCCTACCGGAATTACTCCCGTATACGCCACCGCTCCCTGCAGAAAAACAACCAACTCGGTTGATCCCGCGCCGATATCCGCCAGGCACACACCCAACTCCCGTTCGTCGGCACGCAGCACGGAATCGGCTGCGGCCAGCGGCTCAAACACAGTGTCATCCACGTGGACGCCGGCGCGGTTCACCGCGGTAATGACGTTCTGCACCGCGCTCGCTGCCGCCGTCACCAGATGAACTCGCACTTCCAGCCGCGCCGCCATCATGCCCAGCGGATCGTGCACTCCTGCCTGATCATCGAGAATGAATTCCTGGGGCAGAAGGTGAAGCACTTCGCGATCTGCCGGAAGCGGAATCCCCCGCGCGCGTTCCACTGCCTGCTTGATCTCGTCGCGGCCAATCTCACGCGGACGCGTGCCCAGTCCGATGCCCCCATGGCTGTTCACGCCGCGCACGTGGGCTCCGCCGATGCCCACAATTGCGTGTTCCACCGCAGCTCCAGCCACATCTTCGGCCGCTTCCACCGCTTTTTGTATAGCCGCGACCGCCTTGTCGAGTTCCACGATCACGCCCTTGCGCGAGCCGCGCGACTCTGCCACGCCATGCCCGCGATAGCGCAGGCCGTTGTCGGTGACCTCCACCATCAGGGCGCACGTTTTCGCGCTTCCTACATCAATCGCCGTCAAAGCATTTCCCTGCTGTTTCGCCATTCTTAATTAGTCCCCAATGAAAATTCGTCTCACCGGTAGGAAATTAAATATCAATCGCTCGGCTCCTGACTGGCCTGAGTCTTGGCAATTGCCGGACTCGGTTTCTGACCGCCCGCGTGATTCGGAGTCTTTGCCGTCGCCTTCGAACTCCGCGCCAGAAACTTCTTACGCTGAGCCGCCCGGCGCATGGCCACAACCCTGGCAGCCCGCTTTCTGGCAGCGTCGGACGCTACGGTTTTCTCCGTTGGTCGCGCTTTCTCTTCTGTCGTGAGGTTGGCGGGCTTCGCAGCGACTTTGTTTGCCTTTGCCTGGTTGCCCGGCTTTTTCGCTTCGCCCGCCACCAACTTGGGATCAAGTTTCTTGGGCGTCAGTTCGAATGCCGGCTTCGGCACGGGCCGATCTTTCGGACCTAGGCGCGTCAACAGGGACACCGGCTTCACTCCAGCCGCGGCCGCCGCTTTCGCGATCTTCGGATTCAGCGGCGTCTGCTTCCCCGTTCGCTCCATGTCCGGGTTCACAATGATCTGGTTGTCGTAGCGGAGATCCACCGACTCCAGCTTCTGAAACTGCTGCCGCCAGCCTTGTGCATGGCTGATATAAATCTTGTACCGTCGCAGATAATCGGACGATCCTAAATGCACCAGCACATCGCCCGCAGGATCGTTTACCCGCACCTTCACGTCTTCCAGGTCGGAGAGGTCGACCTCGCTGAGATCCTGCGAATAGCGCGCGCCACCAGAATCCAGTTCGCGCACCATCTCGCGATAGGTCTTCATGCGCGGCGCCCGGGTCGAAAGTGGCTCGCCGGGATTCATGCCGAGGATGACTGGAAAGGAATATTTGCGTTTCGGAGACAATTCCATCAGCGTGCCACCGCCGTCGATCAACGACATACGTGGCCCAACACGAGCAAAAGCCACTGGCGTGCGCTCGTGAATTTCCACTTTCAGGTGGTTCGGAACGAAGCGCATCACGCTGGCCGATTCGACCCACGGAATCTGCTCCAGTTGCGCCCTTTGTTGCGCCAGCGGAATGAAAAAAATATTGCGTCCAATATCGGCGCCCATCACTTCCATGATCTGCGCCTTGGTCACGTTCTGCATGCCCGTGACTTCGATATCGTCGCTCGACTCCACACGGAACCGCCAGGAATGTTCGCCATAGTGGTATAGCGACGCCGCGGCCAATCCCGCGACGCAACATAGGGTTGCTGCAACAAACGCCCACAATAAACGGTTGGCTGTCTTTTTCGGAAGAGAACTTCGGCGGGCGGAGACGCGTTTTTGCCCGCGCAGAAAAGGCGATTTCTCATCCACATCCAGGTCAACCAGACGCGCGTCATCCATCTCCTCGCGCGCGCTGTCAGCGCTGGGTGGGTACAACTCCTCCTGCAAGATGGTGGGGTCCGATTTCCGCGCCATCAGTTCAGGTCAGTTGTCGCTGTGGAATCGCTGAGCCTTCAAACTATAACTTCATTTCGCGAATTGAGACAGACAAAATGATGCAGTTTTGCACAGGCAGGAATCGGATTGGGCATCATCGGGAAAGTTTGTGGGCAACCCAGTTCATCTGGAAAGACAGGCCTCGAGCGGCCGAAGCCCCGCCGCTCCTCCTGAGACTCGCCTGCAAAATGAGGGGCGGACGCGGTAGGTAACCGCGTCCGCCCTTCCAGGAGGAAAAGTCTTATTCGTTCAGCAGACCAGCCGGCTGGACGTGCACGCCAGGAACCGAAATCCGCACGTTTGGGATACTGACTCGCACTCGTGGACAAACGCCGGGATTGAAAGCAGCGGGAGCAATATGCAGGCGCGCCATTTGAACCTGCGTGCGCGCCATCTTAGTCTGAGCTCGCGCCATGGCGGTAGCCAAGCGGCAGGAAGCCGTCTCATCTCGCGCGGCAACCAGCCTGCTTGTTGCCATGAACCTCTCGGCGTGGCCCGAAGCGAGGGCAAGCACCCCTTTGGTCGGAGCACCAATCCGCGCCATCACCTCATGCACAGCTCGATGCGCCCAAGCCGCGCCGCCGTCCTGATAAATGCCATTTAGTCCCAGTGCCAGTACCCCAGCCGCCAGCCAACCCCACGCTTGTGTCGATTTCATCGCCATATCTCCATCTGGCAGATTGGACGAACGTCGTTGCAATCCGTTAGCAATGGAGATAGGGGGCCAGCAGGAATCAGTTCCCTGCGTTATCGATCTCCTTCAACTTCTCCAGAATCATCGACCCCAACTGTGAAACGCTGCCGGCTCCCAGCGTGAGGATCATGTCCCCCTCCGCGGCCGCAGCAGCAACCGAACTCACCGCGTTCGCGAACGAAGTCACGTACTCGGCGTTCCGACCGCCTTTCTGGCGGATTGCCTGGGCCAACGTCTCCCCGCTGACTCCCTCGATCGGCTTCTCGCTGGCCGCATAAATATCGAGCACAAACAGCGAATCCGCATCGCCAAAGGCGGTGGTGAATTCCTCGATCAGATCCCGCGTGCGTGTATACCGGTGCGGCTGGAACACAACGTGAACCTTGCGGAACCCGCACTGCCGCGCCGCCGCGAGTGTTGCCTTGATCTCGGTAGGATGGTGCCCGTAATCATCAATCACGCTTACGCCCGCCACCCGTCCGCGCAACTGGAATCGGCGGTCAACCCCACGGAACTGATCCAGCCCGGCACGGATCGCCTCCACTCCCACATCCAAACCGATCCCCACGGCAATCGCTGCCGTCGCATTCAGAACGTTATGCACTCCCGGCACATGCAGCGTGAACTCCCCGAGATCTTTTTTGCGATAAGTCACGCGAAAGCGGCTCAAAGGACCAGAGTCGATTCCTCGCGCATCCGCGTTTGAACCAGACTCGCCCAGCTTGATCCAGAAATCCGATCCGCGTTTCGTGCCATAGGTCACCGTGCGCCGCTGCACTTCCGGCAGCAGTCGCCGCAACAGGGGATCGTCATTGCAGGCTACGACCATTCCATAAAACGGGACCCGGTCCATGAACTCCATAAAGGTTTTCTTCACGTCCCGCATGTTGCGGTAACAATCCATGTGCTCGCGGTCTATGTTGGTGACGACCGATAAAATTGGAGAGAGTTTCAGAAACGAGCGGTCACTCTCATCCGCCTCCGCCACCAGATACTGCGACTTTCCCAGGCGCGCATTCGACCCCATGGCATCCACGCGCCCGCCCACCACCACCGTGGGATCGAGCCCACCCCCGGCCAGCACTGCGGCCACCATGGAGGTGGTCGTGGTCTTGCCGTGCATACCGGCGATGGCGATGCCGTACTTCAGGCGCATCAACTCCGCCAGCATCTCCGCCCGCTGAATGACCGGCACATGCAGTTTGTGCGCTTCGACGACTTCAGCATTTTCCGCTGCAATCGCCGAACTCGTCACCACGACTTCCGCTCCCGCAATGTTCTCCGCGCGATGCCCTTCAAATACCGCAGCTCCCAAACCAGACAGCCGGTGGGTCACACCGGAATGCTTCAGATCCGATCCCGAAACCTTGTAGCCGAGATTCAGCAGCACCTCGGCAATCCCGCTCATGCCGATCCCGCCAATGCCCACGAAATGAATCTGCCGAATTTTGGCAAACATAAGTCACTACCAGCCACGGATCTAAATGGATACGGACTGAAACTCAACCCTCAAGGGGAACCAGGAATGCGATCGAGAAGTATCCGTGAAAATCCGTGGCTAGCTGCTTCATTCCCACTGCGAGTTGTGCCGCTCCAACCACCAGCAAGCTGGTTTTCCCTGCTGTGGAAAGATCGACCGGCTGCAAGCTTCCTGAAAGGTTCCCACCAGATCATATTCAGTCTTGCTGCCCTTCAGGGATGTGGCCAGAAACTGATGGACTTCCACCGAGCCCAACGCGGTGCCTCGCGCCACACGCCATCGCAGTACCAACCAGTCGCCCACATACAGAATTCCCAGCAGGACAATGAGCACGATTACAACTTCACGCGATCGTCTTCCCCCGTTACCTTTCACTGGAACTCCTCATACAGGTTCGATCTCTGCCTGAAAAACGCGGCGAACCCTTCCTAGGTTTCTTCAATTCCAGCCATTCGTGCCGCCATCGCCGCGATATCCCGCGCCGCATGAGGATGCGCCAGACTCCGCGCCGCTTCGCTCATCTGCTCCAGTCGCCGCGAATCACCGAGCAACGCCGCAATCGTTTCGACCAGCCAGACTCCCTCGAGTTTCGACTCTTCGACCACCACCGCCGCACCTGATTTTGCCAGCGCCTCCGCATTCACGCGCTGATGATCATCCGCTGCCCGCGGAAACGGCACGAAGATCGCAGGCTTCCCCGCAGCGGTGATTTCCGCCACGGTGCTCGCTCCCGAGCGGCAGACAACCAGATCCGCCCGCGCAAACGCCTCCGGCATGTTGTCGATGAACTTGAAGACTTCCGCCGATGGTCCTAATCGACGATACGCCGTCAGCGCGTCATTATAGTCACGCTCGCCCGTCTGATGAATGATCTGAATACCCGGAGCCTGCCGCCGCAACTCCGGCAAGCATCGCATCATTGCCTGGTTGATGGCGTGCGCTCCCTGGCTACCGCCGAAGATCAACACAGTCGGCGTTCCGCCGAGCTTGGGCGGAATCTCAAAAAACGCCTGCCGCACCGGCACTCCGGTCAGTTCCGCGTGACGAAAATATTTAGCCGTCTCCTCAAAGTGCACCGCCGCTCCCGAGACAAACCTTGCCACCACGCGATTGGCAAAGCCGGGCACGACATTCGGCTCAAACGCCAGCGTCGGAATATGTTTCACCACCGCCGCCAGCATGGCGGGGCCCGACGCATATCCGCCCACGCCAATCACTACGTCCGGCGCAAACTCATTCAGCATGCGGCCCGCGCTCCAGACCGCGCGCGGCAAATCGAACGCCGTCCTCGCCCGCGTCATCAGGCTGACATTCTTCAGCGCCCCCACCCGGACCAGCTGCAGCGGATACCCCGCCGCCGGCACCAGACGGTTCTCGATGCCACGCGCCGTCCCGATGAACAGCACTTCCGCCCCGTAGCTTTTCTTGAGTTCGTTGGCGATGGCCAGCGCCGGGATCACATGTCCACCGGTTCCGCCGCCCGCCAGAATGGCCCGCATGAGGTGACTATAAACCAGCGCCACGGATTTCCACGGATTCACCGGATGAAGCAAAGCGGAATGAAAGATTCGTGAAGATCCGTGCTAATCCGTGGCCATGTTTTATTTGCGGAACTTCGCTGGCAACGGATTTCGGGCTCGCTCCGTGTCCCACAAAATCGAGAGCACCCACCAGCGCTTGCCGTCATTCAGCAACTGAATGCTGTTGATGCCGCGCTCGAAAGGCTTGTCGGTTAAACTGCGACGCGACTCGTAGCTGCTGAAAACTTGGGTAACACTTCCGAAGTTCTCTGGCCGGTTCACGATCGCTTTTTCGTAAAACGGTTCTTTGGAGAAGACCTCGCCAGCATCGCGAATAAACTCTTCGACGCTCCATGTCAGAATCACTTTCGAACCATCCGGCCTGGTGCTGACCTCCGTGAAACGCGCCTGCGGCATACACAATGAACGAAAGCGGCTCCAGTCGCGCCCACCCGCCGGGCCGGAGATCACGTCGTAAATCGCCGACAAAATTGCATGCTTCGACTTCACCTCTTCCGGCTTTGCAGCCGGAACCTTCGCCGCAAGCTCTGCGGCGGTGAACAGGGGCACCTGCGGCGGCATTTGGACAGTCTGTGATTGATCCGTCTTCTGGCCCACAGCCAAGGCCGTTACTCCCAGCACAACACAAGCCAACAGCGGAGAAAATAAGCCCTTCACGCGTCCTCCCCTGGCCGTCCTTATCCGCGTAGATCTTAGAAAAATTCGTGGCGAATTCTTATTCCGCCTGTTTGGTAATATTCAGCAGCACGCCCACGCACGCCAGCGTCACAAACAACGAAGACCCGCCATACGACACCAGCGGCAGCGGAATCCCTTTGGTAGGCATCATGCCCAGCACCACGCTGATGTTGATGAACGCCTGCAGCACTACCATGCTCGTAATTCCCACCGCCAGGTAGCGCCCGAAAACGTCCTCCGTGCGCCAAGATGCCCGCATGCCACGCCACAGAAAGACGGCAAACAGCGTAACCACAAACATCGCGCCCACTAGACCCAGCTCTTCGGCGGTGACGGCAAAAATGAAATCGGTATGCGGCTCTGGCAAATAGAACAGTTTCTGCTTGCCTTCCATCAAGCCCGTGCCAGTCACGCCACCCGTACCCACCGCTATCAGTGATTGAATCAAGTGGAACCCGGCCTTCTGCCGCTCCGCATACGGGTTCATAAACGCCAGAATTCGGTCGCGCCGGAAGCTCACGTGAAAAATCAGAAAATAAAGCGGCACAAGCGATGCGCCGAAGGCATAGGCGAAATATCGCAGCCGCATGCCTGCCACATAGAGAATGCAAGCCGCAATTCCGGCACACGCGATGCTGGTGCCCAGGTCCGGCTGCAATACGATCAGCCCAAGTAGCACCAATACGGGCGCGGCCGCGGGCACAAGCGTGTTACGCCAGTCATCCATGGTTTTCGCGCGGCCTTCCAGGAAATATGCGAGAAACAGAATTAATACCGGCTTAGCCAGTTCCGAAGGTTGGAAGGAAAAACCGCCGGCGTGAATCCAGCGATGCGTATTGTGCGATCGATCCAGGAAGAACACGGAGATCAGCAGCAGCGTGGTCAGCCCCATCAGAGAGAACACCAGCGCCGGATGCTTGCAGCGCCGGTAGTCCACGCGCATCGTGATCACCATCGCCACTAGGCCCGCTGCCGCCCAGATCAACTGCTTCAGCAGGAACGCGTACGGCGACCCGAACCGCTCCCGCGCCATCACCGCCGACGCCGAAAACACCATCACCAACCCCACAAATACCAGCAACATGGTGACGGTAAACAGCCAACGATCGACACTCACCCGCTTTGCCATGGGAAGTTCATTTCACCACGGAGGCACCGAGGCACGTAGAAGGAATTGCCGATTCTCAATCTTTGATTGTTGATTGTTTTGGTTCGGGGCGTGGCTAAACCTGACTCCCTCTCAGTTTTGTCATCCTAAAGCATTGGCGAAGTTGAAGGATCCCTTGCGCACCTAGGCTACCGGCGGCCTGAGAAGGAGCTTCTGTCACCTCGGTTCACGGTCTGCCCTGCGCGTATGTGAAAGTCCTTCAGGCCAGCCCCCGCACAATCTCCTTAAACACCCGCCCCCGATGCTCGTAGCTCTTGAACTGATCAAAGCTCGCGCAGGCCGGCGCCAGCAGCACCACATCACCTGGCTGTGCTAGCGCATTCGCCTTGCGCAGGGCATTATCTAAAGTCTCGGCGTGGACAACTTCCACACCTTTAATCTGCGACTCAATCTTCGTCGCCGCCGCGCCGATTGTGTACACCCGCTTAACCCGCTGCCGCAGCAAGTCGTTCAGCACGGTGTAGTCGCTGCCCTTGTCCTTGCCACCCAGAATGAGGTGGATGTGGGAAGGGAATGACTCCAGCGCCTTGATGGTCGCATCGACGTTGGTGGCCTTCGAGTCGTTGTAATAATCCACGCCGCGGATCGTCGTTACAAATTCAAGCCGGTGCTCGACCGCCTTGAAGTCCATCACTGTTTGCCGGATCTTCTCCGGCGCGCATCCCATCAGCGCGCTCGCACATACCGCCGCCAGTACGTTCTCCAGATTGTGCGCACCCTTCAGAGGAATCTCGGAAACCAGCATGACCTCGCGCTGCTGCGATCCATTGCGAAACAGAATTTTCCCGTCGCGCAGCCACGCCCCCTGTTGCACTTCTTTTTGCCGGCGGAACCAGAAAAGCTGCGCCCGGGTTCTCGCCGCCATCGTGGTGCAAATAGGATCATCGGCGTTCAGCACGGCGAAATCTTCCCCCCGCTGATTTTCAAAGATGCGCGCCTTTGCGTCCACGTAGACTTCCAATGTCCGGTGCCGGTCCAGATGATCGGGCGTCACATTCAAGACGACGGCAACCTTGGGACGGAACGTCTGAATCGTCTCCAGTTGAAAGCTCGAAACCTCCAGCACAATCACCGTGTCTGTTTTCGCGCGCTCGGCCAGCGCAATCGCCGGAGTACCAATATTTCCTCCGACCAGCACCGGCATTCCGGCCGCCGCAAGAATCTCCCCTGTCAGGGTGGTCGTTGTAGTTTTCCCATTGGATCCGGTGATGGCCACGATCGGTCCCGGCAAAAACTGCGCCGCCAGTTCAAGCTCGCCGATCACCGCCTCGCCCAAGGACCGCGCCTGCACCAGCAGCGGCGCATCCACCGGAACTCCAGGACTCACCACAATCAAATCTTGCCCGCGAAAAGTGCGTTCCCCGTGCCCGCCGGTTTCGACGGTGATCCCGTGATCGAGCAGCACCGGGATCTCGTTGCGCAGTTCGTCTCCGCTCTTCGTATCGGAGACGGTGACGCGCGCCCCGTGCGCTTTCAAAAAGAGCGCCGACGCCACGCCCGACTTGCCCAGACCGACCACCAGCACGCGTTTGTCTTTGAGTTCCATCCAATTCATTTCACCACAGAGTCACAGAGTCACAGAGAAAACCAATGATCGCTCCGTACTTCTCTGCGTCTCTGTGGTGAGTTATTCTTACCGCAGCTTCAACGTCGTCAGTGCGAACAGCGCGAACACCAGCGACGCGATCCAGAACCGCACAATAATCTTCGACTCGGACCATCCCATCAGCTCAAAATGATGATGAATCGGAGCCATCTTGAATATCCGTTTCTTCCGCAGCTTATAGGATCCTACCTGCAGGATCACTGACACGGCCTCGATCACAAATACGCCGCCGATAAACGGTAGCAATAGTTCCTGTTTGATGATGACCGCGACTGTCCCTATCGCGCCGCCCAGGGCCAGCGAACCTACATCTCCCATGAAGACTTCCGCTGGATGCGCGTTGTACCATAAAAATCCTATCGACGATCCCACCATCGCTCCGCAGAAAATCGTCAACTCGCCAACCTGCGGCATTTTCGGAATTTCCAGATAAGTCGCGAATGTTGCATGCCCGCTCACGTAGGTGAGCATGGTCAGCGCGCCCGCGGCGATCACCGTGCAGCCAATGGCTAGGCCATCCAGGCCATCGGTGAGATTTACCGCGTTGCTTGAGCCCACGATCACCAGCGCAACAAATGCGATAAAGGGAAAAAAGGCAAGCGGCCAAAGGTGCGGAAACCGTTCCAGATTCTGCACCACGAGGTCGGGATGAAACTGCTTGAGGAAGGGCACGATCAACTTGGTCGAATACATTCCGTAGGTCTGCATCGCAATCAGCATCACTGCGATCACAACGCTGGTTGCAATTTGCAGCCCCAGCTTCGCGCGCCCGGTCAGGCCTAAATTACGGCGATGTGCCACCTTCGTGTAGTCGTCGGTAAATCCGATCGCTGCAAACGCACACGTGGCGAACACAGCAATCCACACGAAGCGGTTGCTCAAGTCCGCCCACAGCAGCGTAGGCACCACGATGGCGATCGCAATGAGCAGCCCGCCCATGGTCGGGGTACCCGCTTTTTTCTGATGCGCCTTGGGGCCTTCTTCCCGAATGTATTGTCCAATCTGAAATTCTCGCAAGCGGTTAATGACGAGTGGACCCACGATGAGAGCGGTGAACAGCGCGGTGAGGCTGGCGAAATCGGTGCGGAACGTGAGATAGCGAAAGATGCGAAACGGCGGGAAATAGTGTTGCAGCTTGACGAACAACAGCCAGTAGAGCAATCAGCCTCCGTCCCGCGATAGTCTCAATTCCTGCCGTCGCGCCGGGCTTTCCATGTCTCCAGCGCCTTCTCCAGCTTCACGCCTCGCGAAGCCTTCAGCAGAACCACGTCGCCTTCGCGCGCCTCGCGCGCCAGCCATTCGCCTGCTTCCTCCGGCGACGCAACAAACTCGCCTCGAATTCCCACCCGCTTCGCCGCATCGACCGCCGCCTGCGCCAGTCCCCTCACTCCGAGTAATACATCAATCTTCTTATCCGCGACATGCTGCCCCACTTGCCGATGCATTTCCTCGCCCGCCGGACCCAGTTCCAGCATCTCGCCCGCAACCACGATGCGGCGTTGGGCCTTCATCGTCGCCAGGGCATCCACCATCGCTTCCAGCGCCTTTGGATTCGAATTGTAACAATCGTTGATCACCGTGATGTTACCCACTTGAAGAACCTGCCCACGTTTGTCTGCCGCCTGCAGCTTCGATAGCGCTGCCATCACGTCTGAGGGCTTCAACCCGCGTTCCAATCCCACAGCTGTTGCCGCCAGCGCATTCAGCACATTGTGCTCTCCTACCAACGGCAAGGTCGCGTGTTCGCGCACGCCACCCACCACTACATCGAACTCCGTCCCCTGCGCGCCCTTCGATTGAATCTTCTCCGCGCGAACATCGGCGGTGGCCCGCGTACCATACATCACAACTTTTCCCTTGAAGCCACGCCCGAATTGCGAGACATACTCATCATCGGCGTTCAACACCGCAGTTCCGCTGGCAGGCAGTGATTCGACCAGTTCGTATTTTGCCCGCGCAATTCCAGCCAATGAATCAAAAAACTCCAGATGTACCGCTGCCACGTTCGTGACGACACCGATCTCCGGCTGCGCGATTCTAGCCAGCGCCTGGATCTCCCCGGCGTGCGACATGCCCATTTCGATCACCGCTAAGTCGTACTCCGGTTCCAGTTTCAACAGCATCAGCGGCAAGCCAAAATGATTGTTGAAGTTCCCCTCTGACTTCAGTACGCGAAACCGAGCACTCAACACGTGTGCGATCGCCTCCTTGGTAGTGGTCTTCCCCGCTGATCCGGTTACTGCGATCAGTGGCTTGCCCCATAACTTCCGCACCGCCGTGGCCAAGGTCTGCAGCGCCGTCAGCGTGTCTTCCACCGCCAGTAACCGGGCCTTCCTGGGATAGCGGTCCAACTGATCCATGCGCACCACGGCTGCGGCCGACCCTTTTTCCAGAGCCTGCTCCACGAAGTCGTGCCCGTCCAAGCGTTCCCCCTTCACCGCGAAGAAAAGCTGGCCAGGGCCTACGGTCCGCGAATCGATCGAATATCCACGCGCTTCAGCTGCGTGGGCGAACTCTCCCTGCGCGGAAATAAACTCTGCGACTTTGGCCAACGTCAGCTTCATCCTGTGGCTCCCGCTCGAGCATCTCCGCACTCAAACCCTGCCGCTCGCAGTGCCGTCCGCGCGACTTCCAGGTCATCAAATGGAGCGGTTCCTTCCCGCGTGACCTGTACCTTTTCGTGCCCCTTCCCCGCCAGCAACACGATGTCCCCTGGGCGCGCCTCACGAATCGCCAGGGCAATAGCTCTACGCCGGTCGGCCTCCACCCCGTACTTCGCACCACTTTTTTGCAATCCCACCACCGCGTCGTTGATAATCGCCAACGGATCCTCGCTTCTGGGATTGTCCGACGTCAGCACCACGAAATCGCTTCCCCGCCCTGCGGCTTCGCCCATCAACGGACGCTTTTTCCTATCCCGATCCCCTCCGCATCCAAAAACCGTCAGCACTCTTCCCCTCGCCCCAGAAACCAACTCCCGTGCCAGCGACGTCAGATTCCGCAAGGCGTCGTCCGTATGCGCATAGTCCACTACCACCGTGAAGGGCTGGCCGCAGTCCACTCGCTCAAATCTTCCCGGGACGCATGCCAGCTTGTCGATGCCGCCGGCGATTGCGTCCGCCTTACAGGCGCGCGCGTAACACGCCCCCGCCGCAGCCAGAATGTTGTATACATTCACGCGCCCAATCAGGGCAGAGAACACCGGAATTTTTCCCTCCGGGGTCACCAGATCGAACCGCGTCCCACGCGTCGTGATATCGACTTTTTCTGCGTGAAGGTCGCCACGCTCCCATCCATACTTCAGCACCACCGAACTGAGTTTTCGGCTGAATCCGGCCAGCTTTGCGCCATACTCGTCATCCACATTCGTCACCGCCGCCCGCGGCGCATCCGTGCCGCAACCTTCAAACAAGATGCGCTTGGCCACGAAGTACTCCTCCATTGTCTTGTGATAATCAAGATGGTCGCGCGTCAGATTCGTAAACACGGCCACATCGAATGGCACACCAAACACGCGCTCCTGCGCCAGCGCATGCGAGGAAACTTCCATCACGGCTTCCGTAGCGCAATGTCCTAGTGCTTCATTGAGAAGGCGATTCAGTTCCAGCGCCTCGGGCGTCGTATGCGGCGCGGGCAAGACTTTCCCGGCCACGTGATATTCAATCGTGCCGATCAGCGCGCTCTGTCGCCCCGCTGACGTCAGAATCGATTCCACCAGGAACGCAGTTGTGCTCTTCCCGTTCGTTCCCGTGATTCCGGTGACCGCAATCCTTTCCGCCGGCCTCTTGTAAAAGTTCGCACTAACCCGCGCCAGCGCCCGTCGCCCGTGTGGAACCAGCGCCCAAGCCACTCCAGCGCGAGGCTTCTCGGCTGGCGAGTCTGTGACCACAGCGACCGCCCCTGCCCGAATCGCCTGGTCGATAAACCGGTTACCATCGCTGGATTCGCCTCGCATGGCCACGAACACGGACCCGGGCTTCACCCGCCGCGAATCGTATTCCACACCGCTCACGCCCGGATCCCCGTTTTGCGCGAGGACTTCCGCTCCATCCAGCAACTGTTGGAAGGTCATTGCTGAGAATTATAGGGCACGGGAAAATGCATCCGCGTCAATGGTAATGCGTCCACGCGTCTGGTGGGTTACTAACGGCACGTTCCCATCGTTTGCCAGCGGCGCTACATTACCGATATGAACGCGGGAACCGCCCACGGCAAGTATCGTTGCGGCCAATGCGAAATGCCGGAAGGCCAGTGTGAGTGCGATAAGTTCTGCTGCCTCTGCCAGGCGCAACTTGATGTCCGCATGTGCGCGGACGGCCTCATGTATTGCGAGCCCTGCCGCAATGCCTGCGATTACAAAACCTCCGACCAAGCCTCAACGTTCTAAGGGCGAATCGTGTCTAACTTCAGACACGGAGATTCAGATCACTACAGCTTCTCTGTACTCTCCAAACACCCGGCGCATAGCGTCAGAAATCTCACCTACGGTCGCGTAAGCTTCCACCGCGGCCAGAATTTTCGGCATAACATTGTCGCCGCCGCGAGCCGCATCTTCGACGCCTTGCAGCGCTGCCTTCCACGGCTCCGCAACCCGCCGCCCCCGTAACGCCCGCACTCGTTCTACCTGTTTGGGTTCCAGCGCAGGATCAATTCGCTGAATCGGAATCGGCTTCTCTTCTTCCACTTCAAAGCGGTTTACTCCGACCACAATCGCGTCCTCGCGATCCACCGCCTGCTGATATTCATAGGCTGCGTTCTGAATCTCCTGCTGCACAAATCCGCGCTCAATCGCCTTCAACATACCGCCCATCACTTCTATTTTCCCGAGGTATTCCGCCGCTCGCTTCTCGATTTCATTGGTCAGCGCCTCGATGTAATACGATCCCGCCAGCGGATCAATCGTCTGCGCCGCACCGGACTCATAAGCAATCACCTGCTGCGTGCGCAGCGCGATTCTCGCCGCCTGCTCGGTTGGCAGCGCCAGCGCCTCATCATAGGAATTTGTGTGCAGCGACTGCGTCCCGCCCATCACCGCCGCTAATCCCTGGATTGCCGTGCGCACAATATTATTTTCCGGCTGCTTTGCCGTGAGCGTCGATCCCGCCGTTTGCGAGTGGAAACGCAGCATCCACGACTTCGGACTTTTCGCCTTGAAGTGTTCCCGCATAATGCGCGCCCACATTCTCCGTGCCGCACGAAACTTCGCCACCTCTTCCAGAAAATTGCTGTGCGCGTTAAAGAAGAACGAAAGACGGGGCGCGAATTTATCGACGTCGAGCCCAGCCTTGATCGCCGCCTCTACATAGGCCATCCCGTTGGCCAACGTAAACGCCACTTCCTGCACGGCCGTCGATCCGGCTTCACGCATGTGATAGCCAGAAATCGAAATCGTATTCCACTCCGGCACATTATCCCTTGCCCAGGCAAACATGTCGGTAATGATGTGCATCGCCTGCTGCGGCGGATAAATATACGTTCCACGCGCGATGTACTCCTTCAGCACATCGTTTTGGACCGTGCCGGAAAGATGCCGGATGTCGGCGCCCTGCCGCCGCGCCACTGCCACATAAAGCGCCAGCAAAATCGAGGCCGTTGCATTGATGGTCATCGATGTTGAAATCTTGGTCAGTTCGATGCCGGCGAAAAGCCGGTCCATGTCTTCGATCGAATCGATGGCCACGCCGACTCTGCCGACTTCGCCCGCTGCCAGGGGGTGATCCGAATCCATCCCGATCTGCGTCGGCAAGTCAAACGCCACGGATAAGCCCGTCGTCCCGTTGGCCAGCAGATACTTGTAGCGCTTGTTCGATTCCTCAGCGTCGCCCATGCCTGCGTATTGCCGCATGGTCCACAGCCGGCCGCGGTACATCGTGGCCTGCACGCCCCGCGTAAAGGGATACTCTCCTGGATATCCAACCTCGCTCTCGTAATCCGAGCCTTTCAGATCCACCGGTGTATACAGCGGGTTCACCACGATGTGTGAGGACGTTTCTATGTCTGCCGCACGCTTCTCGTCGGCGACTTTGACTCTCTCAGCCATGAGACAACTCCTTCTAACCCCAACCGTCGCCCCAGAAAATCTGCCTCATTCCGGACTCTGAACTGCCATTCCGGCCCGCTTTAGCCTGCGAACCGAATGCTTCACCGCACGCCATCTTTTCTCTTGTTCTTGACCCTCCAAAAAGAACTCACGCCAAACCAAGTGAAGACGACGGCGCAACAAATTGCCAGCGCCATGCGCCCCGGCCCCGCCTGACCTGCATGATATTTTCCATACTCCCGCACCGAACCAGCGCCCAAGCTCAACGCCATCACGAGGAACACGACGCCGGTAACTTCCAGCCATAACTGGTGCAGCACTCGTCCGAAGGCCCGCCCGGTAGCGGCCGCGGCCTGCGTGGCCGCCCGCATGGTCCGGCTGCGTTTGGCCTGCTGCGCCGCAACCCGTGCCACCACCCCTAGCTTCCGCGCTGTAGAAACCTTGCTCATTAGCCTCGATTTTAACAGCCCGGAGCGCTACAATGACGCAAACCTTTGGCCGTCATCGAACCGTTCAGCGGCCTTGGGCATCTAAGTTTGGTTGGGAAGTTTTGAGCAAACTGCGATCGGGGGAAACGTGGACCAGCAACTCAAAGATTTGATGAAGGAACTCGGCGAGGCCATTAACGAATCCCTCTCTGATTCGGAACAGATCGCCGAAGTTGTCTCTCGCATCAAAGAGGGCGGCTATGACATTTTCCTGGTCCTCGAAGCCACCATCGGCGTGAGCAAACAGGGCGAAAAGACGTCCGACAAGACCTCCCTGGTTACCACTCTTTCCACCAATCCTGAATTCAAGGTCAACGACCAGGATCTGAAGTTCCTCAAATCGCTCCGCATTAAGATTGAGGAAGAAAAATAGTCAGTCGGGCCTCTGTCTCGAACTCCTAAATTTTTCTTACGACCGCCGAAACTTCTCCTTGGCTATGGGTTTCAGTGTGCATGAAGCGTAAGATTCTCGCGCAGGCGGCTTTGTCCGTTGTGGCGCTTTCCCTCCCATCCGCAGTGGCCGCCGCTTCCCCGTCGGCACCCTCAGGCCCGCTGATCGTCGACGCCAACAGCCACCTCGTCGTAATGGAGTACGAAGCCTGGTTTGGTCCGAAAGCAGTCACCTTTCACACCAGCGCCGCCATGCCCCTGCTCCAGTCAAAAGACATGCAGAGTGTCGGCGGAGGCTATGACAGCGCGGGGCCCGCCGTCATGCAGCAGCAGGTAGCCCAAATGGAATACATGGGCGTCGATGCCGCCATCGCCGACCTGACTAACAACGTCAGCTGCATTTTCAACGGCGAATGGTTCATCAAGAAATATGTTCCGAACTGCAGGCCTTCTTTCCGGACTTACAACCAAAACATTCGCGACAATACCGGCAATCTTTTCCCGGCGTGGACAAAGCTCGGAACCCGGCTCAAGCTCATTCCCCAGCTCGGTGGATTCGACCAGAATGTCTTGTTCAAAGATCAGGACGGAAAGACGGCGCTCGAGAAAGAAATTGATTTTTTTGGATCGCTCTTGCAGAAATACCCCGAGCGTCAGGTGATCTACCAAGGCAAGCCCCTCATGCTGATTTTCCTCGGGGCGGCGCAGGATCCGGATCGGTCAGACAATCCGCTGTGGTTCCAGATCAGTAAATTCCTGAAAAATCATCCCCAGATCGAAGGCAGATATACATTCAAAATGATCGCGGGATATCTCGACAGCCAGCCTGATCTTTGGGCCGCAAAGGACGTTCCCACCGGACCGGTAAAAATCAATCCTGCCTACGGCTTCTGGAGCTGGGTCGACCGCCTCAATCCAACCTGCACGGTCACCCCCTTCTGCCCTTACTACCCGTCCTATAACGAAATCCGTGACCAGGACGTTGCCCGCGTGGAGAACTTCACCGCCTCGATCGCCACTGCCGCTCAACAGGGATGGGGCTGCCCGAACTCCGAGGCTCCGCCCTATTGTCCCGACGACGCTCTGCGGTTCGGAAAAAATGAGAGGTACGACACCTTAGATTCTTTCATGACCTACGCTCGGCAACTGGAGCCCATCTTTCTCATCATTCATCAGTTCAATGAGTTCGTGCCTCCCGACGAGGGCTTTGATGCCAACACCACCGACGATATCGAGCCCGCGAATCTGTGGGGCTTTGGAGCTCTCGAGGCTGTCCACCAACAGATAAGGCTCTATCGCCACGACACCGCAGCGCACACCTCGGCCCAACTCCCGTAACTCGTGAGCGGAAGCGGATATTAGGAGCACTTACACGCTCATATCCTCATATCCTCATATCCTCGGAGCATTGCAACCCCCGCGCCCTGTGCTACCATCTACTGTTTTCTGAGGCAGCGGAAAACCGAACCCAGTCTGTTCGAAAGTCAGAGACAGTCCGATGAAAGACACACTCGGGGTCCTTCTCGCAGGCGGCGCCGGAGAGCGCCTTTATCCTCTCACTCGCGACCGCGCAAAGCCTGCTGTCACCTTCGGCGGGATGTATCGCATTATCGACATCACTCTTTCCAACTGCCTCAACTCTGATCTGCGCCGGGTTTACATCCTCACGCAATACAAAGCGCTATCACTGAATCGCCATATCCGCGAAGGCTGGAATATTCTGGGCCGCGAGGTGGGAGAGTTCGTGGAAGTGCTTCCGCCGATGAAGCGCGTCAGCGATCAGTGGTATCAGGGGACTGCGGACGCGGTCTATCAGAACATCTACTCCATAGGTTCGGAGCAGCCCAAACACGTCCTGATCCTTTCCGGTGATCACATCTACAAAATGGATTACGGCAAGATGCTGAAGCAGCACGAGGATTCGGCTGCCGATGTCACGCTGGCTACGATCCAGATCGATCTCCAGGAGACCTCCCGCTTCGGCGTGGTCGACGTCGACAAGGACGGCCGCATCAATGGCTTCGAAGAGAAGCCCACTACGACCGAACTGCGTTCGCACTTGAATCCCGAGAAGGTCGCTGGCTCCATGGGCGTCTATCTCTTCAATGCTGACGTCCTCATCCCGGTTTTGCTGAAAGATTCCGAGGATCCTAATTCCAGCCACGATTTCGGCAAAGACATTCTTCCCAAGATGGTCGACGACTATCGCGTCTTCGCCTACGACTTCATCGACGAGAACAAGAAAGAAGCTCTCTACTGGCGCGATGTGGGCACGCTCGAGGCCTACTACGAAGCCAACATGGACATCGTTTCGGTGTCTCCCATTTTCAATCTGTACGATCAGGAGTGGCCCATCCGCACGCACCAGCGGCAGTATCCACCGGCGAAATTTGTCTTTGCGGAGAAAGACCGCATGGGAACCGCGCTCGACTCCATCGTCTCGAATGGCTGCATCGTTTCCGGCGGGGTGGTCAAGGGCTCGGTACTCTCTCCTGACGTGCGGGTGAATTCCTACTCCGAAGTCGACGCCTCCATCTTGTTCTCGCACGTCGCTGTGGGGCGCCATTGCCGGATCCGCCGTTGTATCATCGACCGCAACGTGCATCTTCCGGAAGGTACGACGATCGGCTATGACACCGAGGCCGATCGCTCGCGCTACTTCGTCACCGATAGCGGCATCACGGTGGTCACGCGAGATTACTCGCTTTTCGAAAATCCCGTGACGGTGGATTATTTCACCAGCGAATAGGCAATCGGGGAGTTTAATTAGCTTGACTCGCACTGCTGGGTGCGTAATATCCGTGGCGGGCATATACGCGCAATTTGTGTCCTGATTTGCGTGCCGTCACCGCAATCGTGCGGTAGGAACCGTCCGCCTTAAACTGGGCAGGCTTGTAGGAAACCAAATACCGGCTGCGGATCACTTGCTGCAGATCGGAGAGTCGATGATCCAGATTTCCCAGAGAATCCGGGAAAAACGCGGCGCCGCCGGTGCGGGCAGCCAAAGCTCTCATGGCTCCATCTGCGATCAAGGCACCAGCATCGTTTCCCCCGGCAAACTCCCGGGTGCTCACGGTGTAGACAATCACTTCGTTGCGTTCCGCACTTTCGATGGCTTCTTTCAGGCTCGCACTGCTGGAATTGTCCTCCCCGTCGCTAATGACCACCAGCATTTTGGCCGCCGGTTGTTCTTCGGCGAGACTGCCGAGCTTGTCGGACGCGAATTTGACTGCATCCCAAAGGGACGTTCCGCCCCCGGGAGCCAGTTGATCAATGGCTTGGGCAATTTTTGCGTTATCCCGGGTTAGATCCTGAACCAGAAGCACGGCGTTCGAGAAGCCTACGACAAAAGCGAGATCGCGTTTGCCGGTCAAGGACTTTCTTACAAACGTGGCGGCCGCCTGCTGCTCGAAGGCAAACTGATGGGTAATGGAATTGCTTGTATCGATGACCAGGCCAAGCCGCAAAGGTAACTCGGACTCATTGCGGAATCCCAGCATCACGGCTGGAGGTTTGCCAGAATCTTGAATCACCACTTCCCGGCGAGTGAGATCCGTTACTGACTTCCCGTGATCGGTGGCTGCGAAAAATACCGCGACCTCATTTACAGTGCTGCGCAACATATAGGGAGCAGTATTCAAGCTGGAATGCCGGGCTCCAAACGAAGTCGCACGAGGTCGGCTACCCAGAGCCGCGGACCCGGAGGAGTTCGCTTCGGGGCAGGATTCACAAACGGATTCCACTTCTGCCAGTTGCCGCTGCTGATTAAATTGCTGCAATACCGTTTGGGCCGCTGCCGGAATTCCTACCGACGTGGCATTCGGATCAAGCGGAGCGGCCGAATAAGCGATCTCCACCGAAGATGGCGGGGGGGGATGATTCTGCAGGTCCGTAATTTGGTCAATCATCTGCCGAGCGGCGACGGCGGAGGGAGAGTTTGGAGCCTCGTCGAGGAAAGTCTGCAGTTCATTTTTTGTCTCTTCGAGGTTGTTCTGCCCCTGGCGGGCGGCTGCGACAAAGTAGTGCACGATGGCGGCGCCGTCATGTTTGCGGCCGTGCACCTGCTGACCAGTTGCGATCACGGCGGTGTAGTCGTGATTTAACAACTGCGCATAAGTAAGCGCCGTGAGGAGATGAAGATCAAGCGGGGCTAGCGAGGACGCCTTTTGGATGGATTCTTGCGCAGAGGTAAAATTCTTGAGCGCCAGTTGCGACCACCCCAGATTGAGATAGCAATAGGGCAGGTGGTTGTCCAACTCAACTGCTCGCGAGAACTCACTTTGTGCCCGCTCATTCTGACCCAGACTCAGATACGCCGAACCCAGCGCATTGTGAGCCGACACGAAGTTCGGATAAATCGTGACCGCCTTGGTCAGGCTCGCAACGGCGCTGTCGAAGTTCTTTTGCATCAAGAACCGCGTGCCCTTTTCGTACTCGCGGTGTGCCGCGTTGGGAGCCTTGAGGTCCAACTTTGAGACCGAAGCAGAAAGGCTTGCCAGGTTCCTCTCCCAGCGGTCCTGGCTGATCTCCAAAACCATATCCAACCGGGTCGGGTCGAACCCGTTCAAGTAAGGATTGGGAGCCAAATACGTCCCTTGTGCCCTAGCGCGTGGCGTGGAGAAGGGGACGAGGTACGCGGATAGCAGCAGCACCAAGGCCACCGCCGATCGTCTTACTTTGCCTGGGAAATACATGGATGGAACCGCCCGCGCGAGCCGGAGCAGATTATAACCCAGTTTCTGCTTATCTCCTCTTACAGACTACTGACCGCGATAGACCTTAATCGATTGCCGATGTTAGCCGGATGAACCCGACCAACCGCGCTCGAGAATAACTCGCTGCTACAATGCCCTGTTTCAAACAACTGGCGTTTGTAGGGTTGGACAACGAACTTACGCCATTACATCCGCGTACTGTCTTGTGGGAAGGGCTGTGCTTGCGGCGGGAAACGACAGGTTCCCTTCGACTTCGCTCAGGGCAAGCTCTCCACCGCGGTTCCTCTTGCCAGCCGGAGGCGAAAGCTTCGGTCGCAATGACGGGGTTTTTGAATGGAAGATGTCCAGGTAGTCGCGATGCTGGTCCGCCGGTGTGTAGCCGGTGATGCCGCTGCTTGGGAAGAGATCGTCCAAACCTACAACCGCCGTATCTATAACATTTGCTATCGCTTCGCGGGGTCCTCCGATGACGCCGAAGACCTCGCCCAGGAAGTCTTCATCAAGATGTACCGCACGCTTTCGAGCTATGACAGCTCGAAGGGAGCGTTCGTCACCTGGGTCACCACCATCACTCGCAACCTGCTGGTCGATCACTTCCGCAAAACCAAGCAGGACCGCATCACCGACTCGCTCGACGCTACGTCATGCGCTCACGAGGATGCCCAGCCGCTCAGTGAGCAAATTCAGGACCAATCTGCCCCTCCCGACCAGCACGTCCGCAGCCGCGAGGTCGGAGAAACGGTTCATGCGGCCCTTGGGAAACTGTCGCCCGAGCTCCGTGAAGCTGTGATTCTAAGGGATTTACAAGATATGGACTACCGTGAAATCGCTGCCGTTTTGAAGGTTCCGGAGGGAACTGTGAAAAGTCGAATAAATCGTGGGCGGGCGGAACTTGCGCGCCTTCTGCAACGTACTTATAGGCAGGTGATGTGATGCCAGACCCTACCAGCAACGGAATGCAGTGTCACGAGTTTGACAGCCTGCTCACCGACGCCCTTGACGGCGTCCTGACGGGCGCTCAACTCGACCGCTTCCAGGCTCACGCGCGGACTTGTTCCGCCTGCGGGCCGCTGTTCGCCGAAGTCGAGGCGGGCCGCAACTGGCTGGAGAATCTCACGGAGGTGGAGCCTCCAGTCAGCCTGGTCACGAATATCCTGGCATCCACAACGGGCGTTGACACCCAACGCCTGCGGGTGAACGTAGCCGCGCCCCAACCCCGCATTACATGGATTGAACGGAGGCAGGCGTGGGCCTCAGCGGCCATGCAACCCATCTGGGGAACGGTCCGCCAGCCGCGGTTTGCCATGTCATTCGGCATGGCGTTCTTCGCGCTGTCGGTCGCCTTGAGCGTACTCGGCGTCAAACCCGCCAACCTGCGCCAGGTGAGTTTGCGTCCCGCTGTCATACGGCACACGTACTACAACACGCAAGCCCGCGTAGTCCGGTATTACGAAAATATCCGGTTCGTGTATGAGGTGGAATCGCGCGTGCGCGAACTCAAGCGCAACGTGACGCCCGCCGAGCCCGCGCCGGAAAAGAAGGACCACAAGAACGACACAACTCAACAGCCCGAGCAGAAGCAGGAGCGCAACTACAGCCAGACAGAGAATCATCTTGTTCTGGCCTGCACTCCCCTGGGTCCATCTGTAAACGATCTGCCTGTAGTGTCGGTGACCACATACAGGAGGTTGGTATGAACTGCGCCACGCACAACGATACGGCTGCAGTTGCGTTTTGCCGCACCTGCGGCAAGCCGCTCTGCGCCAACTGCACTCGCGATGTCCGCGGAGTCGTCTACTGCGAGCCCTGCCTCGCAGCCCGTTTGGAGAGCACCGCCCCGGCGGCGGGATTCGTCCCTCCGCAAGCTGTGTATCCGGCGGTCGGAGCGCCCGCGGCTTCCCAGCGGCCTTCGTCCAGCAGCGGGCCCAATCCCGCAGTAGCGGGCATCCTCGCTGGATTTTTTCCCTTCGGAGTTGGAGCCGTCTACTGTTCGCAATACGCCAAGGGACTTGCACACTTGCTCATCTTCGGATTGCTTGTCTTTGGCTCCGATCACGCAGGCAGTTTGGACTTCGTCTTTGGTTTGGGCATTGCTTTCTTCTACGTCTACCAGATCATCGACGCCGTACGCACTGCCCGTGCACTGCAAGAAGGCCATCCTCCGCCAGATCCCTTTGGTTTGGCGCAAGCCTTCAGCATGGGAGACAAAACCGAATCCAAGAATATTCCCGCCGTTGCGATAATTTTAATTGGACTGGGAGTGCTCTTTCTGCTGCACACCATGAACGTCTTCGAGTTTGGCCTCGATCGCTTCTGGCCGCTTATCTTGATCTTCCTCGGAGGATGGATGTTCGCCAGGCAATGGGGCATGATCGGAGTTCACCCCGCGGGCTGCACTTGTGCAAGCTGCCGCATGCGCAAAGCTGTCGGTTATAACTGTCAGTGCGATCGATGCCGCATGCGGAAAATCACGGGGCCGGCCATTCTGGTGACGATTGGAACGTTGTTCCTACTGCAGAGTCTCAATGTCGTCAGCTTCGAACGCACTTGGCCGGCGATCCTGCTGGTGATCGGCGTCGTGAAGCTGCTGCAGAGCAATGCTTCCACAGCAGGGCACTTCGACCGGTCGGCACAGGCGGCCGTCCCGGTGCTGCCGTCTCCACCGCCGCCTTCCGATCCCGCAACCCCTACTTCCGGTGAGGTGCGCAATGTCTAGCCCTGTCCAAACCCCGCCCCAAGTTCCGCTTCCGCCGCCGCGCCGCTACCGCCGTTCTTTCGCCGGGCCGTTCGTGCTGATCGTGCTGGGAATCGTTTTTCTGCTGGGCAACTTGCACCTGCTCTCCTGGGAACGGCTGGGTTTATGGTTCGCGCATTACTGGCCGCTACTCTTAATTCTCTGGGGAGTGATCAAGCTGATCGAGCATCAGCAAGCTCAGCGTGATGGCTTCCTCCCGCGCGGCATTGGCGCAGGTGGCGTCTTCCTGGTAATCGTGATTGTCTTCTTCGGACTTATAGCCACCCATGTCTCGCGCTTCCACTGGGACGAGATCCGTGACAATATGGGCATCGACGACAACGATATCGGCGACATTTTCGGCGACAAGTTCAGCTTCGACGATCATCTGGAACAAGAAATCCCCCCGGGCGTTACCAGCTTGCGGGTCAACGACGATGAAGGCGCGGTGCGGGTGACCCCCTCCACCGACAACAAAATTGCCGTGGTCGTCCGCAAGCGTGTGGGCGCCGATAATCAGGCCGACGCCGATCAATACAACCAGCAAACCAAACCCGCGATCACCCTTGCCGGCAACGTGATGGTTCTCGACGCCAAAAGCCATGGCGCCGGCAACCATCCGGTGCAGAGCGACCTGGATATCTCGATCCCGCGCAAAATGGATCTACACATCACCGGGCGCAAGGGAGAAGTTTCCGTCACCGGCCGCGATGGGGAAGTTGAAATCGCCAGCCAGCATGGCGATGTTTCTGTGGAAGATGTGAACGGAAACATGAAATTGAATCTCGAGAAGGGTTCCGCCAAAATTGAGCAGATTACTGGTGACGTCCACATCGATGGCCGGCTGAATGAGGTCTCCGTCATGGACGTGAAGGGCTCGGTGCAGCTCGATGGCGAGTTTCAGGAGAGCGTAAAATTTGGCCACATCACCAAGAACGTCACTTTCAAGTCCTCCCGTACCGACCTTGAGTTCTCGCGCATTGATGGCGAACTCGATCTGGATTCCGATGACCTGCACGCAGATAAGATCATTGGGCCTCTCCACTTAGCCACGCGCTCCAAGCAGATCCGCCTGGAAGATGTTTCCGGAGATGTGCGCCTGCAGAACGATAACGGCGGGGTGGAAGTCTCCATGCGCTCCCTCGGCAACGTGCAAATCGACAGCCGCAACGGCGACGTGCAGTTGAGCGTACCGGACAAGTCCGGATTCCGGGTGGACGCACGAACTCGCGATGGCGAAATCCAGTCTGACTTTTCGGAGTTGAAAATCGAGAATGGCGACCACGAGGCCACCGCCAGCGGCAGCGTGGGAAATGGAGTGTCCCACATCGTGATTAACAACGAGCATGATGGCATCGAGATCCGCAAGGTTTCCGCCACCGCTGCGCCCGCCCCGCCCGCCCCTCCCGCAACCCCGGCGAAGCCTGCTAAGAACTTGCCCGCACCCAAAGCGAAGGTAGAACCAACAGACAACTGAAGTGGCGAGTCGCGTTCCCTGATGTGGAGACAGCCGGGCTCGGCTGTCCTAGGGCGCAACCCGGGTGCCAGCGGCTGCTTCACTCAATGTGCCAACCTCTTCCTGGCCAACTCCTGCACCCGTACCAGCACTTCATCTTCACTCAACTTCGTTGAATCGATCACCACCGCATCGCCCGCCGCCATCAGGGGAGACACTGCCCGCGTGCGGTCGCGGTGATCGCGTTCGCGCAACTCCGCAGCCACCTTCGCGCCAACTTCGCCTTTGATCTTCTGCTGCTCCATGCGCCGCTGCTCCCGCACCACAGGATCGGCGTCGAGAAAAATCTTCAAGTCAGCATCAGGAAAAACCTTGGTGCCAATGTCTCGGCCTTCCATCACCACGCCCCCGCCCACTCCCATCTCCCGCTGATGCACCACCATCCACGCCCGAACTCCAGGGTGCACCGACACCCGCGATGCCGCCTCCGTGACATCGCGCTCCCGAATGCGCGCCGAAACATCATGCCCGTTCAGCAGCGTGCGGTTTCCGTCCCGCGTGGGCTCGAGCTGAATGCGCGACTCCTCTGCCAGCTTCACCAGCGTGGCTTCATCGTCGAACGACGCGTCTTTTTCGATGGCCTGCAACGCTAGCGCCCGATACATCGCCCCGCTCTCAAGGTTCACATACCCCAGCTTGCGCGCTAGCCGCGACGCGATTGTGCTCTTGCCCGCGCCCGCCGGCCCGTCAATGGCGATGATGAGTTTACGTTGGGATTGATGGTCGAGAGAATTGTCGGTCATTTCGCGAGTAGATTGTACATGCGATTAAGGAGCCTGGGAGCGGCCTACTTCGTTGCGCGATGCGGCTTAGCGGACGCCACCGCTGCTTCCTTCTCCGGCGTAATTTGCAACATCGACCTCCCACTCACGTGCACGAAGCTCAATTCCCGCGCCGCCAACAGCGCGTTCACCGCCTCCTTCACGCGCGACCGTGCCACAAATTTCCCGAAGAAAGATTCTAGTTCCGTCTGTTCGGCGGCCACCACGCAATCCAAATACTTCGAGAGCAGCGCCGAGAGCGCCTGTTGTACCGACAATCCCACGCCCTCGCGCACCGCATCCGGCGACCAGCGATAGAGCACATCCCAGTACGAGCCTTCACTGGCCTTGTAATCCACGCGCGTGATGCGCAGCTTCGCCAACAACTCGCCCAACGCCTTGTCGAGTGCCGCTAGCGAAACGCTGCCGCCCAGCGCCTCCTGCAGCTTCTGCTTCGAGATGGGACCATCACGCCGGATCAACTCCAACGCGTCGCAAGCCAGCTGCGAGTAAGCGGAGCGCGGCCCCGGCTTCGGCGCCAGCTTGGGATTGCGTTCGCCCACCAGCGCATAAAAATATGGAAACACCGAAGCAGCCACCAGAAAAGCGTTGTTCTCTTCAAACAAATTCGCCTCATACGCCGAACGCTCGCGCAGCAGCCGCACCATGAGTTCTGTCGCCTCTGCCGCCCGTGGATCGGAGTAAGCATGCTGCCATGTCGGCAGACGATTGTCTGATCCAACGAATGCGCCGATGAAGGTAGGTACCGGCATCGCCGGCCGCACCGGATACATCAGGCAGAACCCCACGCCCTCGACAAACACGCGCGCCTGCTCGATCGTCCGGATGGGCTTCCCATCCAGCCGCCACTTCTCGCGCCGCAGTTGCTGTAGGTCCTGCTCGGTCATAAGACCAGCTGGCGGCTCTCAGCCATCGCCTCCCAGTCGGAATCAGATTTTACTGAGAGTGAAAGCTGACCGCTGATAGCTAGATTCTCTTAAACGCCTTCTGAATATCTTTTACAGAATACCGCAGCACGACCGGCCTACCATGCGGGCACGACATGGGATGATCCGTCTTCGCCAGTTCCGCCAGCAGCCATTCCATCTTATTTTGCTCCAACGGCATGTTGACCTTGATGGCCGCGTGGCACGCGATCGAGGCCGCAATGCGCGCGCGAATCTTCTCCAGGTTTAACGACTGCTCCTCACGCGAAATCTGATCGAGCAGTTCATGCAGCATATTCTCCAGTGCCGCCGCATCCACCCCGGCTGGCGCGACTTTCACAGCAACGCTGCGCGCTCCAAACGGCTCCGCCTCGAATCCGTTGTGCTGCAACTCGTCGGCAATCTCAGCAAACACCGCCTGCTGTGCCGGAGACAGCTCCAGCACAATTGGCATCAGCAGCCGCTGGCTTTCCACTTTTTGTGCCGCACGCTGCTGCAGCACGCGTTCAAACAGCACCCGCTCGTGGGCCACATGCTGGTCGACGATCCACAAGCCGTCTTCGTTCACCGCGAGGATAAAGGAATTGCGAATCTGCCCCAGGGGCCGTAGGGTAGAAAGCGCTGCCAGGGTCGGTTCTTCTTCCCGCACCTCCAGATCCGGAGCGCAACCGTTGTCTGGAACTTCGTCGATGTCTCTTTTCCCGAGACCTCGGGCCGCCGGAATTGTGGCGTTCGCCTCGACCGCGATCGCGCCTTCGAACTGAAGCCTCGCCGAAACCGACGGTACCGGCGCCTGCAGCGCAAACCCGGCCCCGCCCGTCGGTTCATAGAACGCCCTCGCGGGCGCGCCCGACAGCGAGGCCAAGTCAGAAGGGGGCTCCCACTCGCGCGCCCCCGGCGTGAGTCCTGAACTCGCCGTAGCGTGCGCGTGGATCGCGGTGGTAAACTGCGGCGCCGGACGAGCCTTCATCAAAGCCGCACGCACCGTGTCCCGCACAAAATCGTGCAGCACCGTCGATTGCCGAAATCGCACTTCCGTCTTCGAGGGATGGACATTCACGTCCACCTCGCCCGCGGGCAATTCCAAAAACAGCAAGACCACCGGAAACACCGTCGGCGGAATGATATTTCGATAAGCCTCCGTCAATCCATGCTGCACTAGGCGGTCGCGAATCAATCGCCCGTTCACGAACACATAGATCGAATTCCGATTCAGCTTCTGAATCTCCGGTTTCGAAACGAACCCGTGCAGCCGCATTTCTCCGGGTGTGGGGTGGGCGCCCCGGCCGCCTTGGTCGTCGTCCTCTTCTTCCTGTCTTCGCCAGGGAGGAGGCTGTGGCAGTCCCACACTCTCCAGCGACTGCACTGCCGCCACCGCAATCAACTGCTCCAGCGTCTCCTTGCCAAACACCTGATACACGCGCTCGCTGTATCCCTCCACTGGAGGCGCCACTAACATGGCACTGGTGGCCGAATGCAATTCAAAATGCCTCTCCGGATGCGCCAGAGCATAATGCGTGACCAGCGACGCAATATGCGCCAACTCGGTCGACTCCGCTTTCAAAAACTTTTTCCGTGCCGGAGTATTAAAAAAGAGATCCCGCACCGTGATCGAGGTTCCCTCGGGCAGCCCGGCTTCCTCAACGCGCGCCATCTTGCCGCCGTTGATCTCGATGACCGTGCCCGCCGCCAAAGTCCCAGACTCTGCCGCGCAAGTCTCCAGCCGCAGCCGCGACACTGACGCGATCGAAGGCAGCGCCTCCCCGCGAAACCCCAGCGTAGCCACGCTCAATAGGTCTTCCGCATCTTTAATCTTCGAAGTCGCATGCCGCTCGAATGCCAGCATGGCGTCATCCCGCACCATGCCGCATCCGTTATCCGTGATCTGAATCAGCTTTTTGCCGCCCGCCTCCACATTGATCTTGATCCGCGTCGCACCCGCGTCCAGCGCATTTTCCAGCAACTCCTTCACCACCGACGCAGGTCGTTCCACAACTTCGCCCGCGGCGATCTTGTTAGCCACCTGCTCGGAAAGTACGTGAATGCGGCCCATCAATCGGCTCTCAGTTTACGGTTCTTATTTCTCAGTGGTTGTCGAGGATAGGCCAGTTTCGCAGATGGCACGGCGGAAGGCAAAAATCCACGTGCGCGGAAGGATAGTGCAAATCTGCTGGTAGTATTTATTCTTGTCTCTTGCGATATTGGACACTCGGTCATAGCGATTCAATGGTTCGGTCTTTTAAAGGCATGAAGCCGACAATCCCCGCGAGTTGCTACGTCGACGAGTCGGCGCAAATCATCGGCGATGTCGTACTCGGCGAGCACGCTTCGGTATGGATGAACGCGGTCTTGCGCGGGGACGTCTACGCCATCCGCGTCGGAGCTCATTCGAATATTCAGGACTGCAGCGTGTTGCACGGCATGAAAAATATCTACGGCGTGACCGTAGGCGAATATGTCACGGTGGGCCACTCGGTAACCCTGCATGGCTGCGTTATCGAGGATCGTTGCCTGATCGGGATGGGCTCCATCATTTTGAATGGTGCGAAGATTTGTGCGGGATCGATCATTGCCGCGGGCACACTGATTCCGGAGCGAACGGTGGTCGAGCCGGGATCGCTCTGGATGGGCTCTCCGGGAAAATTCCGCCGCAAACTGGAGAACGGCGAAGACGAGATGATCATGCGCTACGCCACAAATTATCTGGGATACAAAGAAGATTATTTGCGAGAGCGCTGATGTGGCCGCTCTGTCATCCTGAGCGGAGTCGAAGAATCCCATCGCCCAGCATGCTTTTTGCATCAAGACTGAGAACCGAAAACTGAGAACTTCATAAATGATCAAAGCTGTTCGAGGAACCCGAGACCTGCTGCCGCCCGACACAGCGCTGTGGAACTTCGTGGAGTCGGCCGCGCGCGACGTCTTGCGCGCCTACAACTTCCAGGAAATTCGCACTCCGATTTTCGAGAGCACCGAACTCTTCGCCCGTGGTGTCGGCGAGGAGACCGACATCGTGGCCAAGGAAATGTTTACCTGGGAAGATCGCGGACGCGCCGAAAGCGACAAGGGACAATCCCTCACCCTCCGGCCCGAAGCCACCGCCGGCATCGTCCGAGCGTACATCGAACACAAACTCTGGGATCGCGGGCTTAACAAGCTCTACTGCATCGGCCCCATGTTTCGCCGCGAACGCCCGCAGAAGGGCCGATATCGTCAGTTTTATCAAATCGATGCTGAGGTCATCGGTCCGGCGTCGGCGGGAAGCGACTCTCCGGTACGCGATGCCGAAGTGCTTGAGATGCTGGCCACGCTGCTTGATCGCCTCGCAATCAAGGACTGGAATCTTGAGTTGAATTCCGTGGGCTGCGCCAACGACCGCGTCGCCTTCAATGAGGCGCTGCGCAAGGCTTTGGGGCCCGTAGTCGGAAAGATGTGCGTCGATTGCCAGCGCCGCGCCGTCGCTAATCCGCTGCGTGTGTTCGACTGCAAAGTCCCGGAGGATCGACCGATCATCGAAACCCTGCCCCGCATCAGCCAGTTTCTGGATGAAGCGTGCCGCACGCATTTCGAAGCGGTGAAAGAAATTCTGACCGCGGTCGGTGTCCCCTTCACCTTGAACGACCGCCTGGTGCGCGGGCTCGATTACTACACGCGCACGGCGTTCGAATTCACCCACGGGGCGCTCGGCGCGCAGAATGCAATCCTCGGCGGGGGCCGTTACGACGGGCTTTCCGAGGCGCTTGGTGGTCCCGCGGCTCCCGGAATCGGCTTCGCCATCGGCGAAGACCGCCTCGTGATGTCGCTGCAAGAATCCTCGCCGGCGGAAAGTCTGCTCAAGAGACCGGATGTGTATGTGGCGCCTCTCGGCCCCGGGATGAACATCGAAGCCGCCCGCCTGGCACGCGAACTGCGCCACCACGATGTGATCCTGGATTTGGGAGATGAAACCTTCCGCCTGAAGAGATCGTTTGAGACTGCCACCAAGGCTGGAGCAAAATACATTTTGATCGTCGGTGAGAATGAGGTGAAGGCCAACACCTTCGCCCTGAAGAATCTGGCGACCGGCGAACAGGTTGCCGTACCGCGAGCGGAATTACTGGGCAAAATCCGAGGCTAACGTATGGGTAAAACCCGTTCCATGCTGGATGACGCCGCCAGAGGCTTCATCGAAGCGCAGCGCATATTCTTTGTCGCCTCGGCGCCACTCGATGCCGCTGGCCATGTGAATCTATCCCCAAAAGGCCTGGACACTTTTCGCATTCTTGGCCCAACGACGGTCGCTTACATCGATTTCAACGGCAGCGGTGTCGAGACGATCGCCCACCTGAAAGAGAACGGCCGAATCGTTCTGATGTTTTGCGCCTTCCAAGGCCCGCCCAACATTTTTCGCCTTTACGGGCATGGCCGTGTAATCGAGCCGCACGAACCGGAATTCGCGGCTCTCGCAGAGAACTTCCCGACTCGCGAAAACGCCCGCTCGATCATCGTCGTAGAAGTCACTCGCGTCACTGATTCTTGCGGCTACGGGGTTCCTCTTTTTCACTTCGAAGGCGAGCGAGAACAGCTCGCTGCATGGGCCCGCAAGAAGGGACCAGAAGGTTTGCAAGCCTACCGCGAGCAGAAGAACGCGAACAGCATCGATGGTCTTCCCGGCGTCCGTTCAGAAACTTGATCAGAAGGGGGTTGTGTGAAATCCTGGCTTTTCAGTACCTCTCTATTTTGTTGCGTCGCTATTCAGTCGATGGCGCAGACTCCGGCCGCCGCCAAGCCTCAAAGCCCCTTGGAACAAACCGCAATCTCCCACGAGAAGAGCCTGATCGAGGCCAAGAAAAAAGATGACGGCATATTTTTCAAAGGCACACTCAGCCAGGACTTCTCGCTGGTTGGGGTCGATGGCAAGCTGCTCGCAAGACAAGAGGCGGCAGACAATCTCGGCGACTCAAGCCTGCTGGAACTGACGCCCTATGACATCAGAGTGGTCGCTCTCGGCCAAGATGCCGCAATAGTCACCTATGACGCCATCGTCCGCGAAGCCCCCGAAGAGGATCAGGGACCGCCGCCACGCTATCAGCATTTCAGTTCCGTTTGGGTAAAGCAGGGAGACCAGTGGAAGCTGAAATTCCATCAGGCGACCGCAACCCATTGGGGTGACTGGTAGAGAGCCCCTTGACCAAAAACTGAACGTTGAGATTCGGGGCCGGAACGGGAACATGTGCTTCCGCGAATGGTCCCACGAACCAGTAAAGATACGTAAAATGTATTGACCTGTTCGAGTTTTCCGGGTAGAGTGTCTTGTTCCACGGACAGCCGGAGCCTCAGGGTCAGTTTTAGAATGTACCACGACCTGTGAGCCCAATCAGGAAATGTGAGCATCTTTGGGGTCCGGTCGCGCATCTATTCTGGGTAGGAATTGCGCTAACTCCTAGACAATCTCAGCAGAATCAGCAGCTTAGAACGAAGTGTGAATTTGTGCCGATTCTACGAGGACCAAGGGCTGAAGCGGCATGCCCATACTTATAAGGAAGGGGAAACACACACATGCGATCCGATCGTGTGTTTGATGCTTTACAAACATTACGGAATCGTTATATGCTCTGCCAGCTTGCCTCCAAGGCCACGCGGAAGTTCCACCGGCCCAGCACCAGAATCCAGGAAACGATGAATGGTGTATTGGACCGGATCGCGGGCGCGGAGCGGCAGGAAATCCTGTCGGAGCCGGAGAATTTTGCTGAGGCACAACGGCGGGCTGCATAGAACAGCCCCGCCCGCCTGCCTCGTGGTGTTTTGTCTTCCCTAAGTACCCTCCTTTGAAAATCTCCCGAAAACGCTGAAACTTACACGTTTGAGTGAATCGGGTTTAGGTGAATCATGACCATTGCTGAACTGAAAGAAAAGAACATCACCGAACTGACCAAGATCGCAAGGACCTTGGAGCTGCCCGGTGCCAGCGGACTGCGAAAGCAGGACCTCATCTTCAAAATCCTGCAGGCGCAGAGCGAAAAAGAAGGCCACATTTTTGCCGAAGGCGTACTGGAAATTTTGCCTGACGGCTACGGCTTTCTGCGGTCGCCGGACTACAACTACCTGCCGGGGCCGGATGATATTTATGTGTCGCCGTCGCAAATCCGCAAATTTGATCTGAAAACCGGTGACACGATTAGCGGACAGGTGAGGCCTCCGCACGAGGGCGAGAAGTATTTCGCTCTGGTAAAGATCGAGGCGGTGAATTTTGAGTCGCCCGACGAAGCGCGCAACAAGATTCTGTTCGACAACCTCACGCCGTTGTATCCGCAGGAGCGGCTGAAGCTCGAGACAACCCGCGAGAATTCCAGCGCGCGGGTAATGGATTTGCTGACACCGCTCGGTAAGGGGCAGCGCGGGTTGATCGTTTCTCCGCCGCGCGCCGGCAAGACCATGCTGCTGCAGAACGTGGCAAACTCGATTACCACGAATCATCCAGAAGTGGTGTTGATGGTGCTGCTGATCGACGAACGTCCTGAAGAAGTGACGGACATGCAGCGCTCGGTGAAGGGCGAAGTGATTTCGTCTACGTTTGACGAACCCGCCGCGCGGCACGTACAGGTCGCGGAGATGGTGATCGAGAAGGCGAAACGACTGGTCGAGCACAAGCGTGATGTAGTGATCCTGCTCGATTCGATCACGCGTCTGGCGCGAGCTTATAACACAATTGTTCCCCCTTCGGGCAAAGTGCTTTCTGGCGGCGTGGATTCTAACGCGTTACAGCGGCCGAAACGGTTTTTTGGGTCGGCGCGAAATATTGAAGAAGGCGGATCGCTGACGATTATTGCTACGGCGTTGATCGATACCGGGTCGCGCATGGATGACGTGATCTTTGAAGAATTCAAGGGCACGGGAAACTCGGAAATTATCCTTGAGCGCAAGCTGGTAGATAAGCGTGTGTTCCCGGCCATCGATATTCAGCGCTCGGGCACGCGTAAGGAAGAGCTGCTGATTCCGCGGGAAGATCTGTCGCGGATCTGGGTCCTGCGAAAGGTGCTGAACCCATTGTCTCCTGTGGAAGCGATGGAGTTGCTGATCGACAAGTTGAGCAAGACCAAGTCGAATGGCGAGTTCCTGTCGAACATGAGCTCGCTGTAAGCAATGCGCATTTAGCGTTGCAAGAATGCAAGCCTTCAGCCCGTTGGAGGCTTGCGGCTATGGCCCCACCCTAGCTCCGCAGTCGCCTCCGACATCCCTAATTCCCCTCAGATTTTTCGTTGCCGACTCCTGAAAAAGTGGCCATACTTTAGGAACGGGCAGAACGATCGCGTCCGTTTCGAGGACACCGTGCGAGCGAAACCGTTGGCTTGGAGTCTGCTTCTTTGCTTGTGCCTCGCGGTACCCGGGACAGCTCAAAACCACCAAGGCCCACCGCTGAGGGTCGACGGCACTGTCGCACCGCCTGGGAGCGAGGAGAGCCGTGATCGGCTCGTCCGCGAAATGGCCAAGAGAGCCAACATGGAAAGACAGGCGGCGCTTAAGGCCGACACCGACAAATTGGTGAAGCTGGCCGGGGAGTTGAAACAGTACGTGGACAAATCGAATGAGAACGTCCTTTCGGTTGATGTGCTGAAGAAAGCAGAAGAAATCGAAAAGTTGGCGCACAGCGTAAAGGACAAAATGAAGGGGCCGAACTAGAAACGATTGGGCAATCTGGCAAGGCCGCGTTGCCGATGTGCCGCCGGCAAAAAGAGTTGCCCGCATAAGGGCGGCGGCGAGTGAATTTGTCATGGCGCAACTCCTCACGGTCGGTTGTGTTTCCATTCAGTAGAATCCGCGGGACGCGGAGAAGGAGTGGATATGAAACGGATGATTGCAGGAGCCCTTTTGCTGATGGGATTAGGCGCGGGAACGATGTTCGCCGACGATACATGGCGCGATCGGCAGGATATTGGGCATGACGAGGCCAGGATTGCACACGACCGGGGGAGCTCCGGCGCGACGTATACTGCGGAAATTATGCCGCAGCGCGGCATGAGCGCAGGGAGCTTCGGCGAGAATACCGGGATGTGAATCGCGATCGCAGAGACCTGTATTGGGACCGGCGGTAGCCAAAAAGCCTTCTGCGCGGCCCAAGTGACAAACGCCATCCGTTTCTGCCGGATGGCGTTTGTTGTTGGCACAACAAGACTTTCTATTTGCCACTTCGAATTCGCATGCCATAGAACGAGCGGTAGACGAAGAAAAAAGAAACCGCAAAGAACGCCAGAGCAAGGACGTTTGTAATCGTCGCGCCCTGGTCGCGGGTAAGAGTAACTGCTAACTCAACGGCGAGCAGGCCGAAGAGAGTGGTGAATTTGATGACCGGATTCAGGGCCACGGAGGAGGTGTCCTTGAACGGATCGCCAACGGTGTCGCCGATAACGGTGGCATCGTGCAGCGGAGTTCCCTTCTGCTTCATTTCCACTTCGACGATCTTTTTGGCGTTATCCCATGCAGCGCCCGCATTGGCCATGAAGATAGCTTGATAGAGGCCGAAGACAGCGATGGAAATCAAGTAACCGACGAAGAAGAAGGGTTCCACGAAGGCGAAGGCCAGCGTGCCGAAAAATACGGCAATGAAGATGTTCAACATGCCCTTCTGCGCATACTTGGTGCAGATCTCCACCACTTTCTTGCTGTCGGCGACGGAAGCTTTCACTACCCCTTCTAGCTTGATGTTGGCTTTGATGAACTCGACGGCGCGGTAAGCGCCGGTGGTGACGGCCTGGGTGGATGCCCCGGTAAACCAGTAAATCATGGCGCCGCCCGTGATCAGGCCGAGGAAGAAGGGAGCGTGCAGGAGCGAAAGTTTGTCGACATTTTCGGTGAGGCCGCTGGTGAGCGCCATGATGATGGAGAAGATCATGGTAGTGGCGCCGACCACGGCAGTACCGATGAGCACAGGTTTTGCGGTGGCCTTGAACGTGTTGCCGGCACCGTCATTCGCTTCAAGCAGGTGCTTGGAGCGGTCGAAGTTAACCGTCATGTTGAAGTCTTTCTTGATTTCGGCTTCAACATTAGGAACCTGCTCGATGAGTGACAGTTCGTAGACCGATTGAGCATTGTCGGTAACGGGACCGTACGAATCCACGGCGATCGTGACAGGGCCCATACCCAGGAACCCAAAAGCCACCAGGCCGAAGGCGAAGACCGCGGGAGCCAACATGGTCGCGGCTGCGGCGAGGCCCATCGTACTCATGTAGTAGGCGACCGCCATCAAACCCATCATGGAGAGGCCGAGGTAGTAGCCGGAGAAATTGCCGGCCACGAATCCGGACAAAATCCCGAGCGAAGCGCCGCCTTCCTCCGCTGAGATGACAACTTCCTTCACGTGGCGGGAATGAACTGAAGTGAAGACCTTCACCAGTTCCGGGATGACAGCTCCCGCCAGAGTGCCGCAGGAGATGATGGTTGCCAGCTTCCACCACTGGGTGCCATCGCCGCCGAGATCCGGAATGATGAAACGAGAAATCAGGTAGGTCAGGGCGATGGAAACGATGGAGGTGATCCATACTAGCGAGGTGAGGGGATGCTCAAAGTTCATCTCGTCGGCATTGCTATATTTGGCTTTAGCAATGGCGCTATTCAGGAAGTAGGAAACAGAGCTGGCCACCAGCATCATGACGCGCATGACGAAGATCCAGACCAGCAATTGAACCTGGACAGTGGGATTCTTTACGCCGAGAAGGATGAAGGTGATGAGAGCGACGCCGGTGACGCCGTAGGTTTCGAAGCCGTCGGCGGAGGGGCCAACAGAGTCGCCAGCATTGTCGCCGGTGCAGTCGGCGATGACCCCGGGGTTGCGGGCGTCATCTTCTTTAATCTTGAAGACGATCTTCATCAAGTCGGAGCCAATGTCGGCGATCTTGGTGAAGATACCGCCAGCGATACGGAGGGCGGCTGCACCGAGAGACTCGCCGATGGCGAATCCGATGAAGCAAGGGCCGGCGTAGTCGCCGGGGATGAAGAGAAGGATGATCAGCATGATGAGGAGCTCGACGCTGATCAGCATCATGCCGATGCTCATGCCGGCTTCCAGAGGAATCTGGTAGACGGGGAACGGCTTCCCTGGTAGAGACGCGAAGGCGGTGCGTGAGTTGGCGAAGGTGTTCACGCGAATGCCGAACCAGGCCACACCGTAGCTGCCGCCAATGCCGACCAGGCTGAAACCGAGAATGATGGCGACGCGCATGGCTTCCATATGCTGGAGCACGCCGAAGTAGAGCAGGATGATGACGGCGATGAAGGCCCACAGCAGGAGGATGAACTTGCCCTGGGTGACAAGATAGGTCTTACAAGTCTCGTAGATGAGTTCCGAGATCTCGCGCATGGCGCGATGGACCGGCAGGTTCTTGAGGCGCATGTAGATGACCATGCCGAAACCAAGTCCAAAGAGGCAAAACAGGATGCCGATCATTAATAGCCGGTGGCCGTCGATGGAGCCGTTCAAGAAGCTGACTGAAGAGAGGTCGGGAAGTTTCAGTGAGGCTTCGCCGCCGGGGGATTCGCCAGAAGGTTGAGCCGCAGCCGAGGCGGCACTGACGGTAAGCAGCGAGGCAATGGCAAGGGTCGTTTTCAGGAAACCAGTTACCACGCGGCGTCCTTGGAACGCAGCAGTGGCGAGCCAGGTGCGCATAATGAGTCCTCCAAATAAGTCGATTATCAGGTTTTATAAACGTGTTTTAGAGATCGCCTTCCAGCTAAGCACCCCCGTCGGAGCACGCCCTGTGCGGCATTGGGTACGGTCGCCGGAATTCCGAACACGCTTCCACCGCAAGACCTTAACGGAGCGTTGGAGCTTGGCCGCGTCGGAGTTCGCGCCCGCCCGCCGGAGAGTACGACTTAACTCCGGACGAAGTAGCGCAAAACGGGCATTTATAACATGTTGGAAGGAAAGGGTCAATGACTGCGAGGAGGGAGCAGAGAAAGCGCTTCCCGATTAGGCACACCTGGATTCCCGCCGCCGAAATGACGAAGACAGGCGCCAAAACAATGAAAAAGGAAAGCGCAGGAGCCAGACCGATGGGGCTCCGTTTGGCCGCTTGGTTACCTCAATCTGCCCCAGCGAAAGGTGGGCCCAACGGAGAGCGGACATAGTTTTGTCGGTTGGACAATAGGTTGCTGAACAAGTGAGTATTCACCCAGTCGGCGGCGAACCGCACGCCGACTTGCCGAGATACGTTGAGGTCAAAACCGCCGCCCGCGCCAAAGAAGAGTTCAGTATCGGTCGGCTTCGCGGCGGGAAGCGGAACCTGCAGGAACCCGAACAATGGCGCCAAATTCTGGGGGAAGGTGATATCTGCGCTTTCGTGAATTCCCCCGAATCCAGGGCGGGCAAAAAGCGTGACCTTCTCCCACTTGCGCAGGTAAAACTGCGGGCCGACGGCAAATGTATAAGTGGTCGACTTGAAAGGCACGTTGACCATGCCGGGAGCTGGAGCTATGGGCTCGTTCGCGATCAGCAACGGCGCATAGACGGTCTCCGATCCGTTGATCGTACCAGCGCCACTAATCACGCTGTTACCGAGTACGCCGAAATCTCCGCCCAGCCCCAGCCACGACCTCACGGTGACACCGAAATCGCTTTCGAAGCCGCGCTCCGTGAGATTACGGGCCGGGCTGATCATATAGTCGAAGCCAGTAAACAAGGTGTAACGGTTGATATCAGTTTGTTGGGACGATGCGGGCAAACAAGAAAGACAGATCGCAAGGCCGCAAACCAGCATACGTTTCATATGCTTCGCACTCCTTCCGACAGCCCATATATTGCGGGCGGGGCAAAGGGGATGCTGTGATCGCAAGCACAGTGGTCGGTGAAGTCCTCGGGTCCAGTACGTTCGATCGAGCGACCGGCATTGGATGGCTTCGGCGATGTGCTTGGGCTCGATCGGTCAGGTGTCTTCAATGTCAGGCGATCGTGCGGGCCACTTTGAGGATGCGTCGTGAACGCGGGCGCCAAGGCGCTGCTGAGTCATGGCGCGTTCCAGCCATCGCTCACCGTCGGCGGAAAGCTCGCAGAAGGCGCGAGCGTGGCGGGATGACATCTGGGCATTGCAGTAGACTTTCTCGCGGGAGGCGCTCGAGTGGTTTGGCACGAGTGCGCATGACCCGCTCTCGAATCTTCGCAGAACCCTCGGGTTCATTGGTCGCGCACATCTTTGTAGTTCACGGCGGGAACGTCGATATGAATGTCGATGCGATCCATGGGCGGGCCGGGGATTTTCGAAATGTAGCCTTGGATCATGGGAGTGGCGCACTTGCGGTCGTTGCGGAAGCCACAGGGCTGCGGGTACTTTCATTGCTGAAAGACAACTCATCTATTTGCCTATACCAGCGATGTGAGGAAGAAACAGCGGAAAGGACATGTTTTATGACTCCCGAGGAATTTTACCGAGGACTAGAAGCGCTGGGCTTCACAGATTGTGGAGTCCGCTCCCCCATAGCGCCGGAACTCCGCTCCTATGATCCCCCCGAGAGACTGGGTGGCGTCCTCTCATCTGTGAATGTTGGCAGGACCGTTCTCGATCATGAGACTAAGTAGGCGGTGCACTCTGCAGTCTTCGGATGGCTTTGATTCGTGCATCATCGAAGGCGAGCCGATGCCAATCAAGCCTGAACTTGGCTGCGCCGTGATCTCGACACTTTTCCCGATGGACCAGGCGCTACTCGAGGTGCTGGCGCTGCCTGCTGCGCAGCTGCTGGAATGGACTGACCACTATCCGATCTTTTCGTTCGGGATGGCTCTACCCGACCGGCCTGACGAACAGATCACCGGCATCGGAACGAGGCGCGGCTTGGAAGGCACTAAAGACGTAAACTGAGCTCTCGGCGGAACATCCTGCCCTGCTGACCACATCATGAGTGGCGGGGTCCTCTGTCACCCCTGCGACACCTTCGCCGCCAGCAACCTGAGAAGCACGTTCCCGATCAATCAACACCTGGCCGGACACAGAAATCTATGTAGCGAACAAAAGACGAACATTGTAGAATTCTCAGGCATGGCTCGGCGTCCAGATGAACGAGAACAAGAGATGTTGAGCGAGGAGAACCTCAAGGAACTTCGCCACAACCTCGCGCATCTAAGCTTGCCAGCCGTTCGGGAGTTCTACGAGATTGCGTATCGCGATTGCCGCCTCGTCTACGATCATCTTCCCAGCCCGCGCCAGATACAGACTCTTGTCCAGGTGTGGAAGCAGTTGTGGAAGTGGCGGCGAGCGGATCTGCCATAATCTCTTAAACCATGTGTGGACGATACAGGTTGTCGCGGCGGAAGCAGATCATCGAGGAACACTTCGACAGTGTCTCCGGCGAAGAAGACTGGATCCCGCGCTATAACGTTGCTCCCACTCAGCCAGTTCCCATCATCCGCCAGCATCCAAAGGAACCACGCCGCGAACTCTCACTGGTGCGCTGGGGCCTCATCCCGTTATGGGCGAAAGACGCTTCCGGTGCTGCAGGGATGATTAACGCGCGGTCAGAAACTGCAGCCACGAAGCCCGTGTTCCGGGACGCGCTGAAATCTCGCCGTTGCATTGTTCCCGCTGACGGGTTCTACGAGTGGGCGCGGACCCGCGCAGTCAAACAGCCATACTGCTTCGAGGTCAACGATGGTGAGCTATTCGCCTTCGCGGGACTATGGGAGCGATGGAAGGACCCGAGCGGCAACTGGATCAAGAGCTGTTCGATCCTGACGACCACGCCGAACGCTGTGACTTCCGCCGTGCATGACCGGATGCCGGTCATCCTTAATCCAGAAGACTATGATCTGTGGCTTGATCCGGGATTCACGGATGTAACTGTGGTGTCCGAGATGCTGAAGCCCTATGATGCACGTCTGATGAGATGCTATCCGGTTAGCACGCGGGTCAATCAGGCATTAAACGATGATGAGGAGTGTGCAAAGCCGGTTGAGATTGAAAGGCATCCACAAGGGCAGTTGTTTACTTGATCGCTATGGCGAAACGAGTGAAGAAGCAAGCAGCGTCAAAGATCGAATCGGACTCCCTGACGGGCAGCAGATAGCTGCTTTCTTGGGCCATCCTGCTGCCGTCGTTCAAGCGTTGGGCCTCGGACGGGATGCCGGTTCGTCGCCAAGGTCGGTTCGTGACCACTACGCCGGAGGCATTGAGGAATGCCTGGCTCGGCAGAGAATCAGGCAAACCGGAGCATGTTGCCACCGAGGATACAGATCTTGCCGCAGAGCTGAAGCGAGGTCTTGCATTCTTCCGTCGCGACAAAGAACCTAATGCCCGCCAAGAAACAGGCTGCGCAGCCGAAGAAGGCCAAACGCCGATGACGCGCAAACAGTTCGCTGAACACAAATGGCCTGCCGCCCTTGAAAAGAGAAAAATGAACCCCCGATGACTACCTGATGAACTGCACACCGTTGAAATCTGATCCTCGATCTACTGATCTACTGGAGGGGGTAGGACGCCCGTCGTGAGAAAGGAAAACCAAATGAAAAACTCAACACGCCGTGCCCTGCTGCAAGGTGGCTGTGTTGCCGTCGGAGCTGCCACCCTCAGCTCTCTCAATTCGCGGGAGGTGGCAAGAGCGGAAAGCGAATCGGTGAACGTTTTTCACGTATTCGCATTTCAATGGAAACAAGGGACATCGGAAGCTCAAATGGACAGAGCCACGAAAGAGATTGCCGCTTTCCAGGGGCTAATCACTGGGCTTCTTCAGACCCATGTAGGCCCAAATATTTCGCCGCGAGGAAAGGGCTATACGTTTGGCGGCATAATGCAATTCGAGGACAAAGCAGCACTTGAGGCTTACGTACAACATCCAGCACATCAAGCGCTCCTGGCGTGGCTCGTACCGCTGATCGATGCAATAGAATTGGACCTTCGAGCATGAGAGTGTAATCACCTCATGCTCTGCTAATGTGAAGGGGAGCGCCGATCAGCGCTCTCCTTTAGGCGCGCGCGCTTCGAGTGCGATCGGTAGTGTGCCTCGCATGCCGCGAACCCCCGCCATCGAGCGACAACTCCCCTACAGAGACAATCGGGATTCCCTTCTTCGTAAGACTGCCGTACGTTCCGACGATCCCGAGAGCCATCGGCAGATCAAATCCGGAGCCTTCCTTCTTAATATCCGCCGGGGCGAGGTTGATCGGTGATGTGGGTAGGGGCAATGTCGTAGCCGCAATTTTTCAGCGCTAGCGTACCCGGCCGCAACTTTCACGCACGGCGCCGTCGGGCAAGCCGAGGGAAGGGGCCCTGGTCGGTTTTGATGCCGGAGCAGTCAACCTCCACTTGAATAATGTTGGCGTCAATGCCATATACGGCGGCGCTGAGGGTCTCGTAGAGCATCGGTTTGCGCGGAAAACCTCCGGCGCCAGACTCGGCGCAAGAAGACCTGATCCGGAAAATATCTAGGCTATGCGTCGTGCCGTAGGCTGCGCAGTGATAGATGTCACAGGCTGGGCTTGTGGATAGAAAGAAAGCCGCGACGCTGCTTGTCAGAATCGGTGGGCGCTATCGATTCTCACGATTGGCGCGCAGCTTCGCCCAAATTGGCCCGACGTACCTACTTCTCTAACAGCAATGGTTGTCCCGTCCGAGCCGGGGCAGTACGATGATCTGAATGATGAACCGTTTTCCCGTTCGCTCCACTCGGGGAAAATAGGTTGGCTCCCCTATGATGCCGGCCTCGTCTGATTCTCCTCGATCATCTCGCCCCCAGCAAAACCTGGAGCGCGAAGAGTCCCAGCTTTGGCGATGGATTCTTCTCTTCATGGTTTTGCTGGCGGCGGGCTTTGCGGCGCTGGCATGGGAACGACTGGAGACCCTGCCATACCACCTAGGTCCGATGGCTGTGGGCGTACTGGTTTTGTCGATCCTGCTGGCTGTTTATGCCTACGGACGGCGCCGCGAAGTCGTCGAACTGAAGCTCTTGCTTCAGGATTTGCAGGAGCACGTCGGTGCGGCTCCGTCGGAAGAGCAACTCGATCAACTAAACGAGATGATTGCGCGCTCGCAGCGCAGCTTCAAGGAATTGATCGATTCCTTTGACGATGCCGCCTGCGCCGTGTCTTTGGACGGCACTCTGCGCACGGTCAACAAACGAGTCAGCGAACTGGCGGGTCTGCCCTACACCGCGATCGTAGGACAGAAGTACTTCGAATTTCTGGAAGAACCCACGCGCGCCAATGTCGAAGCCGGACTCATGCGTTTTCTGGAGAAACGGCACTGGGCCGGCACGGTACGCGTGCGTTTTAAAAACAACGGCCGGCCACTCTATTTTGACTGCGTCGTCAATGCGATTGTGAAGAGCGGAGAAGTGGTTGGGCTGAGTGTGCTGGGACGCGACGTTACTGGGCAACACGAGAAAGAACTCCGCTTCACGGAACTGTTCGAGACCCTGCAGGAAGGCGCTTATTTCAGCACCCCGGACGGCAGGCTCCTGGATGCGAATCCGGCGCTGGTCAGTATTCTGGGATATGTGAGCAAGGATGAGTTGCTTGCTCTCAATCCCGCCGAGCTGAACCTCGATCCGAAGCAAGCGCCTGTTCTGGGCCGAGCGGCCGACGATCGCGGCGGCGTGCGCGCGAGAGAAATTACTCTGCGCAAAAAAGATGGGGGTCCAGCTGTCTTTCTGGAATCGTCTCGTGCAGTGTGGGACGCGGCGGGAAAGTTGATTCGTTACCAAGGGACGTTGATTGACGTCACGGAGAGGCGCAAGCTCGAACGGCAACTGTTGCAGCAAGAAGAATTTCGGCGCCGCCTGCTGGAAAGCTTCCCTGATCTCATTTTGGTGGTCGATCTGGAGGAGCGATACACTTTCGTCAGTTCGCGTGTGCGGGACGTGCTCGGGTGCCAATCGGAGGATTTGATGGGCAAAAAGATATCCGAGCCGCCGGCTCACTCGCCTGAACTGGTGGCGTTGTATAGCGACGTGGTTGCAGATAACAAAGCGTTTGGATCGGCGGAGTACGGGGTGCGTCGCGGCGATGGAAGCGGCCGTACGCTGCGGGCCTCGGCCAGCCAGTTCTTTGACGCAGATTCCAAGCTAGCAGGCGTCATCATTTCCATACGCGACATCACCACGGAAAAGAAGTTTGAGCAACAGGTGGTGCAGAGCGAACGTTTAGCGGCCATGGGAGCGATGATCGGCGGCGTTGCGCACGAACTGAACAATCCGCTTACCAGCATCCTGGGCGTGAGTGAACTTCTGCAAGACAGTCAAACCACGGATTCGGCGCGAAAGCAGATCGGCATACTGCAGCAGCAGGCGCGGCGAGCGGCGGAGATTGTTCACAATCTAACTTATTTTGCGACCCCTCCGACGCCCGGCAAAACCCGCGTCAATCTCGAGGATGTGGTGGAACGCACGCTCAATTTGCACGCCTATTCGCTTCGGAAAAATAACATCACGGTGGACTTCGTTCGCCAGCCCGGATTGCCTTATGTTCAGGGAGACCCGCACCAGTTGATGCAGGTATTCCTGAATTTGGTCATGAACGCCGAGCAAGCCATTCGCGAAGCGCGCGATCGCGGAACCTTGCGTATTCGCCTGGGGACCAGCGGCGAAGCGGTCTGGGCAAGTTTTCTGGACGATGGTCCGGGGATTCCATCCCAAGTCCTGGCGAGCATCTTCGATCCCTTCTATACGACGAAGCGACCGGGGCGGGGAACCGGCCTTGGGCTCAGCATTTGCAAATCAGTATTGAAGGAACACAACGGAACGATCGAGGCCGCGAACGCTCCCGGAGGCGGAGCCGTCCTTACCGTTACCGTGCCCGCGGCGATTGCTTCGAGCTAGCGATTTCTCGGTTTTTTAGCCCCTCTCCACCGCCATCGCGACTGCATTGCCGCCTCCGAGACATAGGGCAGCGATTCCCCTCTTCACGTTGCGCCGCGTCATCTCATAGATCAAAGTCACTAGTACGCGAGCTCCGCTGGCTCCGATCGGGTGACCTATGGCAACGGCGCCGCCATTGACATTAACCTTGTCGGGGTCGAGTCTAAGTTCCCGCATCACGCCCAGCGCCTGCACTGAGAAAGCTTCGTTGAGTTCGTAAAGGTCGACGTCTTCATTCCTCCATCCGGTTTTCTCCCAGATCTTTCGCACAGCATCCACGGGCGCCATCATCACCCATTTGGGTTCGACGCCGCTTGTAGCCTGCGCCACGATTCGGACCATCGGCTGCGCGCCGAGTTCTTTCGCCCGTTGCGCGCTGGTCACAACGACGGCCGCGGCTCCGTCATTCACTCCGGGCGCGTTGCCAGCAGTCACGGTTCCATCTTTCTTGAAGGCTGGCTTCAATGCACGCAGGACTTCCACGGTCGTGTCCTCGCGGGGGGATTCGTCCCTTTCGAACAGCAGCGGAGCTTCGCCCTTTTTCTTGGCTGGAAGTTCCACTGGCACAATCTGCGATTTGAAACGGCATTCTTTCACGGCGGCGACCGCCTTACGATGAGAATTCACCGCGAATTCGTCCTGCTCTTCGCGCGTGATGCCGTATTTCTCCGCAACGTTCTCGCCGGTCATGCCCATGTGGTAGTCGTTGTAGATATCCCAGAGACCATCGTGCACCATGGAATCGATCACCTTGCCGTTGCCAAGCCGATAGCCTTTGCGGGCCTGCGGCAGAAGGTAAGGAGCGTTCGTCATCGATTCCATGCCGCCAGCAACCACTATGGAACTGTTTCCGGTTTGCACCGCTTGCGCTGCCAGAGCAACCGCTTTCAATCCGGAGCCACAAACCTTGTTGATTGTCATGGCACCTGTAGCCGGAGACAATCCCCCGAAGATTGCTGCTTGCCGCGCCGGATTTTGCCCGAGTCCGGCGGGGAGGACGTTGCCCATAATGCATTCGTCAACCTGATCGGAATTGAGGCCGGCGCGCTTAACGGCTTCGCGCACAACCACGGCACCCAACTGTGTAGCACTGAGATCGGTGAGACTTCCTTGAAATTTCCCTACCGCTGTACGACAGCCGGATATGATGACAACATCGTCGAAAGCCGCCATTGATCATGCTCCCGTGAAGATTTCGCAACCTCATTATAGATGCGCAGGGTAAGGGAAATGATTAACGTCCGCAACATAGTTTTCGTGCCACCTGCTCATTTGCTCACAAAGAATCGACAAGCACCAAGTGATCACACATGCGTCTTCATCTCCGTCTTCGTGGTCTGGATAACATGCCGCCGATGCGTTTCGCTACCACAACCTTCAGATTTTCTTGTTCGCTTGCATCACGTTGTGACTTTGGTACAGCATCGCTCGCTATGGTTCATGCATTTTTTTCTTGACTTCATTTTTCATTAACTCTATACAATCAAATAGTTGCAACAAAACAGCGTTGCAGATTTTTCCATGAAAAATGGAAGGGAGAATAGAACCAATGGCAACCAAGAAAAAGGCAAAGAAGAAAAAGAAGCATTAAGAAGTCAGCACGAAGTCAAAGGGGGACGCCAAAAGCGTCCCCTAAGTTTTTGCGCGGAAGTTTACGTCGGCGAAATCAATCTAGCGACGCTCCAGCTTTCTTCGCAGCCTTGGATCCACATTGGGAGCCCGCTTTTCGCGAGCTGGACACAGGCCACGAAAAGCACAAAACGTGCAGTGGAAATCTGGTTTCGGTTTGAAGTTCCCTTCCGCAATGCCTCGCGCCACCGCCTGCACGCGTTCGCGCGCTTCTTCCAGTTGAAACTCGGCTCGCTTCGAAACCACCGCGAAGTTCCCTTCCAGATTGTGGAACACCAACTCTCCCACGCGGTATCCCCACTTCTCGCGTGCGGCCATGGCATAAATAGAGAGCTGCAGGCTCTCATCGGCGTCCTCTTGCGAGCGAGCCTTGCCGGTCTTGTAGTCGACGATCGCTACGCTTCCGTCGGCCTTGCGGTCCATGCGATCGATTCGTCCTGCCACTTTGGTTCCGGCGATCTGAACGTCAAACCACTCCTCCGTATGTAGAACCTCGAGTGCGCGGGTGGTCCGCGTTGCGGCCAGAAAATCGGTCAACTGTTCTTGTCCCTGCTTCAGGTACAAATCCCGCTGGTAATCGTCCTGGATTCCAGACGCGGCCAGGTCGTCGCGAAACAGTTGCAGCAACTCGTCGTCGGCCTTGGTCCGGCCCAAGCGCACAGAATCGTAGTAGGTCCGCAACACGCGGTGCATGGCCGCGCCATATTGCATGGCCGCGTGAAGTTGGCGGGACAATCTCCACTCGCGTTCGAACTTGAATTGCAGAGGACAGGTTTCGTAGGTCTCCACCGCCGTCGCGCTCAAGCGTGCGCCCAACCCGTCGGTTGCCGGGAGGGCAAGCCACAGCGGCAACCGGGAACCGTCTGGGTGATCCGGATCCGCCACTGCCGCGATCTCGATCAGCTCAGGTTGCGAAGGCAGCGCGGACCGCGATCGGAAATAAGGCCGCAAGCTAACGTTGCCGATGAGTTCGCGCATCAGGCCAGCTGGGGTTTTGTCGCGCCCGATTCCCTGTTTGCCATAAATGTGCAGCGAATCTTTGGCTCGGGTCATTGCCACGTAGAAGAGCCGACGCTCTTCCTGGTCGTGAAGAGTCTTGTCGTCGCCGGCAGCAGCTGAATCTGGATCGCGCAATTCTGCGGGAAACTCAACCAGGGTCTCCCGGTAACTCGCTGGGAATGAGCCCTTCGTTGCACGCAGAACAAAAACATGGGGGAACTCGAGGCCTTTGACTCCGTGAGCAGTCATCAGGCGTACGGCGTCCTCGTCTCCTTTGGACGTCATCGGAATCACTCCGCATGCCTCGCGAAAATAATTCTGGTATTCGACCCATTCCCCGAGTTCTCCCGCATCGGTCGTACACTTCTTCTCCCAGTCGCCGGCAAACTTCAATACAGCCTGGAGAACTGGGGAATTCAAGGGGAGCCGGAACTTTTTCCCGATTAGCTGCAGGGCCGCCCGTGCTTTCGCCTTCTTCTGGCTAACTTCATCACGGGCCTGGCGAATGTGTTGCAATACTTCCGCACCGCCAGCGACGCCATCCAGCACAGAGACCAGCGGAACGATCCCTCCCTCCTTCGAGTCCTTCGCGATCGTCCGCAGGGCAGCGCGAAGTTGCTCCGGATCGACATTGAACTGCGGTAGCGCTGCCACACGAAAAAGACTGGCATCGGCGCTCGAGTCCACGACGGCGGCAACGCAAGCGAATAAATCCCGAACTTCAGGGGTGTCGCTCACGTCCATGTTTTCGATAGAGAAAGGGATGTCGCGCTCGGCCAGCTGTTGCACTACGTCATCCCTGTGAATGTGCGAACGGTAAAGGATGCCAAAGTCCTTCCATTGGCACCGCGATCGCCGCTTGACATCTTCGATGATGCTGACCACATCGGGCGCCTCCGCATCCTTGCCGCTGAAAGCGATGGCCTCGACGGGGGAAGTGGACAGAGGATGTCCTTCTTTGCTCGCTTCCTCTTCGCGTGCCGACTGCAGAGGAGCGCGGCGGTAGGCGAACGTGACCCGCTCGTCAGTTCCAAATACTGGAGGATTTTTGTCGATCAGGGCAAAGGCACACTGCAAAATTGGAGTGGTCGAGCGCCGGTTCTTGTCCAGGACGACAAACTTCGCTTCCGGAAAGTGCCGGCGGACAACCTGAAATGCCGCGCTGGATGCCCCCCGAAAGCGGTAGATGCCTTGATCCGGGTCGCCGACGGCGAAGACGTTTCCGGCATTGCCCGCGAGCCTCGCCAGAACTTCAATCTGAGCGAAGTTGGCATCCTGAAACTCGTCCACAAGAATAAAGCGGGCACGAGCGCGTTCCGTGGCTAAAATGCCTTCGTCGTTCATCAGCAACTCGTGTGCACGGGTGATCATGTGACTGAATGTGCCGTAATTGTCTTCACGCAGCCAGCGTTCGGTGGTGGCAAAGACGCGGACAATTTCCCGACATCGACCGATCACCTCCCCATCGCTCAACTCTTCCTTCGATTTCGCTACCCGGGGAATGGGAAGCTCGCCGCGTTCCAGCCGGGCAACATACTCCGCATACTTTTCGGGCGTCACCATTTCGTCGTGACAGCGGCTGAGGAAGTCGAGCAGGTCGTTGAGAAACTTCCCTACATTGGCCGCCCGGATGTAGTGCTCGAGGCGAAGCTCACGAACTCTCTTGCGGAGATAGATCCAGAGATCTTTCTCGTCGAGGACGCCAAAATCTTTGCCGGCGCGTTTCAGAAGACTGTTGCAATAATCATGGAACGTTGCTGAATGAATTTTATGACCGAGGAGCGAGCTCACCCGATCTCGCATCTCGCCGGCAGCGGCCACGGTATAGGTAAGGGCAATAATTTCGTCTGGCTTTGCTTGTCCCTCCTGAACCAGGCGAGCAATACGATGGATGAGGACCGATGTTTTGCCGGTGCCGGCGCCTGCGATAACCAGCATCGGTCCGTGAACATGGTCGATGGCTTCACGCTGGCGATCGTCGGGAAGAAAGGGGTGAGACTTTAATTTGGAGACAGCCATTGGGGCTCAGAATACCACCGTGGCTCGTCAATTCGTTGCCGCCGTTTCAGAACGACGATAGCGCAGAAACCACGACCGCTGTGGCAGCGATTGCGGCGGTTTCGGCACGGAGGATTGTGTTTCCGAGTGAGGCGGAGATCCATCCGGCATGCTGAAACGATTGCAATTCGTCTTCGGTCCAGCCGCCCTCAGGACCGACCGCGAGCATGATTTCGGAGGCCGACACGTTAGACTTCAGCAGATCGCGAAGCAAAGTTTGTTCTTCTGATTCCGCCAGCACGACTCGGAAGCTTCCTGGTGGATTCAAGACCTCGGCGAGTCTAGCAGGCGCTGCAATCTCAGGCGGCGCAGCGCGGCGCGACTGCTCTGCGGCCTGGCGTGCGATTCGCAGCCAACGCTCAGCTCGCTTCGCCGAGGCCGTGGCCAGGTGAGTATCCGTGCGGCGCGAGATGACTGGCACAATTCTTGCGACGCCAAGCTCGGTGCACTTCTCGATGGCCCACTCCATACGATCGAACTTAAAAATAGCGAGAAGCAGGGTGATCTGGGCTAGAGCTGCTCCGGGAATCTCGTCGCCCAACTCAAACTCGACGCGGTCGGCTCTTGCCAAAGTGATTCTTCCGCGACGCACGGATTGGCCGGCGGCGATATCGAAGACTTCTCCGACGCGGGCCCTTAAAACGCGGAACAGATGATCTGCGTGCCCGCCAAGCAGAGCGGCGCGATCCCCTGAAACCTCGTCGGCAATCCAGCGGCGGCGTGTCATGTCCGCTAGCCGAACATATCTTTGACCTTGCCTAACAGAGACCGCATCAGCGGCTGGTTATCGACTTTGGCTGTAGTCTCGAGTTCTTGCAGCAGTTCCTTCTGACGCTTGTTCGGTTTGGTGGGAATTTGCACGCGCACTTCCACATAGAGATCACCCTTGCCGTGACCATTCAACACGGGTACACCCCGGTTGCGAATGCGAAAAGTCGTTCCGGGCTGCGTGCCGTCGGGAATCTTGAGCATGTGCTCGCCTTCGAGCGTGGGGACACGAATCTCCGCACCTATGGCCGCTTGCGTCACTGAAAGCGGCACCACGCAATGCAGATCATTGCCTTCGCGAATAAAGAACGGATGCTCCTTTACGTGCAAGACGACGTAGAGATCACCCGCTGGCCCGCCAAAGGGTCCGGCTTCACCTCCGCCGGAAAACCGGATCCGCGTTCCATCTTCCACGCCGGCGGGAACCTTCGCGTCGACCGAGCGCTGCCGCAAAACGCGGCCTTCACCCTTGCACTTCGGGCACGGATCCGTAATCACACTGCCCGTTCCCTGACACGTGGGGCAGGTGCGGGCAATGCTGAAGAACCCTTGTTGATAGCGCACTTGGCCCCGTCCCGAGCACGAAGCGCAAGTGGCGGGACCTTTGCCGGGGGCAGCACCCGAGCCGTGGCAGCCCTCGCAAGCCTCGTGGCGGCGAACCAGGACGCGGGTTTCAGTGCCGAAAACCGCCGCTTCGAATTCGATGGTGATGTCCTCGCGCAAGTCAGCGCCGCGTTGCACGCGACTGCGGCGACGACCGCCCCCACCGAACGCATCTCCGAAACCGAAGAACTCGCCAAAGATCTCCCCAAAATCCTGGAACACGGTCGCATCAAAACCTCCGCCAGCCGCAGCCCCGCCAGCAACTCCAGCGTGGCCGTACCGATCGTAGAGAGACCGTTTCTCGGTATCGGCAAGGATCGCGTAAGCTTCCGTTACCTCTTTGAATCGTTCTTCCGCATCCGGATTGTTCGGATTGCGATCGGGATGCCACTGCATGGCCAGCTTGCGATAAGCGCTCTTCAGTTCAACGTCAGTCACCGTACGGCTCACGCCAAGCACTTCGTAATAATCGCGTTTTGCGTTCGTGGTCAGAATCGACGCCTTTCCTTCAATGAGAGATACCGCGGGGTGGAAATTTACTTCCCGGGATTTCTGGCAACCTTCACCATCGCGGGCCGCAGCAGCCGGTCCTTCAACTTGTAGCCACGCTGCAACTCCTCAATCACCTGATGATCGGGAGCCTCGGCGGTGTCCACCATTTCGATGGCCTCGTGATAGTGCGGATCGAAGGGCTTACCCTTGGCCGCGATCGGTTGCAATGACAATTTCCCCAGTACGGTCTGGAGTTGCTTGTAAATCAGATCGATTCCGTTGCGGAACTCGGCGGCCTCGGATTTTACCTGCAGGGCACGCTCAAAACTATCCAGGACGGGCAATAAAGACTTGATCGCTTCGGCGGCGGCGTAGTCGCGAAAGTCCTGCTGCTCCTTGACGGTCCGGCGGCGTGCATTTTCAAACTCGGCCTGCATACGAGCCAGCCGGTCAAGCAGCGAATCGCGCTCCGCCTTTAATTTTTTTAACTCCGAATCCGGAACTGACGAATCGCTCGCAGCGGCTTGAACGGCATTCTCCGTTCCATCGCCGGCAGGCAGTTCGTGCTCAACATCCAGATTCGCATTCTGTACTTCTGATCTAGCATTCGCTTTCGCCATAACCACCGTGTTACTCCGATTCATTCAAAATTTTGTCAAAGAGACGAGCGATGTAGGAAACCGCCGTCATGGTGTGCTGATAATCCATCCGCGTGGGTCCGATCACTGCCAGCGATCCGAACATATCGGTTCCCGACCGCGCGGGAGCCCCGATCAAAACGAAGTTCTGCATCGAGGGCAAAGCATCATCTAACCCGATCACCACTCGCACCGCCTCCTGCTTTGCATCGAGATACACCCCGAGTAGTTTTGCAACTTTTTCTTTCTCCTCCAGAGTTTGCAGCATCTCCTGCAGACGCTTGCGGTCTTCCTGGCCAGTGACCAAATTGGCTGCGCCTTCCACGAAGACCATTTGAGATCCCGCTTCGGCAGCGAGCGCGCCCTGTTTGTAGAGCTGCTCGATGGAATTCATCAGACGATCATATTCGCTGCGCTCCTGTTCGATTCTCCGCTCCAGTTCGGCGCGCATCGACTCCATCGTCCAGCCGCGAAAATTCTCGTTGATGTAGCGCGCGGCGACGTCCAGCTCAGCTTGCGGGAGATCGAGGCGCAACACGCGGTCGCGAACCAATCCAGAACGCGTGACCAGAACCGCCAAGACCTTCTGATCGGTAAGGCGCGAGAAGTACACGTGTTCGAGCGCGTTCTTGGTGCCGCTGGAGGCCACGGTGACGCCCACATTCCGCGAAATCAGCGAAAGCACATGCGAGGTGCGCTCCATGAATTCCTGCACATCGCTAACCCCGGCCAGCGAGTCAGAAATCATGCTCTCTTCCTGGGGTGCGAGCTTGGCGGTTCCAGAAATTTGCTCCACGTAATAGCGGTAGGCCTCGGTGGTGGGGATGCGCCCCGCGGAGGCATGTGGCTGTTCGAGAAATCCCGCGTCGGAAAGATCCGCCATCACGTTGCGAATGCTGGCCGGACTGAGTCCTTCTCGGTTCGACCGCGACAGCGTCCGGGAACCGACGGGCTCGCCGGTGGAAATAAACGTCTCCACAATGGCGGTCAGAACTTCGCGTTCCCGCTTACCGATATTAGTATCAGAGGGCATTTCGCAAAAGGAATCTCAAACTCTCGCAGCTGGCGCCACATCTCCCAGCTAACTATCTTAGATGCAGAAACTTAGCTGAACGACGCAGACATCGCTTCCTGCATGGATTCTAGGAATGCGTCTCCTTCCTGTCAAGGACGCGGCACGGGGCTCATTAGTGTTCTCCACTCGGGAGAAGCCGCATCGCATCTTCCCTGTCCCGCTCTCTCCGCGTATCCTCCTGATTGCCCATAAAGCGAAATCATCCCTTATGAAAGTTAAACCTCATATCGCAGTGATCGGAGCGGGTGCCTTCGGTGGTTGGACCGCCTTTCAATTACTCGAGCGCGGAGCCCGTGTCACCCTTCTCGACGCCTGGGGGCCGGGAAATTCGCGTGCCTCCTCGGGGGGCGAAACTCGCATCATGCGTGGGACCTACGGGCCTGATCAGCCCTACAGCAAGCTTGCGGGCCGCGCCCTCAAGCTCTGGCAGAAGTATGAGCGACGCTGGAAATGCCGATTCCTGCACCGCACCGGCGTTCTGTGGATGGTTAGCAGCCGCGATGACGCCTACGAGCGGGGTTCGCTGGCAATGCTTGGCGAGGCGCGAATCAAGTTTCAGGAATTTTCGACCACGGAAATGAAGAAGCGCTGGCCGCAGATCAACTTTTCCGATGTCCACTGGGGAATCTACGAGCCGGAGTGCGGATATCTCGATGCCCGGGCCAGCTGCCAGGCGGTGGTCGATGCTTTCGTCGATGAGGGTGGCGCATACCGGCAGGCGGCTGTCTTAAGCCATGGGCTGGAAGATGCGCCTTTACGCAGTTTGAATCTATCGGATGGCTCGCGGCTTAAGGCCGACTACTATGTTTTCGCCTGCGGCCCATGGATGGGCGAGCTGTTTCCAAAAGCGATCGGCGCGCTCGTTCGCCCAACCAAGCAGGATATTTTCTTCTTCGGTCCGCCGGCCGGAGATTCGCGCTTCGCCGACGCTCAGCTTCCCGTATGGGGCGATCATCGCGACCGCTTCTTCTATGGCATCCCAGGCAGCGATGCCCGTGGCTTCAAGATGGCCGACGACACACGCGGCGCGGCCTTCGATCCTACCTATGGCGAACGCGTGGTGAGCCCAGCGACTTTAAAACGGGTTCGCGACTATCTGGCTTTCCGATTTCCCGCTATGAAAGACGTGCCTCTGCTCGAAACGCGCGTCTGCCAGTACGAGCAGACTCCCGACAGTAACTTTATTTTGGATCGCCATCCTCTGATGGATAACGTCTGGCTATTGGGCGGTGGTTCTGGCCACGGGTTCAAGCATGGACCGGCGCTAGGAGAAAAGATGGCGGAGTTAGTTCTGAAAGACGGGGAGCCAGACCAATTTTGGAGCTTGTCGCGATTTCAAAAAGCGAAAGCCGAATAGACCACAGCGGGCATAGGAAACCACAGGTGTAGCGTGGGAGGCTCTTCCCCTACCGAATCTGAATCACGCTCGCGCCTTCGCCGGCTTTGATCTCTTCCACGCGCGCGACTACTTTCCGCGCGAACTCGAAGATTGACTTCGCATGCGGCGAATTCTCTCCCTCCAGCACAACCGGCGTACCACCGTCGCCGGATTTGCGCACCTCGGGATCAAGCGCGATGTTTCCGAGGAAAGAGACGCCAAACTGCTTCGCCATGTTTTCCGCGCCGCCGCGGGAGAAGATATCAATCTCGTGACTGCAGTGTGGGCAAACGAAGTAGCTCATGTTTTCGACCACGCCGACCAGGTCCACCTTCATCTGTTTGAACATTTCGATCGCTTTACGCGCGTCTTGCAAAGACACGTCAGACGGCGTCGACACCACTACGGCTCCCGTCAAAGGAACATTCTGTACCAACGACAACGCGATATCGCCCGTCCCCGGCGGCAGATCTACGATCATGTAGTCGAGATGCCCCCACTCCACCATTCCCAGGAACTGTTTCACGATCTGGTGCAGCATGGGACCGCGCCAGATGATCGGCTTGTCACCGGGGTTGAGAAATCCCACCGAGATGACTTTCAGACCAAACGCTTCCAGCGGCTCGATGCGATTTTCTCCAACCATCTTGGGCTGACCGCTCATTCCCAGCATCAGCGGGACGTTCGGACCATAGACATCCGCGTCGAGCAGGCCCACTTGGTGGCCCATCTTGGCCATAGCGACGGCTAGGTTCACTGAGAGCGTGGTCTTTCCCACGCCACCTTTGCCGGAACCAACGGCAATGATGGCATCAACTCCAGGCAGCGGTTGCGGCCCCGGTGAAGCTTGGCCGGGATTAATAGGCATATGCGAGCTCAAGGAATCACACTCCGAAAAACGAATCAAGACGTGCCGAAACCTTGATTATACAGGGGGAGTTCAGGCGAAAAGAGCACATCTCAGCGTCCTGCGGAGAATGCAGGAGGTAGCTCAGTAGCCTTCCCCTTCGAGCCGCACTTTCCCGCGAAACATGCGGAACAGGAAGGTGAAGTACCCCAGGGCGAGAACCAGACCAATGATCCACCAGGTGATGCCAACGGTGAGACCGTGGTGTCCAGCAGCAGTGTTATAGATGGTCAGGTTGTAGGCGGGATTACTGCTCGATGGCAGCACCGCGGGATAGAGGGCAAAGGCGGCGCCGACCAGCATCCCGACGATATAAAGCGCTGAGCCGACAAAGGCAATCTTGTCCCTCCCCTTGCGGATCGCGTAGATCATCAGTCCAAGACTGCCGAACACAACCACTGGAATCAAATACCCGACGCCGTGCTGTTGGTAGTTGTCGAGAACCGTGGGCCGAACGTACAACGTCGCAATCAGACCGACGATGGTCAAGACCAACTGCATTGGCCACGCCCACAGCGCCACATTACGGACGCGCTGGTTCAGCTCGTTCTCGGTTTTCACTGCGACATACAAAGCACCATGCGCGGTCAGCGTTACCAAAGCGATCACTCCGGTGAGGACGGTATACCAGTCCAGAATTCCGGTGTTGGCGCCGACTCCGAAGGTGGTCCAGAGCGGCTCAAAGAAATATCCATCCGCGCCCAAGGGTACACCGCGAACCACGTTGCCTAAAGCTGCTCCGAAAAAGATGGCCAGCAATATGCTGGAGACGCAGAAAATCAAATCGAAGAAGCCCAGCCAGACGGGATTCTCCAGGTGCGCGCGCAATTCGATTCCAATTCCACGCAGCATCAACAGCCAGAGCACCATCATCAGCGGCAGATAGAAACCGCTGAAACTGGAGGCATAAAGTAACGGGAACGCGAAATACAGAGTTCCGCCCGCAGCCAGCAGCCAGACTTCATTGCCATCCCACACCGGGCCGATGGCGCGCAGAATCCTTCGCCGCTCATCGCTGGTCTTGCCCGCCCCCAGGTAGATCGCGCCGGCACCCAGATCGAATCCGTCGAGCACCGCATACGCCGCCACCATCACGGCCACGATCATGAACCATAGCGTTTCCATGAATACTCCTCACAGGTGCTGCGATCAGGAAAGCACTTTTTTCGACTCGCCGGCCGGCACCGGCTGCGAAAGTGAGTCAGATTGCGGCCCGTGCTCAACTTCACGTCGAACCAGAAACAGAAACAGAATGCCCAGCACCGTGTACATACCGAGGAAGCCCAGCAGTGTGAACATTCCATTGCCCGCCGATACCATCTTCGAATATCCGTCCGCCGTACGCATCAAGCCGTAAACTAGCCACGGCTGCCGGCCCAGCTCTGCGGTCATCCATCCCGCGGTGTTTGCGATGTAAGGGAAGGGCAAGGCCAGTAACAGGATCCACAACATCCAATGCGCGGAGAACAACTTGCCCCGCCATAACAGAAACACTGCCACCACCATAATGGCGATGAAGATTGTCCCCAGCCCGACCATGATGTGGTAGCTGTAATAAAGCAAAGCGATGTTCTGCGGCCAGAGATCCGCTGGGAAGGAGTCGAGACCCTGCACATTCGCTTGCCACGCCCGGTATGTCAAAAAGCTGAGCGCGTTGGGAACTTCAAGAGGATTGTCAATCTTCCGTTCGTCGACATTCGGCTGCCCCAGGATCACCAGCGGCGCCCCCTGCTGACTGGTGAAGAGAGCTTCCATGGCGGCAAGGGTGACGGGTTGGTTGACGGCGATCATGCGCCCCTGGCCATCGCCGGTGGGAAATAACTGCAAGAGGCCGAAGATCAAGCCGGCGATCACCCCGACTCGCACGAAAATTCGGCCATGAGCCTCGAATTTTCCCCACAGCAAATAGAACGCACCCACCGCTGCCATCACAATAGCGCCCGTGATTACGGCGCCACTCATGTTATGGGCATACTGCCACCAGGCCCAGGGGTTGAGCACAAGCGCCCAAAAGCTGGTCAACTGCAACGATCCATCGGCCGCCGTAGCGTAGCCCACGGGATGCTGCATCCACGCATCCGTGGCGATGATGAAATAACCAGACAGCCACGATCCCAAAAACACAGCGACCGCCGACCACCAATGCCCTCGTGGACCCAGCCGTTTCTCTCCGTAAAGAAATAGCCCAAGAAACGCCGACTCCAGGAAGAACGCAAACATGCCTTCCATCGCTAGCGTCTGGCCGATAACGCCTCCGGCATACCGCGAGAACTGAGACCAGTTCGTGCCAAACTGAAATTCCATCGGAATTCCAGTTACAACACCGAGCAGGAAATTGATACCGAAGATCTTTGCCCAGAAACGCGCTGCTTGGTGGTACGTCTCATCGTTACGGCGAAGCCCTAACGTCTTGAGCACAACGATCAGGGGCGCCAGGCCCATGGTGAGCTGCGGGAAGAGGTAGTGGAATGTAACAGTGAACGCGAAATGAATGCGATGAACCAGAAGGGCACTATCCATAAAAACCTACCAAACGCGAAAGGTTATCCGTTCCGTTAAGGGCGTGATGTGACCACGATCACGTCAGCCTGAGGATTATCGCCCTGCCTTGCGCCGCCGCTCCGATTCGGCACGCCGGTTCTCGCGCCGCCGGCCGGCATCGTCATAGCGGCGCCGCTGCTCATCGGTTTCGGGAATCACCGGCGCCACTTTCAGGCGGTTTCCCTTGGTGTCCACGGCTACGAACGTCAGGTAGGCTGATGCCACGTGCTGTGCCGTGTCGGCGAGGTAATTCTCCACAAACACTTTCACCCCCACTTCCATGGAGGTCTGAAAGACACGGTTCACCGACGACTTCAAAATCACCAGATCGCCCACCTTCACCGGGACCAGGAAGTCGATATGATCCACCGAGGCGGTTACCGCGTAACTGCGTGAATGACGGTGCACCGCCATCGCACCCGCCAGATCGATCCAGTGCATCAACCGTCCCCCCAGCAGAGCACCCAGCGGATTGGCGTCATTGGGCAGAATAAGTTCCGCCATCTCTGATTGCGAATCTCGCACCGGACGCGGCACCAACGTCTCTTCGCTCATAAGCCTTGCCTATCCTCGTATGGGGATGCGGGTCGTCCACCGACCTCGGCCTTGCCTCCGGAGGTTCCCATTGGACTTTCCATCAACTCGCGACGGCCGGAGTTGCATTCTGCCGCTTCCGCTTTTCAACGTAGGACAGCACAAAACATTCCGCCATCCTCTGTAGCCGGTCATCGGGATGACGTACGTTCCAGCTCTTCTCCGGCGCATCAAACTCGAGCGTCCCATGGTCTACCGGACGATGATCCCTCTCGCAGACATAGCGAACCTGAATGCGGCCGGTACTCCCGTCGCCGCGCACATTTTTCGCTCCGAAGCGGATCGAATCCCACTCCCGATCCTTCGGCAAACGTCCGCAGGCTTCCGCATATCCAAGGTTGCAGAACTCCTGTAGCTGTTCCTGTGACGGGGTCTCGCCCTCGTGTTCGGGAGCCGTGCATTGTCCACTCCATCCGCATCCCAAGGGAAGCCGTGCAGCGTGCGGCCAAGTCCCGTTCTCCAACTTCTCCACCGGCATAAAATACGGACACGCCACCCGTCCGCCTCCCTCACCACCAGAAATTTCAAGGACAGCCCATTCTACTCACCCCAACCAATGCAAGCCAATGAATGAGACTGTGAATCGATGAGCTACGACTTGTAGTACCCTCTGCTATTGCGTCCCCGGCGCGGAACGCTAAGAATTTAAGAGCCTAAGAATTAAAAGCTGATTTTATGGACCGCATCGCCGCACTCAACGAAATCCTGACGCAGGATCCGAATGACACATTCGCCCGCTACGGCTTGGCGATGGAATACTCCAATCAGGGAGACTTCGATCGCGCCATGGCGGAATTTTCCATCCTGCTGAGAACCAACCCTGATTACACTCCCGGATATTTCATGGCCGCCCAAACGTTAGTGCGCGCTGACAGGGCCGCTGAAGCCAAGACGATGCTGACTGACGGTATAGCGTCCGCCCGACGCACCGGCAACCTTCACGCGCAATCTGAAATGGAAGCTATGCTGGCGGAGTTGGGATAGTCTCTCGGTTCGATCGCACCGACCACAGATCACTTCGCCATCTTGCTCATCGCCCGCTCCACCAGTGCTGGAAACAGTTGATAAATCTTCTGGGGCGCATACATCGTCCAGGGCACGATGACTTCTCTTTTCTTCTTTACGTATCCCCGAAGCGTCGCCCGCGCCACGCGCTCGGCCGTGATTCCGCGCACGGAATCGGGTCGCACTTTTTTTCGTTCATTGCCCAGAACCACGTTCTGGTTGAAGGCCGTCCGCACGTAGCCGGGACAAACCGTCAGCACATGAATTCCATCCTTCTGAAGTTCCGCGCCCGCGGCTTTACCGATGGCATTCATGGCAAACTTGGTCGCACTGTAGGCTGCATGAAAGGGCAGCGGAATGTGCCCTGCGACGCTCGAAATATTGATGATCGTTCCACCACCCTGCTGCCGCATCACAGGAACGACCGCCTGCATGCCCATCACGGCTCCAAAGAAATTCGTATCAAACATCTCCCGACATGCCGCCATTTCCATTTGCGCGACCGAGTCCAGCAGCCCATGCCCGGCGTTGTTCACCCAGATATCGATTCGCAGAAAATGATGCAGCGTCAGCCCAATCGCGCGGTCGATCTCCTCGCGATGCCGCACATCACAAGCCAACGCCAATGTACGCTCGACACGACCCACGCGACCTCGCGCCGCCTCCACCCGTCCCGCATCGCGCGACAGCATCACTACACTCGCCCCGTGATCGGCAAATAACTTCGCAATCGCTTCCCCAATTCCCATGGAAGCGCCAGTCACCACCACAATTTTCCCCGCGAGTTCCATAGCGCGCTTTTATTCCTCCCGAACTCGTGATGTCAAGCGCTGCTATACAATCAGGACCAGCCGGCTCGCTTTTTATGCGGATCCCCGCACCACGGAGATTTCTTGGCTGTCCTCATTCCCCTGTTCCCGCTGGATCTGGTCCTATTCCCGGGCACTCCCCTCCCCCTGCATATTTTCGAACCGCGTTACAAGGAAATGATCGCGGAATGCATGGCTCAGAATCGAGAGTTCGGGGTTGTGCGCGCCGTGGAGCAGCGTCTCGCCGAGGTGGGATGCACCGCCGAAATCGTCACCGTGGTAAAAGAATATCCTGATGGCCGGCTCGATCTGGTCACCGAAGGCCGTCAGCGCTTCGAACTCTTGGCCGTAAATGAGGAGCGCTCGTTCCTGCAGGCCGAAGTCCTCATCATCGACGATGAACCCGGTACGCCATCACAGGAGGACACCGCCCGCGCCATCCAGTTGCATTCCGAACTGCTGGCTCTGGCGGGTGCGCGACAGGACCTCGCCGCTGCCGACCCCGCGCAGCTCTCCTTCTATCTCGCCGCGTCTCTGCCCCTCGATCTGGATTTCAAACAGAAGCTGCTTTCCCTGCGGACAGAATCCGAACGCCTGTCGTTGCTGATCAATTATCTCGAAACCCTCATTCCCAACCTTCATCGCGCAGCGCGTGCCCGGGAAAAGGCCGGCGGCAACGGACATGTCCGATGAACTTCGGTGTCCGGCTCCCGGCTCCAGCAAGAGCTACGGAGCTCAAAAGTGTTACCCTTTTAACCTCTACCCCTTGTGTTGAAGTTCCCGGTAAGCATTCAATTTGCTAAAAACCGGAAGCCGGAAGCCGATTCTTGCCCGCTCTTCCGCGTATAATCCAAGAAAGTATTTTCCCCGGGGGTTCCTCAATGAGTCTTCCTCGCACGCTTGGCGAACTGCGCCATAGTGACTTTTCAGAAAAACGCTTGCGCATTCGCCGCGTGAAAGATGAACTCCGGGAGAACCTCATGGCCCGCTTGCGTCAGGGCGATGATGCCAGTATCTTTCCGGGCATCGTCGGCTACGACGACACCGTTGTGCCACAAATCGTGAACGCCGTCCTCTCACGGCACAATTTCATTTTGCTCGGTCTGCGCGGACAGGCCAAAAGCCGCATCCTGCGTGCTTTAACAACCCTGCTTGATCCGCACATGCCTTACCTCGCCGGCTGCGAGATCCGTGACAACCCTTACACGCCCATTTGCCGTCGCTGCCGCGAAGAAGTCGGGCGCCTGGGCGATGCCACGCCCATCGCCTATCTCGCTCCGGACGATCGCTACGTGGAAAAACTGGCTACCCCCGACGTCACCATTGCCGACCTGCTAGGCGATATCGATCCCATCAAGGCCGCTCGCGGTGGTCACGAACTTTCCAGCGAGTTCACGGTACACTACGGCCTGCTGCCCCGCGCCAATCGCGGCATCTTCGCCGTAAACGAACTTCCCGACCTGGCGGGAAAAATTCAGGTCGGCCTCTTCAATATCATGCAGGAAGGGGACGTACAAATTAAGGGTTACCCCATCCGTCTTCCGCTTGACCTCGCCATCGTGTTCAGCGCGAATCCTGAGGATTACACGGCTCGCGGAAAGATCATCACGCCGCTCAAAGACCGCATCGGCTCCGAGATTCGAACGCACTATCCCACAACTGTCGATGAAGGTATCGCCATCACCGCGCAGGAAGCCTGGACCAGCCGCAACGGCCACGCCATGCACCTGCCCACCTACATTCAGGAAGTAATCGAGCGCGTCGCTTTCGTCGCGCGCGAAGATAAGAAAATCGACAAGCGCTCCGGTGTCAGCCAGCGCTTGCCCATCTCCGCAATGGAAAACGTCGTCTCGAATGCCGAACGGCGAGCCATCCGCAACCACGAAAAGCTCGTCGTGCCGCGGGTCAGCGATATCTACGCCGCGCTGCCAGCCATCACCGGCAAGCTCGAACTGGAATACGAAGGCGAAATGAAGGGCGCGGACTTCGTAGGCTGTGAACTCATCCGCGCTGCCATCGCCAAAACTTACGATGAATACTTTACTGGCGCCAACGTGCAGCAGATTGTGCAATGGTTCGACCTCGGTGGTGAGATTCAATTGTCAGATTCCGTCTCCGCTCTCGAGGCGCTGGAAAATCTGAAGGAGATTCAGGGCCTGATCGACAAACTCGGCCCGCTCGGCGTCTCGCAGAAGGAAAGTCCGGAACAACAAGTATCCGCCGCCGAATTCATCCTCGAAGGCCTGCACGCGCACAAACGTATCGGCCGCAACGAGGAGCGCGTATTCAAAGCCGGAGAGAAAAAGCCCGAGCCTCGCGAGCGCGAAAAAAGTTTCGAGAAAGAAGAACCCCCGTACCGGCAAAGAAGACAGTTTAATTAGCAAGTTTCTCGCCATTAGCTTCTGGCTAAGCCCGAAGCGGTCTTGGTTAGAGGCTAGGAGCCAGAAGCTGGTCGCTATCATGAAACGCATCCGTTACTCCAAATATGTCCCCGACACCGCCGGCGAAATGAGCCTGGAGGACCTGCTCGGTGCGCTCTCCGATTATCTCCTGCAGAGCGGCTTCCAGAGCGACATGTGGTACGAAATGCCGGAAGGAGAGCAAACTCTCGACGACCTTAAACGTGCGATTGAGCAAGCTTTGATGGACGGCAACGCCTTCGACGATGAGATGCGCGAACGTCTGCAGGAAATGGCAGCGGACGGTCAACTCGACGAACTCATCGAAAAGCTGATCGAGCGCATGCAGCAGGAAGACTACATTTCAATCGATCAGCCACCCGACCCTTCGCGTCCATCCGGTGTCGGAGGACAAATCGGCGAGAATCAGCAGCAGGCTAAATTCGAAATCACCGATAAGAGCCTCGACTTTCTCGGCTTCAAATCCCTGCGCAACCTTCTCGGCTCGCTCGGCAAATCCAGCTTTGGACGCCACGACACCCGCGACCTGGCCACTGGCATCGAAGCCAGCGGGTCTTCGAAAACCTATGAGTTCGGCGACACGCTCAACCTCGACATCACGGCCACGCTCTCCAGCGCGATTCAGCGCGAAGGCCTCGCTCTGCCGCTCAACATTGAATACTCGGATCTGCAGGTCCATCAGTGCGAGTACCAATCTTCCTGCGCCACAGTTCTCATGCTGGACTGCTCGCACTCTATGATCCTTTACGGCGAAGACCGCTTCACTCCTGCGAAAAAAGTTGCCATGGCACTTTCGCATTTGATCCGGACGCAGTATCCGGGTGACTCGCTTTCGCTGGTCCTGTTCCACGACTCCGCCGAAGAAGTCCCGCTCTCGCAGCTCGCTCGGGTCAAGGTTGGTCCGTATTACACCAACACGCGCGAAGGCCTGCGCCTGGCGCAACGTATTTTGCAGCGCCAACGAAAAGACATGAAGCAGATCGTGATGATCACCGATGGCAAACCGTCCGCCCTCACTCTGGAAGACGGCCGCATCTACAAGAACGCCTTCGGCCTCGACCCCCTCGTCGTCAGCCAGACGCTGGAAGAAGTCTCGAAGTGCAAGCGCGCCGGCGTTCTCATCAACACCTTCATGCTCGCGTCTGATTATGGACTGGTGCAGTTCGTTCAAAAGGTCACGGAGATGTGCCGCGGCAAAGCCTACTTCACCACTCCCTACACGCTCGGCCAATACCTGTTGATGGATTACATGTCGAGAAAAACCAAAACCATTCACTAAGAACCTCGTACGTCAATTAGGAAGCTGCTACCGCGATGTAGTTCGGATTTTGCGGCTCTCCGCCTGAAAAACCCAGCCACTTGCCCCTCTGACTAAACTGTTTCCGGGGCATTCCCCAGCATAGGAGATCACCATGAAACGGTTCCTCGCATTGACGTTGCTAGTTATGTCGTTCGCTTCGGTAGCTTTGGCCGACGGCCCAGGATTCCCGCCCACCGGGTCCACCACCAAGCCACCCCAGTTCGGCGTCGTCCTATTGGCTGATGGTCCGGGATTTCCACCCACCGGATCCACCTCCAAACCGCCCGCCGTTGTGTAGCTGAATAATCTTCGAACGCCGGGAGCAGATGAGGTAAGCTGCTCCCGGCGCTATGAATCTGCTCGAATGGTACATCCCGCTAGGGCTTCTGGTTCTATTGCTTTGGGTATTGGCTCGGAGGCGCGCGTACAACGCGTGCCCGTGGTTTTTCGTCTACGTGGCGTTTGCCGTGGCTGCAGGCGTAGCCCGCTTCGCGGTTCACAACCACAGACATCCTTACTACGAGACATATTGGATCACTGAGGCCGGCTACGGCCTGCTAGGAATCCTCGTGATGTATGAAGTTCTTCGGGCCGTTCTCGGGAACTTGACTAGAGCCTGGTGGGCCCGCCTTATCTTTCCATCCTTGCTTGTCGTGGGCGTCGGTGTCACCTTGGCCCGTCTTGACGCCGTCCCGCCACAAATTGTTGGCCTTCCCGTTTACATTTTCGCTGGTGAAATTGCTGTCCGTTTCGTGGAAGTAATGGTCTTCGCGGGCCTGGTAACGCTGGTTCCGCTGCTCGGCCTCCGCTGGCGGCAATATTCTTTTGGTGTGGCCACGGGGTTTGGCATTTACGCCACGGTTATGCTCCTGACCACGACCAAGTTTTCGGATTTTGGAACAAGGTTTAAATTCTTGTGGAGCGTGAGTTCCGTTGTGGCATACTCTGTTGCCGTGTTGATTTGGATTTGGTTTTTCAGCGTGCCACAAAAAGCAGAGACTCCCGGTCCCGACCTATCGGCCCCTTCTCCCGGTGATCTGAAGCAATATAGGGATGCGTTACGGAGGATGCGCTAGGGTAATGTTCTCTATTATTTTCACCTGGTTAATTGTCGCGTGGGGTGCGGCGTCCTGCATCTACATGCTGCGTCGCGCCTGGTCCCGCTTTCCCAAGCGCGACGTCGACGATGTCATCCCATTCCTTTACCCGGTGGATATTTCGTTAGCCGAGTCCCTTCTCGATCCGGCAACCGAATTCGAATTTCGCTGGAGGCTGGCCCCACCCCAGTTTCGTGAGACCCAGCGCAAGCGTATGCGACTGTTCCTCGAGCTGACGCGGCGCATGGCTCACAACTCCAAGGTCCTGGTGGAATACGCCGATTCGGAAAAGAACCAGCAGGATCCTCGCCAGGCTGCGCTGGCTTCGGCGCTGCAAGAGAAGGCAATTGAGGTGCGGCTGTACGCGCTCGTGACCGGAATCAAACTCCGCTTCTGGTTGCTGCTCCGCGCCGATATCTTGAACGCAGCGCCGGTTCTCGCACCTCTGCGTACCGCGGGCGAGATCGACGGTCTTCAAACTTATAGTGCTCTGAAAGTCGCAGCCGCCGCGGCTTTTGTGCAACTGCCGCCCGACGAGTTGGATTCTCTTACACGAAACCTCTGAGCCGCTTTTTGCCGAAAATCCGCATGTCTTTTCGGTGTAACAATTAGCAGGGTCCGCTCTACGTTCCACTCCTCGCGCCGCAGGCCCAACTCCTGATACGCTTTCTTAAGAGCCAATGGCAAACTGCATACGATGCGGCCGACAGCTTCCCGGATTCTCCTTTGGCAAGAAGATCTGCCAATGGTGCCGGCAGCATGAGGCTTACCAGCGCGGAGAAGTCGTCGGGGGCGCACGCCAGCCCGTCATGCCCACGCCTTGGGTCCGTCGCGGCGAGTCCACCATCAGCCTCACCCAGATCATCTTTGGCTTCAACGTAGCGGTCTTCCTAGGAATGGCCCTCGCCGGTTCCAGCATCATGGACTTCTCAGCCCAAGAGACCATCCGCTGGGGAGCGAACTGGGGCCCGCTCACGCTCTCGGGTGAGTGGTGGCGCTTGCTCACCTGTGTCTTCGTTCACGGCGGCATCATTCACATCGCCTTCAATATGTGGTGCCTGTGGAATCTCGGCATGCTCGCTGAATCGCTCTACGGACGCTGGACCTACGCTGCTATTTATCTCCTTTGTGGAGTGGGGTCGAGTCTCGCCAGTGTCGCGTGGCATCCTGGCTCCCCCAGCGTCGGCGCTTCGGGAGCCATCTTCGGCCTGGCTGGCGCATTGATCGCCGCTTTTAAGCTAGGCGAGTTCTCCGTGCCTCGCTCCGCGCTCTCTGGCACCCTGCGCAGCCTTGCGATGTTTGTCGTCTACAACCTCATCTTCGGACAGGTGATTGGCACAACCGACAATGCTGCGCACATCGGCGGTCTCATCACCGGATTGATTCTCGGTGGGCTCATTGCCCTCATCGCGCCGCAGCACGATCATGATCCGCGCCGCGTCGCTATTTTTGTAGTTATGACTCTCGTCCTGGCGGGCGGGGCTGTTCAACTGGCGCACTATCACGGCCTGCCCCTGCGGCTGGGACGAGCCTCAATGTCACCCGAAGACCTTCGCGGCGGTCGCACTATTGCGCAGCTTGAAAATATCGTCAAGAAACGCCCCGACTTCGTCCCCGCACATTTCGATTTGGCGCAAGCATATTTCAATCAAGCTGAGTACACGCAGGCAGAAACAGAGCTTAAGCGTGTCCTAGAACTCCAGCCGCAATATCCCAGCGCCCGATCTGTGTTAGGAATGGTGTATCTGAACCAGAATCGTCCGCAAGACGCGAAAACCACTTTCATCCAAGTGCTGGCGCAAGAACCGAACAATGCAGAAGCGCACAACGGTTTGGGGATGGCCCTGGCTGCTGAAGACAATCATCAGGCCGCCATCGAAGAATACAAAACCGCGGACCGTCTCGATCCGCAAACTTCCGGTGTCTATTACAACCTCGGCCTCTCCTACGCCAAACTGAAACAGTTTGACAACGCTATCGCCGCCTATCTCAAAGAGCAGCATCAAGGCGCCGACGACTATGAACTGGAAACGGCGCTCGCCGACGCCTACCAAGCCACAGGCTCTACACAAGAGGCGCATGCAGCCTCGAAGAAGGCAGCACAACTGAAAGAGGCTCGGTAGGGCAGGAAGCAACACGAAATTGTGGATAGCGTGAGTTTCCTCGAGCGCCGCGAAACGCGCTCGGGTCCTAGTTCTTCAACTCCCCTACCGCCCGCCAAGCCTGGTTAATAGCCTCATCTGTATAGGCATAAGCTCCCGCATCAGCATTGGCGATCGCGATCCGGCCGAAGGTTTTCCGCGCCACTTCGCAGGGAGTCTCGCCGCCTTCCAGCCAGAACGAATCCCACAGCGAATTGTATTCATAGGCGTAACCATGCGGCCAGCGGTTCACGGTAATCGCAGCGATGTCGCGGGCCGGATCGAACCCTCCCGCTCCCAGCGTCCGCACCAACTGCCCGCGGATCTCACGCTCCATCGTTTCAAAGGACGTTTCAAATAGCTCGATTCGTCCCAAAGTGTGTTGCTCCCGAGCCGGACGGCCGGGCTGGCACGGCGTCTTCATCATGTGAACCACGATGGGTTGCTCGGGCTTGCGGGCGCATTCATAGCCGCCAATACTTACCGCCAGATCGAGACCGACTCGTGTGTGATAGCAGCCGGGCGCATAAACCGCGTTCGTATTCAATTTCTGAAACGACGTCCAGTTGCGCAGCGCTACGTTGGTATAGAGCAGCGGAACTTTTTGCGCGGAGGCCAAAGCTTCACGCTGTTTTGACGGCAGCTCATCGCAGATGTAAGGGATCACAACGTGCCAGCACGCCAGAACGCAATTCTTTGCCTGCGCCGCATAAACCTTGCCGCCGCACGCGTAGGCCACCTCAACTTCTTTTGCCGTCGCCGCATCGCCCACGTGCTTCACCCGCACCGCGGTGCTGTTCAGGCGAATCTTCACGGGCGAGGATGCTGAATCTAGCCTGGAGTAATTCGCCGTCGCGATTACCATGTCCGTCGCGGACTTCCCGGGGATCGCATCCGGAATCAGCTTCCGCACCAACAGCCGCGCGATGGTCGCATTGCCGTCCGGAAAGTGAAAGAAATATTTTTCCGCCTCTTCATTCGGGATCGCATCGCGATTCATTGCCTTGCCGGGCGCGGGATCGAGCTTCATTCCTTCGAATCCCGGCATGTCAAGTCCCCACGCATCCTGCGCCGAAACCGCGTCGATTCCCAAACCAAATAAAGGCTGAGGCACAGCCTGGAACACCTTCAACACATCCGGATGAACCCTTACAAGTTCGGTGAGGAAACTGGCATAACTCATCCGCGCCAGCTTCGCCTTCTTCTCCGTAGAGGTGAGGCCTGGAAAGTAATCCGCCTCATCAAGAAGCAGGCGCTCGAAATCGCTTTTGGCTTGCTGTGCAATGGGGGCCTGTGCGAGCATCTGCTTCCACGCCTCCTTCTCGCCGGCGTTGGCGTAATCTTTTTCGCCGCCGCCGAACGATGCCGGACTTGTGATCAGCCGATCCACGCCGAATGTTTCCTGATCGAAGAAGATTTTGGGACGCAAACCGAGGGAGGGATAAAGCTTTGCGTCGTGATACCTAGGATAAGAAGCAACTTCGATGCCCAATTCTTCGATCAGCCCGCGCGCTTCCTTGCTGTAGGGCGCGGGGCTTTCGATCGAATAGGTCCCGCCAAAACCGAGGCGGAAGGCATTGTCCACCCGAAATTCGTTGCGCTTGGCGTGTCCGCCAAAATCATCGTGGTTATCGAGGATGAGGATCCGCGCATTCGCGCCCGCAGCTTTACGATAGAAATGCGCGGCGGCAAGGCCGCTGATGCCGCCTCCTACGATGATGAGGTCGAAACTTTCACCGGTAGCTTGCGGCGTTCCAGCAGTGTCCCAGAAAGTTCCGTCGCGCAACGCGTGCGCAGCGTCAAACGAGCCGGGATGACTGCCGCGCGGTCCGTTGAGCGCGGGCGGGTAGTAGGCGGGTGACTTTACTGGATCCCCATCGCCGAAAAGGTGCCCTGGCATCATGGCAGCGCCAGCAGAAACGGCCACGCCGTTGAGGAAGTCGCGGCGGGTGATGTTGCGCTTCATTCCCAGTTCGCGGTCGTTGTAGTCGCCCATCAGGTCCCCCGAATTCTTAAGTATCCGGCTGGAACATAAGAGCGAATTTATCCGTCGGCTTTCTTGACGGCCAGTTCCGCGCCTTGAAATCCTATGCGGCTGTGGGTGCCGTCGCAAAAGGGTTTGTTGACCGAGCCTCCGCAGCGGCAGAGAGAAAAAGCGGGCTTGCCGGTGAGGTCGTACGCAGTACCATTTGCGTCCACGAGCTCCACCGAGCCTTCGGGTGCCTCCACACGGTACGGGCCATTGGGGCGAACTGTGATTTTTACTTGAGCCATGGGTTTAATTCCTCCAACCTTACGGATTTCTAGTAAGGCTAGAAAGATATCATTAAGGAGGGGCATGTGTCGCGCGGGGAACCTTCTATGAAATCTCAAACCGGTTGCGCATAGAGGAACGGGCGTTCTTCGCTGCTTGTCCAGAAGTAAGCCAGGATGATCACACTTGCCACTGCCGCGTAGGCACACCACAGTGAAGTAAACGCGAACCGTTTGAACTCCATGACGATCAGGAGAATTATCAGGTTTGCCGCGCCGAAGATTACCATCATCCTGATTTTCGAGCAAAACAGCGAACCGCAGGTTGCAATCACATACAGGAACGCGACCACCGTATTGTTTGTCGCCTGGTTGATGTATACGATGCTGTTTCCCTTGACGTACAGCTGCAAGGGGTAGGCCGTCAGCGCCCACAAAATATATAGGGTCGTTGCTCCGCCGAGCACGAGGAACGGCAGCATGCGCCTGCGGCTCTCCGCGTCAGGTTCAAACAAGAGCACGCTTAGCGGCAGCAAGAAGGGCAGCAGGCCTTGCGCATAGAGCATGAAGGCCGCGCCCATGTCATGCGCCACAACGGACGAAAGAATGCCATCCAATCCCAGCCAGACGAATCCCTCGATGAACTGATGAATGGCAAAGAGCAAAGGCAGGGACGCGAAAAGCAGTTCGCGCCTGTGCTTCACCTTGGTCAGCGTCACCACGCCGACCGCCCCCAGTACTCCGCTGCCCACAAAGTTCGCTGTTGCTGAAAAGCACACGGCTTGTCTCCCCGTTGCGGACGCTTACACACCCATCGTGGCGGAACGCAAACGCGATCGAAAACGGCCCTTCCCGACATCCTTGCAGGGTTGGGTAGCCGAGATATTACTTGAACAGCGTCCATCACGCTAGAGAGGCAACTCTTGCGTCGTGGGGAAGTGGTGCTGTTCGCGGCCCACCTTGCCGTCGTACTTGGTTGTCATCTTGAAGAGTTCGAGACGGCCATCGGAGGCGAGAAAGCGGCACTGATCCCGCAAAGCTTGCAGCTCAGCCTCGGCGAGAGGTTTAAAGTCGACCGCGACCTTCAGGTTCTGATCCAGGACTTGCATGGTGTCGACACCGCTGATCGTGGTTGCCACTGCAAGGCTCATCGCGTAGCGGAGTCCTTGTTCGGGAGTCACTGCTCCATGGCGGACCAGTTCGCCGCTGCCTCCGAGGCTTTTCATACCGAGCGCAGCGATGCCTTGACGAGTCGCTTCCGGTAGGACATGAGTTTCGAAGCTGCGGAACATATCGCAGCAGTTGAGTGGCATCTGCACGGTGTCGAAAGGAAAATCGTGCGACAACATCTTTAAGTGGATTTCGGGATCTTTATGTCCGGTGAAGCCGACGAAGCGGACCTTGCCCTGCTGCTTTGCGGCGACAAGCGCTTCGGCGACACCGTTGGGCGCGAAGACCAAATCAGGGTCGTTGTCGTAGACCACCTCGTGAATTTGCCAGAGGTCGAGATGATCGGTTTGAAGACGTCGAAGCGACTCTTCGAGCATCCGCAAGGCAACTTTTTTATCGCGGCCGTGAGTGCAGACTTTCGTCATCAAAAAGACTTGATCGCGCTTCCCTTTCAGAGCTTTGCCCACGCGCTCTTCGCTTAGCCCGTCGTGGTATTCCCAGGCATTGTCGAAAAACGTCACGCCGTGGTCGATGGCTTTGGCGACAATCTCATTGGCGGCCTGGTCGGTTTCGGCGGAGCCCAGATGATATTCGCCCAGTCCCATGGCAGAAACTTGCACGCCGGTCTTTCCAAGCCGCTTCTTCGGCACCTGTCCTTCGGGCACCTGTTGCGATTGATTAGATTGCTGCTGCGCCATGCTACCTCCGCGGATGAGCGGTGCCGCACCGAGGACGGCCGCTCCTTTGACAAAACTACGGCGATTCCATTCGAGCTTCGAAGCCACCATGGCTCTGCTAAAATTGTTTCTCCGGAAATGGGTGCCCCGTATTCATCTCGGCTCCCAACATGTCTTTGACTTCCGATTGCTGCGTGGCGAGCGGGAAGCCATGAGCAAGACGCGACTCCGGGTTATCGAACTTCAGTGACAACTTGTAGAGCTCGTACCGTCCATCGGCGGCATCCGGTTTGCAGCGCGCACGAAGGGCGTTCATTTCCGCTTCCGTCATGGGGGTGAAGTTCTGCGCGATCTGCAAATTCTGGCGCAGCACTTCGAGGCTGTCGATGCCGGTAATGGTTGTGGTCACGCCCGGAACGCTCATAGCGTAGCGCAGGGCCTCTTGGGCGGTGATCACCCCGTGTTTGATGGCCATCGCCGTGTCCGTTTAAGGGCTTCCTGCCGAGCACCGCAATGCCACGCTTGGTGAGCTCCGGCAGTAACTGTTGCTCGAAGCTGCGGAAATTGGCGTCGAACGCGTTCAGCGGCATCTGCACGGCATCGAACGGGAAGCCGGCATTCAGCATCGCAAGATGAACCTCGGGATTCTGATGCCCGGTGAACCCGACGAAGCGAACTTTCCCGTCTTTCTTAGCTTTTTCCAAAGCCTCGGCTGCACCGCCCTTGCGGATGAAGAGTTCGGCATCGTTATCAAAGGCCATACCGTGGACCTGCCACAGATCAAGGCGGTCGGTCTGCAGTCGGCGCAAGGATTCTTCGAGCATTAGCAGGGCGAGGCTGCCATCGCGGCCGTGGGGACAGGTTTTCGTCATCAGAAAGACTTTATCGCGGCGGCCCTTCAGACCTGCGCCCATCCAGACTTTGGTTTTTCCACGCCGATACTCCCAGCAGTTGTCATAAAACGTGATTCCGCCATCGACCGCCTGATGGATGATTTCGACCGCGGTCTTTGCATCCGGGGCGTCGCCGAGGTGATGGCCGCCGAAGCCAAGCACAGAAATTTTGGCGTCGGAGCGGCCGGATTTTCGTAAGGAGATCGTTCTGCTGGAAGTTTGTGGCAAGGCTTTCACCTCTGACTGCTACTGGAACCGGTGGTATTTAGGTGGTTTTGGAGGCAGCTATGTAGGGGTGGGTTGACGAAAAAAACAGAAGCACCGGTTCAGGCGGCCCGGGAATGGGCGAGTACGAGACCGTGGTAAAGATCGAGGTAGCTGTCGATCATCCGGTGAGTGGTGAAACGCTCTCGGGCGCGGGCGAAGGCGCGATCAGCGTAAGCCTGGCGTAAGGGCCGGTCGGAATCAAGCTGGCGCAGGATTGCAGCCAAGCTGCTGGCGTCATTGGTCCGGAAGTATAGGGCGGCATCGCCCCAGACCTCGCGGAAACTGGGAATGTCATTGGCGACGATGGCGCAGCGGGAAAAAGCGGCGTCGAGGGCGGCCATGCCCAGCGGCTCGTAGCGAGGAGTGGCAGCGTAAACCGCGGCCCGGCTATAAAGCGCGCGGAGCTGAGCTTCAGTCTGAGGGCCACGAATGGCGACGGAACTCTGATCGCTCGAGACTTTCACGTCCGCACGGATGGGAATGCGCGGAACGGGCACGGTCTGTTCGGCGCCCACAATGCACACCGGAAACGGATGAGCGTGCTGGGTGAGGAGGAAAACCTGCTTGCCGGCATCCACCAGACGACCGACAGAAAGAACGGAGTCGTCTTTGCTGATATACGGGTTGAAGAAGATGGGATTACGTCCGGGGTAGATAACGGCCTCGCGGCGCGGGCGCGTATAAGTGGAGCAAATCGTTTGGGCCATCCAGGCTGAGGGAGAGATTACAACATCGGCGGCCGCGAGGCCGCGAACCACGGTTTCCCGATACCACTGGAGCCAGCGTGTAGGGCGGGGCGTGCAACCTTGCACAGCCTGCGCCCAACTGATGAGATCGCCATGGGCCAAGATCACACGCGGGACATCGACGGCAAGATTGCCATGGCAGAACTGGTGGAGATGCAGAACATCGGGACGAACCTCACTCACCAGTTTGGCAAGGAATTCCGAGGATTCGGCAAGGTCTTGCGGCGCTTCGTCCATCCATTCCAGGCGGAAAGCGGTGGGGCGGTATTCAAGACCGTGAAGACGATCCATCCACGCCGTCTGATCGGGCAGAGGGATCTCGCCGAAGGTGACCAGTGTGAGGCCTATGCCACGCGTGACCAGGCCAGTGACCAGTTCGCGAGTGTAGGTCCAGGAACCGGACATCGTATCGGCAGTGACCAGAACGTGCAAGATGCCTCCGGAAGCATCACGGATTCCGCATCCAGTACGGGATCCAGCGAGTCGTGCTGAATTATTCTAGTGCCAAAGGGGTTCGGCGAGAGAAGTTTTTTAGAGCTCTCGCGACAGGCTTCCTCGGCATTCTGTATCCGATCTTGACCTAGCCCCCGAAAACTGGACCACCTAGAATGAGAGTTTCTCCAATTGACGACAAATTTTTTTGCGTTCGTTCGCACCTAGCCTCCACCGCATTTCGCGTGCGAGATTATCCTCGGCAAGAATTTTTCCCGCGGCCGTCGGGGGGACCTTGGGGACGGCCATCGCGAGTTCGCAGGAGAGCAGCACGGCGGTAAGGCTTTCACACATTTCGCTGCGAAGTTGTAGTTCGACCGAGCGGCGCGCCTGAGATTCCTCGCGCCGGCGGCGTTGCAAAGCGGAACCAACTTCCCGGAGCAGGCGCTCCCTGCCGCTGATTACAGAGTTCAGGTAGACCGGTTTTCCAGAAGGAATTGATCGATCACCACTGCGGAGCAGGATTGTTTCCCGTAGCCGAGACAACGCCTGCCGCAGATCTTCGGCCCAATGAGTTTCATTGCCGGTGGAATCTTTCAGAATGGCGACGCACTCCGGAACCGCGTTCTGAGGGTGTTATGAGTTCCAGCGGCTTGCAGGACCTGATACCGATAATGTGCCGTGGAAGAAGTGAACTCCAATCCGTTCCCTAATACCTCGGTGTTTCCCATAACAGGAAACCCCGTCGCTCTCAGTTTCGATCCCACTATGGGGGCGCAATCTGACACTGCGAAGGCAGACGTCACCTTGAGGGCCGGTCAAGCCTGTGGAAAAATGTGCGACGAGATTTATTTTGTTTGGTTTAAAGGGGATAGCAATTAACTCTTAACCGTGGCTGGATCGAAGCGCCAGGGCCACTATTCGCTCGAAGTGCCGGGAGGTTGACGGTTCGCGATGGAACTCGGACCGGTGAGCGTGACAGGAGCGGTTAACCTGAAGGTGAGACGACGGCCTTCTTCCACCCAGAAGCTTTTCGGAGCTGCCAGTCCACCGCTTGACCGCCATGTTCCTTTGGCAAACAAGCTGGACGTCTGGAGGGGAACTGCGCTGCCATCGACCGTGATCGTTTTCAAAATTAGCCGAACAAATCCAGGATCGGGACTGAGACCAGGGCGATCGACAGACGGCTGCGCGGTCTCTACGCATCCACTCACCGGTGTACCGCGTTCGACCATCATATCTCCATCGATGTTGATGGGACCGGCTACGGATGCCGAAAATGCTTCTCCTGGTCGGACTCCAGAGATAGGCAGTGCGCTCTCTAGGCGGACTGTGATGAGCGTCCCGGCTGGCAAGCTATGCGGACCCGAATGAGACGCGGTTCGAAACGGCGTTCCGGCCGCTGATTTGCGATCTGCTGGTACCGCCGGGTGAACCTTGTCGTCTACGGCGCGTTCTGGATTCTGATGGAAGGGCAGATTCTGTTCAGCGGGTGCAGAAGTTTGGCCGCCCCCGGTCCGACGGAACGCATCCGGTCGAGCGCATCCCTGGTAGATACCAGCGCCGAGGCAGAGCAGGAGCCAAACGTATCCGGACTTGGAGCGACCGCGCCTTCGATAGCTCTCCATGCTGGTATGGTTGCTCGAACCCCTTTTAAGGGCTAGTGGCAAGTGGAATACCAGACCAGAATTATAAGAATCAGGCAGATATGAGCTCTGTGAGGAATTGGAATATGTAGAAGTTGCTTTCCGCAGTGCAAAAAAAAACCGCGGAGGGCCTGCGCCACTCCGCGAAGACGTGATTCCAGGTTCTAGATCGTGAGTTAGTTGGTTCCGCCGCCGGCGTTGGCACTTTGCGATTCGTTTTCCGGCTGCGCGATTACGCCATCAAACGGAGTGGCCGCGACATAGCGTCCGTGCACAACGCTGATGTGGCGTAGCGGATATCCTGAATCCGGTCCACGCTGCCAGGTGTAGCCGCCGTCAGTGCTCTCGAACACGACGCCGGTCTGGCCACTGATCGCGAGCAGCCGTTTGTGGCTGCCGTCATAGGTCACGGAGGTGATGTCCTTGTCGGGCAATCCTGCCACTATGTGGTTCCAGCTCTTTCCGGAATCGGCGCTATGGAAAGCGCCTTCGCGGGTTGCAATGAAGATCTGCCCGTCCGGCGCTACGGTCACACTGCGAATGTTAATCGCATAAGAAGCCAACCGCGCGGACTGCCACGCCGCTCCCGAATCCTCGGAAACCAGGACTGCCGAGCGAGTTGCAGCCACCACGAGACCGTCTTGCGACTGCACGGAAACGAAGTCCTTCTCCCCGGCAACCGGGCCCCCGACCCATATTTTGCCGTGATCTTTGCTGGTGAAGAGTCCGGAAGAAGTTGCTGCGAACCAGCGGGTTGGCCCTAGATCGGTGTCGTTGACTCGGCCGTCAAGAACAGAACGTGTGCTGGCGGTAGAGCTCACAGTCTTTTTCTTCCCGCTCTTCAGGGTAACCGTGCGTGAGACCGTCTTCGCAACCACAACCTCATTGATTGGGTGCCAGGTCGAACCACCCTCGGTAAGCTCAAAGACGCCTTTATTGGTTCCGGCGACCAAGGTTCCGTTGCTGGCTTGCTTCAGAGTGAAGACATCGCGGCCGTCGAGACCCGAACTCTTCTGCTGCCAGGTCCGTCCGCCATCGTGGGTGAAAAACACGCCGCCGAATTCACGGTCATTGACCAAGCCGATGTAGACCGTATCGGGTTCCTTACTATCGGCCAGAATGGCGCTCACATAACGATGGGCGTATCCGTGGTTGGAGGAAGTAAAGGTAGCCGCAGCATCGTCGCTGGCCAGTACGCCGCTGCGATCGGTTGCCAGCAATACGCGCTGCGAGTTGCGCGGATCGACAAGCACATCATTCACCACGACCTCGGGCCCGCTCACCCGCTTCCAGTTCTTGCCCTCGTCGACGCTCTTCCACAAACCTTCGGTCGTGCCGGCATACACAATGGCCGGATTGCTGGGATCTTGCTTCAACACGCGTGTGCGCCGAGCGGTGAAAGGAATGCCCTTGATCTTCTCGAACAGATCGCCGCCGCTAACACTTTTGTAGATACCGGAGCAAGCGCTGGCGAAAACTTCGGAAGGATTGGCGGAGCTGACGATGATCGAGAAAACGTCGGAGTCATCAATCATGCCCTTGTTGATGTGCTGCCAGTTGGCGCCGCCGTCGCTGGTCTTCCACGCGAGGTGCCAGGTTCCGGCATAGACCACGTTGGGATCTTTCGGATCAACGGCGATGGATTCAATGTTCTTGACGATACCGTCATTGGGCGAGATACGCTGCCAGTTGTTGCCGCCGTCGGTGCTGCGGTAAACGCCGTCGAGCGCGCCCGCCACTACAACCTTATGATCGGAACCCGAAATCGCCATGGCGCGTACTGATTTGCCGTGCATGGCCGACAGTACTTCCCAGTCTTTGCCACCATTGTGGGTGCGGAAAATATCTCCGGCGTTCTGATCCTGCACGCTCCAGGCAGAGACCAGAATCGTCTTCGAGTTTTGCGGATCGAAGGCGATGTGGTCGAGCACATAGTCGTCGCCGGCACCAAGCTTGGCGAATCGGGACCAATTATGGCCGCCGTCCTCGGAGACGAAAATCACGCCCGTGCTGGTGCCGAGAAACACGCGTCCAGGGTTCTGCGGATCATAGGCCAGACTGCGGACGTCTCCGCCGTCGGGACCCAGAACGGTCCACTGTCGCGGGCCCGCGGCAAAGGCACAAATCGACGCTAACATCAATATTGTCAGCAGCTTAAGCGAAGCATATTTCATAACGATTTCTCAGCCCCACGTTCGAAAGAGTTGGATGCGACAGCTAGCCTGACAGGCCAAACCACCCCCCGGCAAGTTACTGAAGGCCACGCGTAAGAAAGGCCGGTCGTTTTTCGACGACCGGCCTGTTCACTCCCTTTACCGGAATTTACTGCGCCTTTTTGGCTGCCTTCTTGGCAGCCGGCTTGGGATGATCCGGAACAGCCTTTACTTTGGATTCATCCACGGCTTCCGTACCGGTCGAGTCGAAGGTTGCGCCCGAGGGCACAATCCAGTACTCGGCGGTCTTGGTGCCACCGCTGCCGGTGCGCACTTCGATACGGCTCGGGTCAATGTGCTGTTGGGCTTCGCCCTCCGTCAAGTAGAACTTGGAATCGACGGCTCGTTCGGCCGCAAGATTCTTCCGTTTCTCCTTGGGATCAGCATTGCCCACGATCACCAGTTTGTTGTCGGGATTCTGCTGCAGGTTCTTGGCTACGTCGTCCAGGATCGCCTTGCAGGTGTTATCCACGCGCCAGGGCTTCTTCTCATTGGGGAAGTCACACTGGCTCAGCTTGGCAGCTTTCGGTGGCGGCGGCGGAGGATTTTCCACCGTCGCTTGCGTGGAAGCCTGACCGGTCAAACCGCGCGAGTCGGTGCAGGTAGCACTCACCGTGATGGTTCCTGGAGCAACTCCCTCGGTGGAGAGGGTCGCCGTGTTGCCACTACCCGAGACCGTTCCGCCGCTGGCGGTCCAGTTGGAAACCGTAACCGGGACATCGTCAGGACTGGTGCAGTTGCAGGTTACCGTTACGCTCGCGCCAGCCTGTACGCTCGACGGACTCGCCGTGCAATTGATGGTCGGCGGGTTCTTGGGCGGCAGCGGCTTGATGGTGTAGGTCGCCGAGCAACTCGCCTCGTTGTTGGCTTTCAGCTTGGGGTCCGTCACGTGAGCCGTAACGGTGTAGCTGCCGGGTGCCGCGTCTTTCGTATCGATCTGCGCGGTTGTATCCTTGCCCGTGACTTGGCCACCCGTGCCCGTCCAGGCATAGGTAACCGTGTGCTTGGCATTGAAGTTGCTGGTCGTCACGGTTGCTGTGATCGGTTCACCCACCATCACTTCAGTGGGCTGCACTGAGCAACTCGCGCTTGGCGTGACCGCAGGCGCTCCACCCCAGCTGAAGACCAGACCGGTGCGCAGGCGGACGCCTTCAAACGACGGACGCCGCAGATCAGGAAAATCGGCGGAGACAAAGTCGGCATAGTTATGTCGACCCCAAACGTAGTCGGCTTCAAAAAGCCGGAACGCCAGCCATTTCTTGATGGGCAAATCCATGCCACCGCCAAGAATCGCGCCTATTCCGTTCCCCGCGTTAAGCCCGCTGATCGAAACACGATTCAAACTGATGAGGGTGTGCAGGAAATAATTTGCGCCGTCGGTGCGCCAGATGAAACGAGGGCCGACCGATCCGGTCGTTTCGTAATTGCCGCTGCCCCAGTTATGACCGAAGTCAAACTCCGCGCCCCAATGTGGGTCGAAGTTGTAAGTGAGGGCGCTTCCGAATCCGGGAGCCATGTCGGGAACGGTGAATCCTGTCGGATTGTTGAAATCACCGAAGGGCGCCGGCACTGTGCCGCCGGGATGCAGCCATTGATAGCCCACAAACAAGTCCCACTTCGGATTCGAATCGCTCTGCGCGAGAGCTGAGCTTGAGAACAGCGTTATTGCGAGAACCACTAACAGGCCAAGCACTAAATGGCCCTTTCTTAACTCAGAACACAGTGACATTACTTTCCTCCGTCTATCGATACGCGGTTCACCTGCACTAAGGGTCCGACCGGCAGTTCTCAAGACAACAGTGCAGGAATCGGCAGTTCAAATTGAACCTCTATTTTCGGGACCCGCAATTCTAACCCACCGCAATCTCAAAGCGAAAGAGTGTTTTAAGAAATTGCTGGCTTTACCGTTGGGTTTTCGATCCTTCTGCCGAAAGCTTCGTCTCAATTTGACATAGGATCTGCGCAACCCGTCGCGATCAAACGAGCCCCAAGCGGGGAGACCGGCCTTGCCCCGCAGGAAGCTAGCCGAGTATGGTTGTAATCTCGGGTCTAGGGGACTAGCCAGGCACGAACCATCGGAATGAACCACGAAAAAATATTAATTGTCGAGGACGAAGAGAACGAGCGCACGGGGTTGGCCGAGCTCGTTACGTCTTGGGGATACCGGACAGAAACCGCCGGCGATGGGCAGGAGGGCCTGCAAAAAGCGACGCAATGGACTCCCTCCATCGTGATTACCGACCTCAAGATGCCGCGCATGGGTGGCCTTGAGCTTCTGGAACGGTTGGCGGAGCAGACTCAGGACGTGGCCGTGATCCTGGTCACCGCACAAGGAACGATCGACAGTGCGGTCCAAGCCATGCGCATGGGGGCCTACGACTACATTACCAAGCCGATTGACACGCACCGGCTGCGCACGATGTTGCAAAACGCTTCCGCGCTCGTGGGCATCCGCACCGAACTTGAAAGTACGCGCCGCAAGCTTCGCGATACGGGTTCATTGGGCCAACTGCGCGGAACTTCGCGCAAGATGCAGGAGATCTTCCACTTGATCGAACTGGTGGCTCCGAGCACCGCATCGGTTCTGATCACTGGGGCAAGCGGCACAGGAAAAGAACTGGTCGCCCGTACTATCCACCAACTCAGTCCGCGCCGGGAACGTCCTTTCGTTGCCATCAACTGCGCGGCCATTCCGGAAACTTTGATCGAAAGTGAAATCTTCGGCCACGAGAAGGGCGCTTTCACCGGAGCCTTGGAGCGGCGCACGGGATGTTTCGAACTGGCGGAAGGCGGCACTATATTGCTTGACGAGATCGGCGAAATGCCGGTAGCCACGCAGGCCAAGCTGCTGCGCGTGCTCGAGGACCATAAGTTACGGCGTCTCGGCAGCAAAGTGGAAACGTCAGTGGATGTGCGCGTGCTAGCCGCCACCAACAAAGTTCCCGACGACGCCGTCGCCGCGGGAGAATTGCGCAGTGACCTTTATTATCGCCTTAATGTATTCAACATTCACATGCCGCCCCTGCGCGAGCACAAGGAGGACATTGCCGATCTGGTGCAGCTTCTGGTTTCAGAAATGAGCACCAAGCACGGCCGCAAAGTAGCCGCTGTCAGCGAAGCTGTGCTGAACCTTTTCAACAATTACACCTGGCCGGGCAATGTGCGCGAGTTACGCAACACGATCGAGCGCGCGGTAATCGTGTGCGACAGTGGCATGATCGAGACCAAACATCTGCCGCCTGGCTTCGGCCATGCCATCTTGCGCACCAGCTCCCATGATCCTGATGCCATCCGCCTTGGCGTGGGCACAACCGTGGGTGAGGCGGAAAAGATGTTGATCATCAAGACCCTGGAATCCACCAGCAATAACAAGACCAAGGCTGCGGAAATCCTCGGCATTAGCTTGAAAACCCTTCATAATAAGCTTAAGGAATACGGCAGCACTGGAGATGCGGATTCGATGAAAGAGGAAGCTGAGCGCACCGGCCAGTGATCACTGATCAGTGTTCAGCAAAGAGTTAGAATCTCAGCTCCGCGCCGCTGCTTGAGTGAATTGACTCGCCACTGATCGCTAACCTCTGGCCACTGTTTTCACATGCGACGTAAAGCCATCATCGTCTTCGCTATCACTTTCATGGTCACTGTGATCGTGGCGATCTCCTCGTATCTTTATGTCTCGCAGTTTCTTCGCCAGAACATCAAGGACACTTACGACAACGTTTACCGCCTCACTCAGCAACTGGCCTATTTCGCCGAGAATGACCTGCCGGATCTGAGCAGCACGCGCATCGATACCGATGATCCAGTGGCGGTACGGCGCGCGCTCGCCGAATATCTGCCGATGGATACGAACCTCCTGAACAATCTTGAATCGGACACCTCGGGTTGGCCCTATATTTATGACGCTTCCGTCGTGGATACAAATGGGAAAGCATTGCTCCATTCGAATGCCAAGCTCGCCAGTAAGCAAATTCCGCCGAGGCCAGACTTTCGCAGCGTCACCACCGCTCGCTTCCGCGAACAACTTCGTCTGGTGTACCAACCCACCGCCGTCTACGACGTGAGTTACCCCTTGCAACTAAACGGGGAGCCATTTGGCACGATCCGCATCGGCGTCTCCACGGGATTACTCAAGGACGAACTCGAGCCCCGCCTGATGCGAGCGCTTTATTTCTCGATTGCGGCGATTTTTGCCTCGCTGTTGCTTGCGGCCGTGATTTCGAATGTCGCTTTAGGGCCCCTAAAAGAGATCAACCGCAACCTCGACAGCGTGAGCGACAGCATTAGCTTGGCCGCTAGCGCGGACCTTTCAGGCAACGAGTCGGAGCACGACGAATTCGGCCTGGTCACGCTGAAGATCGCCAATCTGGGCAGGCAGATGCGGGACACCAAGGAGATTTTCTCCGCGTTAAAGGACAACGTGGATCAACTCATGTCCAAGCTGCAGGATGGGTTGATGCTCTTCACGCGCGACTCCCGCGTGGTGCTGGTAAGTGCTCCGGTGGAGCGGTTCCTGGGCCGGCCTCGTGGAGAACTGCTGGGCAGAACCGCGGGGGAAATCTTCTCCCGCGATTTGCCTTTGGGATCGATGGTGCTCGATGCTTTCGAGCGCAAGCGTCCGCTCTCGCAGCGCGAATTCGTAGCGGCCGGGGGCCGGCGCGTCCAGGTATCGATGGATTTCGTTCAGGAGAAGGGCATGCAAATCGGCGCCCTGCTGACCATGCGCGATGCCGAGTCTGTCCGCCGCATCGGCGACGAAATCGAGATGTCTCGGCGTCTCTCGGCCAGTGGACGGGTTACCGGCGGCGTGGCCCACGAAGTCAAGAATCCCATCAACGCCATCGTGCTTCACTTGCAGCTCTTACAGAACAAGCTTTCGCAATTGGATCCCGACACCCGCCGCCACATGGACATCATCGGCAACGAGATCCAGAGGCTCGATCGCGTGGTGCAAACTCTAGTCGACTTCATGCGTACCCGCGAGTTGCATCTGGTTGAGGTGGATTTCCGGCGTTTGCTCGATGAAGTCGCGCTGCTCGCGGCTCCGGACGCGGAACAACACGGGGTCAAGATCAGACGTGAAATTTCCAGCGGGCCGCTTCCCATCATGGCGGACATCGATTTGATGAAGCAGGCGCTGCTGAATGTGGTGCTCAACGGAGTGCAGGCCATGCCCGACGGAGGTCCACTCACCATCTCGGCACACCGCGACGGCAATGGAGTGATTGCCGAGATCTGCGACCGCGGCGTTGGCATTGCGCAGCAGATGCACGACAAGGTATTTGAGCTCTACTTCACTACCAAGAAGGACGGCAACGGCATTGGGCTCGCCCAGACTTATCAAATCCTGGACTGGCATCACGGATCGGTAGAATTTGAATCGAGGGAAGGTGAGGGTACAACCTTCCGATTCCGGATTCCTCTGTCTGATTCCCGACTTGAATCTGACGACGATACGCCCGTCCACTACGAGACCGAGATCACAGAACGACAAACTTGATTTCTCCCCGTATCCGCCGAGGCGTAAGATTTTGGAAAGTCTAGTCGCTTGGGATTGAATAATGACTCTGGCCGCAGTCCTCGCGCTTTATTTTCTAAGTCTGGCTGATCCGAGTTTGGGATCCGCTCTAGCGCTACAGGAATCTGCCGCGCAGGATTCTGGAGGCAGTTCGGCATCCCCAGCCCAAACGCCGTCGGCGCAGAGCGCAAATCCCGCGCCGGATCCCTCTTCAGGTCAGAAACAGAGTTCCCCCGGTGCAGCCAAACCGTCTGCCCAGCACCGCAGACATCTTAAGAAGACAGCCGTGCCCGATTGCTCAAATTCGGCTACGCCGCTGAAAACACCCGGCGAAAGCAACCCGGCTGCTTCAACCAATATCGGGTCCACAGATGCCGGACCGGGCGAAGCTCCTTCCCGCCGGGCTGTTTCCGGCCAACCTGGTGCAACGACCACCACCTCGCCAGCGCCCAAACCCTGCCCGCCTCCGAAGGTGGTTGTCAGGAATGGAGGATCCAAGGAGCCCACCGTAGAACTTAAAGGGGACACGACACCAGAACAGGCCTCGCAGCAGCGCTACACCACCGAGCAACTCACTGCTGCCACCGAAGAAAACCTGAAGAAGATCGCGGGGCGTCAGCTCAACCCAAGTCAGCAGGAGATGGTAAACCAGATCAAGGAATTCATGGAACAGTCAAAGAAAGCTATCGCCGCCGGCGATGTGCAGCGCGGCCGTAATTTGGCGGTGAAAGCTCAGTTGCTCTCTGACGAGCTGGTCAAGCCGTGAATCCGTGCTACTTCCCTGTTACTTCCCTTTCGCCCGAACCGCATTCACCTTGGTCAGCAGATCTTGGGACATGGCCTGAACCGGACCCTGAATCTTTACCGCTTCCGTCAGCACTTCGCGCGCCTCGCTCACTTTGTTGAGCTTAGCGTAGACAAAACCCAATCTGTATAGCGCAATGGAGTATTGCTGATCGTCTTGTCCCTTCAGCAATTCCAACGCGGACTTCAACTCCGGAATCGCCGCCATCGTCTTGTCTTCCTTGATGTCGGCGTACCCAACAATTGAGTGCGCCACCCCGGCCGAGAGTCTGCGCGATCTATCGGCATCCGGCTCGTCCGCTTTGGCTGCGGCAATCGCCCTCTGCGCGTAGGTAGTCGCTTTGGCGACGCTACCGGGCCTGGCGTCATCAACGTAAGAGCCAGCCAGCAGCAACAAGGCGGGCACCGAGTTGGGACTTGTCATCAGCATTTTCTCTCCGTATGTGAAGAGCCGCGCCGGATCGTTCAATTGGCCCGGACCGAGCGTATACATAGCATAATTTGAAACCTGGTCCTGAAACTTGGAATCCGGGAAGGCCGTGGCATATTCCTCGATGTAGGCCATCCGGCTCTTGGCGCTGTTTTCACTGGCAATCACATTGAATCCCGCCGACTCCAGAAAGTCACAATCGCTTTTGGATTCCTTTTTCTCTTCTTCCACCTGCTGTTTGAAATCGGAGTCTCGCATGTCCGCAGGCTTGGGTTGCTTTTCGATGGAGTTGCAGACGGCGCCGCCCTTAGCGATGTAGCTCATCAACCTGGCATTGTCTTTTGCTTGCTGCGCGATGTTGCTCTGGGAAGCGAGGATATCGAGATCGTGAGGAGCCCCGGCCAGCGCCTTGTCACCAAACTCGAGCGCTTGTTTCAATTCGCCGGCGCTCTGGTAAGCCTGAGAAATTTGCCAGTCAGCGTAGGTTACGGCAGCCTGGTTCGACGAATACTTCTGCACGAAACTCTGATACATGGCAAGTTTCTTTGTCTCGTCCGGCTCGTTCGAAATGGCTTGCAGATCGTGGTCTTCAGGTGAGCCCGCGGGAATGAGTATCTTGTCCGTCTGAGCTGCGGCTTGTGTCCCCAGAAGTGCAAGCGAGAAGAAGACAACAATCAGCAGCAGCCACCCGGTGCGGCGTTTCATTGGTCACCTCCGCCCTCGAGGAGAGTGGGGAGCTCAACTTCCATCAGCAGGCGAATCGTAGCGCCGAATGTGGCCGCGCGCAAGGGCTGGACGCACACCGGTACGTGCCGGAAGAACCGTCGAGGTTGGCGCAGCCCTGCTTCGGCCAATTTGGCATCCACGTTGCGGACTAGCACGAAGATAACGAAAGGATGCGTCCTTATTATGAGGTAATTGCTGCAGGCTGAGGAGTGAAGACAAATTTCTTATTGCTTCAGTCTGCCGGCATAGGCGCAGGTCGCGCCAGGGTAGGACGTGTTGTCGCAGCAGCGGCAGCTTGCTCTGGAACTTCTAGCCATTTCCGAACTTCCGGCAGGGCTTGCCGCATGGCCACTTCGCCGCAGCGAATCAATTCGCCAGCGCGCTTGAAGTCGTCGTAGGCGAAGCCAGCTACGTCGGGCTCGACGATCACGTCGGCTGCGCCTCGCCAGAGATGGCTCATCTGGTCCTGGGCAATGGCGAAAGATTGTCCGATCACATCAAACAGATGACGCGGCGCGCCATTCTTCGACCATTGTCCTTTCAGATGCACCGCCACCACCCGATCCGCGCCCATCTCGTGCAAAGGCGCTGTGGGCACGGGATGTGAGAGCATGCCATCCACCAGCCAGCGTCCACGAATATTAACCGGCAAGAACATGCCGGGATAGGAGCAACTCGCGCGCACCGGATCGATGATTGAACCGGAATGAAACACCACGCCTTCGCCGGTGTTAAAGTCGGTCGCGGTTACGCCGAGAGGAATCCTCAACTCCTCGAAAGTTTTCACTTTCAAAGTGTGGTTGAGGAACGACACCATGCGGTCGTTTGAAGCGAAGCCGTAGCGTGACACTGTCCAGCGGGCAAAAGTAGTAAAGCGGCAGGAGTGTGCCACTTTTTCAAGTTCTTCGAGAGGAAGTCCGCTGCAGTAGGATGCGCCGATCAGCGCGCCCACGCTGGTACCGGCGACGAAGCGGACTGGAATCGATTCTTCTTCGAGAACTTTCAGGACGCCGATATGGGCCATGCCTCGGGCAAAGCCGCCACCCAGCGCCACCCCGATGGCAGGAACTCGGGGCTCAACCGGACCGGCTTTGCGCGAGAGTTCACGCCCAAAGGCCTGCACCGACCGGACGATCCTGCCAATGCTTTTCACCGCAACCCCACACATCCCGGTTTCCCGGGTACCCACATACAGGCTCTAGTTCAACCTATTGTGTAAGATGACACAACCAGCGTTTCTGCTGCAGGGCCCGATGGTGCCATCTTTCCATTACTCTAGGGTGGGAAAGTACCGTAAGGGTAACCCGTCCCATCACCTCCCCATCGTGGCATGTCGTGCGTAACTCTTGTAGCTCTGCTAACTTACAGAGATGGTGCGGGAGATTTCTGCCGGCGGCGTGGTTATCCGGAAGCGAGATGACGTCTGGATGATGGCCGGTATTGAGCCCGCCAGCGAACCGTCCCATGTCGCGACCCACCAGCCCAGATCTGCCAGAAAGAAGACAAAACCAGTACTGGCGCTGCCCAAAGGTTTGGTCGATCCCGGCGAGAAGCCACTCGAAACCGCGCTCAGAGAAGTGCATGAGGAAACCGGCGTGATTGCTGATCTGATCACGAAGCTTGGCGATATCAAGTATGTTTATTCGCGTAGTTGGGGCGACGGAGAGCGGGTTTTCAAGATCGTCAGTTTCTACCTGATGGGCTATCGCTCTGGCCGCATCGATCAGATCAAGCCGGATATGCGAATCGAAGTCGCTCGCGCCCGTTGGGTTCCACTGGACGATGCGCCGAAGCTGCTGGCCTATAAAGGTGAAAAACAAATGGCCCAGCGCGCGCTGGAGTATGTCGCGGCACATCCTGAACTTTAAGCACCCTGAACTTTAAGCACGAGGTGGCTGCAAGTTTTCTGGAGCGCGACTTCATCCCGCATAATGCTTCCATGGCATTTTGCGGAGCCCTGCGTCGCGCGCTTCGTGCGCTTCTGCTCGTATCATTGTGCATCTCGCTTCTGCTCTCGCCTTTGGCTGCCAAGATTCACCCTACTCACGATGTCGATTCCGGTTATATCCCAGCCCTCGCCGTCGCCGATCATTTTCTGCAGGCGTGGCAATCCGGTGACACCGAGAATGGGATTGCGCTGCTCACCAGTCGCGCGAAGGAAGCCGCGACCACTGATGGAATCGATAGATTTTTTTCCAACTCCAAACCGTCCGCTTACGAAGTCGGTCGGGGGAAACTGCTGAAGCCTGGCCACTACGAATTTCCCGTCGTGCTGGTTAGTGCTTCGAAAAACGACCATCTCCGCCGCCGATTCTCGAGCACTGTGATTGTGGACACTGGTCACAACGACTGGGCAGTGGATAAACTGCCATAGACAGACGGATTGATCGATTGCCGATTTCCAATTGTCGATTGAATGCAAGCACGTGCGGTTTCAATCGGCTTGGAAATTAGTAATCGACAATCCTCGTCGCGTACCCTGCGTGGGAAAAATTCTTGCTGAGGCTCGATCATGAAACGTATTAATAAAGTCGCCATCCTCGGCGCCGGAACCATGGGCGCTCGCATCGCCGCGCACTTCGCCAACGCTGGCGTTCCCAGCTACCTGTTCGATATCGTTCCGCCGGACGCCGATGCTCCTGCTCGCAACAAGATCGCCGCTGCGGGTCTCGATGCCGCACGAAAAGCCAAACCAGCCGCGTTCATGGATCCTTCACTCGCCCGTTTCGTTACCCTTGGCAACTTTGACGACGATCTGAAGAAGCTGGCCGAGGTCGACTGGATCATCGAAGCGGTCGTCGAAAATCTCGACATCAAGAGAGCACTGCTGCGCAAAGTCGAAGCCATTCGCAAGCCCGGCACCATTGTCACTACCAACACCAGCGGGCTGCCTGTGGGAAAAATTGCCGAGGGCTTCTCCGATGACTTCCGCTGGGCGTGGTTCGGGACCCACTTTTTCAATCCGCCGCGCTACATGCGCCTGCTCGAACTCATTCCCACGCCAGAAGCCGACCGCGCCGCTATCGACGCCGTGGCCCACTTCTGCGACGTGCGCCTCGGCAAGGGCGTCGTGCTCGCCAAAGATACGCCCAACTTCATCGGCAACCGCATCGGCACATTTTCAGTGTTGAACGTCATGCGCCTGATGCAGGAGATGGATCTGAGCATCGAAGATGTGGACGCGCTGACCGGCCAGGCCGTCGGCTGGCCAAAATCAGCCACGTTCCGCACGATTGACTTGGTTGGGCTCGACATTCTCGGCCACGTCGTCAGCAATATGACGACCAATGTTCACGACGAGCGCAGTGACCTGCGTTTGCCTGACTTCTTCAATCAGATGCTGCAACGCAAATGGCTGGGCGACAAAGCCAAAGGCGGCTTCTACAAGAAAACGAAAGGCCACGATGGCAAGGAAGACGAGCGCTTAGCTCTCGATTGGAAGACCCTCGAATACCATCCCCGGCGGAAGCCGAAGTTTGCCGCGCTCGACATGGCCAAGAACATTGAAGATACCGGCGCGCGGCTGCGCACGCTTCTGGGTATCGAAGGCAGTGGCACGCAGAAAGTTGACAAGGCAGGAGCGTTCCTGTGGTCGGCACTCTCTGATCTATGGACTTACTCCGCGAACCGGGTGCCGGAGATTTCCGACTCCATCGTCGAGATCGATCGCGCCATGCGCCTTGGCTTTAACTGGGAGCTCGGCCCCTTCGAACTCTGGGACGCCGCCGGCGTCGAAGCCACCGTCGCGCGTTTGAAGAAGGAAGGCAAGCCGGTCGCCGCGAATGTCGAACGCCTTCTGGCCGCTGGCCGAAAAACTTGGTACACGGATGATCCGAAGTCGCCCTCCGGACGGAAGTACTGGGAACTGGGGACCGAGGACTGGGAATCGGTGCAGGTTCCGGCGGGTGTGTGGTCGGTCAGCGTCGCAAGAAAATCCGATGGAGTGGTGAAGAAAAATTCCGGTGCATCGCTGGTCGATCTGGGCGATGGCGTCGCTTGCATCGAGTTCCACAGCAAAATGAACTCGCTGGGGGCCGACATTATCAGCTTGATCCTGCAATCCCTCAAACCCGGCGGCCCCGGCGATGCCTTCGAGGCCTTCGTCATCACCAATGACGCAACGAATTTTTCTGTCGGCGCCAATCTCATGCTCCTGCTGATGAGCGTCCAGGAAGAAGAGTGGGATGACGTCGACCTCGCCATTCGCCAGTTCCAGGGCATGACGCAGGCCATCAAGTTCTCGCCGAAGCCGGTTGTCTCCGCGCCGTTCGGCTTGTGTCTGGGAGGCGGAACAGAGATCTCGCTGCACGCCGCCGCTCGCCAACCTCATGCCGAGCTGTACACCGGGTTGGTCGAAGTCGGCGTCGGCCTGCTCCCCGGCGGCGGAGGCTGCAAGGAGATGCTCTTGCGCGCGGTCGACGGAGCGACCGCAGCCCGCGGCGGAAAAATTTCGGGCGAGGCTCTCGCCGGATCCATTGAAATGTTGGAAGCCATGAAGCGCGCCTTCGAGACCATCGCGACCGCCAAAGTCGCTACTTCCGCCCATGAAGCGCGGGGCTTGGGCTTTCTCAACGATAGCGACCGCATCAGCATGAATCGCGAGCGCGTCCTCTCCGACGCCAAAGCTCGCGTCCTCGAACTCCTACGCGCCGGATACGAACCTCCCGTTCCCCGTACCGATATCCCAGCCCCAGGGGAGAATCTCCTGGCTACGCTCAAAATGGGTGTCCACATGATGCGTCAGGGCGACTACGTCACCGACTACGAAGTGAAACTCGGTGGCAAGATCGCCGAAGTCCTCTGCGGCGGCAGTGTCACGCCGGGCACGCCGGTAAGCGAGCAGTACATCCTCGATCTCGAGCGCGAAGGATTTAAATCGCTCTGCGGCGAGAAAAAAACCCAGGAACGAATTCAGCACACGCTGAAAACGGGGAAGACGCTGAGAAACTAACGTCCCAGGTTCTTGCAAGGTATATATTCATGATATATACCCTATACACGCAGACAAGAGCCATGCCGAAGACCGATCTCGCCAAGCTTTTTCAGAATGGCCGCAGCCAGGCAGTGCGGCTGCCGCGGGAGTTTCGCTTCGCGGGCGACCGCGTGCGCATACGGCGCGTGGCCGAGGGGGTACTCCTGGAACCGCTTATCCAGAATCCGAAGGAGTGGTTCCAAAGACTCGATGAATTGAGCTCCGAGCCGTTCCCCTCCGAACACCGCCAACCTTCGACTCCGAGGCGTCGCGTCTTCAAGTGAGCTACCTGCTTGATACCAACGCCTGCATTGCGCTGATCAACGGTTCTCCCGCCTCGGTTCGCAGCCGCTTTCAGAAGGCATTGCGCGGAGGCCGAAAAATCTACATTTCCTCGGTGGCCACTTTTGAACTGTGGTATGGCAGCGCGAAAAGCACACGAGTGGCGTTAAATGCACAACGGCTCGAAACTTTCCTAGCCGGTCCGGTCACCGTGCTTGCTTTCGAGGACGAGGACTCCCGCGCGGCGGGCTCGATCCGAGACGAACTCGAACTCTCGGGCAAACCCATGGGCGCTTACGACGTCCTCATCGCGGGCCAAGCCTTGGCACGTCAACTTACTCTTGTGACCGCCAATGTCTCCGAATTTTCGCGGGTCAAGGGGCTTCTATCGCAAGATTGGGCGAAGCCGTAAATCCTTGCCCTCAACTCCAGCCGAATACCTTAGCTCACTCAATCCAAACTACCGCAAAGCCCGTACTTCCCGTGAGGCAGTAAAAACGAAAGGAATTTTCACATGAAGAATCGCTATGTTGCAGTTCTGCTCGCGTTGTTCGCAATCGCATTTACAAGCTTCACTTTCGCCCAGAATCCCATGGTCGGCGGACATGATATGTCGCCCCTGAAAAACATCGTGGGGAATGCGCTGAACTCGGACGACCACACAACCTTGGTTGCAGCGGTGAAAGCCGCCGGACTGGTAGACACGCTTGAGGGCCCCGGCCCATTCACCGTCTTCGCGCCCACCAACGAAGCCTTTGCCAAGTTGCCGGCGGGTACCGTGGACAACTTGCTGAAGCCGGAGAACAAGGATCAGCTGACGAAGATCCTCACTTATCACGTGGTAGCCGGGAAGCTGACGTCCAATGATCTCAGGAAGATGATCAAAGAGGGACATGGGAGTGCGGAACTGACTACAGTCGAAGGCGGCAGACTGGAAGCCATGATGCAGGGTAAGGAGATTGTTCTGAAGGATGAGAAGGGCGGTACCGCTACGGTGACTATTCCCAACGTGATGCAGTCGAATGGAGTGATCCACGTGGTGGATAGTGTGCTCCTTCCCTAGTTTCCCAGGTAGGCGCTCGCGAGAGCGCCTTTCTTTTTGTCCGCGGATTGCTGCGAGGGCTACAATTGTCCTCATGCGAAGTTTTATACCAGCCCCGGTCGTTATGATCGGGCTATTCATCTCCGTCCTGATCATAGGATCCACGACAGGGAACGCTCAATCAGCAAGCCAAAACGAGCCGGCGCCCGATGTTCCGGACGCGATTCAGGCACCAGCAGGATTAGAGGTTGTCGTATACGCGCACGCGACCGGATCTCAGATCTACACTTGCCAGGCCGCCGCGGACGGCAAGTTCAGCTGGACCCTCAAGGGCCCCGACGCGGATTTGCACGATCGCAAAGACAAAGTAATCGGACATCATTCCGCAGGTCCCACCTGGAGGTTGACTGACGGAAGTGAGGTCACCGGCAAAGCTGTGGCCCACGTCGATTCCCTCGATGCAGATTCGGTCCCCTGGCTGCTGGTCAATGTTGTGAGCCACGCGGGGAACGGTTTGCTGAGCAACGTGACCACCATCCAGCGGGTCCACACGCACGGCGGCCAGCCTCCGTCCGAGGGTTGCGACGCCGCGCACGTGAATACCGAAACCAAGAGCAATTACACGGCGGACTATTACTTCTACGCCCCAGCCAAATGAAGCTCGCGCAACATGTTACGCATCGAATAAGGGGAATAACTGGGAGGCTTTATGCGTGAAGTCATCATTGCATCTTCCGTTCGCACGCCCGTGGGACGCGCCTTTAGGGGCACGCTCCGTGCTACCCGTCCCGATGAACTGGCTGCGGTCGCCATTAAAGGCGCGCTCGAGCGTGTCCCTCAACTCGATGCCAAAGAAATTGAAGACGTCATCCTCGGCTGCGCTATGCCCGAAGCCGAGCAGGGGATGAACGTGGCTCGCATCGCCTCGCTGCGCGCCGGCCTGCCCGTCGAGATCTCGGCACTCACCATCAACCGCTTCTGCTCGTCGGGCTTGCAGGCGATTGCCATGGCCGCTGAGCGCATCCTGAGCGGCGGGGCCGAGGCGATCGTTGCCGGGGGCACCGAATCGATGTCGATGATCCCCATGGGCGGCCACAAGGTTTCGCCGAATCCCTGGCTCGTGAGTCACTATCCTGACGCCTATCTCAATATGGGGCTAACCGCCGAGCGGGTGGGTCAGCGCTTCGGCATCACTCGCGAAGCGGCAGATGCATTTTCCCTGCGCAGCCACCAGAAGGCGCTGGCGGCAATTCAGGCTGGCAAATTCGACGACGAAGTGGTCGCCGTACCCGTGAGCTTTACCACTCCCAACGGATCGAAGCCCAAGCGGCAGGAAATTGTTTTCAAAATGGATGAAGGCCCACGCGCCGATACATCGCTGGATGCGCTGCTCTCACTCAGGCCCGCTTTTCACATGAAGGGCACCGTGACCGCCGGAAATTCTTCGCAAATGTCTGACGGCGCGGCGGCCGCGGTAGTAATGTCCGCCGAGCGAGCGAAAGCTCTAGGCATTAAACCGCTGGCGCGTTACGTTTCTTTCGCCACTGCCGGATACAAGCCCGAAGAGATGGGGCTGGGTCCAGTGTTCGCCATTCCAAAAGCTCTGAAAATGGCAGGGTTGAAGCTCTCGGATATCGACGTGATCGAGTTGAATGAGGCCTTCGCCGCGCAATCGCTGGCGGTGATCAAGGAAGCTGGGCTCGATTCCGAGAAGGTCAATCCGAACGGCGGTGCGATCGCCTTGGGCCATCCTTTGGGCTGCACCGGAGCCAAGCTCACGGCCACAATCGTTCGCGAACTGAAGCGCCGGAACGCACGCTACGGTATGGTCACCATGTGCGTCGGCGGTGGCATGGGCGCGGCCGGAATCTTCGAGAATCTTAATTGACGGGAAAACGCGAATAAACCGCGAAGACTGAACGCCCTCTTCCCGCTTTATTATTCAAGCCACATTCGGGGGACGGCGCTATAATGTGTCCCAGGGAGGGCTCCCATGTCGATCTTCCGCCTCTTGCCCTTTTCGCTGCTGATCGCCGTTGGCGTCGCAACGGCGGCAGCGCAGTCTTCGCCGGGTAACACTGCTACGACCGTTCAGTCGCCAAATTCATCGGAGAGCAACCTTCTCTCCTCAAATCTACAGCCCGATCTAAGCCCGCCGAACCCGCTGGACCGTATTCATGTCGAGCAATACCGTCCGCGGTTAAGCCAGTTCGCTCCTCCCAGAATGCTTCTGAATGGTCCCGACCCGCAGATGCTGGGCGATAATGTTTGCTATTCGATGCGTAGCTATAAGGTTGCTCGCGACGATCCGCATTCCGATTCCACGCACGCTGCCGGATATTCCACTTGCCAGCCGTCAGCGCGGTTTCACGTCCATACCATCGAGGGAAGAGCTTCGCCGGAAAAACCATAAAGGCTACTCCCGCGCTCGAATCGCGCCGATCAGCCATGCGCGCACAATACAATAACCCGAAGGTTCCCTCCAGTCATTCTCCAGCCTTTCGCATTAGAATATGCATGCTCCTGCCACGGATTGACACGTTCGCATCTTCGTTTCGAGAACTGATCTTCAGAGGATTTCATCAAAGAGGACTAATCAAATGGCAACGACTACTGCGTTTCCCAATACGAAAATCTCCGGCGGCAGCTTTCTACTGGAATCCCGCCGCCCCGAAGAAGTTTTCACTCCAGAAGATTTCACCGAGCAGCATCAACTGATCGGCCAGACTGCCGAAGAATTTGCTGTCAATGAAATTCTTCCCAACGCGGAGAAAATCGAGCACAAGGATTTCTCCATTTCTCGCGAGTTATTGAAGAAGGCGGGCGAGCTGGGCTTGAGCGGCGTCGAGATCCCCGAGGCTTATGGCGGTCTCGAGATGGACAAAGTCACCGCCGCGGTCATCGCCGACCACATCGCGAAGTATGCCGGCTTTGCCACCACATGGGGCGCACACAGCGGCATCGGCTTGCTGCCGATTGTCTATTTCGGAACCGAAGAACAGAAGAAAAAATATCTACCTCGCCTGGCTTCGGGTGAAATCGTGGGCGCCTATGCATTGTCGGAATCCACTTCCGGTTCCGACGCCCTGAACTGCCGCACTCGCGGCGAGCTTTCTTCCGATGGCAAGCATTACATTCTGAACGGCGAAAAAATGTGGATCACCAACGCCGGGTTTGCGGATTTATTCACCGTCTTCGCCAAAATCGATGACAAGTTTTCCGCGTTCCTGGTCGAACGGACGTTTCCCGGCTTCTCGATTGGCGCCGAGGAACACAAGATGGGAATTCGCGGTTCGTCAACCTGCCCCATCATTCTCAACGACTGCAAGGTTCCGGTGGAGAACTTGCTTGGCGAGATCGGCCGGGGCCACGTGATTGCCTTCAACATTCTGAACATCGGCCGCTTCAAATTGGGCGCAATGTGCGTGGGCGGCGGAAGAGTGTCGCTGGAGAGCGCGGTCAGCTATGCCAAGCAACGTAAGGCTTTCGGCAAAGTTATCGCTGATTTCGGTCTCGTGCGCGAAAAAATCGCCAACATGGCGATGCTGCTCTACGTCGGCGAATCCCTGGTTTATCGCACCGTCGGGATGATGGACGTCGCCCTCGGCGAGGTCGACAAGTCCGGCGCTGATGCTATCAAAGAAACCCGCAAGGCGATCGAGGAATACGCGGTCGAATGCTCCATCATCAAGGTCTGGGGCTCGGAGATGGTGGACTACATCGTCGACGAGAGCCTGCAGATCTATGCGGGCTACGGCTTCGTTGAGGAATATCCGGCGGAGCGCGCCTATCGCGATGCTCGCATCAACCGAATATTCGAAGGCACCAACGAAATCAACCGCCTCATCATTACGGGCTTCCTTCTGAAGCGCGCGATAAGCGGGCAGTTGCCGCTGATGCCGGCAATCAAAAAGCTGATGGACGAAGTCCTGTCCGGGCCCTCGACCAGCGAAGATCTGGAAGGCGCGCTCGCCGAGGAACGCAAACTGGTAGGACAAGCCAAGAAGCTCGGCCTGTTTGCCGCCGGCGCTGCCACCCAGAAATACATGCAGGCCATGCAGGACCAGCAGGAGATTATGGGTGCAATTGCCGACATGACGATTGAAAGTTACGCCATGGAATCGGCGGTCCTGCGCGCGCAGAAAATCACGGAGACGAAGGGTGAGGCCGCCGCCGCGCTTCCCCTCGCGATGACGCGCGTCTATCTTTCACAGGCGATGGAGAAGGTGGAGTCGGCGGCAAAGAAGGTAATCGCTGCAGTCGCCGATGGCGACATGCTGCGCACTCAGCTTGCTATCTTGCGTCGGCTGGCTAAGTACGAACCCTTCAACACCGTCGAACTTCGCCAGCAGATCGCGCAGAAAATAATCGAGCGAGGAAAATACACCCTGGCATAAACCTTAAACACGGGGGACACGGAGATCAACGGTCTCCGTGTTCCCTGGCACCGTGGTTGTTTCATCCTCGCTCCTCTTCTCTGATACAAATATCCGGATGCGAATCAGAGCGCTTTTCTTTTTCGTCCTTCTTGCCGGGATTGCGCCCGCACTCCCGCAGTCCAGCCAAACCAACTCAACGATCTCGAGTACTCTTGCCCTCACTCCGCCAATGGGCTGGAATTCCTGGAACAAGTTCGCTTGCAACGTCAGCGAAGAGATGATCCGGGGCATGGCCGATGCCATCGTGAAATCCGGAATGAAAGATGCTGGCTATGAATATGTGAATATCGACGATTGCTGGCAGGTCAGTCGCGATGCGAACGGAAACATCGTTGCCGATCCGCAGCGCTTTCCTCACGGCATGAAGGCGGTTGGCGACTACATTCATTCGCTCGGACTGAAGTTCGGTGTTTATTCCGACGCCGGCTCGAAAACCTGCGCCGGACGCCCCGGCGGCCTCGGCCATGAATACCAAGACGCCATCCAGTACGCCGCCTGGGGCGTCGACTATCTCAAATACGATTGGTGCAACACCACCACGCAGGATGCAAGAGCTTCCTATGCGAACATACGCGCCGCACTCGACGCCTCAGGCCGCGCGATCGTACTAAGTATTTGCGAATGGGGCACGGCTAAGCCCTGGCTGTGGGGAAAGGAAGTTGGCGGCAACTTGTGGCGCACCACCGGCGATATCAGCGATAAGTGGGCCGGCCAATCCAAATGGCCGGATGGAAGTTGTTGCTCCAACGGCATGCTGGCCATCGTCGATCAACAGGTCGGCCTGCAGTCCTATGCCGGGCCGGGGCATTGGAATGATCCGGACATGCTGGAAGTAGGCAACGGCGGCATGACCGATATCGAGTACCGTGCTCACTTCAGCCTGTGGGCGATTCTAGCCGCGCCGCTGATCGCCGGCAACGACCTTCGCGATATGCGCCCCGAGACCCACGACATCCTCACCAATAAGGAAGTGATCGCCGTAGATCAGGATCCTCTGGGGCGTGGAGGCGAGCGCGTCTGGAAAAATGGCGATCTCGAAGTTTGGGCGAAGCAACTGAAAGACGGCAACCGCGCGGTGGTTTTGCTGAATCGCGGTGGTGCGCAGCAGGAAATTTCAGTGAACTGGGAGAATCTCGGCTATCCCAACCACGTGAGCGCCTGGCTGCGCGATGTATGGCAGCACAAAGACCTTGGAAAGTTCACTGGCAGTTTTTCAACCCCGGTTGCTTCACATAGCATCGCGATGGTGACGGTGAAACCCTAATCCTACCCCCTTGGATCCGCCCTCTGTTTCAGCTCCTCCATCACGCTCTGGATCAACTCTTTCGCGTCAGTCAGGCTCTTCATGATGATCTGAATGTCCATCACCGGCTTGCCCGGCGAGCGCTGGCTCTGGCAATAGACGCCATGCTGTCCGACCAGCGCCATCGCGTCGGTGATCGCGTCCATCGTCACGGCAAGGCGCCCGCGTGGCACGCCCATCATGGTCTCGTAGTGCTCCAGTTCTTCCTGCTTTTCATAGAATACCGGCATCGGACGATTGTAACCGTTGCCGCGAATGGGGCATAATCGTAGGTCTGCTGACACATACCTTTCCCACACGTCTAATTTTTTTTGGCACAACGAACTACTCAGGAGGAGAACTCATGCGAAAAGGAATAGTATTTTCTGCGCTGCTAACTATTTTGTTCACCGCTCCGGCTCTCGCCCAGATGGGCAAAAGCCGGCCCAGTCCTCCCGCCTCCGCCACATGCGATCTGGGCGGCGGCAAAACCATCAAGACCGATTACTCCAGCCCACGCATGCGCGGCCGCAAAATCTACGGTGACCTCGTGCCTTTCGGCGAAGTCTGGCGCGCCGGAGCCAATGAGGCCACCACCTTCGTCACAAGCGCCGATGTCGTAGTCGGCGGCAAAACCGTGCCCGCAGGCAGCTACACCTTCTTTATCGTCCCAGCCGCTGACAAGTGGACGCTGATCATTAACAAGAAAACCGGCGAGTGGGGCATCCCTTACAAGTATGAGAGCGATGAACTGGCCCGGGTAGACATGAAAGTTTCCCAGCTGCCCTCGCCGGTCGAGGATTTTACGATCACTTACGACAAGTCGGCAAACGTCTGCACCTTGCGCATGGATTGGGAAACCACCCGCGCTTCAGTGGACATTACCGCGAAATGAAGCTCGATCGCTGATGGTTGATTGAGAATCCTGAGTGCTCCGGTTTTCAATCAACCATCAAAAATCGGCGTCACGGATTCCTGCGCGGGGTTACAATTCTCGCAGCGGTATCCTCATGGAGGCTTCCATGCCCCTCTACGATTACATTTGCCTCGATTGTCATAAACCCTTCGAAACAGTCCTGACCCTGAACGAGCACGATAAGGAAGTCCCGAAATGCCCGCATTGCGGCAGCAAGAACGTCGAGCAGGAAGCGGCCGCATTCTTTGCGGTGACTTCAAGAAAGAGCTAACCAAAGGTTAGCCGTTCGTTCTCACAAGTGGACCGACCGGATCCTGGCTTGCTTCGGTCAACCGGGGGAGGCCTGTGCCTGGCAGAATTGTTAATTTCTGAATTGGCCGGATTGAAGATGATGCCCTCGGGGAGAATTGTGAATGAAGAGGTTTTGCTACCTCCTGCTGTTTGCCACCGTTTCTCTCGCTCCCGGTCTGATATTTAGCGCTCAAGTCAATCCCAAGCCAGAAAACGCCACCCTTGCTGTGCTGCGACGCTTTCCAAACCCACAATATCATTATGATCGGCGAGATTCATTCAAACCAGCAGGAATACGACTGGTACCGTTCTTTGGTCGCCACTCCTGAATTTGCCGACCGAGTTGACGACATCGTATTGGAAATGGGTAATTCCCTATATCAGACGTCGGTCGATCAGTATGTAAGCGGCGAAGATATTCCCTTGCAGCAGATCCAGAAGGCGGGGCGCAACACCGTTGGCTTCGTTGGTCCTCAATCCCCTCCAGTTGCAGGGCTCTACCAGACGGTTCGCGAAACAAACATGAAGCGGCCTGGAAAGCACCAGATGCGAATCCTTTGCGGAGACCCCTACATCGACTGGGACAAAGTTCAAGACGAGCAGGATGTCATCCCGTACGCGCGTCACCGCGATGACTGGTATGCACAGGTGGTAAAAAAGGAGGTACTGGCCAAGAACCATCGGGCGTTGCTAATCATGGGCGCAATGGATTTCTTGCGTAATTCCCCGGACGGTCCGCGGCCCAGCATCGAGCCAAAGTTGCTGCGGGCGGGAGCGAAAACTCATCTGATCATGTTGGGCACCAACACGCCTGGCGAACGAGACCATGTAGACCATCGCTTCGATTCGTGGACCGCGGCCGTCATTGCCCCCGCCAGTGGCTGGATCGGGGAACCGCCTGCCCAGTCGCTTATTGAGGGCGGAGGTCCACCGACCAAACCAAACCTAAGAGATGCTGCCGACGCGATTCTCTATCTCGGACCGCGCGAGAGTCTAATGAAAGTGTCGACGACCCGGGCTCAACTCGAGGGGACGCCCTATGGGGCTGAGATCATGCGACGCTTGAAGATCCGAATGATCCTGCAATCGCATGCCGTCTTTGCCGATGCCCTCTTTCCGGAACGGAAGAAAGCCCGCAGTTTCCCGCTTGGTGAACGACTATTCCGAGGTTTCGACAATCAGGAATCATCCCTCAACCACTACACTGCCGGCTTCCAGCGCAACACGGGTTTCCTCGCCGCCGCCGTCTCATCGAGCCGCGAAACCCGCGTGGAGTGCGGCGCATCCAGCACCGTCCGCGGATCCTCTTCCACTTCTTCTGCAATCGATTTCATCGCCTCGATGAACAAATCCATTTCTTCCTTCGATTCGCTCTCCGTCGGCTCGATCATCAGAGCGCCCGGCACAATCAACGGAAAGGCCGTCGTATAGGGGTGGAAGCCGTAGTCGATCAGGCGCTTGGCAATGTCCATCGTGCGCACGCCTTTCTTGGCCTGCACTTTGTCGCTGAAGACAACTTCGTGCATGGTTGGCGTGGAATACGGCAGATCGTAAGTGCCCTCGAGACCTTTGCGAATGTAGTTGGCGTTCAGCACCGCGTCCTCAGTGGTTTGCCGCAGACCGTCCGGCCCATTGGCCTGAATGTAGGCCAGCGCTCGAACGAACATGCCAAAGTTCCCGTAAAACGCGCGCACTCGTCCCACCGACTGCGGCCGGTTATATTCAAAACCAAGTGTCCCGTCAGATTTGCTCACCAGCACTGGCGTCGGCAAGAACGGCTCGATCTTTTTCTTTACCGCCACCGGCCCAGAACCCGGTCCACCGCCGCCATGCGGCGTAGAAAAAGTCTTGTGCAGGTTCAGATGCATCACATCGACGCCGAAATCCCCCGGGCGCACCTTGCCCACCAGCGCGTTCATGTTGGCGCCATCCATATAGAGCAGCCCGCCCTTGGCGTGAAGTATGTCGGCAATCTTGTGAATCTCCTGCTCGAAAACTCCCAGCGTGTTGGGATTGGTAAGCATCAGCGCCGCCACATCTTCACTCATCTGCGCTTCCAGCGCCGCAATGTCCACCATCCCGCGCGAATCTGACTTCAAATTTTCGACGGCATAGTCCACCATGGCCGCCGTCGCCGGATTCGTTCCATGCGCCGAATCTGGAATTAGAACCTTCTTCCTCGGACGACCCTGCGCCTGGTGGTACGCCCGCACCATCAGGAGTCCGGTCATCTCACCGTGCGCGCCGGCGGCCGGCTGGAGAGTGATCGCATCCATTCCGGTGATTTCGATGAGGTACTCGCTCAGCGTCTTCAGAATCTGCATCGCGCCCTGCGAAATATTTTCCGGCTGGTAAGGATGCCCGTTCGCGATCCCTTCCACCCGGGCCACCGCTTCATTCACTCGCGGGTTGTACTTCATCGTGCACGAACCCAGCGGGTACATTCCCAGATCAATCGCGTAGTTCCACGTCGACATGCGCGTGAAGTGGCGAATGATTTCAATCTCGCTCACCTCAGGCATGTTTCCCAGCTCCTTCCTCGCTGCGTGGCCAAGCACCGCTGAAGGATCTACCTCCGGCACATCGAGCGGCGGCAGCTTCCAGGCGGCCTTTCCAGCCGATGACTTCTCGAAGATGAGCCCTTCGTTCTGGTTGACGTGGCGCGTGGCTTTGCGGGTCTCGTGCTTCATCGCGTCACCTCCGCCACATCGGCTTCTTCATTGCCGGAACGAACTGAGCGTTCGCTTTCCGCGACCACCCCCACTGCAGTATCGATCGCACTTCGCGTGGTGAGCTCCGTACAGCACCACAAAGCTGCATTCCCCAACTCCGGATAAAACTTTTTCAGCGGGAACCCGCCGATCACCTTGCGTTGCAACAGCCGGCGGTTAATGGCATACGGATCCTCGCTGGTCTGCACCACAAGCTCATTGAACCGAGGCGCCGCGGCGAATAACACCTGGCCGTGCTTGGAAAACTGTCCAGCTGCGTAGGCCGTCTTGGCGAGATTTTGCTTGGCCAATTCTTTCAATCCAACCTTGCCGTACACCGTCATAAAGATATTGACCATCAGCGCAACCAGCGCCTGATTCGTGCAGATATTCGATGTCGCCTTCTCGCGGCGTATGTGCTGCTCACGGGTAGCCAGAGTGAGCACGAATCCGCGCCGGCCCTGTTTGTCGACCGTTTGTCCCACCAGTCGCCCGGGCATCTGCCGCACAAATTTTTCTCGCGTGGCAATCACTCCGCAATAAGGACCGCCAAATCCCAAGGGCACACCGAAGGACTGCGCTTCCATCGCGATCACATCTGCTTCACGCGGCGGTTCGACGATTCCGAGTGACACAGCCTCAGCAATCGATACCACCAGCATCGCACCATGCTTATGGGCAATCTCGGCAACGGCCGACACATCTTCTATGGTCCCAAAGAAATTCGGCGATTGAATCAGCACACAAGCCGTCTCCGGTGTGATCTTGGTCTCCAGTTCCGCAAGATTCAGCCTGCCATCATCGCCAAAACCCGCCACAGAAAGCGGCATTCCCTGGTGCGTCGCGTAGGTGGCGAGCACTTCGCGATACTCCGGATGCAAGCTGCGCGCCACCACTACAGACCGTCGCCCGGTGAGCCGAACTGCCATCATCACTGCCTCAGCCGCCGCAGTTGAGCCGTCGTACATGGAAGCGTTGGCCACTTCCATGCCGGTCAGCTCGCAGATCATGGTTTGAAATTCAAAAATCGATTGCAGCGTGCCTTGCGAAATTTCCGCCTGGTAAGGCGTATACGCGGTGAGAAATTCACCGCGCGAAATCAGGGAATCAATAATCACTGGCCGGTAATGCGCATACGCCCCCGCGCCCAAGAAACTGGTGTACCCTTCGCCGTTTTCCCGCGAGCGTTGGCGGAAATAGTCGACGATCTCCGACTCCGCCATTTGGCGCGGAATCTTCAGGTCACGATTCAGCCGGTATTCCGCTGGAATTGGAGCGAATAATTCATCGACCGAACGCAAGCCAATAGCCTTCAGCATGGCTTCGCGGTCTGCAGGAGATTTCGGTAAGTAGCGCATAGGAAGTTAATTAGATGTAACCCAAGCTCAGTTCGATTGTGCAGTCGCTGAACAGGTCAAGCTGTGCTCAGAATCACACGATTTCGGATTTCCGACTTCCGAATTCCGATTGAAAACACGTTTCACTTCGGCAATTGAAAATCGGCACACGGTAATTCCTCAGTGCCCGCCTTCTTCCGCCACAAACTTTTCGTAGTCCGCGGAGGACAGCAGCCCATCAAGTTCACCCGGGTTCTTCAACTCGATTTTCATCATCCAAGAACCGTGTGCATCTTTGTTTACTTTCTCGGGTGATGTAGCCAGCTCCTCGTTGATCTCGGTCACCTTCCCCGATGCCGGCGCGTACAGATCCGACACGGCCTTCACCGATTCGACGGAACCAAATGTCTTGCCCGCCGTCACCTCCGCACCGACCTTCGGCAACTCAACAAATACGATGTCCCCTAACTCTTCCTGCGCGTGGTCGGTGATCCCAACTGTAACCGAGCTCCCACCCACCTGAATCCATTCGTGCTGCTTGGTGTATTTGCGATCTGATGGATATGCCATGATGGCTTTAGCTCCTTAGCTTTTAGCACTTGGGAACCCCTGCGCGCAGTGTTTCCCATCTTTAAGCCTTTTTCGGTCTCTTATAAAACGGCGTGGAGACGACTTTCGCTGCCACGCCCTGCCCGCGAATCTCCACCTTCACCGCAGTTTCAACTGCCGCGAACTCTGGCGGCACATAGGCAAGCGCAATATTCTTCTTTAGAAATGGCGCCGGCGATCCGCTGGTGACGTATCCAATCTCGTGTCCTCCGTCATCCAGAACCTTATATCCGTCACGCGCGATTCCGCGCTCAGTCATTTCCAAACCCACCAGCGTGCGCTTCACGCCTTCAACTTTGGCCATTGCCAGAGCGGCGCGCCCGATGAATTCCGGCTTCTCCATCTTGCAGAAACGATCAAGTCCCGCTTCCCAAACATTAATCGTATCGGAAATTTCGTGCCCGTAGAGTGGAAGTTTGCCTTCTAACCTGAGGGTGTTGCGCGCGCCCAGACCACAAGGAACAACGCCAAAGTCCCTGCCCGCGTACAGAATTTCATTCCAAACCCTCGCGCTGGTGGCCTCATCCGCCGGAACGTAAATCTCGAACCCATCTTCCGCCGTATATCCTGTGCGTGCGATCAGAATATGCTTCAGCCCGCAGACCGTCCCGCGCGTTACCCAGTAAAACTTGACCGCGCTCAAATCCGCGTCAGTCAGCTTCTGAAGCACGTCCACGCCCTTCGGCCCCTGGATGGCAATCTGCGTGAAGTCGTCCGACAGATTCTCCACCGCACAATCAAACTGGCGCGTGTTTTCCCGCACCCAGTTGAAGTCCTTCTCGCGCGTGCCAGCATTGATCACCAGCAGATACTCGTCCTCGCCCAAGCGGTGAACAATCACATCATCTACAAACGTCCCCTGCGGATAGAGCAACCCCGAATACTGTGCCTGTCCCACCGCCAGTCGCGAAGCGTCATTCATGGAAATATGTTGCACCGCAGCCAGCGCCTGCGGACCGGCCAGACGGATGTCGCCCATGTGGCTAACATCAAAAATGCCCACCGCCCTGCGCACGGCCATGTGCTCGTTGACAATACCGCAGCCGATCGACGCCGGATACTCCACCGGCATGTCCCAACCATTGAAATCGACCATCTTCGCGCCCATCTGGCGATGGACGGAGTTCAGCGCCGTTTTGCGGACGGCGGGAGTGGTTGCGTCGACGGCGGACAAGCGAAACCTCAATCAGCGCAGCGGCTGGCAGCTGGATGGTGTGACTGATTACCGTAACACGCGGTTTTTCGGGCGGTCAAACCGGGTGGGCGTTCACCACAGATGACACTGGGGTCACAGAGGACAGCACGGGATTCAGAATCCCTCTGCTCACTCTGTGTCCTCTGTGGTTGAGATTTTTCTTATCTTCCGAATTGCACCGTCACTCGTGCGCCGGCTGCCACGTGCGTCCCCGCTGGCGGGGACTGTTGTCGCGCTACGCCACTGCCCACGGCTTCCAATTCGAGACCAGTATCCTGAGCAGTTTCCACAGCTCCCCGCACCGTTTTCCCCACAAAGGACGGCACTTCGATTCCCCCTTGCTCAACATCCAGTACTACGGTGCCTGTCGCGGCAAGTGTCGTTTGACCCGCAGCTGCGTCGGTTGGGCTGTTGGCTGGCTGCGGCTGGTTTGCTGCGGCTGCTACTGGTTCAGTCTGGCGGATCGCGGCCTGCACGACTCGCCCAGTGCTGACCGCAGTCGCAGACGAGAGCCCGCCCTGAGCCTGTTGAAGGCGTGCTGCACTTGGTTTTCTAGCCACGGAGTCTGCTGAATCCCCGTTCACCTCAGCGGTTTCCAACGGCTCGCCCGGATGGTCCGGCGTTCCTTCTTCCAGATCTTTATCTTTCATCTTCGCCTGCGCCAACAACAACTGACGATTGGGCGCAAGCGGCAAATCATGCGGTGTGTGCAGATACTCGAGCACCTGCTGCGCGACGCGACGAAATACTGGCGCCGATATTTGACCGCCCTGATGCAGTCCGACGGCGGAATCCAGAATCACCGCTACCACGATCTGCGGATTATTCACCGGCGCGAATCCGGCAAACGAACCGACGTACTTCGTCTTCGAGTACGCACCGGTCGCCGGATCTACTTTCTGCGCCGTCCCGGTCTTTCCTGCCGAGGTGTAGCCTTCCAGAATCGCTTTGCGTCCCGTGCCCTCGAGCACAACTTTCTGCATCATCGACCGCATCTCGGCCGCGGTGTAACTGGAGATCACACGCCGTGATGCTCCGGGATGAAACGCCACGGTCTGCGGCGTGCCCTGCGGCTCAACTTTTCCTGTGACGATGCGCGGCGCTACCCACACGCCATCGTTGGCAAACGTAGAGACCAGTCCCGTCAGCTGAAGCGGCGAAATCCCGATCTCTTGCCCCATGGAAATCGCGGCAATCGAGACTTTTGACCATCGGCTCACCGGCTTGGTCAAGCCACGGGTCTCGCCAGGCAACTCGATTCCCGTCTGCTGTCCGAATCCGTATGCTCGAATGTATCTGTAAAACCTGTCTTCGCCCAGCCGCAGCGCAATCTTGATCGCGCCTACGTCGCTCGATTCTGCCAGCACGCCCCAGACCGGCAACAGCCCGTGCGGTTTGGAGTCACGAATACGCATGCCGTTGTAGACGATCGACCCCATCTGGCAATCGAACACTTCATCGGGGTTGGTCAACTTTTCTTCGAGAGCCGCCGAAATTGTCACCAGTTTGAAGGTCGATCCCGGCTCGTACACGTAACTCACCGCGCGGTTAGTCAACGCAGCGGGCGTGATCTGCTTGCGCAGATTTGGATTGAACGTGGGCCGGTTGGCCAGCGCCAGAATTTCCCCGGTGTGCGGATTCTCCACGATCACCGTGCCGGCAATCGCCTGCGTGTCGTGAATCGCCTGATCGAGTTCCTTCTCTGCAATGTACTGAATGTTCTTGTCGATGGACAGGGCAAGGTTTTCGCCCGCTTCCGGCTGTTTCTCGACATCGGAGAACCATTGCCGTCGCGCGTCCACGGAGATGAACATCTTCCCCGCACGCCCGCGGAGCTGGTCGTCGAATTCATGCTCGATACCACTCTGACCGGCGTCTTCCATGCCAACGGTTCCCACAACCTGCGCCGCCAGGTCACGTGCCGGATAAAATCGCTTCGGCTCTTTTTGAAAATGGATCCCCTGCAGGTTGAGCGACTTGATGCGCTCGATGGTCTCGTCATCCGCCTTGCGCGCCACCCAGCAAAAAGTCTTGTGATTGCGGCAGTCCGCAAGCACTACGTTATGATCTTCGCCAGTGATCCGCGTGATGAGAGAAACCGCAGTGGGGAGGTCTTTCACCTCGGACGGTACGGCGAAAGCGGAATCAACCAGCACCGACATCGCCAACTCATGTCCGGCTCGGTCGTAAATCACGCCCCGCTTGGCAGAGAGCGGAATCTCTCGCTGTTGCTGGTGCTCCGCCTGCTTCACAAAGCTGCCGTAGCGAAAAATCTGCAGGTAGACCAGCCGCCCGCAGATCGCCAGGCACCATAACAAAAGCATCCCACCGAGCAGGTAGAGGCGGGAATTCTTACCGAGGCTGGAGTTACTGGGAGTCATAATTACTAATTTCGAGTTTTGTCATTCCGAACCGCGCGCAGCGAGGAGAGGAGCCTGTTTTCTGCCGATACAAGCAAACAGCAGGTTCCTCGGTCGCATTGCTCCTCGGAATAACCAGAACTCAAAATGCATTGTCGCTAGACAAACATGGCGGCCCCACCCTTCCGGCGGACCGCCAAATAAGTTCATGTAGGGACAGCCGCCCCTAGCCTGCTCTGAGCAAAATCGAAGGGGCTGTCCACGGAGCGAAGCGCGGCTCTTTCGGCGATGGCCCCTATTGCCCCGCCACCATCATCATCGGCTCCGCGCTCGCCATCACCGGCGCATTCGAATCCGTTGACGCGCTATCCATGCGGATCACCTGTCCCGGTTCCAGCGGAACCAATCCCATGCGGCGTGCCATGACGTCAATCCGTTCCGGATCGCGCAAGCTGGCATCTTCCAATCGGAGAGCCCGGTTCATCTCCGTCAGGTTGCTGAGCTCGCGCTTCGCCGACTCGATCTGATAGCCATATTCAATCGCTCGGAAATGCTGCCAGGCATAAGTAAACACCAGCATGAACAGGACAGCCAGCGCTGTGCCAAATTGCTTCATCTCGCGATTGTGCCCGGCATCTTCCACCTTCACCAGACGCGAGTTGTCGATCGCCTTGGCGAAGTAGATCTCCGGCGTTCCCGTAAAGAAGGTGTTCCGCCGCGCTGTTGGAACCGCACCCCGCATTGCCGCCGCTGCCGTTGCCATTATGCCGCTCCTGCGAAAAGCCGCTCTGCCGGCTGCGGGGTCTGCATCTCAAAAAGCCGCTGCAGTTCCGTTTCCTCAGTGATGCGCCTTTGTTGAGCTTTCCATTCCGCGCGCTCTACCGTCGCCATCAAGTCTTTGATCAATGTTCCCGTGTACATCGCGCACCTTCCAACTCGAATTCCCACCAGAACCTGGCTTCCGAAACCGGAAGCCTTTTTTCATCGGCGGATCTTTGTCCACCTTCTACAGAACCTGAATGACCCGGCACGCCATTACAGCTATGCCGGGGACTCCGGCAGGTTTTCCGGAGCCTAAACTCTTTCCGCCGCCCGCAATTTTGCGCTGCGCGCCCGCGGATTGCGATCTTGCTCTTCTTCGGATGCCGTCACCGGTTTCTTGGTCAGCAGCCGGAAGTGCTTGTCCTTAACACTGCCTTCGCGGAAGGCATCCTTTACGATGCGATCTTCCAACGAATGAAAACTGATCACCACCACCCGCCCTCCTGGCTTCAGAATCCGGGGTGCCGCTTCCAGCAGCACCTTCAGATCGTCCAGTTCCCGGTTTACGAAGATTCGAAGAGCCTGAAAAGTTCGGGTCGCCGGATGAATTCGCCTTTGTTCAGAATTCATTGGCCGGGCCGCGGCTGATATGACATCCGCAAGATGTGCGGTAGATCGTATCGGCCGCGACCGGACAATGGCTCTGGCGATTCTCCGCGACCTCCTTTCCTCTCCGAAT
>Ga0187851_10000030_pt1 | contig 125045 bp, 112 predicted proteins | sample June2016WEW_6_10_FD_132997 | JGI IMG/M metagenome (GOLD analysis project Ga0187851, IMG submission 132997) | Peatland microbial communities from SPRUCE experiment site at the Marcell Experimental Forest, Minnesota, USA - June2016WEW_6_10 | ecosystem: Environmental > Terrestrial > Soil >... | reverse complement strand
TGTGCCATCCGGTATTCCACGCACCCCGTTTCACGACAACCTGACCATGAACCCCGTAACGGTTCAGGTAGTCGGTGATAAATATCGGCCGGATATTGCACTCCAGCGCCCTGATCCGGTTCAGGTATTTCCGGTAGAAATACTGCCAGAAGTTTCCCTCGGGGCTTGTGTTCCTGAACCAGCCGCCGTTTTCGCCGTCGGAGCAGGTGGTCACCAGCGGCGCGAACGTGCAGTTCGCGGTACGGTCGTTGACCTCTTTTGCAAACCACCCCCAGTCCATGCCCGATATCTGCGCATCCGAAAGTTCACGGTCACGGACAATCACGATGATCTGATGGCCCTCGAACGTCGCGTAGTGCGGCATATACCGAAGTTCCTCCCACCGCATGGGCCCAATGGGTTCGACATGCGCGCTGTCAACGATCACGTAGCGGTAACCAAGCCTGCACAGCAGGGGAATCATCTCCATGCAGAAGCCCATCTCCGGCGGCCAGAACCCGCCGAAGCCGGCTTTGCCTTCCGAACGGCCGAACAGATGGCGTCCCAGGCCGAGCCAGCGTCGCCCCTGCTCCTCCCAGTCCTCCCGGGGAATGAGCGGAAATACCGGATGGTAATACCCGGTCCCGAGTATCTCGAAGAGCGACGTGTTCTGGAGATGCCAGAGCAGGTCGCCGCATTTGACTATTCCGTAGACCCTGCCCTGAAAGGCCGGGTCGCTGAGTGTTTCAAGGAGCGTGCCGGAAAACGAACAGTGCACACGCGCCACGTCTTCGTAGCCCCAGAGCGACCGGGGCATCCGATCGAGAGCCCAGAGGATCTCTTTCGCCTCCCATTCCTTATTCAACAGCAGATCCTCGATGTTGCCGGAAGGCTGATGAAAGTTAAGCATGAGGGCGTGGTGGATGATTTCGGCCATTTTTGACTCCTCAGGGATGAATTACCCGCCCGGCGACGCGGTCCGGAAAGCATCGCGGAATAAGGGATAATAAATGTAGTAAAAGACGGCAATCGCCGTGTCAATTTTTGCGCTCAAGGCTCTCCGGCAAAAGGCGTGACGAACAGATCAGCCGCATTTTTACCGGAAACGCTCACCGTCGCTGGTTGGAGAAAGCTCATGCAATCCCCTGCCCGCGGGACGACCAAAGGGTGTGGAAAAAGCACCCAATTGTCTATTGTATAGTTCCCTTTCGGGAGATCCCGGATCGCATAGCGCACCCCGCATTCGGCGACTCCCCGGTTCGATGGGCGGCGGAAAAGGTACCCGCTTCCTGCAAGGCGGGCGTCATCGACGCCGACCCTGGTGATCCATGCAAATCCCGTTGCACCGTCGCTCACCATATATCCTCGGTCGGGAGTGATCCGGATAAGGGTGTCGATTCGCCCGGGAGAGGCGCACTCGAAGGAGGTTCCGATGCTTGGAACCGAAAAATTGAACCCCTGTACGCCGCCGCTGATAACCGGCGTCATCTCAAAGTAGGCTGCGCTGAAAAGCGCGCTGAGCCGGATGGGCAGATGCACATGCACCGGGACCTCGACTTCCTGCGGATAACATTTCTGATAGACAACCGCCCGGCTCCCCTTAAGCCCTAAAAAACCGAGCCTGAGGTAAAAATTTCCCCGCCTGATGAGCCGTATTGGTCCGATCGTATATCGATTGACCAGGCAGACGATATTGTCCTCATTGTACCGGATGGGGAAGATGCCCCACAGCGTTTTCAGCACGATGCCGATGCGGAGTTGTTTTACAATGTCAACCCAGCGGTCACTGCCGCTGTCCATGATGCCCGCCCGGACAAAATGAAACCGGTCTCTGGCGAACCGGGCGTCGTACCACGGGGTCCGGATATCCTGCGTACGCTCGTCGTAGAAGATATACCGTACCGGAGACAGAGGGATCGTTGAATCGTCGACTAGAAAAACCCTTCTCGACCCGGCGCCATGGGCGATCGCAACCTCCGCCGTCCGTCGCGGTCCGACCAGCCCGGTCGCGCCCGCCGACGAGCTTTCGCTGTCGGCATCCTCCCGGAGAAAAACGATTTCATCATGGTCTTGCAGGGCAGCGTGCGCCGAATCGGCATTCGATTCCGGGCCGCCGCTGCCGATATAGTCGCCCCCCGCCGTTCTTTCGTCGATTTGAAAGGGAATCGCGACGCCTTTACTAGTAACAACCCGGAGTTCCCTGATCGGAGCGCCCGTGAGCGAAGGAAAGGCGCTGCCGCTGAGGACGACCGGTTCGGAAAAGCCCGATCCGGCCATGGAAACCGCGATGAACAGGATAGGATATCGAAAGGGGGGCGGCATTCCTGCTGCAGGATATCGTTTTTTCATCGTTCACCGCGGATTTTTCGGGAAATCCGGTTCATCGAACAAAGTATTTTTTCCGATCGATGTTTCAGGCTTGAGATAAAATAATTTATCAGAGGGAGTGGCAATACCGGGAAAGCCCGAAACGAATTTTCGTATTGTCGTCAGTCCAAATAATAGAGTATAATAAACAGGCCGGGATGCTCCCCATGCGGGAGAGCGGTTTTTTTAAGCGGGAATGGATCTCCTATGCCGATGCTCAAGCGTACCCTTTTCGTTTCGAAGGAGAGGGACGCCGTTACTCCCGAAATGCGGGAGGACCAGCAGAAGTTCATCGCATCGTGCGCCTGCCCGGAAAACGACGCGCTTGCCCTGCAGAGAAGCGGCACGGGCGGGCTTTCCGAACAGGAAGCGGCCGCAAGGCTCGAAACGTTCGGAAGAAACGTCCCCGCCACGGCGCGAAAAGTCTCCCTTCTTGCCGACCTCGCGGAGCGAACCAAGAATCCGCTCGTCATCCAGCTCCTCATCATCTGCATCGTCTCGGCGCTCATGGGGGATATCCCCTCCGCAACGATCGTGGCGGTCATGGTGGTGCTCAGCTTCGTCCTGTCGTCGTATCAGGAACGACGCTCCATCAGGGCCGCCGAAGAACTCAAAAACATGGTCCTGACCACGGCTGTTGTCATACGCGACAATAGTGAACGGGAGATCGATATCGCCGAGGTGGTTCCCGGCGATATCGTGGTTCTCGCCGCCGGATCCATCATTCCCGCCGATCTCCGCATCCTTTCGGCCAAGGATTTCTACGTCAATCAGTCGGCCATGACCGGCGAATCGATGCCGGCCGAAAAGTTTCCCGCCCCCCCCCTTACGGCCGTTACCGAGCCGCTCGAATTGCCCAACGCGTGCTTCCAGGGCAGCACGGTAGTCAGCGGCGCCGCGCGCGGCGTCGTCGTGCTGAGCGGCGGCCATACCTTTCTCGGCGCGATTTCACGAAACGCAACCAAGGCCAAGGTCCCGACCAATTTCGACATGGGCGTCCGCTCCTTTGTCTGGCTCATGGTGCGTTTCATGGTCGTGATGGTGATGACCGTTTTCTTTATCGTCGGCCTCAGCAAGCACAACTGGATGGATGCGCTCCTGTTCGGCCTCGCGGTGGCGGTGGGGTTGACCCCGGAAATGCTGCCGATGATCATCACCGTCTGCCTGTCGAAGGGCGCGATCGCCATGTCGCGCAAGAAAGTGATCGTCAAGCAGCTCAAGGCGATCCAGAATATCGGCGCCATGAATATTTTGTGCACCGACAAAACCGGCACCTTGACGCAGGATAAGATCATCCTCGAACGGTTCGTCGACGTTTCCAACCGGCCCAGCGAAGACGTCCTTCGCTATGCCTACATGAACAGCTACTATCAGACCGGTCTGCGGAACCTTCTCGACCGGGCCATCCTGAGCCACACGAATCTCGACGTCGAACTCTCATGTAGAAAGGTCGACGAACTGCCGTTCGATTTTGAGCGGAAACGCATGTCGGTGATCATCGACTATGAAGACACCCGGGTGCTTATATGTAAAGGCGCGGTTGAAGATATCAACCGGGTGGCCGACCGTTACCAGATCGACGACGACATCTTTCCCCTGTTCGACGTGGTGCGCAACGACATTCTGGAGGAGTACGAGCGCCTGAGCACCGAGGGATATCGGGTGCTGGCGGTCGCCTACCGCGAATTCCCGGACAAAAAGGAGGCCTTCGTCGCCGCCGATGAAACCAACCTGATAATCCTCGGCTACCTGGCGTTTTTCGATCCGCCCAAGGAGTCGTCGGCGCGGGCCATCACCGCGCTCAGCGAGGCCGGCGTCGCCGTCAAGGTATTGACAGGAGATAATGAGCTGGTGACGCGATGCGTCTGCAAGAACGTCGGATTCGAGCCCACGCGGATCGTTCTGGGCCGCGAACTCTCGGCCATGTCCGAGGAGCAGTTCTCGCAGGCGGTAAAGGAGACCAATGTTTTCGCCCGCCTCTCCCCGCTTCAGAAGGAATCGATCATCGAGATGCTCCGGCATCAGGGCAACACGGTCGGGTTTCTCGGCGACGGCATCAACGACGCCCCGGCCCTCAAGGCCGCGGACGTCGGCATCTCGGTCGATACCGCGGTCGATATCGCCAAGGAGTCGGCCGACATCATTCTGCTCGAACGAAGCCTTCTCGTTCTGCAGGACGGGATCATCGAAGGACGGCGGGTGTTCGCGAACATTGTCAAGTACATTAAAATGGGCGCGAGTTCTAATTTCGGCAACATGTTCAGCGTTCTCGGCGGAAGTTATATCCTGCCGTTTCTGCCCATGGCGCCGATTCAGATATTATTGAATAACCTGCTGTACGATATCTCCCAGACCAGCATCCCGACCGATCGGGTCGATCATGAAAGCGTCTCGAAGCCGCTCAACTGGGACATCAGTTTCGTCCGCCGGTTTATGATCTTCATCGGTCCCATCAGTTCGATCTTCGATTACGCCACGTTTTTCCTCATGCTGTACGTTTTCAAATGCCATCTTTTTTCGGTGCCGGGACAATCGGACTTCCATAATCCCCACCTTGAAAAACTCTTTCATTCGGCATGGTTTGTCGAGTCGCTCCTCACCCAGACCATGATCGTGTGGGTGCTGCGAACCAATAAGATCCCGTTTCTTCAGAGCAGACCGAGTACCGGCCTCATGCTGACTACGCTCTGCGTCATGGCAGTCGCCATCGTGCTTCCCTATTCCCCCATCGGCCCGGCTCTCGGGCTCGTGCCGCTGCCGACTTTGTTCTGGCCGTGGATGGTTGGGTTTTGCAGTGTATATTTCATGTTGACACATTTTGTCAAAACCTGGTTTAACCGCCGCTTCGGGGTCTGATCATGAAAAGCCTTCTTACCGCCCTCGATGAGGGTCGTCTCGTCGAGCTGCCGGATACCGATAAGAATAAGGCGCTTGAATACCTGGCCCTCCTCATCGAGGCGATCCCGGGAATCGCGCAGCGCAACGATATCGTCCAGGAGGTGCAGAAGCGGGAGATCTCCGGCAATACCGGCATCGGCAAAGGAATCGCCTGTCCCCATGCCCGCCGCGACGGCGAAGGCGACCTCCTGTGCGCGATCGGCTGGTCGCCGCAGGGAATCGACTACGACGCGCCGGATAAGGAAAAAGTCCACCTTGTCGTCATGTATTATATCCCGGACTCGGAAAAGAATTTTTACCTCAAGGAAATATCAAGCCTCGCCAAGGCGGTTGAAAAAACCGGCGACATCTCCAGTATCATCAAGGCGCAGGATATTCATGCGGTGCGCAACCAGCTGCTCGACTGGGTAAGTCTGGCGATCGATGCCGCCGCGCCGGAGCCGAAGGCGCGCATGATCAAACTGCAGGAGCGTGAAGCCGCCGTGGCGGCCGCTGAGGCGGTAGGGGCGAAAAAGCTGATCCTCATCGTACCTTTTTCCGTCGTACTCTCCACCGCGCAGAAACCGATCATCCTCACCCAGGATGCCGACTTCCTGCGCATTGCGGAATCGCAGACAACTCTTCCCGGCCTTCTCAAGGGAGGCGAGACCTTCCCGCTCTCCGGCTACCAGATCGTTGTCCGGTCGGTCACGAGCTATGCCGCCAACTGGGTTCTCCACGAGTGCTTTGCGGTGAAAATGAGCTGACGATGGATTCTTGACTTTAGTAAATTAATTTCCCGGTAAAATCAAGGGTGAGTAAATCTTGACAGCCTGAAATCAACTCTTCAGGGAATCATGCGCGGCGCGGCGTCAAGATACAGCGCCGTTCCGATGAGCGTCATATCCGCCACCTCGATGCTTTTGAAATCGACATACTCTTTCACCGTATGCCATCCGCCCCCGGTCGAAAGCACCGTGCATTTCCCGCCGAGCGCCTTACCAAATTGCCTGACAAGATGATCGAGCCCCCCGGCGACCGAATGCACCACTCCCGAGCGCATGCACTCCCTGGTCGAAGCGCCGGGCAGCGATGCCGTCTTCTCTGTAAGATCAATGAGGGGCAGCGCGGGAGCGGCCTCATGAAGCGCGTGCAGCTGGGCCGCCGGGCCCGGAAAGATGACGCCGCCGATGAAATCACCGCCAGCGGTCAGCGCATTGACCGTCACCGCGGTCCCGACGTCGATGATGATCGCGTTGTGCTCCGGATATGCGGCCGCGGCATAGAGCGCATCGGCGATCCGGTCGGCGCCGAGGCGGGACGGACTTTTATACCGGAACCGGACCGGAAGCCCGGCACGCCAGGCGAGATCGGTAATCTCGGTGACACCGCACTCTTTCAGCAGCGCCCGCACCCGCAAAACCATGCCCGCATTGTTGCCGGCGATGACCGCCCGCGGCGCGGCCGGATTCGCTTTTCTCCCCAGTAAAACTGCCTTTTCAAGCGCGCGCGGCAACCGGTCGCGGACGGCGGAAAGCGGCGGATCGAACCGGCGCAGGCATCGGCGCGCCGTGGCGTCGACGAGGCCGACGTGCACCGAAGAGTTGCCGATATCAACGGCAAGTATCGGCGGAGCGCCGTTACGCATCGGGAAGCCTCCCTGTAGTATCGGTAAATCGTAAATGGCCCGAAACCGCGTGATGCACCTCATGGCCGATGAGAAGGCGAAGCCTTCCGTCGGGCTCGACGCCGTCGAAGACGCCGTATTTTCCTTCGACTTCCGCCGGTTCTCCGCGCCGGTACAGCCGCGTAAGGTATGAAACGTGCAGTACGTCCGCGTCAACGGCGAGATTCGCGTGATAACGGCTGATAATGGCTTCAAGAAGACGCGAACGCGAAACGGTTTCCCCGGTTTCAATCGAAAGCGAGGTGGCAAGCGGACGCAGTGCATCCGGGAACCCGGCCGGGGGAATGTTGACATTGAGGCCGAATCCCATTACCAGCATGTCGCTCCGGGCCGGGTGATTTTCGAGCAGGATGCCGCACAGCTTCCTGTCGGCCAGGTAGAGATCGTTCGGCCATTTTATGGTAATTGATAAAGGACAATGACCGGTCGTTGACAAAGCGAAGGCTTCCGACGCCTCGACGATGGCCATGGAGAGAGAGCGGTTGTGCCTGAAATGGCCGTCCATGGAAGGGAGGGGCGTGAGAATAGTCGCCCACAGGCCGCCCTCCCCCGAGAAATAGGGCGCTCCCGAGCGCCCGCGACCGGAGGTCTGCCGGTCGGCCTGGATGACGAACATTCCGCTCCGGGGAAATTCCGTCAGGGACCGGGCGAGATCGCTGGTCGAGGCGACACACCGAAGGGAGTGGAACCGCTCGACGAAAGGGAGATTGGAGAGGGCGCGGGGAAGCATGGTTGTCCATTGGCAATACAATGCCGTCACGCGATGATCAGGTGGATGTCGAGCGCTCGCGCGCTGTGCGTGATCGCCCCGCAGGAGATGAAATCGACCCCGGTTCCGGCCACGGCGGCGATGGTATCGAGCGTAATGTTGCCGCTCGCCTCGAGCTCGACGGTAGCTCCCGAAGCGCGTTTCTTCTCAACGCACTGCCGCATCGCGTCGAGGCTCATGTTATCGAGCATGATACGGTCCGGCAGGAGTCGCAACGCCTCGCCGAACTCCTTGACGCTCTGGACCTCAACTTCTATTTTCGGCGCGGGCGAGGACCCGCGCGATCGCAATGCCTTTTCGAGCGCGGCCGTTACGCCGCCGCAACGTTTGACATGGGTGTCCTTGATGAGCATCATGTCAAAGAGGCCGAACCGGTGATTCGCGCCGCCGCCGTGGCGTACCGCGAGCTTTTCGAGAAACCGCAGGCCGGGCGTGGTCTTCCGGGTATCGAGAAGCCGCGCGCCCGTATGCGCGATGGCCGCGCAATAGCGCGAGGTAAGCGTGGCGATGCCGGAGAGCCGCTGCAGGAAATTGAGCGCGATCCGTTCCCCGGCGAGAATTCCTCGCGCGGACCCTTGCACGCGGCAGATCTCGCTTCCGCGCGCGAGAGCGTTCCCATCGTCAAGGAGTGTGACAATCGCGATGGAGGGATCGATTTTCAAGAAAAGCGGGGAGAGAAGAAACGTGCCGGAGAGGACGCCCGCTTCCTTGCTGCGTATGACCCCTTCCGCCCGATCGCTTTCGGAAAAAAGGGCGTTTGACGTGCAATCTCCGCTCCGGCCGAGATCCTCGTCAATCGCGCGATCCAGGAGCCCGTCGATGCACCGGCGCTCTTCTTCTCCGGTCATGGAATGCTCCAGACGGCTCCCGCGGAAAACTCCCATACTTCTTCGCCCGGATCCAGGCGGTTGTCCGGGTCTGGTCCTTTGTCAATATGGAAGAAACGTCCGCCGCCTTGCAGGGCAATCGAGCTGAACAGCGGCCGGGTCATGCATTCAAATCCGGCTTCAGCGTTCCATGAGGCTAAAAGCCCCCCGGAGGAGGGAAAAAGCCGGGCGTGATTCTGACAGGCATAGAGCGAAGCGTACTTGATGAAAGATATTGCTTTCTCGTTTATGGTAAGACGCAGGTTGAAAGAGTAATCGTATGAAGGACCGGGGTTGCTTTTTCCGGCGACGACAGCATCAAACGGACGATCCGGCTCGAAAACCTGCGAATACCCCCCACTGAAGTCAATGCCCCTCCCCAGGTTGGCTCCCCAGGCAACGAACGCGCTGGCGGCGAGCCGTTGACGGTTAAGCGAGGTATTCTCGGTAAGCAGCGTGTCGTTCTGGAAAAATGAACGGCGTGAGTAATAAAATTCATCGAACTCTTCCGAAATAATCCTGCCCCTTTCGAGCATATACCCGAAGCTGAGCGTGCGGCCGGGCCAGCTCAGCTCGAAAGCCGGCAGTTTGTAAATTTCACCCTGATCGACGCCCTCGAGCCGGTCCTGGGCGAAGTCGATGAGCATCTTCGCCTCGAAATCGTACCATTTAGCAATCGTGACGCCGAGGTCGAGCTCATAGATTCCCACCCCGGATGGGCCCTTTGCCGTGTCGAGGACGCCGGAAGAGGGCCATGGATTGGTGAAACGCAGGTCGTCGGTGTCACTCGTATGGCGGTAGGGAGCCGCGTCCCAGTAGTACCCCGCCCCGAACGTGTACAGGGAGGGAGTGGATTTGACGTAGACGCCGCCGAGAGACGGGTCGGTCACGTCGGCTAGGAACATGTTGACATCGAGAAGATTGGCGTACGTCACCTCCCCGGCGAAGCCGAGGGGATGAAAGATGCGGTTGTTATCGTCATTGCGGAAGTGGTTGACGATCAGGCCGTCGCCGAGCGTGACGTCGGTGAGCGCGCCGATGGTGCAATAGAGCGAATCGCCAACATCACCCAGCGTCAGGTGATCCACCTTATCGAGGATGCCGCGGGTCGAATTCAGGCCGGTTACGGTCTGGGCGTCCTGGTTCCGGGCAATGGTCAGCCTGAGCGCCGCTTCGACCGATTGCGTCCTCCAGCAGGGAGTGAGGGTGGCATACGGCCGGCCGGCATTTTCGTAAAAGCCGATATCGCCGGAGAGGGCGACGGAAAACGCGCTGTCCGACTGTTCCGTCGGCCGGTGAATGGGAGTATAGTACCTGTCGCCAATAGAGGAATCATCAAGAATGATGGCGCCGTAAACTCTGCTGGGATTGAAAAGGGGGTCATAGGATTGACGACCCGCCTCGAGCGAATCGTCACTTTCCTGAAGGGAGAGCGCCGCGCCGTTCAAGCCGTCGGCCTGCTTGTCGTCGAGCGGGATTATCTTCGACGCCCGCAATTGATTCTCGATGCAGCTGTCGCCAAACAGCCGTTTAAGGGAGGCGACATGACGAAAAGAGATCGGAATGTGGAAAAACGGCTCCCTGCCGTGAAGAACGAGACTCGCGCGTCCGTTCGGAAGCATCCTGCTTTGCTGCTGCAGTATGCCGCGGATGAACGCCCTGCCGCCGAGGTTGAACAACCCGGTCTGCCGTCCCTCGGTTTCTATAAACGCCGCGAGCGCCCCGCTGTCGATTTCACCGACCGCGCTTCCGGTAAAGACCGCCAGGCGACCGTACCCGGAAGAGCTTAAAAGAATGCCGCCGCTCAAGAGCGAAAATCCCGCTTCGACGCGGCCGGCGGCCCGGGATGTTTTGTCGGCAATGGCGATGAGCGCCCGCGAATCGGAGCCGATCATCACGCTGCCGCCATCCGGCAATTTCAGCGTGAGGCGGGAGTTGAAATCGGTTTCGACAAGATCGTTATCGAATAATTTGCGTCCCGCCGACACCTTTTGCCATGAATGTTTGCCGCTCCGCTGAACATTTGCACTCCCCTCGATGTTCTGCACAACCAGGGTGAAGGTCTCGGCCGCGTAGAGCTGCGGGAAGAAGCATATAAGCAGAAGAAAGGGGAAAAAGAACCCCGAGTGCAACTCGCGGCGCGATGAGGGCATGCTATACAAAATAATACAGTTTCGCGCATTTGAGGTAAACAGGCGCATCGCGGCGTTACGGGCTCTCTTTCTCCCGAGGACGCGGCGAACGGCCATGTTCGGGCAATCTCCCGAATTTTCTGGACCGTATCGGAGCGGCTCCGTCACGAAACGTTGGAGAAAGAGAGGATTGTGGAGATGAGGATTTTTGAGTATATTGCCTGATACAACCATGAGCGAATACATATTAAAAAGGAGTAATCAAATGGTTAAAAATATTTCCTCTATTACCATTAATTCATCAGCCCAGAAGGTTTGGGAAGCTCTCACAAAGCCTGAACTTGTTAAAAAATGGCAATATGGGAGTGACTTAATTACTGACTGGAAAATTGGCGGTGAAATCAGGTTTAAAACAGAGTGGAATGGAACGGTGTTTGAACAATGGGGAAAAGTCATGGAAGTCATACCACGGAAACGTATCAAATATTCTTTGTTTGCTCCACGACCGGGGATTGAAGATAAGCCGGAAAATTATTTCATAATGATTTATAGCTTGAAACAGGAAAAGGATGGAATTAAACTTGAAATTATTCAAGAAGATGATCGGCCTGGCGCCACCCAGGAGTCAGATAATGGTGAAGAAAATCCTGTTTTACTCTCTTTAAAAAAATTGATTGAATCATAGCATGATTGAGAATTTTTGAGTGTATTGCCTGGTACAATCGCAGGCCGGAAAAAATGGAAACTCAACAGGATAAAATCAATAGAGTTCTCAAAGATGACGTTCATATCATGCCGTATAACAGTGAATGGCCTAAAATGTTCGAACGGGAAAAAGCCCACCTCCTGAATTGCCTGCCAAAGGGTTTAATCAGGAGAATCGAACATTTCGGCAGCACGTCCATACCGAATTTAGCGGCCAAGCCTGTTATCGATATGCTGGTCGAAGTAACGTCATTGGAAAAAACAAAACAGGAAGAGGCGGAGGAGCGTTTCGCAAATAAGAAAATTACCGGTTTGCCAGAAATGCGAAACGATAGCTTGCCGCGACCATTCCATTGACCTTCACCGACAACACATATACTCCGGCCGGGCAAAAGGCTGCCCCATTAATTCTTCCGTCCCACGAAAACTGATGCGGCGTTCCGGCATCGAATTGTTCGGCAATCGTGTAGATTTTCTTTCCGCTTAAATTATAAACATCGAGGCCAATGTGACCAAGAAACGAAGGCACAACGAAACTCACCGAGTTCGACAGGTAATGCCGAACGATCCTCACTTCGGCGTTTTGTCCATTGACGTTGATTAAGGGGCCGTTCCCATTTTCAATAGCCGTGGCTTTGTCGAGGCCCAACCAGGTTACCGCAAGGTCGGCCCTGACATCAAGGTTACCATGTGACAAACCCGTTTCCACAATTGCCTGAACCACTGTCTGCCCGGAACTATTGGTATAGCTCCGTAGCGTCCACGTTGGTTCCGGCTGATTAGGCTCGCTGTCCGCAGGCGTAATGCTCGCGTCAAGGACATTGGTCCATTGTTTGATTTCCTCGCCTAAGTTGGGGAAGTAAACTACGTTATCAATAGAACCATGCCACAATTGCATTTTGGGTCGCGGACCCGTATATCCCGGGTAAGCGGCCCGTACCAGATCACCCCATTGAGCGGCGGTTTTTATGATCTGTCCGGTCGCGCAACTGGAGCACCAGCCGTAAGAATCAACCGGGCCCGCCCCAAAACACCCGAAAGCGACACCGGCAAATGCCGCGCCCGCCTTAAAAATATCGGGATACGAACCAAGCAGCACATTGGTCATCATTCCTCCGGATGAATACCCCGCTGCATAGACCCGCGTCGAATCTCCATTATAGTTTTGCTCGACATATTTGACCATTGAAACCATGCCGAGAGGGTCGCTGCCGCCGTTATGCGTTAAAGACGCCGTTGAATGCACGTCCCAACAACTGTCCTTGCTGGATAAATTCCCCGGATAAATGATAATAAAACCATATTGGTCTGCTTGCGTGTTCCATGAAGAACCGTTCATCCCCATGGCCGTACCATGACAAGCGTGAGGAACCACAAGTATCGGCGGATGCGCCTTGACATTGGTCGGGACATAGATGTACATCTGAAGATCGCTCGGATTATTCCCGAAATTTGTTATTTGCTTAAAAGTGCCTGCCGAGGCAGTCATTACCCCTATTGAAAGAATGAGCAGTGATACAATAAAGGCCGAAATATTGAATTTAAATGGCTTGGAATTCAATTGACTTTTCATATTCATGCGCCCTTTTATATAGTGGAAGCGGTTATTTAGAAACTGCGCGAAATCTTTTTGCCGAAATTTCCCTGAATATAATAAACTTTCGGAATTATACCCTTGCCAAAGCAATTACGCATTTCTCTGTCGTCGTGCACTAAATATAGCTCATAAACCGTATTTCTACAACCTCATCAGGACACTTTGGGCCCGTTCGGTAAGATACGGTTAATCGCCCGTGCAGCCTTCGGAAGGTCTCCACCTCTCTTGCCTTCCGTCACCGACGATCAACGTTTTATGAAGGTATTTTCCACCGGAGCGGAGTTATTAATCTTCATGGAGATAGAATATAATCCCGCAGGTAACGTGCTTAACTCTTGCCACGAAAACGACCCGGAGGTTTGCATTATCGCCACATGCTTGAGGCCCAGCTGTTTCCCGTCCATTGAAAAAAGACGGAATTCGGCATTTCCGGTCGCATTCGTTGAATAATTAACGGTATAAGCGCCGTATCGCACCGAAATTGAATGCCTGTTCTCGCTTCCCCGGTACATGATTTCGGTGATTGAGTCGCCCGCATTGTCGTTATCGAAGGTCACGCCGTCGAAGGGGACCACGATTACTTTGGTACCGTGTCCGCTGTTATTCACAATGTATTGCTTCCCCGTGTCGGTAACCGCGAAGGTGAAATGGGTGACGTGGCCACTCTCTATCAGAACGCCCGGACGCTCCATGTTGTACCAGTGGTTGACCGTTCCGTCGGTGTATTGAACGAAATTCGTGGTAGGATCATAGGCCAAACCCATGTACTTCCAGTTCGTGCGTCCGTCCTGGGACATAAGATGATAGGCCTTGCGGACGCCCCAGTAATTGTACACGATGTGGTAATAACCTCCGCTGTACCAGATCACCGGATCTTCGTCGTACCCGCTGCCGCCGGAACCGGCTATGGTCGCGTAAACGCTGCCGCTGGGCGTCTGCGCATAGGTCGTCGTCACGGTCACCCCCTCGTAGGGTCCGGTGACGCTGCCGGCGCTCTGAAACAGGAAGCCGTCTCTCCCCAACCCCAGGAAGTCGCCATTCGGTTGTTGTATGAGGGTCGTGTTGTTGGTCGCTTCTTCAACCGTGTCGGACCATTTCATCGCGCCCTGGTAGGTCCACGGTCCGTAAAGCGAAGCGGCGGTGAACAGATCGCCGGGCCTCGTTGCGCTGACAAGAAGGACATAGGTCCCGTTTGCAAGGGTCAGTCCCGTGGTATTGCAGCCTTTTCCGGATTCATTATCCGGCCAGGTTTCTCCCTGGTCGATGTACGGTCCGATGACGTTTTTGCTGCTCAGCCCCTGTACGGTAACACCAGCTCCCCATCCGTTCATGCCCTGGCTTTCCGCCCAGCGGCTGACATAGATATGATAGGCGCTGTCCGCCCCCTTGAAGATCTTCCCATCCCAGTAGAGGTAGTTTTTGTTCGTTACATCTTCGATCCCGTTGGCGGTATCGCGCTTACCGACGGTTGGTACGCCCCACACGTTCGATAACAACGGCGTAATGATCGGAATGGGTTGAAAATAGTCCATAAAGGCTTTGGCATTGACCGCCGACAAGGAGCCCGCGCCCAGCATTCCCAGACCGATTAAAATTTGAATCGTTATTTTTCTCATCCGTTCCTCCTTGATTACGGAGGTACACGTCTCACCGTACCATCTTTCCCACATTCATTACCTGTTGTCCGCGTAAAAATCTGTAGAGATAGGTGCCTTTGGACAATGCAACGCTTTTGAGGACAGCCTGTTTTGTGGCGGTGGCAGCGAAAGGAAGCCTCTTTTAATTTAATCCTGGAGTTAAAGGCTTTTCGCGGGCAGCCTCCATAGGGTTGTTGCCTTTGCAATAATATAATAAAGGCGCCAGGCCCTGTTGTGCACCCGCCTACAAACGCTCCGAGAGAGCGCCCTGAACGTGTAAAATTCGGGGTGTTCTGGACAGCAGTTTCGTCATTTACTACTATCGATGATACTATCCGAAATCAATGGGACCTTGCATTTGTAAGATTAAAACTGGAGGACGCGTCTCCGAAGAAGCAGCGAGGGGAAAAACCTTGACCTTAAATTTACCGTAACGAATCAGCGGATTTTTACCCATTTATTTACCATGTGCGGATAATCTATCAGAAAGAGGGATTTAAGGGAAGCGGCGAAATTCTTTTCGCCGCGGCGTCATTGAGCCGCACCTTGGACCGGGCTGCAACCAGCTCCACGGCCCGTCGGCGGAAGTCATTTCTCAATCACTGCATTCACTACTCCCTCATCTTTTACCAACGTCCATTCGCTATCCGGATTATATTCCTTCATCGCCCTCGCGATCCGGGTAGTCTTCTCACCTAAATTTCGCTGAAAAACCTGCGCCGACTGGTTGACGATGAAGGTCATGATGCCCGACTGGTCCCAATGCGCCGGGTACGCCACCAGGGCGAATCCTTTCGTCAAAATGCCATGGTCCATGTAATCCATTTTTCCGCCGGGCGCGGCCTTGCCCTGCCGGGTCAGAATTCTGAAATAATAGCCGTGAAACGGTCGTGGTCCCTTGCCCTTGTTCCCGCCATACCCTTCGGCGTGAGCCTCCGCCACCACAGGCCCGAATGGACTGGTCTCTTCGTTATCCGTTGACGCCCAATAGAGTCCGTCCTTTTTTCCGGGCGTACTCTTGAATTTCTGCGCGTACTTCACTCCCCGGCCCGAGTCCGGGTTCATGCCGGCATACTGCTGTTGCGCCGTTACATAAGCGCGACAAACGCCGATAGCATGGAGTTCATCTTTCCCGATGTGACGGTTGATGATCTCCTCTTTACCCGCCGCGGTGTTGAAATACCACTGCCCGTTTGCTTGCACCAGCGGAATCGGCATCGGCCAATTGTCCGTGCCGACTTCAATGGTGACCGTGTCATTCCCCTCTTTCACGAACGTGTAGCCCTGTTCCATGATGGTGGCGAATTTGTGCGCATTACTCGAGTCCTGCACCCTGTCGCCGGTTAAGAGTTCTTTGACATCCGAGCCAAAAATTTCGTTCAAGGCCGCTTTATCCCCGGCGTGGACGGCTGCCTGCAAGGCTTTTGCGGCCTCATCCGGCGATGAGAACATCTGTGGAGCGCCCTCCGGTTTGTTCCGGGTTTCATTCGGCTGTTCCGCGTAAAGGGCCGCCGGAAAAATATTCCAGACGCCCGCCAGCAATGCAATGGTCAAAAACCCGCAAAAACATGTCGTTCGTTTCATCGCTTTCCCCCGTGATTACCGCCAGAGTGCGCCGCGCCGCGGCTTTCGGCCCCACGATGGCTATAATTACGGACGTCGCGCCCATGGTCATAGCCGCCGCCAAAAAGATACACATCAGGTTCCCCCACCACCACCCCGTCATCGTAATATCCTCCACCCCTGACCCCCCACCAACATCCTGTCAGGGCCGTCAAGCATCCGATCACCAGCCCGATCGCCAACCCGGCCTTCATTCGCTTAACTGAACCATTCGCCTTATTCATGGAGTTCTCCATAATGGAAATATTTTACCTTCCTAAGAAGAAGGTTTATCGCACTACACCACTTGACCGAAAATAATCAGGATTCCGGACGCAATCTGAAACACCGAAAGAAGCGTATTATTACCCAGATAACCGATATTTACCAGGGATCGCAGTCCCGAAAGCAGTAACCAGATTGCCAGTAGTATAAATCCGATCCTCATCATGATGCTCTCCTCATTTGAAGGAATAAGTGATTAAGTAGCATGCAATTGCCATACCATGACCGTTATTGCGCTTAATTGATCAATTATCGATCATATCCTGGAGCAATTCTTGTTTGTGAGAAGGGCTGTCCTATTTGTAGGATAACAGGAACCGACTTTTCCACTTCGGTTGAGTCTGATGAAAATGCCACTGCTTCACGTTAATGACGACAAAGCCGGCTGATGTTGGTCTCATTTTTGCTCTCCTGAGACCGACGGACCCCATTGTTGTCCCGCTTTTCCCGACATATTTTCCTTACGCTTGAATAGTGAGAACTGCCAGCGATCCCTCCGAAGCCGAGTCAAGAGAGAGGATATTCCTTAATGCCAGCAACCCCGAACAAGCCCGAAACCAAGCCTGCACCCTCTAAGCGAACAAATGCCATGCCTCCGGACATCGCTTCCAAGTCAGTTCCCGACGTTCTGGCGGCGCTCCACGTTAACCCCGATACCGGGCTCACCCCCGCGGAGGCGGATGTCCGCCGGAAAGAGCATGGCTTCAATGAAGTGACTGAAGAAAAAACGCACCCGGTCCTCATGTTTCTCGGCAAGTTCTGGGGTCTGTCGGCGTGGATGCTCGAACTGATCATGGGACTTTCCGCAGTACTTGGAAAAATCCCCGATCTCATCATAGTGGGAACTTTGCTGATCGTCAATGCCATCGTGGGCTTTATGCAGGAGCATCGGGCCGCCGGCGTCGTCGAAACGCTGCGCCGACGGTTGCAGGTCAGCGCGCGCGTCCTGCGCGAGGCGCAGTGGCGGGTAGTTCCCGCCCGGGAGCTGGTTCCCGGTGACATTCTCCGCATGCGTCCGGGCGATATAATTCCCGCGGATGTCAAACTTCTTACCGGGGCGCTCAGCGTTGATCAGTCCGCCCTCACCGGTGAGTCGAAGGACTCGGACAAAGCGCCCGGCGACGTGCTTTCATCCGGGTCGGTCGTCCGCCGGGGCGAAGGCAACGGCGTGGTCATGCTGACCGGGGCCAAGACCTACTTTGGCCGCACGACGGAGCTGGTGCAGAAGGCGCGTCCAAAGCTGCACATTGAAGCGGTGGTGGCGAAGGTCGTCCGCTGGCTCTTTGTTATCGTCGGCGCGCTGGTTTGCATTGTGGTTGTGATGTCGCTGATTCGCCGGGCGCCGCTCATCGAAACGATACCGCTCATGCTCGTCCTGCTGATGAGCGCGGTGCCGGTCGCCCTTCCGGTCATGTTTACCGTCAGCCTTGCCGTCGGGTCGAAAGAACTGGCGAAGCGCGGCGTGCTGGTGACGCGCCTCAGTGCAACGGAAGACGCCGCGACGATGACCGTGCTCTGCGTGGATAAAACCGGAACGATCACCATGAACCAGCTGGCCGTCACCGGCGTGATCCCCCTGGGGCGCGCTTCGGAATCCGATGTGTTATTTGCCGGAGCCATGGCGTCGCAGGAGGCCGACCAGGATCCGATTGACCTGGCATTCCTCGCCGCGGCAAAAGAACGGCGCCTCTTTGACAGCATGCCAAAGGTCACCCCCGTCTCATTCACCCCTTTCGACGCGAAAAACCGGCGTACGGAAGCTGTCGCCGAGCAGAACGGGCAGCGGGCGCGCATGATGAAAGGCGCCATGCGAACCGTCGCCGAAGCCTGCGGTCTTCAGCCCCCGGAGATCGAAGCGTTGGAGGCGCGGGTCAGCGAATCCGCGCTGAAGGGCTATCGGACGTTGGCCGTGGCGCGAGGCCCCGAGAAAGACAAACCTCTCCTGCTCGGCCTGGTGACACTCTATGATCCGCCCCGGCCGGATGCCAAACAGCTTATCACCGATCTCCGTGACCTGGGCGTCCCGGTAAAGATGCTCACCGGCGATGCGCTGCCGGTGGCACGGGAGATCGGCCAGGGAGTCGGGTTGCCCAACATCCGGGGAATCGCGGACCTGAAGGCGGCGGGTTCCGGGGCCGGCGACGAAGCGGCGAGCCTGTTGGCGGGCGCGGATGGTTTCGCCGAGGTGTATCCGGAAGACAAGTTTACCGTGGTCAAGCACCTGCAGGCGGCGGGGCACGTGACCGGCATGACCGGCGATGGCGTCAACGATGCGCCCGCCCTCCGTCAGGCCGAAGTGGGAATCGCCGTCAGCACCGCGACCGACGTGGCAAAGGGCTCCGCGAGCGTCGTCCTGACCGAACCAGGATTGACAAACATTATACCGCTGATTGAGCAGGGGCGGACGACCTACCAGCGAATTCTGACATGGATTATCAACAAAATCAGCCGGACGATCCTGAAGGCCGCCTTCGTGGCAATCGCGTTCATGGCGACCGGCGCATTCGTTGTCACCACCTTTGCAATGCTGCTCCTCGTATTCGTGCTGGATTTCGCGACGATCGCGCTTGCCACCGACCGCGTTCGACCTTCTAAAAAGCCGGAGACATGGGCCATCGGGGGCTTTATCGCCATATCCATCGTGATTGGCCTGGCTATGCTCGCGGAAGCGCTCTTCTTCCTGTGGATCGGCTGGTCGCGGTTCGGCTTGGCAATAGATAAAAATGCGCTCTGCACCTTCAGTTTCCTGACGCTGCTTTATTTCAGCGTTTTCTCAAACGTTTCCCTGAGAGAACGCCGCTGGTTCTGGGCGACGATGCCCAGCGCGGCTTTCATTGCGGCCCTCGTGGCGGGAGCAGTTGCGGGCACCGCCCTGACGCTCGCGGGGCTCCCGGGGCTTCCTCCGTTGCCGGTGACGCAAACGCTCGTGATTTTCGCCTATGCCATGGTTTCATGCCTGGTCGTCAACGAGGCCGTGAAAGTCGCGATGATTAAACTTGCAACAAAGCGGAGTGGTGACTGATATTTATCGTAATAGAACAGGAGTGATTATGGCTACCCAGAAAAGAAAGAAAAAAGAGGACGTGATCAATTGGAATAATCTCTTGATTACAGGAAGCGTTATCGGGAATATTCTTCAGGCCGCTAATCAGGCGCAATTGCAAAAAAATCTTGAACAGACTCTGGAACAGGCGCGTAACCTTTTCAAGGAGCGAAATGGATTGCGTATCCAGCTTGAACACCTTAAAAAGGTTTTTGAAAACATGGCTGTTGAGAAACAGACATTGGAAAATATAAATCAGCAATTGAACCGGCAATTGCTCGAAAAGGAACAAGAGATACGCCGGTTGAAGGGAAAACGGAAGATGGAGGTAACCGGATGAAAACGAGCCATACGCTGGCCGGGGCGTTTAGAAACAGGAGAAATCGTTCGGACGAACGGTTGGTTTCATCATTTTTTGAAAAGGCGGGAATGCCTGTTGTGAAAAAAAGGAAAGTAACATTTGATGCGGTCGTCATAAGTACGAAAGGATGGAAATTCAATCGGGAAGCGGCGAATGAGCGATAAATGCTTCATCGATACCAACATCCTCATATATGTTTACAGCGGTGACGATTTACAAAAACGTTCCGTCGCAACCGAACTTTTTAATGAAAATGCCCCTCCGCTTGTAAGCGTTCATGTACTCAATGAGTTCAGTAATGTTCTGCTCAAGAAGGGGCTCTCCTGCACCGAAGCGCTCTCTGCGGTGAACGAGCTATGCAAATTCTCTCAGGTATGCCAGACCTCATCGAAAACGACCAAAGAAGCGCTTAGAATCGCCGAAAAATACCGCTATCGGTTTTATGACAGCTTTCACCTTGCAACGGCGCTGGAAAATTCCTGCGTGCGGTTTTTCTCGGAAGATTTACAGCATACCCAACGGATACAGGGGATGAGCATAATAAATCCGTTTGAGTAAGCACCGACCTGCCGACATGAGGATTTATAAATATACTGCTATACTGCAACCGGCATGTCGGGCCAAGAAGAATATTGCGATTCAGATCAAACGGGAAGATTTAATGTGGCTCGCCGGGTAGTATCCCGCCGGGCGGAGAGCATTCGCCAACCATGCCGAGTAATGTCGGCGAATTAAAGCGGAAATTTCAGGGCGGTTTTTCCATAAACCGGAATCCGGTTTCGCGTGTCGGGAGCCGGAAGCTTCCCGGTTCTTTGACCACGTTCTTTTTTTAAGAGCTTGATAGTTTTTTGACACATTGTCGATAAATTTGAAACTCTTCAGGATAAATATTTTGATTGTAGCAGTTCAATATTTTTGAAAGCCATAGGCGCGCGTCAGGGGTTATGGGTAATTGAGGAGTTGATATTTTTCCAAGAGTAGCCACAATATTCTTATAAGTAATAGGTTTCCTAATGTTTAGAAATTCAATAGTCCTGGTATTTTACTCGTTTTGACATGTTCCTGCCTTTTCCTTTCAATTATATTTTCTGAAAGCGATCTCAAAAGGTATTTTAGCCTCGTTATGTCTTTTATCGCAAATTGATATTTATTTATCAACTCACTAAGAAATGGCAATAAGTCATTATGAAGGTCAGTAATTATTGTAAATAATTCATTCCGTTGACTGATTAATTATTTTGCAATTTTTATCGATTGCTGATTATTCATATTTATCCTTTTTTTCCTGGAAAACGTTTATATTCTCTATCCTTCCCATTCCACCTAGAATAATGAAACGTACCTATATCTGTATCAGATAATTCTTTAAGCATATTTTGTACTGCACCTCTTCGGTTAATATTAACTGTCGCTAGTTTTTTATAAAATAATGGCCAGCCAACAATTGCATCTTCCCAAAATACATTCCCCTCTTGCCCTTTTTTGTCACTTTCTGTAACGAAAAGATATTTCGGTGGTTTGAAATCGTTTTTAAGTTTGAATTTTTTACTCATATTTTTCGTTATTTTTTGGTGAACCGCATCACAAGCTGATATTACTAATATTAATGGCCCGTCATATCTCTCCATTTTAGATAGAGAATTACAAAGTATAGTAGCCATTTCCTCCCAAGATACACGGTCAGCTCCAACCCTAAGTCCGTCTTTGTTTCCATGTGAGGCAATATGGATACATAATGGCATTTTTTTTAAATCGTCATCATCTTCCAATTTATTATAACTTTCAAGGAATTTAATCGCATTTTTGACACCAGCTTTAGACCTGACTGGTTTGCAAAAGAATTGGTAGTTAAGTAAATTTGAAATTTCTTGAATTGACTTAGCTTCTCGTAAACCCATTAGATCATCATTAATGCTTGGGCACTCAATAATATATAAACGAAGACGATTATTTTTCACAAGTTATTTCCCTTCAAATTAGACTTGCTGCTACGTAACTAAACTAGTTAAAGAATATCAATAGGCTAGAATTTGTTAGAATCAAGTTCTTTCGCCTGTCTAATAAATTCTTTCTGTATATTAAAAACATTTTTATCTGCTTCGCTTATATCTGTTCTTTTGCTTTGCGGCCTGACGTACTTTCCAACTTCTCAAAAGCATTTAAAGCCGCATTCATGTGGGACATTTTAGCTCCAATCTTGGGACGAAAATCGCTGAAATCCGCGACAATGTTATTTTACTTTCCATTATTAGATAATTAGAATCTAATACACTTCTGCTATTTTATAACGAAATGCCCCTCCTCCATAGTCTTCCCGCCATTCAGTAATTTATATTCGTATACCCCGGCGTGCATTTTGATGTTTCTGATTAAGGCTTCCTTTGTTTCTGTTGCAACGAAGGGAATTTTCAATACCTGCCTACCGTTCAGGGAATAAACAACAACGGTCCCGCTGTACCCGAATATTGATGCCGGAATCGCCTTGGGGACGATTGATGTGGGAGTAGTGCCGTTAATAACAGTAACGGTACTGCTTTCCGTCGGGGCCGTTGCTGTATTCAGAACATAAATCTTGTCAGTCACAGAGTTGACAGCTAGTGCTGTTGGATTGTTTCCTACAGGTAGGGTGGTGTAAGAATAATTTCCATTTATTCCCTTTATTATCGCGACAGTTCCGCTATCTTCATTTGTTACATAGGTCGCATTTGTTGCCGGGTTTATTACTATTGCATCCGGCTCAGGTGTAAGTAAGGGATACTGAAACGGATTTATGGACACCTGCGAAATTACATCGGCGATTCCAGTGCAATAATCAGTAATACAAATTTCATTTGCTACAGGGTTTATTGCCATTGCATAGTTACAGGTCTCAGCCTGAACATCTAGAACTAGAGTACTAGTCACGTTGGTTGCTCCATTGATTACCAGGATGCCGTCAATCATCCCATCAGGAGTCCCCTCAAAAGGTACAGAACTTATAAGGTAAGTCATATTTGTTACTGGGTTCACCACCAAGGGCCCGCCGAATATTTCTCCAGCAGACCCGTTTATGATGGGGGCCTTTACGATGGTAGTCACTACATTGGTTGCCCCATTGATTGCGATGACATTTATTCCTTGGGCTGAATAAATCATATTCGTTAGTGGGTTCACCGCCAAAGGCCCTGATCCCGTTCCGCTTATTGTGGCTGTTGCATTAGTTGCCCCGTCGATTACTACGACATCATCGCCATCCTTTACTACATAAATCTTATTGGTCGTTGGGTTTATCGCTATCATAGGGTTAGCGAAGTATTCTCCTATACCTATCGTATTAGTTATCGCGTTGGTCATCCCATTGATTATCGTGACATAATTGCCGTTGTGAAACGAATCGGCATCTACCGTATAGACCTTATTAGTGACGGAATCTACGACTATCCCCAGAGGGCCTTTCACTAGTATATCTATACTAGTTGTCACATTAGTTGCCCCGTCAATTACCGTGACGGTGCCATCGACCGTGAGGGCACCGTTGGGTGCTCTGTTGCCCCGATTCGTCACATAAATCTTGTTAGTCACACAGTTTACGGCTATCGCGTAGGGATATTCTCCCACGGGTATTGTTGTATCAACATAATCTGCTTTTGCCTGAAAGATGCAAAAAAGAAATCCAAAGACCGCAAAAATATTTTTCATATAGTCTCCTTTGTCGCTTGCCCTACACATCCAATCACGAAGAATACCTTGTAACACCCCATCATTAATCGTTATCAGCATGATGACGCAAAGAAGGCCAACTTAATTCTTTGGAATGAATTAGATAATGGGCTTATGAGTAACAAACTGATGTATGGTATTTCAAAAAGCACAGTACTGCAAGAAACTAAGAAGAAAGAAAATAATCCGAATGCCAATGCAAAAAGGTTCTTAAAAATCATAAAATACTGCTTCCGTTGATAAGGGGATTATCATCTACAGACAAATAGAACCTTCCTCCATGACGGCACTTGCCTGAACCCTTTGCATCAAATTCTATTGAATCATTATAAGGGCATTGTGGATGACATTTGTCGAAAAATAAAATGCCATCATGTTCATCAAGTTTTTCTTGTGGAAATGTTCTAGGAAATCCTTCTTTTATAGCATTATCTAAGAACTGACAACCGTCCACCACAGCTATGAAATCCATAAATGTGTCCCTTTCGTTTCTTCAATAAGTTATTTCAATTTTACAATATAATTTCGGTTTTATATCTTTTAAAAGAGGTTTATTGGATAGCTACTTTTTGCTTTTTCCAGCCCCCACGCCAGAAATCACCATATACGGCTTATGTTATGGAAAGGCATATTTCATGCAGATCGACGTACAATCGACGCAGACGGTTGCAGGTGGACGCAAATAGACCGCCGATGAACCCCGCCGTAGGTTTGTACTTAATGGTGCCAAACGATAGAAAAGACCGGGAAGTATCGAATGGCGAAAATTCAGTCGTTACCTTAAAAATAGGCCGGTAAAACGTTCTTTAAAAGGCAATTAAGGGGGCATTATACCGGCTTTAATTGCCAGAAACGGAATGAATTTCTCGCTTTTCGACCAAGGGATTTCACCTCTCGATCTCCCCCCCGTCTGCCCCGATCTTCGGACTGGAATCCGCCTGCATTACCCGCTCGTTTCAGGAGATCACGGCATGGTCGCGAACCGCGGGTAAGATCATGGCCGTGCTGCAGGAGACACTCCCTGGTTACGGGGCAATCATGACGTGTACAGCTTTCTGGCACTACCACCGGTTTTGGTTCCGGCTCAGCTTTTGCAAAACGCTTAATGGCCTCTGCGATTCTATCAACCTTCCCTGGATTCTTTTCCTCCGCGCTGATTGCCGCAAACAGCAATCTTTCGTCAATTCGTAGTATAGCCATATGTCACCTCACTTTATGTTGTGAAGAAACAGACAACTTACTCATACTACGACAACCGCTCCCCGACAGATAAAGAAAACATTCATATTTTCTGCCGGTTCATCGAAGCATCTACGTGGCAGCCGCCCTCTTTAACAATATACAGCAGAAATACGGAGGTTCAATAAAAATATGGGGGTTTCGATCCGCGCGTCAAAAGGTAATTTCAGGCCGCCTGCCCGCCATTGATCCGATTCTCCAGTTTAATCAATTCTTTCTGAATGGTATTGAAGGATGGCGGTGGTGTCATGAACATATCCGCCATATCATGGTAATCACGTTCAATAAAAACCATTCGCTTCGGCGCCGGCGCCAGATGAAAACTGCCAGGCTTGGCGGTCTCATAGTGAGCCCAGCTGGAACGAAAGTAGGTTTGTTTATGCGTCCGTACCTGGTTTAACAGATCAAAATCAGAAAGGGCCCGTTGACTCGCAACATGCCTTCCCAGAGCAGCAAGATCGGAGTAATGGCGCGAGATTCCGATCGGAGATGGCTTATCGGGCGGCCGATGATATTCGGCGTGCAAGAGAGTCGCTTTTTCCCAGAATGTCCGCTCGGCTTCGAGGGCCACGACCCGCACGAAGGGTTCATGAAACAAGCCAGGAAATATTTCAGCGGTAATCGATCTTATTGTATGTGAGCCGGCAGGTCGCTGATCGTAGAGCGATCCGAACTCAAGCTTGATTTGCGGACGCAGCGACCCGGTTTGACCTTCACGCGGATAAGCAAACAGCAGCACCGGCGAATGAGCTGCCTCATCAACCTCAAAGGACAGGGAGGATTCCACATGACCAGGCAGGGTCGTTTGCACATGATGGTTCAATTTCGGGAGGAAATGATCGCGGACCTTTTCGATACATGCATCCTCCAGAGCATTGACGCGCTTATCAAACTGTGACCTGCTGGAGGCCGCATCCGGCCGGTTGTTGTCGCTGAATCCAAGCCAGTCAGGATCTACCGAAAGGTCAATATCCTCTGAGAACCGGTTTATGATTCCAAATACCTTTGACAGAGATGTTCCGCCCTTGAATATCAGGTGATTGCCGAGTTCCTTATCGTCAAATATCAACCGCAGGAGCCAACAGACCCAGAAGTCTTTCTCTATAATATGCGAACCAATGGCTTTTTGCATGCCGACTTCGCGGAATATTCGTTGCCGATCGACTGAAGATCTTCGGGCAAAATCAAACATCCGGCTTCTCCTGAACACAGATTTCTTTCAAGAATGAACGCATCCAGCCGGGTGCGTAAAGCAGGTCCGCGCAAAGTTGCCGTTTCTCGGATGCGCTCAGACGATTCATGAGCATGCTCCTTTGAGCGGAGGTGATATGCTCCTTTCCGATAAACCGTAATGCCTGAATAGCGATACCGCTGATGCGTCCCGCAGTTACCATATTTCGAGGCGTCGTTCGTCGCAAGATAATCTCCGACTTTCCAATACGAATTCGGCGAGGAGCCCCATCGGTAAGAAAAACCACGCGCGCCGGCACCTGTTCAGACAAGCCAAGAAGATTAGCGGCGTACGCTCCGGTAGGCTGAATGCGGATGCTCGCGCCCCTTGAGAGAGCCTTGGTAACGGTATCGGGGTCCGGTGAAAGTATTCCCAGTTCAGGATGAGTCCGGGGAAAATCGTAAAGCCCCTTTGACAATCGTCGTATATATCCACGTTTTGCCAAACGATGCAACGATGTCCAGACTGCGGATGTTCCGCCAAGGTTTGCAAAATCCTTGGGAGTGAAACACCACCCTCTACCATTTCCTCGTATGCGGTTAATAATCGATTTTTCAATATCTTGCATAATTAATCCATGCTTATTGTTGTAAGGAAATATAACCAATATTCATTACAAAAACAACCAAAATCGTCCTCTACTATCAGAGATTTTTCAATCCATTCATTGCTCGCCTTCCACCGGGGGCATTAAAAGAAATACTAAAATCACCCGATGAAATTCATTTATTTTTTCACCAACTTTAATAAAGAGGATGACTAATGCTTGATGCATTTTATGAATTCTTGGCAAAGCTTGGCTATAACGAGCCCCTGCACTCCCCGATAACCCATATGCCTATCGGCCTTTCCGTCGGCGCTCTGATTTTCTTTTTAGCGGCCATTGTTTTTAAACGAAAACAACTGGTAGTGACCGCCCGCCACGCATCGATCCTTGCATTTGTTTTCATTTTTCCCACGATCATCTTTGGCGTTTTTGACTGGATTCATTTTTACCATGCGACGCTGTATGTCCCTATCATAATAAAGATGTGGCTGGCTTCAATTGCCCTGATACTGATAGGCGCGGGGATCATCGTCGGCAGCGAAATTAAATTGCACGCCATTTCCATGGCCATTATTTACGCACTGATCGTCGTGTGCATGATCGGACTCGGCTATTTTGGTGCGGGAATAATTTATGGCCGCGGACTGGCGGTGAAAATGCCGAAAAGGGCCGCTGTCGTTACGAATAATCATGCCGGGTCCAATGCGGATACTTCACGTATAAAATAATCGCTATGCTTGACAAAAAAACATTTCGTTCACTTACCTCCGTCATTTTTTGCTGTTGCGCGGGTTCTATTTCTGCGCATCCGGGACATCACGGGCATGCGGCAAAGGTCGGTTCAACCGATACTCCCGCGCTGGAAAAAATTTCGCTTCCTCCCGACAGGAGCGCCGGTTCGATAGGCATCGATGAGAAACTCGGGAGCCAGGTCCCTCTCGATTTGACATTCGCGACTGAAACCGGCGACAGCGTCAAACTCGGCGACCTGGTTAAAAGTCCGACCATCCTCTCGTTCCTGTACTACGGATGTTCGGATGCCTGCGGCACCTTATTGATGGGCGTGGCAACCGTCCTGCGGTCGTTTGCCGACAAACCCGCGAGCGCGCCGAACGTGATTTTTATCAGCGTCAGCGACCGCGAAACTCCGGCCATCGCCATGAAAACGCACGCCATCTGCTTTGAGTCCATTCAAAGGCCCTATCCCGCCGACCGGTGGCATTTTCTGACCGGATCGGCGCAGAACATCAAAAAAATCACCGATGCCGTCGGGTTTCGCTTTGTCAAAAAAGGCGACGACTACGATCATCCCCTGGGTCTTATCATCCTCTCTCCCCGGGGCAGGGTGATGCGCTATATCAACGGCACGGACTTCCTTCCCATGGATATCTCCCTTTCGCTCATGGAAGCGGCAAAGGGAACGGTTCAGCCGAGCATCGCCCGCGTCCTGCGTTTCTGCTTCAGCTACGACCCGAAAAGCCGCGCCTTTGTTTTCAACATCCTCCGGGTGAGCGCGACCGTGATTTTTTCCCTTTTAGGGATATTCATCGCGTACTTGATATTTTCCACGAGAAAAAAACGCGGTCAGGGAGCCGGGTAATGGCTGACCTCGCCGTTCAGGGACGCGAATACGCGCCCTATTTCGCGGATAAGGGAAAATATCCCGGTATTTTAGGGTGGGTCCTCTCGACGGACCATAAACGTATCGGCATTCTCTATCTCATGGCAATTCTCGTTTTTTTTACGTCCGCGGTGGCGCTTGGCGTTATCATGCGGATAAACATGCTTCCCGGACATAAAATTTTAACGGGGCAGCAATACAACGCGTTCTTCACCCTTCACGGAATCATTCAGATATTTCTGGTAGTCATTCCGGCGGTGCCGACGATTTTCGGAAACTTTTTCCTGCCTATTCTTATCGGCGCGCGCGACATGTCGTTTCCCCGGCTCAATCTGTTCTCATGGTATCTTTTCATGAGCGGCGCGATTCTGGCCCTGGTGTCGATTTTTTTCGGCGGCGGAGCCGTTGACACCGGGTGGACTTTTTACGTTCCCTTCAGCCTTAAGAGCACAGTCAACGTGCCGCTCGCGGTTTTCGCGGTGTTCATTCTGGGCATGTCATCGATACTGACCGGCATCAATATCGTCACCACCGTGCATCAGTTGCGCGCGCCGGGGATGACGTTTTTTAAAATGCCGCTTTCGGTGTGGGGTTTTTATTCCACCGCCTGGGTGCAGATACTGGCGACGCCCATTATCGGCATTACCTTACTGTTAGTCATCATGGAGCGGCTGTTCGGCGTCGGCGTATTCGACCCGCTCAAAGGCGGCGATCCGCTCCTGTATCAGCACCTTTTCTGGATTTATTCCCATCCCGCCGTTTATATCATGATACTTCCGGCGATGGGCGTTATTTCCGATATTTTCCCGGTTTTTTCGCGGAAAAATATTTACGGCTACAAAATGATCGCTTTTTCCAGCGTGGCGATCGCAAGCGTCGGGTCGCTGGTGTGGGGCCACCACATGTATGTCAGCGGACAGAGCGATACCGCCGGCGTCATTTTTTCGCTCCTTACGTTTCTGGTGGCGGTGCCCAGCGCCATCAAGGTTTTCAACTGGCTTGCCACCATGTACAAAGGCTCCATCCAGGTCGAGCCGCCGTTTCTCTACGCGCTGTCGTTCATATTCTTATTTTCGATCGGCGGCCTCACCGGGCTGATGCTGGGGGCGCTCGCTCCGAACGTTCAGCTTCACAATACGTATTTCGTGGTCGGGCATTTCCACTATGTCATTTTCGGCGGAATGGGTTTCGGCCTGTTCGCGGCGTTTCATTACTGGCTTCCGAAAATGACTGGAAGAATGTACGGGAAGCGGATGGCGATTACCGCGTGGTTCATTCTGTTCGTCGGATTCAATCTGTTTTATTTTCCCATGTTTATTCTTGGATGGCAGGGCATGCCCCGCCGGTTCTACGAGTATCTGCCGCAGTACGCCCAATTGCATCAGATTATAAGCTACGGATCGTTTGTCATGGTTGCCGGGCTGTTCCTCATGATGGCGAACCTGATTCGCGGCGCGTTTTTCGGGGAAAAAGCCCCGGGAAATCCCTGGGGCGGGGCGACCCTGGAATGGACGCTTCCCTCGCCCCCCTGTACCGAAAATTTCGAGGAGATCCCGGTTATCACCAGAGGCCCCTATGATTTCGGGAATAGCGGGGCGTCGGCATGAATGCCGCTTCGGAGGGAAACTCCGGCGGGAAAATGGGGATGTGGCTCTTTTGCGCCACGGAAATGATCCTGTTCGGCGGGCTGTTTTTATTGTACGCAATGTATCGATTCAAAAACCCCGCAAGTTTTCACGCGGCATCCGCCGAGCTTTCGCGACCCTTGGGTTCGCTCAATACCTGCATTCTTCTGACCAGCAGCTTCATGGCCGCCCTCTCCGTCCTGTCGTTACGGCGTGACAACCGGACGCATGCCGGGTTCTATCTGCTCGCGACGATCGGACTGGCGGCGGCTTTCCTGGCGGTCAAGGGTTGTGAATGGGCGGCAAAATTTCATCATGGGCTCTATCCGAACTCCCCGGAGCTTCTGCTCAAACCCAAGGGCGTAATACTTTACTTCGGGCTCTATTTCACCATGACCGGGCTCCATGCCCTGCATGTGATAATCGGGATAGGCATACTATCGGTTATCTGCGCCTGGATTCTGCGGGGAAAGGTAACGGCGAAGCGCCCGATTCTTCTGGAGAACGCCATACTCTACTGGAGCGTCGTCGACGCGATATGGCTCTTTCTGTTTCCCCTTTTCTATCTTGTTTCGTAAAGGCCGGCAATGGATACCCGTCATATACCCGAAAAAAAGCCGCCGTTGAAACACGTGACCGGTAAAGGGTATGCGGCCGTGTGGTTCGCGCTTATGGCGCTTACCGGGGCGACGGTTTTGACGGCAAGCCTGCATGCAGGGCGGGCGGCGCTTTATATATGCCTGGGGATCTCGTGTATTCAGGCAACGCTCGTGTTCCTGTTCTTCATGAATTTGTGCTTTGAAAAAAGCATGGTCATAAAACTGGTGGTTCCGATCGTGATAACGCTCCTGGCGATTTTCATCGGGCTGACTTTTTCCGACGTCGTTACCAGGTAAGGAACGGTCCGCGCATGTCCACCTCAACGGCAATCGTCAACGGGACCCTGATCTACATACTCGCCTTCTGTGCACTCCTGTTTTTTCTCGTCGTTTTTTTAATGGTTTTTTTTCTCGTTCGCTACCGGAAAAACCGTAACCCGGTCCCGCAGGAACTCAAGGCCTCTCCGCTGCTGGAAGTCGTCTGGATCGTCGTGCCGACGCTCCTGGTGACGACGATGTTCATATACGGGTTGACGAGCTTCCGGTTTCTCCGTAACGCGCCTCCCGATTCCATTCATGTAAAAGTCTATGCGCGCCAATGGTCGTGGCTGTTTCAATACGATAACGGCAAGAAGAGCGCGGACCTGATCGTCCCCATGGGGAAAAACGTCACCTGCGAACTGATCTCCCAGGATGTGATTCACGGGTTCTACATTCCCGCTTTTCGCATCCAGCAGGACGTGGTTCCCGGGCTCACGACGAAAGTATGGTTCAACGTCAACACGCCGGGCAACAATTACATTCTTTGTTCGCAATATTGCGGGCGCAGGCATTCGGCCATGACGGCGAAGATCATCGCCGTGATGCCCGACCAGTTCGACGCCTGGATGAGCGGAAAAAGCATCCCGCTCGAAGGAAACGCCTACGCGGATATGCCCGCGGGAGAAGCGCTCTTATACGAACGGGGATGCATGTCGTGCCACTCTCTTTCCGGCGCACAAATGGTGGGGCCGACCTTGAAAGGCATCATGGGAACGACGATTACCGTTATGACAAATAGTCAAAAACGCTCGGTGCTGGTGGACAGCCTTTATATCCGCAAATCCATCATCGATCCTTCGGCGGATATCGTCGACGGCTTTCCCAATACCATGCCGCCAAGCAGGGACATGCTTTCGGACGAAGAGATCGGCCGCGTCGTCACCTACCTTAAATCCCTCAAGTAGCGCCGATCGACCGGTCATGAACTCCTTTGCAATGCGCATAAATGGGTATTCGACGCTTTTCCGCGGCGGTCTCTCCCTCTTTGCGGCCTTTTCGGCCTTTGCCGGATACGTTTACTTTCACCATGGCGTATCGTGGAACGCGCTCTTCGTTTTCCTGGGAACGGCGTCGCTGTCGGCGTCCGCGTCGGCGTTCAACCAATTGCAGGAACGGCATGCCGACGGGCTCATGAAGAGGACCCGCAATCGCCCCCTGCCATCGGGTCGTATTACCCCCGGTCTCGCTCTCATTGCGGGGGGGTTTCTTGGATTCACAGGATTGATTACTTTGTATCGGGGGGCGCGACCATCAGCCGCCCTTTTCGGCCTTGCGGCGCTTTTCTGGTATAATGGCGTCTATACGCCGATCAAGCGCAAAACCGTTTTTGCGCCGATAATCGGGGCCGCTGCCGGCGCATGCGCGCTGCTCATCGGATGGGCCGCCGCCGGCGTGCGTTTTGACAAAAAGGCGCTGTGCATCGTTTTCTACGTGTTTCTCTGGCAGGTCGCCCATTTTCTTCTGCTGCTTCTGAAATTTGGAAAGGAGTATGAATGCGCGGGATTTCCTTCGCCTTCGGCGTCAATTGACGCCGCGACCCTCCGGGGCATCGTCTATATCTGGCTCATTGCTACTTCGTCAATTACCTTGTTTTTTCCGCTCCTCGGCGTCATTTCGAACCCGGCGTTGCTATTCGCGCTCATATGCGGCAATGGGGCATTGTGGGTATATTTTTATTTTTCAATGGTTCGTCAAAAATTGAATACTCGTTATATCGTCCTGTTCCGGTGCATGTACCTTCTTCATGCCGGAGTGCTTGCGTCGCTCATCGTGCAAGGACTCTGGGTTTGATACGGGTCATGCGAATCAAAGCGGACGTGATTATCGAGTGTGTCTATATTTATAGTCGGAGAGTGCAAAACCTTTAAAGGGGGGTAAGCATGCGCAGGATCTCAATTTTATTTCAGTTAGCGATTGTTTCCGCTTTTGCGTGGAGTTTTGCCAAGAACGGGCAGCCCATGACCGATACAACCATTGGCGGACTACGGATGGAATTACGGGTATTACCGGCGGAACCATTCTTTACAAAGAACGAGGTTACCGCTGGGAAAGTGACTCAGGGAATGTTGGCAATGGGAGGAGAGAAGCCTTTAGCGCTCGATGCGGAACCACACCCGAACCATCATCTTGTAATCCACCTTTTTGATGTGAAAACAGGCAAAGCCTATACGAATGCAAAGGTCAAAATGAGTTTTCAGCACCTTGACAGTTCGGGAAGAGCATATGGAAATGTAATGGAAGTGCCAGTTGTTATTATGCAAGCTATAGGCAAAGGCGTTCAATCAACCCATTATGGTAACAACGTTGTAATGGCCGACGGCCAATATATCGTCCCGGTCGTTGTTAATGGAAAAAAAATGAGTTTCAAAATAAATCCGACCTCTACGACGGATGCTTCAATGGATGGGATGAACATGCAGTAAACAAGGTCTAAAAAATAGCCCAACGGCTTTTATGGCTTTTCCACCCTGACTTTCCTGAAAAAGGCGCTTAACACCCGTGAACACTCGGTCGCCAGAAGGCCGCGGGTAATCTCCGGGAAAAAACCGTACGACCGTTCGAGTTCGGCCTGGAAGCGGTGCGTATCGATCGCGCCGAAACGGGGATCGTGCGCGCCGAAAACGATCGCGCCGATACGGGAGTGCAGAAGGGCGCCCACGCACATGATGCATGGTTCGAGCGTGACGTAGAGGGTGCAGTCGTTGAGCCTCCATGTCGAAAGGCTCGACGCGGCCGCGGTGATGGCGATGATTTCGGCGTGGGCGGTGGCGTCGCCGAGCTGTTCGATCCGGTTGTAGCCGCGGCCGATGATCGAACCGTTTTTTTCGATCACGGCGCCGATGGGTACTTCGCCCTCGTCAAGCGCCTTGAGCGCCTCCTGATAGGCCGCCTGCATGAAGTAAACCGGTTCTCGCGACAAAGGGGGCATCTGGTTCATGGAGAGTAAAAATAGCATGTAACCGGCGCGCGATCGTTGATCGCTGCGCAGGCCGCCGATCCGGCGGATTCAACCGGTTCGGGCAGGGCTTCTCAGGCGGAGGGCGGATTTTTCCGGTTGATGATGATCTCCGAAACCTGCATGTTTCTCGGCAGCGCGACAAAAGAGAGAATCATGGCGGCAAGTTCATCCGGGTCCATGAGGACCTCCTGCTTCAGTTTGCTCCGCGCCTTGATATGAAACTGTGACTTGAACCCGCCGGGGTGGATGCCGTGAATCCGCACATCCTCGTTTGCGAACTCGGTTTGCAGCGCCTTGATGTAGCCGAGCACGCCGTGCTTGGCGGCGCAATAGAGCGAACTTCCCGCCGACGTGGTAAAGGAGCTCGTGGAACCCACGATCACGACATCGCCGCGGTTCTTTTTTATGATGGGCATGATGCCGTCCACGACTTTAATCATACCGGCGAGATTCACCGCCAAGTCGTTGTCAATCTGAGAAATTGGATTTTTACCAACCTCGGCCCAATGCATGAGACCGGCGCAGGAGACGAGCAGGTCGCAATCCTGATGCCTCTCCCGCACGGTTTCGATCATCCCGGCAATGGAATCGTTGTCGGCGAGGTCGGCAGGGATGTTTTCACAGCCGAGATCGCATCCGGTCCTGGAGGCATTCACCACCGAGGAACCGCTTTTGAGCAGCAGCGCGGCGACCGCATAACCGAGACCGCTGCTGGCGCCCGTAATAATCGCTTTTTTAACCTTGGAGGGGGTACTCATGCTTTTCTCTCTCTATTGCTTGATTGCTTGTTTGAGGTTCCATCCGCAACATATTTTAGAAAGATTGTTTAAATTTACCTGTTTTCCACGCATCCGCGAAAGAAACGCGGCTATCCGACGCCATGTTTGAAGAACTGTCCAACAGATTCGACGCGATTTTCAAGAAGATTCGCGGCAGGGGCAAACTCTCCGAAGAGAACATCGCCGAGGCGGTGCGCGAGGTAAAACGCGCGCTGCTGGAGGCCGATGTAAACTACCGCGCAGTGAAGAAGTTCACGCAGACGGTTCAGGAGAAGGTCCTCGGCGCCCAGGTTCTGGAAAGCATCACGCCCGGGCAACAGTTCATCAAGCTGGTGTACGATGAACTCACCGCCCTCATGGGCGGTGTTGCCGGCCCCCCGCTCCGGTTTCACACGAACCGCACCAATATCATTGTCCTTGCCGGCCTTCAGGGGTCGGGCAAGACCACGGCCTGCGCGAAGCTCGGGCTTTTCTATCGCAAGCAGGGCCACCGACCGCTTCTGGCGGCGTGCGACACCTATCGTCCCGCGGCCATCGACCAGCTGGAAACGCTGGGCAAGGCGCTGGCCATTCCGGTATATGCCGACCGGTCGGCACAGCCGATTGCCATTGCCAGGGCGGCGGTCGAAAAAGCCAGGCGCGAAGGCCACACCCTCGTGATCATCGACACGGCCGGACGACTCCATATCGATGTCGATATGATGACCGAGTTGCGATCGATTTGCGAATCGGTAAAACCGGATGAGATTTTTTTCGCCGCCGACGCGATGACCGGGCAGGATGCGATCAACGTAGCGACCGAATTCTACCGGGAGATCCATTTTACCGGCGTTTTCCTGACCAAGATGGATGGCGATGCCCGCGGCGGCGCGGCCCTGTCGATTCTCGATGTTACCGGCGTTCCCGTGCGGTTCATCGGTGTCAGTGAAAAGCCGGACGGGATCGAGCAGTTCTATCCCGATCGCATGGCTTCGCGCATTCTCGGCATGGGCGATATCGTGTCGCTGGTGGAGCGGGCGCAGGAGACGGTTGACGCCGAGAACGCGGAGAAGGTCGAAAAGAAAATCCGCCGGAACCTCTTCACGCTCCAGGATTTTCTGGAGCAGCTCCGTCAGATCAAGAAAATGGGGCCCATCGGCGATCTCATTGCCATGATACCGGGTATGGGCGGTAAACTTTCCAATGCTGAATTCGATCATAAAAACGTCGATAAGATAGAAGCCATTATCTGCTCCATGACAAAGACGGAACGGGAAAAACCGTTTCTCATCGACGGGCAGAGGAGACGCCGGATCGCGACCGGCAGCGGCGTAACCGTTCAAGATGTCAATAAGCTGCTCAAGCAGTTCGATACGATAAAGACCATGATGAAGCGGATGAATAAAATTGCCGGTAAGCGGGGACAGGCCGCCGCGATGCGCAGCCTTTCCCCATTTTAGGTAATGAATAAGGTCAATAGGTGACTACCACATTTTGCCAGAGGGGTGATGCTTGTCAGTAAAAATCCGATTAGCCCGGACGGGCAGGAAAAAGATCGTGCGCTACCGCATCGTGGTAGCCGACAGCCGTATGCCGCGAGATGGCCGTTTTCTCGAGAATCTCGGAAACTATGATCCGCAGGCGAATCCGAAGAAATTCCTGTATAAACTGGATCGCGTCGCCTACTGGCTGAGCCAGGGCGCAACCCCGAGCGAGACCGTCGATAACCTGTTCAAGCAGGATCGCGCTTACGAAAAGATCGAGGCGGCGTCCAAGGAAGAGGCGCCCGTGATCGAACGGCTTCCCGAACGTAAGCGCAAGGCCAAGCCGAAATACGTTAAAAAGAGCGCCTGAGCGGAATGCGCCGCGACCGATCATCGCGGATCCGGTGAAGAGCTTCGCTCATGCAAGGAGAATGGATTGCCATCGCCGTTGTGAAGCGACCGGTCGGGCTTGAGGGTTTCTGCGCCGTCGAACCCTTCGGCGAAACCTTTTCAGCCTTGCCCGCTCCCTGCGGCGTTCGACTCGGCAAGGATCTCGATCACGCCCGAGCCGCGACGATTACCGAGATTGTGGCACTCCCCCGGGAGTATCGCTGCCGGTTCGCCGGAGCGCTCGACCGCACGGCGGCGGAAGCCTTTCGCGGCCAGCAGCTCTTCATCGAGCAGGTGGGGCTGCCGGAGCGAAAAGCGGGCCGGTTCTACCACTTCGAGCTCAAGGGCCTGTCGGTGTTCGGGGATCGGGGAGGCGAGCGAATCGGGACGGTCATTGAGGTGCATAATTTCCCTTCGGTGGACACGCTCGAAGTGAAACTGGAGAGAGGCGGAACCGTCCTGCTGCCGCTTATGAACCTGGCGATCGTCGCGATCGACAGCGCGGCGGGACGCATTACGGCGCGGGAGTCATTCATAGAAGACCTTATCGATTGAGGTTCGCGCATGTTCTTTGATATCCTGACCCTGTTTCCCGCGATGTTCGAGGGGGCGTTTACCGACAGCATTCTCCTGCGGGCGCAGGAGCGGGGACTCGTTTCGATTGCCATACGCAACATCCGCGATTATTCCGATGACGCGCGTCATAAAACCGTTGACGATTACCCCTATGGCGGCGACGCGGGGATGCTGTTGAAACCGGGACCGCTCGCGGCCGCCATACACGACGCCCGGATCCGGCGTGAGGGGTTGCAGCCGAAGGTTATTTTTCTGACCCCGCAGGGAGAACTCCTCAACCAGGGGATCGTTGAATCGCTGCTCGTCGAACGGTCGCTCATCATCCTGTGCGGCAGGTACAAGGGAATCGATCAGCGCATTCGCGACCGGTACGTCGATCGGGAGTTGTCGATCGGCGACTATGTCGTTTCCGGCGGCGAGGTCCCGGCGATGATTCTCGTGGATGCCGTGACACGGCTCATTCCGGGAGCCTTGAACAATCGTGAAAGCGCGGAGGCGGATTCGCACTATGGCGGACTTCTCAGCCATCCGCAATATACCCGGCCCGAGGAGTTCGAAGGCATGCGGGTGCCGGAAATCCTGCTGAGCGGGCATCATGGCAATATTACCGCGTGGAAAAAAGAACAGGCGGTCAGGATAACAAAAGAGCGGCGGCCCGATTTATGGAAAGCGTTTCAGGAGAAAACGGGCGAACGCCGGTGCGAGTAGGCGCGGATAGAATACACGTATACCATACAAAGTTTTAGAGGAGGGTGCCGTGCAAGAGATCATCAAAGCAGTGGAGCGGAAACAACTGTCGGCGCGCGCGACCGAGTATGCGCCGGGCGATACCATCGCCATTTCCCTGCGTATCAAGGAGGGTGACAAGGAACGCGTTCAACAGTATCAGGGCACGGTTGTCCAGATACGCGGCGCTGGCACCGGCGCGACCGTCACCGTACGGAAGTCATCGGGCAACATTTACGTCGAGCGTATTTTCCCGGTCCATTCGCCGCTTATTTCCGAAATCAAAGTAGTGAAGCGCGGCCGCGTCCGCCGGGCGAAGCTCTTCTACCTTCGCAAGCGCACCGGGAAATCGACGCGCATCCAGGAACGTAAATAGGTTTCTTCATCAAGGCTCCGGGAGGGCGGATTCGTCAGGGCATTCCCCTCTGTCGATCGAGACCACCGATGAAACCTCTCTCCTGGTATCGCGAACTGGGCGACCCGCGCAAACGCGGACAGTACGGCTGTTTTCTCGTCGAAGGACCTCGTGCAGTCGAACAGATCCTCGCGACCGCCCCCCTCGCCATCGAGGAACTGCTCATGGCCGAAGGGGTTACCGGGTATGTGGCAAGCGCCCGCTGCCCTGTCCGCCGCCTGTCCGACCGGCAGTTTTCATCGATCGCCACGGTCAAGACGCCGCAGGGGATCGCCGCCGTTGTGCGGATTCCGACCCTTTGCCATGAAGACCAATTGCCGGATGAGCCGGGGAAAAGGCTCCTTCTCCTTGACGATATCCAGGATCCCGGGAACGTGGGGACCCTCATCCGGACCGCGGCGGCGCTCGACTACGACGGCGTCATCCTGAGCCCCGCGTGCGCCGATCCGCTCTCTCCCAAAGCGGTCCAGGCATCGGCAGGATCGATCCTTTCCGTATGGTTCTGCCGGACCGACCGGCATCTCGACCACGCCCGCAGCTTGAAGGATCGGGGCTATACGCTTTTCGCCGCCGCGTTGGACGGCGATTCAATAACCGATTGTCACGTTGACGGTCCCGTGGTCATCATGCTCGGGAGCGAAGGAAGCGGCCTTGGCGCTTCGCTCCTCGAAATAGCCGACGCTCAAGTTACCATTCCCATGAATCGGGACAAGGTCGAATCGCTGAACGTGGCCGCGGCCGGTGCAATATTGATGCATAGTCTTCGGGCGGTCGGAAACCGCTGACCCGCGCCGCCCCTGAATCCGCGCGGCCGGGGCATTCGCCTCCGGAAAATCGTATTTTTTATAGCTTTATTTCACCGACGGCCCGGAGATGAGGGGCATGAACGCTGTGAACTCAAAAACGCTGCCATTCACAAAAGACCAGATCGCGCGGATCATCGACAGCTACCCGACCCCTTTCCACATTTACGACGAGAAGGCGATCCGGCGGAATGCCCGGGCCCTGCGCGAGGCGTTTTCATGGGCCGAAGGGTTCAGGGAGTATTTCGCGGTCAAGGCCGCGCCGAACCCCTATCTCCTGAAGCTTTTCCGCGAGGAGGGAATCGGGGCCGATTGCAGCTCCCTGCCGGAGCTTCTCCTGGCCGAGCGATGCGGCATCACGGGCGACTTCATCATGTTCACGTCGAACGACACGCCCGCCAATGAGTTTGTCAAGGCGCGGGAGCTTGGCGCGGTGATCAACCTCGACGATATATCGCATATCGATTACCTCTACCGCCACGCCGGGCTGCCGCCGCTCATCTGCTTCCGGTATAATCCCGGCCCCCGGCGGAGCGGCAACGCGATCATCGGCGCCCCGCAGGACGCCAAGTACGGCTTCACGCGGGACCAGCTTTTCGAAGGGTATCGGACGCTGAAGGGGCGGGGAGTGCGGCGGTTCGGACTTCATGCCATGGTCGCGTCCAACGAGCTCGACCCGCGTTATTTCATCGCCACGGCCGCCATGCTGTTCGAGCTGGCCGCCGAGATCTCCCGCGAGACCGGCATACGATTTGAATTTGTTAATATGGGCGGCGGCATCGGGATCCCGTACCGGCCGGAAGAAACCGCGGTCGATCTGGGAGCGGTTTCGGCGGGCATCCGTGAGGCCTACGACCGGACCATCCGCGCCGCCGGCCTGCACCCGCTGCGCCTCTCCATGGAGTGCGGCAGGATCATGACCGGACCGTACGGCTACCTGGTCTCCACCGTGCTGCACCTGAAACACACCTACAAGCGCTATGTCGGCCTTGACGCCTGCATGGCGAACCTGATGCGGCCGGCGCTCTACGGTGCCTATCACCACATCACGGTGCTCGGGAAGGAGCGGGCGCCCTGCACCGGCGTGTACGACGTCACCGGGTCGCTCTGCGAGAACAACGATAAGTTCGCGATCGACCGCGCTCTTCCGGAAATCGACATCGGCGATATCGTGGTTATCCACGACGCGGGAGCACACGGCCACGCCATGGGGTTCAACTACAACGGCAAGCTCCGGTCGGCCGAGCTTCTGCTGCGCAACAACGGCGACGTGGCGCTGATCCGCCGGGCCGAAACGGTCGACGATTATTTCGCGACGCTCGATTTTTCCAGGCTCGACGAATTCTTCACCGGGAAATAACAAGCCATGCCGACCTCTCCCGCCATTCGCCGTCACGATAAAGGAGCCTGCCGTGAGTAACCAGGAGATACCCCTTCGCTATGGGTGCAACCCGTACCAGTCGCCGGCGCGGGTGTACGCGGCTGACGGCGCGCTTCCCCTTCGAATCCTGAACGGGAGCCCCGGCTACATCAACCTGCTCGATGCGCTTAACTCATGGCAGCTCGTGAGCGAGCTGCGGGAGGCGCTCGGCCTGCCTGCCGCGGCTTCGTTCAAGCACGTGAGCCCCTCCGGCGCCGCCCTCGGCGCGCCGCTTACCCGCGAACTCAGGCGCATTTACTTCGTGGACGACATGGAGCTTTCGCCGCTCGCCACGGCCTACGCCCGCGCGCGCGGCGCCGACCGCATGTCCAGTTTCGGCGACTGGGCCGCGCTTTCGGAACCCTGCGACGTGTCAACCGCGCTGCTCCTGAAACGCGAGGTATCCGACGGCGTGATCGCGCCGGGCTACGAAGCGGGCGCGCTCGAGATCCTGCGGAAGAAGAAGAAAGGCGCCTACGCGGTGGTCGAGATCGATCCCGCCTATGCTCCCCCGCCAATCGAAACGCGCGACGTGTTCGGCCTGCGGTTTGAACAAAAGCGAAATACCGTGAAAATAACCGGAGATACCCTGAAAAATATCGTCACTGGAGAGAAAACCCTTCCGCCCGAGGCGGCGCGCGACCTCATCCTCGCCCAGATCACGCTGAAATTTACCCAGTCCAATTCCGTCTGTTTCGCGCTGGGCGGCCAGGTAATCGGCGTGGGCGCGGGCCAGCAGTCGCGGGTCCACTGCACCCGTCTGGCAGCCTCCAAGGCCGACAAGTGGTTCCTCCGGCAGCACCCGCTCTTCGCACATTTGACGTTCAGGGAGGGCATCGGCCGGCCCGAACGGGACAACGCCATCGATACGCTGCTCGAAGAGAGCGTCACGTCGGCCGAAAAGTACGCCTGGCAGGACGACTTCATGGAGGCCCCGGATATGTTGAGCGCCGCGCAGCGCGCCGAGTGGATCAACCTGTTTTTCGGCGCGTCGCTCGCCTCGGACGCGTTTTTCCCGTTCCGCGACAACATCGACCGCGCGCAGAAAAGCGGCGTTCGCTACATCGTTCAGCCCGGCGGCTCGGTGCGGGACGATCTGGTCATCGAGGCGTGCAAGGAGTACGGCATGGTGATGGCCATGAGCGGCATCCGCCTGTTTCACCATTGACGCGGCTGAACCGTCCGGGAAATTGACTTTAGAAAAATACGGTCGCCGGAACCGACGAAAGGATACGATTGACCATGGCGCAGCAACCGAAAACCGCGATAACGCCCTGCCGGGCCGATGACTACCCGGAATGGTACCAGCAGGTCATAAAGGCCGCCGACCTGGCCGAAAATTCACCGGTCCGGGGGTGCATGGTGATAAAGCCGTGGGGGTATCGCCTGTGGGAGAACATCCAGCGGGTTCTTGACAAGATGTTCAAGGATACCGGCCATCAGAACGCCTACTTCCCGCTCTTCATCCCCAAGAGCTTCCTCGAAAAGGAGGCGGCGCACGTGGAAGGGTTTGCAAAGGAGTGCGCGGTAGTCACCCATCACCGGCTCGAAGCCGGGCCCGACGGCGCGCTCGTTCCCGCCGGGGAGCTCGAAGAGCCGCTCATCGTACGGCCGACCTCCGAGACCATCATCGGCGCCATGTTCGCGAAATGGGTGCAGTCGTACCGCGACCTTCCCCTGCTCATCAACCAGTGGGCCAACATCGTCCGCTGGGAGATGCGCACCCGCCTGTTTCTGCGCACCACCGAGTTCCTGTGGCAGGAGGGGCATACCGCCCACGCCACGCTCGACGAGGCGCGCGCGGAAACGGCGCGCATGCTCGAGGTCTACGCCCGGTTCGCTGAAGAGTACATGGCCATGCCGGTTATCAAGGGTGAGAAAACCGAACGGGAACGGTTCCCCGGCGCCATCTCCACCTACTGCATCGAGGCCATGATGCAGGATCGCAAGGCGCTGCAGGCCGGCACCTCCCATTTTCTGGGCCAGAACTTTTCAAAAGCGTCCGGCATAAAATTCCTCGACGTCTCGGGCAGGGAGGAGTTCGCCTGGACCACCTCGTGGGGGGTTTCCACCCGCCTCATCGGCGGCATCATCATGACTCACGGCGACGACGACGGGATCATCATGCCGCCGCGGCTCGCCCCGGCGCACGTGGCGATCCTGCCGGTCATCCACGGCGACGACACGAAAACCGCGGTACTCGACTACTGCGACAGGCTCGGCCGCGAGCTTGCCGCCGCGAACTACGACGGCCGGCCGATCGAGGCGATTGTTGACAGGAGCGAAGGACGGGGAGGAGAAAAGGTATGGGGGTGGATCAAGAAGGGAATTCCGCTCTACTGCGAAATCGGCCCGCGCGACATCGCGGCAAACGGGGTATTCGTCGGCCGCCGCGACAAATCGCGCAAGGAGCGGTTTACGCTCCCGCGCGGCGAATTCATAGCGAAGGTCCCGTCGATCCTCGACGACATTCAGGCGAACCTGTTCAAACGCGCGCTGGGTTTCCGCGACGACAACATCACGAAGCTGGAGACGAAAGAGGATCTCTACTCCTACTTTACGCCGAAAAACAGCGCGAAGCCCGAGATCCACGGCGGATTCGCCCTCTGCCACTGGAGCGGCCAGTCGTTCGTCGAGGAGCAGGTGCAGAGCGACCTCGGGGTCACCATCCGGTGCATTCCGCTCGACGCCGACGAGGAGGAGGGGAAGTGCATCATCTCGGGCGAGCCGTCGCCGCGGCGGGTAATCTTTGCAAAGTCATATTGACCGCGCCCGCGCTCCCGCCATGCAATCGGTCGTTACCATAGAGAAACTCGTCTTCGGCGGCGCGGGTCTGGCCCGGACCGCCGACGGCGTCATGCTGGTCGCGGACGCGCTTGGGGGCGAGCGCGTGCGGATCGAGCCGACCGGGAAAAGAGGCGGCGTCGTCACGGCGCGGACGGTCGAACTCCTCTCGCCGTCGCCCGACCGCCGCGCTCCGCCCTGCCCGGTCGCCGGCGTCTGCGGCGGGTGCGACTGGCAGCACATTGTTTACAAAGCGCAATTATCAGCCAAGGCCGCGATTTTCGACGACTGCATGAGACGGATCGGCCGCATCCGGGAACTTCCCGGCGTAGAAATTTTTTCCGCGGATGAGTTCGGCTACCGCCACCGGGTGCAGATAAAAATCGACACGCGGGGCAAGGCGGGCTTCTTCGCGAAGCGAACCAACGAGGTGGTCCCGATCGACCGCTGCCTGCTTCTTGTCGACCCGCTCAACCGGCTCCTGGCCGCGCTCCCCGGCAGGCTGGCGACGTCTCCTTCGCCGATTCCGAATCTCATGGCCATCGCGGGAGACGGCGGCGAGGTCGCTTCGTTTCCCCGTATCGACGGCTTAACGGTAGAGAGCGTCACGATTTCGGCGGGGACGGCGCGCTTCGACATCGCGGGAAACTCCTTCTTCCAGAGCAACAAACCCCTGCTCGAACCGCTCGGAAACTGGGCGCGTCCGCACGCGGGCGGCGACCGGTTCATCGACCTCTATGGCGGCACAGGATTTTTCTCGGTGATGCTCGCCGACCGCTTCGCGGAAGGGCTGCTTATCGAATCGGTCGGCGCCCAGGTCGAGGCGGCCCGGAAAAATTTCGTCCTGAACTCGATCCACAATGTCAAAGCGGAGGAAGGAACGGCGGAACGGCTGTCGTCCCTTGCCGGTTCAAAGCCGGTCTCCTGCCTCATCGTCGATCCGCCCCGGCCGGGGTTGACGCGCACGGTGCGGGAGTCGATCGCGACGCTCAAGCCGGCGATGGCGCTCTACGTATCATGCAATCCGTCAACCCAGGCGCGGGATGTCGGATTTCTCGTTCATAAAGCGGGCTACGAAATCGCCCGCACGGCGATTTTCGATCTCTACCCCAATACGCATCATATGGAATCGGTGATGATTTTAACGAGAAAGAATAATAAGGGATGATTTGGGAGCGAGGGATTTCAGGTTATAGAATTTAAAATTACTTCTTTGATAGTGTGATTACTGTGAATGTAAATCACAAAACGTCTGAACTATGATTTCTGTGATTCATGTGATTATTGTGATTTTAAAATCAAATAAATCATTGAAATCATAAAAATCACAGTTCAGACATTTTTTATATTTACTTTTTCCTATGCTTTACCTGATCCTTCGGAAGCTATTTTCGCCAGCTGCTTTTCCGGTCAAATAATTATTCAATATAAATAAATCCGCCCTGCAAATCACTGTTTTCCTCTGCTCCCGCTCTTTTATTTTTCCCTGTTTCCTTCAATAACCCTGTTTAAGTCATGCCTTCCAGGCCTTCCTTATCTTAAACTCTTTATTAAAAAGGCTCCTCCGAACGCCCCGGAAAGTTCAAAATCCATCCCGATTTTTCCGGGAAACCCGGCGAAAATCACCACTCTCCCCTCCGATCGCGGACAGTTTAAACCCCGTTTAAACACCCATTAACAGTCCTTTAAAGACTCTTTAACCCACCTGTTTTGGGGCGGCGTTTGGCGGAAAAACAGAGCTTTATTTGACCTGATTTTGGACATTTTTGGACATTTTTTTGACAGTTTTGGACGGTTTGGGACGGTTTGAAACTTTTTTTTGAGGCGCAAAAAATGGCCCTTTTTCTTGACATTATGGGAGTAAATCCCCCGGGTTTTTGGACCCTCGGGCAAGCGCCCGGAATTCGTCGTTTATCTTGACGAAATGGCCATAAAAACCGATGGGAGAGAGGGGGCGGCATTCAAGGACGCCCCCGGTCGCTCACGAGGAAGAGTAAAAGCGTGTTACTATCGCCGCCGAACGCAACGGAACCCGTAAAAATGGTTCATATTGTTCGGGAAGTTGTTGTTCCGGTACGCGGCACGCAGGGGGATGTCGTTTTCCCGCCACGAGCCCCCGCGCAACACGCGGAATTTTCCGGTCGATGGTCCTGTAGGGTCAATCTGGTCGCCGCCGCTATAGCTGCCAAACCAGTCATTGCACCACTGAGACACGTTCCCGATCATGTCATACAACCCCCAGGCGTTCGGTTTCCTGGTCGCTACCGGTTGCGTCCCATTCGGTGCATTATCATGCCACCACACCACATTGCTGTCTATTGCCAGCGTATCCGCCGGCGAAGACGGCGGACAATTCCTTCCCCAGTAATAGTCGGTCGCGCTTCCCGCACGGCAGGCATACTCCCATTCCGCTTCGGTCGGAAGACGATACCCGTTTTTTGAAAAATCGGCGGTGACGCCAGCCAGTCCGGTACACCGTTGGGAATCCCGCGTTACGGATGAATATGAATATACCGTATCCTTCCCCTCATGCCTGCTCCGGGCGTTGCAATAGAGCGCCGCGTCAAACCAGGTTACCATTTCCACGGGACGCATTCTATTTCCCGTGCAAAACGATGGATTGTATCCCATAAGCTGCCGGAAACTCCCCTGCGTTACGTCGGTAGCGTCCATGTAAAATGCCGAAACCATTACACTGTGCACCGGCTGCTCGGAGTTATCGAGCGTTCCTCCCATTTGAAACGTTCCGCCCGGAATGCTCACCATGCCGTTGGCTTTTGTTGTGTTATTTTTTGTCACTGTCGGGCTCTTGCTGAAACCCGGAACCAGCATCACGGCAACCGCCGCTGCGCCTATGAAAAACCTTGACCTCATTGGAACCACTCCTCCTTTCGTAAGAAATAGCTCATTTTGAGTTGAAACTGCCGGAATCGGAATTATATATTTCGCAAACCTCGGCCAAATGGCAGAATATTTGCTATAAAATACGTCATCTTGATAGCGTGCAATCTTTTGTAATCTCATCTCTAGCGAATGTATATTGTTTTACTCCAAATTGCTTGATTTCTTCAATTTGGGTTATTTCAAAAATCATGAAAGACCCTCTCTGAGTAACGCTCGATCATCCGCCGGTAAGCCGGCAATGCCGGGTGAAATAGGCCGGGGAGAGTACGTGACAAAGAAGCGCGACATCTTCTAACTGAGTAAAGGAGGAGATTCCATGGATCCTTTGCGTACCATGACCGGCATCGACCCGGCAAAAAAAGCGTTTACCCTTATCGAGGAGTTTAAAAAGTTTGCTTTCAAAGGCAACGTCATCGACATGGCGGTTGGCGTCATTATCGGGGCGGCGTTTGGAAAGATAATCGATTCACTGGTAAAAAACATCATCATGCCTGCACTCGGCCTTATCCTGCCTGGTAATCAAGGATATGTCGGGTGGAAACTGGTCGTGGGCGCGAAAGAGTTGCCCTATGGCCTCTTTATCGGCGAGGTGGTCAATTTTCTGATCATTGCGGCGGTGTTGTTTGTTTTCATCGTGAAATTTCTGGGATTTATCATGAGAGCCGAGCAGAACGAATCCGAGGCGCCGCTTACGAAAGACCAGCAGCTTCTTTCTGAAATCCGGGACCTGTTGCAAAACAACAAATAGGGAAATTCATCGGAGAGAGGAGTATCATGAAAACGGCTTCCGTGGCAATATTTTCGGTATTCTGTGTTTTTTTTCTTGCGGCAACGCTTTCCGCGGATCCATGGAAAATTGACGTTACCGCCAATCTGGGCACCGCGCTCAGCTCCTATAGTAATAGCTGGGTCGGCGGACAAGCCGGATCGTTCACCTGGAATTCGCAATTTCTTGGGGTTGCCGAACGGCAGCTTTCAAAAGAATTCAACACGCAAACGACCCTGAACCTGCAGTTCGGCCAGACGAAGGTACAGGATGAGACGAGCAAAGAGTGGAGCATACCCCAGATATCGACCGACCTCATCGACGCGCAGGAACTGATGCGGTACACGGCCGGCCTCTGGGCCGATCCGTTCCTCAGCGTGCGGGCGATATCCCAGTTTCTTGATGAAAGCGACACTCTTTTGAACCGATATATAAATCCGCTCAATGTTACGGAAGCATTGGGAATAAGCCGGACCCTCATAAAAAATGAAGGTACGACATGGTCGAGCAGGATCGGCGTTGCCGCTCGCCAGGTGATCAATCGCCAGCAACTTGATACGGTCAGTTTGCAGCGACAAACCGATGTGACGAAAGACGGCGGCGCGGAATTCGACATGGATCTTAATACCGTCAACAAGCACAAATGGGCATCGCTGATCAGCTCGCTCAGAGTCTATGAGGCGATCATCAGTTCAGAGTCCTCGTCGCTCCAGGGAACCAGCCAGGCAAACGACTGGCGTTACCCCCACGTTGTGTGGGAAAATACCCTGATCTTATCGTTTAAAAAGTTCCTGATGATCAGTCTTGTCGTCGATGCAGACTATGACAGTGATATCAGCAGCCAGGCACGACTGCATGAAGCCATTTCGGCCGGCCTGACCTACATTTATTCTAAGAAATAGCGCCATTGGCGCTGGAAACGGTATATGGTACGTTTACCAGGAGTTACTTTACCATTTTAATACACATTTTCCCCATTACAAGGAGGTCCTATGAAGCGTGTCTGCATTGCAGTGGTAGTGGCATCAACGATTGCCGTCAGCGGTTGCATCGGTTCCTTTTCCCTCACCCAAAAGGTCTATAGTTGGAACGAAAAAGCGACTGACAGTAAATATGTAAATTCCGCCATTCTCTGGGTGCTGGGTATTCTGCCGGTGTATGATGTGACCCTGTTCGTCGATTTTGTCGTCTTTAATACCATTGAATTTTACAGCGGGAAAAATCCCCTGGCATTCACCAGCCCGCAGAAATTGGAAAAGGTGGTAACATCCAACGGCAAAACGTTCAAGGTTACGATGGGCAACAATGCCATTACCGTTGACAGGCTCGATGGCAGTACCGCAGTGAAAGAATTCGAGCTCCGGTACGACTCATCGACGAGTTCCTACTTCATGGATGACCGCTATGGACTATCCACGAAGGTTGCCTCGCTCGACCAATCGATGCTTAAGGTCTATGCGCCGGATGGCAGTGTCACCACCCGGTCGCTTGATGATTCGCACGTGCCGCTGGCGTTGGCGCGCTGACATACACTCATTGAAGTGATTCCGATTTGAATACCGCTCCCTGATGGCGTAAATTCAGTCAGGGAGCGTTTTATTGAGAACCCTGTGGAGCGGAAATATCGGTAGGTGCGGGAAAAAAATATATCCCAATATCCCCTTTATCAAGAGAGAGGCAAAACCGGGGGATAGTAGTTTTCTTCTTTATTTAGTAAGGCTTTCCCTTACCGCTTCTATTACATCTTCGACATCATTATCAGTCAATTTCGCGGAAAGCGGCAGCGAGAGCGTGCTTGAACCTACCGCCTCGGCATTGGGATAATCTCCCTCCTTGCACCCGAAGGTTTCCCGGTAGAAGGGATGCAGGTGAAGGGCCGTGTAGTGCACGCCGGCGCCGATGTTTCTTTTGTAGAGCTCCCGCATGAGGCTGTCGCGATCAAGCGACGTGTCCTTCGTGGTCCGGACCGCAAAGAGGTGGCGGCTGTGGCGGGTGTCGGCAGCGGGCTCCGGCGGGAGGGCGAGGGGAAGGTTTGCAAAGGCGGCAGTGTACGCCCGCCAGATCTCTTCACGACGAGTGAGATTCATCTCGATTCTTCGCAGCTGATGGAGGCCCAGCGACGCCTGGATATCGGTCATGTTATATTTGAACCCCGCCTCGACGACCTCGTAGTGACGATACCCCTTGTCCGAGTAACGCGCCCAGGCGTCCTTGCTCATTCCGTGCAGCGCAAGCACCTTGATTCGCTCAGCCCAGTCGTCGCGTCCGGTTGCCACCATGCCGCCTTCAACCGTAGTCATGTTTTTCGTGATGTAAAAGCTGAAGCAGGTAGCGTCGGCGAGGTGCCCCATCTTTTTTCCGCGATACCGGGTTTCGATCGCATGCGCGGCATCATCGATAATCAGGAGGTTGTATTTTGCCGCGATCGTTCGGAGGGCGTCCATATCAGCCGGCCTCCCGTGAAAATGCACCGGCAGAATGGCGCGCGTTCGCGGGGTGATCCTGCGCAGGACATCTGCAGGATCCATGGTCATGCCGGGCAGTTCTATATCGACGAAGACCGGTCGCGCCCCGGCATGGATGACGGCATTGGCGGTCGAGCAAAAGGTCATGGCCGGCACGATGACCTCATCGCCACGTTTGATGTCCGCCGCGAGCATGGCGAGGTGGAGCGCCGCGGTACAGGAGGAGACCGCCATGCAGTGCTTGACGCCAAGGTACTCGGCGAATTCCCGCTCGAATCGCATGGTCTTGGGACCGGTGCCCAGCCACCCCGAGCGGATGGTATCGACGACCTCGTCGATCTCTTCCTCTCCGATGAGCGGGCTGCCGAACACCAAAAATTCTTTTCGCATGGCGCCTTTCACCTCACCTCTCCTTATGAGGAGGAGGGAATAAACAGTGATTAAAGCATAATTGATAAAAATATATTGAGATTGAGACGTAGAATCGATTGACTGAAGCATTGCCGGCGAAGGCGCCAGGCGATGTGCCGGGCATTTCGTGCAATGGTTCTCTCCTTTTCAACAGCGGTTTTCAGGTTCAACGGCCCCTCACGGATTTCTAATAATCGATGAATATATTTATTTTATAACCATTCAGGGATAGGAAGCCCACTTTCACGACGGATGCATCGCACGACATGAACGTTCAAACGAAAAAAAACGGGATATTTCCGCTGCGCATCGCGAGCATCGACACCGGGTCGAACGGCATCCGGTTCGAGGCGGCCGAGTTTACCAGTCCCGACGCATGGCAATCGCTTGCTTTCGAGCGCATACCGGTACGTCTTGGCAAATCGGTATTTATTTCCGGGAATATGGAATCAAAAGCCATGGATGCCGCGCTTGCGGCTTTCAGCGAATTTGCCCGGCGTATGAAGGGACTCCATATTCGTCACTACCGTGCGGTCGCGACAAGCGCCGTGCGTGAAAGCGCAAACGGGGAGCAGTTTGCCAGGCACGTTGCCGAAGAGACGGGCATTTCACTCCAGATCATCACCGGCTCGGAAGAGGCTCGCTATGGCCATCGCGCGGTGAGTCACTCACTTGCACTCGGGAAGAGCAAATGGATCATGGCCGACCTCGGGGGCGGCAGCCTGGAGGTGTCGCTCATCGACGACTCCGGTATTTTATGGAGCGAGTCACACGCAATGGGTGCCATAAGGCTTGCCGAATCGCTCACCGGCATGGAAGATGATCGGAACCTGTTTCAGCGGCTCCTGACCGAATATATTTCGACCTTGCGCATACCGCATTCAGAATATTTCCATTCCATCAACGGTCTCATAGCAACCGGCGGCAATATCGAGGCGCTTGCGAGGCTCGGGGGTTCAACACGCAATAAGGACGGCGTCGCCACCCTGAGTTCGGCGAAGTTGCAAGCGCTTGTCATGCGCATCTCGAAACTGACCTACCGGCAACGCGTGGAAAAACTGGGATTGAATCCCGATCGCGCCGACGTGATTGTCCCGGCGGCCATGGTGTTTCTCCGACTCGCGGCAATAGCGGGAGTCAGCGGATTCATCGTCCCGTTTGTCGGTCTCAAGGAAGGGATCATGCTTGACCTTGTGGATGAGGTTGTGGGGAGGAAGGACCATGCGCTTCAGATGGACCGTAAAATCGCCGCGGGCGCACTTGCGCTCGGCCGCCGCTACCAATTCGATGAGCAACACGGCATGCATGTTTCTAAAATCGCACTGTCGCTTTTCGATCAGTTACAGACGCTGCATGGGCTCGACGATGCGCATCGCCATATGTTGCTCGTCGCCGCCATTCTCCACGATATCGGCATGTTTGTCAGCCGTGAAAAGCATCATAAGCATTCGCACTATCTCATACTGAACAGCGATATTCCCGGCTTTACCCTCAGGCAACTCCGCATTACCGCGGATATCGCCCGCTATCACCGGAAAAGCGAACCCGCGATGCGGCACGAATCATTTGCGGCGCTGTCGAAAAACGACCGCCGCGTGGTGGAAGTGCTTACCGCGATCTTGCGCCTCGCCGATGCGCTCGATCGCGAACACTTGCAGAATGTCACTTCGGTCAAGGTTACGATCGAGCCGAAGACCATTGTTCTGCGGCCGACCGGAAAAGGCGATCTTCTGCTCGAACAGTGGGCTCTAAAAAACCGGTCGAAATTGTTCTCGCGTCTGTTCAACCGCACGGTGAGGACCCGCAGCGGCGAAATCGACTGACCGCCTTGACTCATCTCCGAGCGGCCCTCATTTCTTTAGTTTTACAAAAAAACACCCGCTATTCCCATAGCGAGTGTTTCAACTATTCTCTTCCTCAGGCCACCCATTCCAATCCGGCTTCTTCACATGCTCAAGAAGAGTATCATTGATAACCCAATCTTTTTTAATATCGTCCCAGATCGTTGCAAGTTTTTCCGGCCAACTGACCTTTATTTCGGACAGAATATTCGGGTCGAATTTCGCTCCGTAAAATGATTTAGCCTTGCTGAGGTCAGTATTCTCAAGCTTGGCTCTCCGAAGGTCGGCGCCCTGAAGGCAGGCTTCCGTAAGGTGAGCTCCCCGAAGGGTAGCTCCCTCAAAGTGGGCGTTATCAAGGTGGGCGCCCGAAAAGTTGGCTCCGATAAGGTGAGCTCCCGCAAGGCGGGCTCCCATAAGGTGGGCTTTCTCAAGGTGGGCTCGTCCAAGATGGGCGCGATCAAGATGGGCTTCCTCAAGGTGAGCTTCCCGAAGGTCGGCTTCCTCAAGGTGGGCTTCCTCAAGGTGAGCTTCCCGAAGGTCGGCTTCCTCAAGGTGGGCTTCCTCAAGGTGAGCGCCATCAAGGCGGGCGCTATCAAGGTTGGCTCTCCAAAGGTTGGCCCTTCCAAGCATTGCTCCCGCAAGGTTGGCTTTTTGAAGGTCGGCTCCCTGAAGATTGGCTCCCTCAAGGTGGGCTTCCGCAAGGTGGGCGCCTTGAAGGTTGGCTCCTCCAAGATAGGCGTTGTCAAGGTTGGCTCTTTCAAGGCGAACTTCCCGAAGGTCGGCCCCCGCAAGGTTGGCTTCCGCAAGGTATGCTTCTTGAAGATGGGCGCCATCAAGTTTGACTTTCTCAAGGTGGGCGCCATCAAGGTGAGCGCCGTCAAGGTTAGCTCTCCAAAGGTTGGCTCTTCCAAGCATGGCTCCCGCAAGGTGAGCTCCCGCAAGGTGGGCGCCTTGAAGCTGAGCCCCCACAAGGTGGGCGCCATCAAGGTGGGCGCCCGCAAGGTGGGCTTTCTCAAGGCAGGCGCCATAAAGGTAGGCGCCATCAAGGTGAGCGTCATCAAGGTGGGCGCCATCAAGGTGGGCGCCATCAAGATAGGCGCCGTCAAGGTGGACGCCATCAAGCGGAGCGTCCTGCAAGTCAGCTCCCGCAAGGTTAGCTCTGTCAAGGTTAGCTTTCTGAAGGTCGGCTCCGCGAAGATCCGCTCCCCGAAGGTCGGCGTTCATAAGGTTGGCTCCCTCAAGATGAGCGTTCCACAGGTCGGCATCCATAAGGTTGGCTCCCTCAAGATGAGCTCCCCGAAGATCTGGTTTAACATTGCGGTTTTCTTCTCTCCATTTATTCCAATTCAGCACGCCTTCTTTAAGAATGGCAAGGTGCTCTGTTGATGCCATATTAAAGGTCCTCCTCTCGGTATATATCTATTGTCGATAAATCGATGCCTGTTTTGCCGGTAGTTTTTTGTTCGTTGCTAAATATCCGACGCTCCTTTCTCTAAAAATATAATCGGGTTTCTGAATGTCTATCAAAATCGGAGTCAGGTCGACCTTTCTCCCGGCAGATCGCTGCCGTTTCCGGCGGCTATAAAGCATCAGGTTTAAAAATTCATTCAGCTTGCGATCGGAATTACCGTTGCCACCGCGCTAGTATTCGCTTACCGGGTTTTCCGGATAATATTTTAATTTTCGATGATGATAACGCCTTTCTCAAATCGGGAAGGCATTTGACAATTCTCGGAAATTCAACAACTCTATTTGACAGGAGATTCCCATGATACGTACTGCAATTGCTCTGGTCTTCATGTGCACGTTAAGCAATGCGCAAGTATCAACCGATAGTTTGATATCATATTGGGCATTTAATGAGGGTAGCGGGACTATCGTTCATGATTCAAGCGGACATGATAATACCGGCACAATTCATGGGGCTACGTGGACATATGGAGTCACGGGGTACGGTATTCTTTTAAACGATTCTACCGATTATGTTCAGGCCGACAGCACTGCTGCATATTCAAATTTCAATTCCGCCTTGACATTTTCTTTATGGTTTTATCCCAGCAAAAAAAGTAGCGGCAGACTCATCGATAAGTGGACGGATTCTTTAGAAGACAAAGCTATCTCACTTGATACCACCATGTCGGTGTCGTTTTATCTATTCGGTGTTATGAAACAGGGGACATCACTGATTTCAAATACTCTTCTTCCCTTGAACCAGTGGTCACATATCACCGCCACCTATGATGGAGCAACCGCAAAATTGTATATCAACGGCGTTCTGGATAATGCGTTAGGTTGCAGTGGCCAGATAGGTAACGGCTCAGGGCAGTTATATGTGGGCAACAATCCTGATCGAGTTTTCCAAACTGGAGGGGCAAATGGCGCTCCCGGCGCCATAGACAATGTGCGAATCTATCAAAGAGCTTTATCCTCGGGAGAAGTAGATACATTATACATCGATGACGGGAGCTCTCTCTCGACCAGCAGCGCTAATAGCGCATGCGGCAGTTGTGGAACCGGGACCGGGTATGCGCTCATTCCCCCGCTATGGTTCAAGGTTAGGTCCCGGAAAAGAAGGAAGATAAGGCCTCGTAATAAGCTGGCGTTGTGAGCTGAGCTAAAAGAATGCAATTATCATGCGCGCAGTCGGGTACCCGCGCCCACGTGGTCCGATACGTAAACGGGTCCGATCAATATTTTCCCGCTATATTCACCGTCGCAGTACCACCGGTACCATTAATTCCAGAAATCATGATTAATTTATACGCTCCCGTATTGGTCAGGATAACGATGCTCTGACCCTGGTGTAACGCTATGGTCGTTACGCCCGCGCCGTTGCCCCATAGATTATCAATCTGGCTCTGATTGGTAATGGAAGCAAAATCTACCGTCGCCGTGACGTCCTTGAATTGGCTTGCCGCTTTTATCGTCCAGCCGGAATAAGGGCGTGCCGACGCAACCGATGGAGAGGTGAGTATGAATTCGGCAGAATCCACAGCGGTTGAATAGCTGAAGATGGCATCGATGTTAGCTTCAACGGCAGGGTTCGTGATGGTGTCGCTGTAGGCGGTCATGCTATCCGCATCGAGCAGCGAAGGAAATGAAGATTGTTGTGCGCCAAGCATGAGCGTTCGTTCGTTAAGCGTTGTCTGCGCTCCTCCTTCTACCACCTTAAAAATAACCATTTCGGTGAAATACGTTGAGGTGCCGGTGGAGGCATTTATCTGAAGGTAATATATGCCTGATGCAGCCGTGGAAGTGGTTACTATTGTCAAATCAGCATCCGTATGGAGGTTAATGGTGCTTTTGTCCGCAACGCTGGTAAAGGTGCAATATACGGTGCCGTTATTAACCGTATCCCAAACTGAATTAAGTATGTTGAATGATAGTGTAAGGGTGCTGTCCGCCTGTATCGATCCCTGAATTTGTTCCGACTGCCCGGCGGTAATAGAGTCTATTGCAGTGACGGAAGCGGTAGTCGTGTCTACCGGGCTGGTAACACCGCATCCCCCCAAAATCATGGTAACCGCACCTGATACTATTGCCGCCGCAAATTTTCTCATAAGAGAGATCCTTTATAAATTTTTCACCTCATGCACGTTTCAAACTTTTCAACAATTGTGATGCCTGCGCGTGCAAAAATCATAGTTTCATGAAACAGGATATCGTTGACCCGCTCTGAAGACGTTTCTTTGATTTTTCAAATACCAAATACTAAGGATCTCGGAATTTATAAAATCCCTTGCATTATAAAATAATCTGCGCTGCGGCGAAGTAAATCAAATTTTATAGCCATGGAGTTAATTCCGGGCTCGACTATAGTGACCCTGACATGACCCGGCCAGAACGACCACGAAAGCAACTCCTCCTTGTTAAACACGCCCGTTAAATAATATTTGCCATTGCAACCGCTCAGCGCATAATAACAACTTTTGGGAAAATTTGCCCTTTAACAAAGAGATTTCCATGCTCGGCTCTCCCGCCATTTTTCTCTCTTGACAACCATCCCCTCGTGGCCAAAAAGATGATGTTGCGCTCTCCTCCTCATAAATTTTCAGCGGAAGACTTTCATCTCTGCGTCTTCCTTCAGAAACCCGATCTCCTCTTGTCTTGGCCCTCTCAGTATCATATTTTTATTCGTTTAGCGGATAATCGTGCGTTTTGACCAATTGAATCAGTCGAAATCTCTTCTGCGATACTTCTGCCGGATACCTCATCCCCTTTCCCTTTAAGAGGTATGCATGAAACTTTCCATCGTCATTCCTCTCTACAATGAGCAGGAGAGCCTTGCTCCGCTTGTCGAAGCCATTTCGACGGTGATGGAGGCGCACGGCTATTCCTTCGAAATCGTCTTTGTCGACGACGGCAGCACCGACGGTTCCTTCGATGCGATTCGTTCGCTCAAGGCTCAATACGGGCAGATTCGCGCCTTCCGGTTCAACCGGAACTACGGCAAGGCGGCGGGACTCTCGGTAGGGATCGCCAATGCACGGGGCGAGATCATCGTCACCATGGACGCCGATCTTCAGGATGACCCCGCTGCCATTCCGGCGCTGCTGGCGAAACTCGACGAAGGGTACGACCTTGTCTCGGGATGGAAAAAGATCCGTCACGATCCGGCCTCCTTCACGATTCCCTCGCGCATCTGGAACTACAGCACGTCAATCCTTGCCGGTGTGAAACTTCACGACTTCAACTGCGGTCTCAAGGCGTACCGCGCGGAAACCGCGAAAAACCTCGAAATCTACGGCGAACAGCACCGCTACCTGCCGGTGCTTGCCCACTGGGAGGGCTGGCACGTGACCGAGATCCCGGTGATTCACCATGAGCGCAGATTCGGCAGAAGCAAGTACGGGTTTAACAAGTTTTTCCGAGGCTTTCTCGACCTTCTGGCGCTTCTGTTCCTGCGCCGCTACCTCCGCAGCCCGCTTCACTTTTTTGGCCTTATCGCCATGCTTCTCATCGGGGCAGGCTGCATTGTGCTTGCCTGGTTCGGGATACAGTGGGTCGTAAACGGCGCTCTTCACCTCCGTCCGCTCATGGTATTGTCGCTTGGAGCCGTCATTGTCGGCATACAGTTTTTTTCCTTCGGTTTTCTTGCGGAGATGCTGGTACGCATGTCGCCGCATTCGTCCTATCATGTTCGCGAGATTATCGAGTAGTTATGAAGATCCTCTGCCTGTGTCCCATCGGCATCGGCAACTACCTGCTCGCCTGGCCGGCTTTCAAGTTTCTTCGCGACAGCGCGCCGGAGGCAAAGCTTCACCTCCTTGCGCTCCGGCACGCCATCCTCGACCTGGCTCGTTATGACCCGCTCTGGGATGCGATCCACAGCATCGACCCCACCCGCGACACGGGACTTGGGCGCAAAATGCACCTTATCAGCGAGTTCACGCGCGAGCGTTTCGACGTTTCCCTGAGCTTTTTCCCGGCGAACAACTGGCAATCCAACCTGCTGCCCTTTCTCTGCGGCGTCAAGCAACGGTACGCATTCCGCTATCAGCTCAAACAGGGAGCAAGCCTGTCGTTTCTGAACTCCCGATTCCTGCGGGTCGATCCAGACGTGCACGACGTTGTCCAGAATCTCAGGCTCGCCTCGGTATTTTCCGGTAAGACGCCCCCGGCAGAATCTCCCGCGTTTCCGCCTCTCTTTACCGAAGAGGAGTGGATATCGAGCCAGCATCTGGCGCATGCCATGGGCGGCCCCGCCCGGTGTATCGGCGTGCATCCGGGATCAAGCGGCGAGCACGGCATGGCCGCAAAACGATGGGATCCCCTGCGGTTCGGCGAACTTGGCTTGCGCGTCTGCACCGCGCTTGGCGCAAAGGCGCTCATCTTCGGTTCGCGGGATGAGGGTACCATCAAGCGCATCACCGCCTCGATCATGAAGGAGCCGCATAGGATCGTTGAGCCGTGCAGTCTGCGCCTCACCGCCGCGCTCATCCGGCAGTGCTCGCTTTTCCTCTGCAACGATTCGGGTCTCATGCATATCGCCGCCTGCATGGGCGTACCGACCGTGGCGCTCTTCGGTCCCACCGATGAGCGGCGCAACGGCCCGGTGGGCGAGGGCCACTTGGTGATTCGCAAGGAAATGGCCGGATTCCCGCTCTGGACCGCCAACAATGTCGGCGTTCGGGCGGTAAAGAGCGGCATCGATCCATCGGCCAGTCTCAAGGCTCTCTCGGTGGACGAGGCATGGGAGAAGGTCGAGCCGTGGCTTGCCCGGCTGTCCGACTCTTTGCAATAAGTATCCTGCAAACACGTTGTATTGAAAGTTTCCCTGACAGGACCATCCATTGAAAATTCGTACTCTTGACTTCAATCTTCCGCCGAAGTATATTCATAACAAATGTTACGAAACAATCGTATTATAACGACCGTATTATTTTAAAAATTCCATGCCGCCGCTGAAATCAGTTACCCGTGACCAAGTCATCGAAGCCGCCTTTGCGCTGGTCCGCGCGAAAGGTCTCTCCGCCTTGTCGGCGCGGAACATGGCGAAAAAACTGCGGACTTCTACCTCCCCCATTTATGGTTACTTCCGTAAAATGGATCTCCTCCGGCGAGAGGTTGTCATCCGTGCGCTTGAACTGCTGCACAACTATCAGACAAAAACGCGGTCGGGCGAACCTTTTTTCGACATGGGGCTTGGGTACATCGAATTCGCCCGCAAGGAGAAACGGCTTTTTTTCGAGGTGCTGGCGAGCGACCTTCACAAGTTGCTGCCGGACAACGTGCAGGTTGGCTCGGATCCGCTAGAACTGATGAGGAGCGATCCCTCCCTGGCCGGGTTATCCGATGCCGCGCTCGGGGACCTGCTTATGAAGATGTGGATCTTCGTCCATGGCCTCGCGTCACTCATCGGAAACGAAAAGCTCTGCGCCCTCTCCGACAGGGAGATCGCAGCCATGCTTAGGGAGGTCGGGGAAGCGGTGATCGGAGAAGCGGTCCGGTCGGCAAAACAACTGGTCGGAAAGGAAATATCATAATGAACATTCCTGTGCAAAAACAGGACATTTACCGCCTTCTGCAGCAGCATCTCGACAAACAGGCGGTCGGATTTCCACGAACCATGTCCGGCGCCGACATCGGGTTTCTCAAAACAATGTTTACGCCTGATGAGGCAAGGGTCGCGCTCAGACTCTCCTATCGGCCCACACCGAACGATCAAGTTCTTGCAAGCGCCGCCGAAGATTTTTCTGCCGAGAAAACGGTTGCACTTCTCGAAAGCGCTTTTCAGAAGGGCGCCATCGGCTGGAAGCTCCAAGACGGGGTTCCGCATTGGTATGTCATGCCCGTAGTCGTCGGCATGTATGAAGCGCAGGATGGTAATCCTTCGCCCGAATTCCTTGCCGTCGCCGGGGCGTATATGCAAACCTTGGATTATGGAAAATCTTTTTTATCGGTCAAACCCTCACAGATGCGGACTATCCCGATCAATAAAAGCGTTACCGTTGAACATCATATTGCTACCTACGACGAAATCCGGTCCTTGGTAAAATCCTCCAAGGGACCATTCGTCATTCTCAAGTGCATCTGTCGCGAAGCGCAGCGGGTTCACGGCAAGCCCTGCAAGCAGACCTCCCGGCTCGAAACGTGCCTCGGCATGGGAGACATGGCCGCCATGACGCTCCGTCGGAATCATGGCCGCGAAATATCCGCCGACGAAGCGCTGGACATTCTCTTGCAGAACGAGGACGAGGGGCTCGTGTTGCAGCCCGCTAACGAACAAAAAGCGGAATTCGTATGCTCCTGCTGCGGCTGCTGCTGCGGAATGCTGCGGGTCCAGAAAATGCTGCCGAACCCGGTCGATTTCTGGACCAGTAACTATTACGCGAATGTCAATGCTGATGCCTGCGCCCGTTGCGGCGTCTGTGTTAAACGCTGCCAGGTCAATGCCCTTGAACTCAAGGGGTCCTCCAGTAGAGCACATATTAATCTGAATAAATGCATCGGCTGCGGACTGTGTGTTCCAACATGCCCGAAGAAGGCGATCTCTCTGATCAAGAAAACGCAGGAAACCATTCCGCCAAAGGACGAAGGGGAGTTATTCGACACGATCAAGGCACACAGAAAGGATGGGTTCGCATAGCTATGGATGTTACCATGGATGCTGTTCGCCCGTGAGAGCTTTCGGTTAGAAAAAGATGAGAAACAGGTGAGGATGCACTCTACGGTATACGTGCTATTTATATTTCCGGATCACTTCGCAAGAAACGCGGATATATTACCGCCGCGCTTGCGGCGGATGCAGATTTTACGGGAGGTAAAAGGTGAACATTATAGAAATTAATGGGGTTACCAAAGACTATGCCCTGGGCACCACCACCGTGCATGCCCTGCGCGGCATCGATCTGACCATCGAGGAGGGGGACCTCATGACCATCATGGGCCCGTCAGGCAGCGGCAAGACCACGCTCCTCAACATCATCGGATGCATCGACAAGGCAACTGCCGGAAGCGTCACGGTCCACGGCGATGAGGTATCGAGCCTCGGCGACCGGGAGATCACGGACCTGCGTCTCAACCGGATCGGGTTTATCTTCCAGACCTTCAACCTGATCCCGGTCCTGAACTCCCTTGAAAATGTGGAGTTCCCCCTGCTCCTCAAGAAAAAGGATTCGCGCGCGGAAATCCGGCGCAAGGCGGAAAAACTGATCGATGAAGTAGGCATCAAGGAGTACATGAAACACCGGCCCGCAGAACTCTCCGGGGGACAGCGCCAGCGGGTGGCCATCGCTCGCGCCCTCGTCACCAACCCGGACATCGTCCTTGCTGACGAGCCGACCGCAAATCTCGACTCGGTCACCGGCGCGCAGATCCTCGACCTCATGAAGGAGATGAACGCCCGCGAACGGACAACCTTCATCTTTTCGACCCACGACGTCAATGTGCTCACGTATGCAAAAACCATGGTAAAGATCAAGGACGGCATTGTCGCCGAGAAGAGCGCGCTATGAGTCTCATCGTTAAAATCGCCTGGCGCAACATCATGCGCCATCGCGGTAAGAGCCTGATCATCGGCGCGATCCTGTTTATCGGCGCGCTGCTCATGACCGTGGGCAACGGCGTCATTTCGGGAATGGACGCCGGGTTGCAGAAAAATATCGTCGAGGGTTTCTGCGGCGACGCCCTGCTCGTCTCGGACAAGGAGGAGTCGGATAACGTCTTCCTTGAATTCGCGGCGAAGGCCGTAGCGCCGATCACCGATTATCCGGCGATCGATTCGGCCCTGAAAACCATCCCATACGTTACAAAATGGCTCCCCATGGGAAAAAATACCGCCATGGCGCTGAACGAGGACGGCGGAATCGCCAAGGGCGCCTTCGTGCTCGGCGTAGATATGCGGCAATACCGGCAATTCTTCGGCGATAACCTGAAGCTGATCGAAGGCCGCTTTCTTGAAGGCAATGAGCCGGGTGTGCTGGTGCCCACCGGGTGGCGCAAGCTGTTCGGCGATTTTTATAACATCCTCTTCTCTCCCGAAGGAACGAAACTCGACACGGCGCAACTCGGCAGGGGGATAACCTCGCGCCTCTCGGAGCTGACGGTCAAGCACAGCGTCGTATTCATGGGATTCAACGACGAGAACGCCACGACCGATGTACGCGTGCCGGTGCGGGGGGTTGTCAAGTACCGGTCGCTCAATACCATATGGGGCAGTTTCCCCATCATGGACATCGAATCCTACCGCGAGTGCCTCGGCTATTTTTCCGCCCTGGCGACCTCCGCGCCGGTTAAGAAGGAGGACCTCGACCTTCTTTCGAAAAGCGGCGAATCCCTCGATAATCTTTTTACGCAGAATACCATCGTCGCCCCGCAGAGGCGCGACGCCTCGTCCGCGGCCCTTGCCGAAGGGAGCCTCGCGGTCGCCCGCGATACGGTGCGTCGTCCGGAGATCGACCCCGATGCGGGCGCCTGGAACCTGGTGCTGCTCCGCATCGCCGACGGCAGGAGCCTCGATAAAACGGTCGCCGATCTCAACAAAACGCTTTCCGGAAAGAAGCTGCCGGTCCGCGCGATCACCTGGAAAAAAGCGACCGGCATTATCGGCTCCATGGCCACGCTTATCAAGAGTTCACTCTTCGTCTTTGTCATGTTTCTCTTTTTCGTGGCGATCATCATCATCGTGAATACGCTCTCGATGGCGGCTATCGAACGGACCAGCGAGATCGGCATGATGCGCGCGGTCGGCGCGCGCAAGGGGTTCATCCGGCTGATGTTTCTCGGTGAAACGACGGCGCTTTCGGCAATCTTCGGCGGCGCCGGAATCGCGGCTGGAATCGTCATTGTCAAAATCCTGGCCGCCTTCAACTTCACTACGGACAACGATATGCTGCAGCTGTTGTACGGCGGCGATACCTTTAAACCGATGCTGTCGGTCATCGACGTCGCCCTGGCGGTCGTGCAACTGGTCATCGTCACCCTCATCGCCGTGATCTACCCGATCCGCGTGGCGAGCGGCATCACCCCGCTCGATGCCGTTTCACGGGAATAGGAGCAGCCATGCCGGTCATTTTCAATATTGCCTTTCGTAATCTCGTGCGGCAGAAGCGCCGGAACATCCTTCTGGGCGTCGCCATCGCCTTCGGCGCCATGGTCCTCATCATGGCCAATGCCTTTTCGCACGGCATCTCGAAGGTGCTCTTCGAGCAGGTCGTCCGCTATACCTCCGGACACGTGGCGGTATCGTACATGCGCAACGGCGACATGATGAGCCAGGTGTTTTACGACGACAGGCGCATTCTCGACGCGGTAAAGAGGGCGGCGCCTCAGGCGAAGCGTGTTGAGGAGTCGATCGGCGTCTTTTCACGTGCAATCGGCAACGGGGCCGCTGATAATGTAGTTATGGTGGGCGTCGATCTGAACGGAAGCCTGACGCCGGAGGAACTCAAGGAGTTTACCGCGAACTTCAAGATGCTCCAGGGATCATTCGGCGCTCTGAAGGATATGAGCGCGGGGTATCCGGTCGTCCTTGCCGAGCAGAAGGCGAAGGCGCTTCGGGTAAAATTGGGCGACATCCTCCGGGTTCGCTTTACCGGCGTCAACAACCAGTCGTCGAGCGCGCAGCTCAGGGTGGTCGGTATTTTCAAACCGGCCAATATATTCATGTCCATGCCGGTTTTCCTCGAACTGCACGCGCTCAAGACGCTGGCCGGGTATGGTCCCCACGATATCGCCGCCGTGCATATTGACGTGTTGAACCCGCAACGCAACGCCAAGGCCATCGCCGACCGTCTCCATGACCTGCTGAAGCCCGGCCTCGCGGTCATGACCGGAACCGGATCGTTCAGAGGCGTCGAAGGCGGGGTGACCGTGCTCGGATTCAGAACCGATTCGGCTTCACAAGTGATCATGCGGCGCAACGTCACGCTTTCCGCGGGAGACTCGGCCGTCGCCTTCGGCTACCGCGGGGTCATTGTCGCGAAGGAACTTGCCGCGCGGCGCCGCGCCAACATCGGCGATACGCTTGCCTTTTCCTGGAGCGGCAAGTACGGTCCGGACAGCGGCCACGCAACGTTCATCGTTACCGCCATTGCCGGCGCGGCCGCGAAATTCCCGGACAATGGCGTGCTTGTCAATGAACGGGAGTTCTACCACGCCTACTATGAGCCGCTTCCGGCCGCCCACGCGCCGGGCCTTTTGAAAACCCTGCCCGATTCGTCGGACCCGATCTATGCCGCGCTCGCCCCGGAGTTCATGCTGATGAAGCGGTGCGCCACGACCGACGAATACACGAAAATGTCGGAGGAGATGGGACGGGGAACGTTCAAGGGGATCATGGTGAGCGTCCAGTCGATGTACGAGACCGCGTCCGCGATTCTTCAGGTGGAATCCGCGCTCAATCTCATTACCCTCGTGGCCGGGCTTATCCTCTTCTTCATTATTTTAATCGGGGTTGTCAACACACTGCGGATGACCATACGGGAGCGCACGCGCGAAATCGGCACCGTGCGCGCCATCGGCATGCAGCGGTCGCAGGTACTGCATATGTTCCTTCTCGAAACGCTGTTTCTCGCTTTTTTCGCCGCGATCATCGGGGCAATTGCCGCGTTCGCGGCGATGTGGGGCCTTTCGTCCTTTACGATCGACGTGGCCGACAACCCGATGGGCATCCTTCTTGTCAAGGGGCACCTGTTTTTCGCCCCCACCGCCGTCGCTGTCGCGGCGTTTATCGTTTTTATCATGGCGCTCGCCCTGGCAACGGCGTTTTTCCCGGCGCGTCGCGCCGCAAAACTGACCGCCGCGAATGCAATGCGGCACTACGAATAAAGGAATGTGATTATGCGTAAATCGGCACTTTCGGCGCTGTTGCTGACGGCTTCCTTTGCCGCTGCACAACCGCCGATCAATGATATTCTCAAAACCATGCAGGATAACGTTTCCATCAACACCGATGTTCGCGCCATGGTCAGCATGACACAGCAGAAAGTAGACCAGGGGACGAGACTTTTCGAAATGGCCTATTACCGCCGGGATCGCGACGACGCCTTTCTCATCGCCTTTTCCGCTCCGGAGTCGGAGAAGGGGAACGGGTACCTGCGCGTCGAGGACAACTTCTGGATGTACCGGGTCAATACGCGCACCTTCCAGCATATCAACCGGGACGAAAGCATCGCCGGCACGGACGCGAAAGGAGAGGACTTCGAAACCCGGCGACTCACCGAACTCTACCAGGCGGAAACCGATCAGGCCGGCAAGGAGATCATTGCGGCGGATAAACTCGGCAGCATTCCGGTATGGCGCTTCCAGGTCAAGGCGAAGGTGACCGATGTCTCCTACCCGTTCCGCACCATCTGGGTGCGGCAGGATAACCGGCTTTCGCTCAAGCAACAGTCCTTTTCCAGTTCCAGGACGCTCATGAACACCGCGTATTACCTTAAATACACGCCGGTGCTCGGCAAGTACGTCCCGATCGAGCAAATCTTTATCGATGAGTTCGAAAAGGGGAACAAGACCATCGTCAAGATATCGGGGATCGTGACCGGCAAGCTGGACGACAAAATCTTTACGAAGGCGTACCTGGAAAATTTGAGTAATTAGGGAAGATGTTACGGGTGCAATAAATCGCTTCGCGGAAGAAAAGGAACATAAAGATTTCTTACCATGATAAAAGTTCTCATCATCACAGCATGTACGATGTTTTTTCAGGCTGTTCTTTTCGCCGAAGAAAAAGTCGACGAGAACGCCCTCTTTGCCGACAGTTCCTCGGTAATCGATAGCGCCAAAATAGTCAATACCCAATCGGCAAAGACCGGCGCCGAAGAGAAAAACAGCGTCGCGTTTTCCGGCACCGTGTATGCCTATGCCGATCCATCCCTGAGCCGCTCCTGGTTCGATAACCCCGACCTTCACCTGGTGACCTTCGATACCCGTATCGTCGGCAACGGCTTTATCGACGCGCGGCTCATCGGCGGCGCAAAAGCGTACGCCGATCTGCAGGGCTCTTATGTGCCGACTCCCTCGTACGCATCGCTCGATCCGGGCAATTTCGGGAAGCCGGACAGCGGTCTGGTGTTTGATATACCGGAGATGTTCGTGGACGCCAACATCAACAAGGTCGTCTACCTGCGAATGGGGAGGCAGGTGCTGCAATGGGGGCCGTGCAATTTATGGAACCCGACCGATCTTGTCAATGTGGAAAACAAGACCTTCCTCACCAAGGAGGGACAGCGCGATGGCACCTACGGCCTCAAGATCCATATTCCCTACAAGACGCTTTTCAACTTCTACTCTTTCATCGATGCGAACGACGCGCCGACAATAGACAGCCTTGCCGTGGCTGCAAAAGCTGAATTTTTGATCGGGAGGACCGAGATGGCGCTCTCCGGCTGGGGAAAAGATGGCCAGAAACCGGTTGAAGGGTTTGATTTCACCTCACAGCTTTTTAATGTCCAGATCGCGGGCGAAGCCAGCCTGCGGAACGCGTCGGCCTTGCTGAGCCTCAAAAAGACGGATTCAACCTGGGACACCGCCACATTGGGAAATTATTGGTTTCCGCGCCTGTGCTTGAGCCTGACCAAGTTTTTTCCGCTCGCCGGCGTGGCGGACCGATTGACGATGAATACGGAATTTTACTACAACGGCGCGGGAAACAATGTCAATATTTTCAACGATCCGGTACTCGGACGGGATATCCAGCAGCTGATTGCAGGCTCGATTACCCCGCAACTTGCTTCCGATCTCCAGGCTATGCCGTGGCTCGCGAGCGCAACCACGCTCTCAAACCTCTATACGCCCAACAGTTATTCGAAATACTATGCCGCTCTTTTCTGCTCGATCAGCCAATTTCTCATCGACCCGATGACCTTCACCTGCAATGCCATCGGAAATTTACCGCAGAAAAGCTTCGTCGTTTCCACAGGAATCAACTACCATTCGCTCAACGATTTCGTCTTCGGCGTTTCGCTCAATGCTTTTTTAGGACCGAAGAATACGGAGTATACCTTTTCGGGGAATGCGTTTATGGCGCAGGTGACGACGGGAATACTCTTTTAGGCTTCGGGCATGGAGTCGGGCGCTCCAGTGTTACCAGACCAGCGCATCAGCCGGCCGTTGCTTGATAAAGAGGGTTCCCTTTTTATCAAGATACGCGGGGGGCCTCCATTTTTTTATTGATGGAGAGAAGTTTACATAACACTTTGATTATTATACTAATACGTATTATTTACGCAAACCGTAAAATGGGCGATCAAAAAATAATCCACAAATAGGTTGCATTTTTTCCCTTTTGGCCCTATATTTATACGCGGTTGGTAGAGCCCTTACCGTTTTATAACTCATTTCCTTTTGGCGAAATATAGAGGAGCAATATCAAGAATGCAACTTCCTAAATCCAGGCGTCGACAGAAACTTCGCGAAAAAAAGTGCCTCTATCCGGGGTGTGGCAAGATTTTCTTTGGCATTCATATTTCCAAGTATTGCCCGGAACACCGGCAGGACCGATATCGGATCCGGAAGCGGACAAAGCCGGAGGATGTTAATATAAAAAATCAGACATTCAAGCACAGTTACACCGAGGTGGTGACCATGGTCATGAACTGTGCTCTGGAAGGCTGCATCCATCAATTTGAAGTAAAAATTTATCCGCGCCAGTATATCTATCCTAAATACTGCCCCGAGCATCGAAACGAATACCGGCGCATTCGGCATCTGGAGCTGATCAATCGCCCGGACCTTATCGAACTGATGAAACAAGAGGGTGAAAATTTTGAACTGGAGCATCTCCCGGAAGGGGAGGATGACCATATCGATGAAGCGGTTATCGACGATGCCGCCTGATGGCGGCCATCTGCGCAGTCAGAACCGGAAAATAAAGGGGGGGAGACCGCCCCCCCTTTTTTATTATGCCTCTTTGCCGGGAGCGGCGGCTTCGTTCGGGCAACCGCCGCACCTTCTATTGTTCAATTTCTTCCGCAGCGCAATCGCCTTGTCGGGATGGTTCGTGATGATCGCATCCACGAGAGGATCCACGAGGAGCGACATGATGTCGGTCCTGTTGTCAACGGTCCAGACCGCGATTCTCTTGCCGTCTCTCTTCATGGTCCCGAAGACCCGCCGCTGGTCGCAGAAGAGTTTCAGCGAGGGCGCCAGCACGTCGGCGGGCGAGTCGCTGAAGAGCGCGGGGGCGGCGTCATCGCCGAGTATAATGCCGGCAGCAACAGCGACGTCGATCGCTTTAACCGCGGCGACGATTCGAGGATCGAAGGAGCTGAGGATGAATTTGTCATCGGCAAAATGGGCCCGCGCTAGCCGGATAACCTCCGCTTCGCAGCCGGGTTCCTTCAGCTCGATGTCGAGCATGACCTTTCCCGAAAGCGCGCGTAAGGCCTGTTCGAGGGTCGGCATCTCGAACTTTCTCTTCGCGGTGTGCTCAAGAAGCTGCCGGTAGGTGCAATCCTTCAGCATCGGCAACTGCGTGAAACGCGAAATCCACGGGTCGTGAAAGATCACGAGCACATTGTCCGCCGTTTTTCGTACATCAAGCTCGATCATGTCCGCGCCCATCTCCAGGGCGGCAAGAAACGATTCGATCGTGTTTGCGCGCGCGCGCTGCGGCGCTCCCCGATGCGCGACGATGGTGACCATGATTATTCCCGTGTAAGAAAATCGACCAGAAGCCGGACCCCGAACCCGGTGCCGAAGGCCGGCACTTCGCCTCGCGCCGGTCCGTCGTTCCAGGCTGTTCCGGCGATGTCAAGGTGCGCCCACGGCAGGTCGCCGGTAAACTCCTGGATGAAGGCGGCGCCGGTGATGGAACCGGCATACCCCCGCTTGAGCTTCGAAAGGTTGCGCAGGTCCGCGATGTCGCTCTTGAGGGACTCGCGATACTCGCGGTAGAGCGGAAAACGCCAGAGCCGTTCGCCGGTCCGCTCCCCGGCCGCAAAGAGCGCCCCGGCAAGGGCGTCGTCATTCGAGAACAGCCCCGCGACCGTATCGCCGAGCGCGCTGAGGATCCCGCCCGTCAGTGTGGCGAGATCGATCATCCGGCCCGGCCGGTAGCGCTTCCGGCAGTAGGACACGGCGTCGGCAAGAACGAGCCGCCCCTCCGCATCGGTCGAAAGAATTTCAACGGTCTTTCCCTCGAACGACTGATGGATATCGCCCGGAAAGTAGGCGCGTTCGCCGATCGCGTTATGCGCGGCGGCAATACAGCCGACGACATTGACCTTCGCCCTGATGGCGACCAGTGACCGCATGACGCCGAGCACGGCGGCGGCGCCGGCCATGTCGCATCGCATGGTTTCGATGTGGCCGGTCGGCTTCAAGTTCTGTCCGCCGGAGTCGAAGGTGATACCTTTACCGATAATACCGGTCTTCTCCTTCGATGACCGGTTGCCCGCATACTCGACGACGATAAGACGGGGCGGGGTCGTCGAGCCCTGCCCCACCGCCCGCAGCAGATGCAGCCCCTGTGCGGCGATCTCCTTTTCGTCGAGTATGGTCACGCGCAGCTTTCCGCCCCGCCCGAGCGCCCTCGCCTCCGTGGCGAGACGTTCCGGCGTCATGATTGAGGCGTTTTCATTGACGAGATCGCGGGCGTAGGCCGTTGCCGCGCATACCGCGTCGAGTCTGCGGAGCTCTTCCGGCGCGATGGCATTCCCGACGAACTCGATGGCATCGAGCGCGACCGGCGGCTCGCTCTTGTATTTGACAAAACGGTAGTTCCCGAGCAGCGTTCCTTCGATGACCGCGGCGAAGGAGCCCCCGCCGCCCGGCCTGCCTTCGGGCAGTATGACCGAAACCCCGGTGCGCTTGAGGTCATGCACCCTGCGGATTCCGTTTCCCGCGGCGACCCTGAGCGTATCCGCGGAGCACTCCCTGGCGTCGCCGAGACCCACGCTGATCACGACGGAGTCGCCTTTGTAGTCGAGCGCGATTTCGTTCGGTTCGCCGGCAAAATCGCGGACGTTCCGGGCATTCTCTTTTGTCAGAAAAACGATGCGGGTCGGGAAGGTATGGCGGCTGGACAGGGTAACGGGCATGAAGGGACTCCTCTCTGAATACAATGGCGGCGGATACGATAAGAAAGAAGCTAAAATATATATCCTAAAAACCGTTTATGATAATTTTCGCGATTCGGCGGAAATTGCGCTGGTAGCGCAAAAAATATCCGCAAATAAACGCGCACAGGGCCGAAATTGCGCTTTTTTTGCGCCGTTTTTTGCCCCCGCGGCGCAGAAATATTTACACAAGAGAGAGCCAGGAGGGCTGGATGACAAGGTTTAAATAATATACTATCCGGCTTTTTAACCGCTTCATGCACTTTCTTATATTATATAAAATCAATATGTTAAATAATTCCAGACTATCGCCAACGGGAGTTTAAAGGGCGGTTAAAGGGGCTTTAAAAGAGGTTTGAAACGACTTTAAAACCGCCTCCCGCACATTCATTGACTGAAATAATTTAACCATTTATATTCAAAAGAGCTATATTGAAAGGAATCAATCCCCGGTAAGAATGGCGCGACGGGATATTTTGTCGTTTGACGTATAAGGAAACTTCACGTGGCTGAACCAACCATCGCCTGCCCCAGGTGCGGGGCCGAAATCAAACTGACCGACTCCCTTGCCGCGCCCATGGTCGAAGCGGTGAAGCGCGATTACGAAGGCCGCCTTTCGGAAAAGAACGCCGAAGTCCTTGCCAGGGAAAAAGCACTCAAGGAGCGGGAGCAGGCGCTTCAAAAGCAAAAGGAATCTATCGATGATCAAGTTTCAAAACAGGTTGCAGAGGAACGGGAGAAAATCATCGAGGAGGAGGCCAGAAAAGCCCGGTTAATGGCGGCAACCGATCTCGATCACAAAGACAAGGAACTCGCCGATTTGCAGGCGGTCCTTACCGAACGCGACAAAAAACTCGGCGAAGCCCAGAAAACCCAGGCTGAATTGCTCCGTAAACAGCGCGAGCTCGATGACGCGAAGCGGGAGTTCGATCTTACCGTTGAAAAGCGCATTCAGGAAGAACTTGCCGCGACACGGACTCAGGCCGTCAAAGAGGCCGAAGAGGGCATGAAACTTCAAGTTGCGGAGAAAGAGCATACGATTACCGCAATGCAAAAGCAGATCGAAGACCTCATGCGCAGGGCCGAACAGGGCTCCCAGCAGCTCCAGGGCGAAGTCCAGGAACTCGAACTCGAAACGCTCCTTAACGCGAAATTTCCGCGCGATATCATCGAACCCGTCCCGAAGGGCGAATTCGGCGGGGATGTCATTCAGCATGTCAACGGTCCCCTCGGGCAGTGCTGCGGCACAATTCTCTGGGAATCCAAAAGAACCAGGAATTGGAGCGACTCCTGGCTTGCCAAGCTGCGGGAGGATCAGCGCGCGGCGAAAGCGGAGATCTCCGTCATCGTCAGCCAGACGCTCCCCAGGGATGTCGATACCTTCGATTTGATCGATGGGGTGTGGGTGACCCATCCGAAGGCGTTAATCCCCGTTGCCATGGCGCTCCGCCATACGCTTATCGAAGTGGCATCCGCCCGCCAGGCTTCCGAAGGCCAGCAGACCAAAATGGAGATGATCTACCACTATCTGACCGGCCCGCACTTCCGCCTTCGCATGCAGGCAATCGTCGAGGCGTTTTCCTCGATGCAGGAGGACCTTGATAAAGAGAAAAAAGTCATTTCCCGGCAATGGGCCAAGCGCGAGGAGCAAATTGAGCGGGTGATGCATTCCACGGTCGGGATGTACGGGGATTTGCAGGGGATCGCGGGGAAGTCGTTGCAGGAGATTGACGGGTTGGAGTGGAAGGAACTGGAAGGGCCGGAGGAATAGGGTATAATGGCGCTGAATTATTATGCTTCATTGTAAAAGAGGCATTGATGATTAAGAAAATTAATTCAATCAAAAATTTCGGTGTTTTTAAAAACTTTAATTGGGATTATTCTGTGCGTGATGAAGGGAATAATATTGCAGAATTCAAAAAGCTAAATATTATTTATGGACGTAACTATTCAGGAAAAACGACTTTGTCAAGACTTTTCAGAAGTTTTGAGACCGGTACTCTCTCTGATAAATATCCTGATGCGCAGTATAAGGTCGCAATATCTGAGACAGAGGTCATAGATCAAACAACCATTGCAAACAAACCTTGCCATATACGTGTGTATAATAAAGATTTTTTAAAAGATAATTTGAAATTTCTAACAAATGAAGATGAAAGAATTGTGCCCTTTGCTGTTATGGGGGATCAAAATATTGAGATTGGAAGGAAAATCGAAGAAAAGGAATTAGAACTTGGATCAGCGGAGAAAAAATATGGCATCTTATATGATTTGCAGAAGAAATGTCTTGAATACGATAAAAAGGCAGCTGAACGCCTCGGAAAGGAAACCTCCCTTGATGATAAGTTAAGAAATAAAGCAAATCAAGATATTAAAAGGAATCAAATTTATAAGGATGTAACTTATAACATAGCCCATATAAAAAATGATATTGAAACATTGGAACGAAGAAAACCGCCTTTTCTTTCTGAAGAGGATAATGAAACAAAAAGAAAGTTACTAAAAGAGTTGCCAAAAGAAATTATACCTGAAATACCTGTGATTGTTTCGGCCTTTGAAGACCATTTAAATACTACGAAGTTAATAGTAGAAAAAGAGATTAAGCCTTCAAAACCCATTCAAGATTTAATGGATAATGCAATATTGCAGGAATGGGTAAGAAGCGGGATCTCCCTTCATAAAAGCAAAAGAAACTCTTGCGCTTTTTGCGGTTCAAGTTTGCCACATGATCTTTGGGATAAGCTGGATGCTCACTTCAGCAAAGAATCTGAGAATCTGAGACAAGAAATTGTAGCAAAGGTCAAATCCATTGAGGACGAAATAATTAATATCAAAGATCGCTTTAATCTAACAATGGATCAGTTTTATGCTATATATTGGCAAGAATATGAACAGGAAAAAAAGAAATATGATGTGGAGATTGCATCATATGAATTAAACCTTCGGAGATTGGTTAAAACTCTTCAATCAAGAAGTGATGATATTTTTTCTAATAAAGCGGTCAAAAATATTATTTATAATCCAAATACTCTTATTAATTTGCAACTGGTTTTAAACCAAATAATTAGAAATAACAATGAAATGGCGAAGTCATTAGGGTTTCAGCAAGAGAAAGCAAGAGATGCATTGCGCTTAAATGAGGTCAATAAATTCCTAAAAGAAATTGGATATGCTGCTGAGAAAAGCAAAATTGCTAAACTCATATCTGAAGAAGAAACCCTTAGGAAGGAAAAAGAAGCTATACAAAATAAGGTTCGAATTATTCAGTCTGATATTGAACGATTTAAATCTGAATTGAAGGATGAAAGCCGAGGTGCTGAAAAGGTTAATGAATATCTGAACCATTATTTTGGTCATAATGGCCTTCGGCTTGAAGCCGAAGAAGATGCAGCAGGATCGCGTTTTGTAATCAAACGTGGGAAAGCGGTTGCGTATAATTTAAGTGAGGGAGAATGCAGCCTAATTGCCTTTTGCTATTTTATGGCCAAATTAGAAGAAATTGAAAGTAAAGATAAAAAGCTAATTATTTGGATAGATGATCCTGTTTCAAGTTTGGATAATAATCATATTTTCTTTGTTTTTAGCCTTATTGAAAGCGTTATAGCAAAACCTGAAAAGAACCCAAATAGCTCGAATAATTATAAGTACGATCAACTATTTATTTCTACGCACAGCCTCGAATTCCTCAAATATCTAATGCGCCTTTCGATTCCAAAGCAAAAATCCGAAGCGGCAGGAAACAAACCCCAAATGGTCGAAAGTATTACTCATTTCCTTATCGAAAATCAGGGCGAAACTAGTACTTTAATCTTAATGCCTAGTTATTTAAAAAAATACGTAACGGAATTTAATTATCTATTTAATCAAATTTATTTATGTTCTTCCAAAGGTCCGGGGGGCTCTGAAGAATGCTATTATGCTTTTGGAAACAATGTAAGAAAGTTTTTAGAGGCTTTTTTGTTTTATAAATATCCTTGTCATATAGCTATATCTGAAAAATTGGCTATGTTTTTTGGCCGTGATAAATTGGCAGTCGCAAACACGAATAGAATTGCCCATGAATATTCACATCTTGAAGAGCTATTTGATAGGAGCATGACACCTGTTGATATTGCTGAAATGAAAAGGGTAGCCGACTATGTATTGGATAATATCGAAAGAAATGATCAAGAACAATTCAAAGCATTACTTCAAAGCATTGGTGTTACCGTTGCAACGGTTACGGCCAACTGAAATAAAATCGACAGAACTAGATTTAACATTTGAGATCATATTTAGGTCGAGATAATTTTGCCGCCCCAAGCAAGGAATTATTAGCAAAGCACTCTAGATATATTACATTCTCAGGATAACTAATGTTTCCTTTCTATTGGATCGGCCAAAAATTCATCGCTATTACCTATTATAAGAAAGTATCTTTTCATCTTCTCAAAAATGACAAAAAACGCTTCATCCGGGCGACCCCGGAATCTGAAACCTGCTCATTTATGGCTACAACATGTTGATATTTAAAACGTTACAACGGTACCATGCCGGGCAGGTGAATTGCATTGATTGCAATCCGCCGTATCAAAGGCGGAAAGGCTGAGCCCTCGGACCGACGCCGTCGTCGACGTGGCGGGCGGCATTTTCAAGGAGCGAGAGCGATGAAACTTCGAATCGGGCACTGCATTCTGGCGCTTGCGGCCGCCCGGCTCTACGCCGGCCCGCTCCCGCTTTCGCAGGCGCAAAGCGCTCTTTTCGATAACAACCTCGATATCCAGACCGCGCAGACCGATGTAAAGAAGGCCGAGGCCCAGCTCGGGGAGGAAAAGAGCGCCTGGCTGCCGTCGCTCGACGCGAGCGCCTCGTACAGCTATCTCACCGACGTGAGCAGGATCGATGTCGCGACCCCGCAGTTCTCGCTCAACCAGCCGGTCGGCTTCCATAACAACACGCTGTTCGGCGCGGATCTCACCTACCCGCTGTTCACCGGTTTCGCCCGCTACTACGGCGTGGCCGGCAAAAGGGAGACCGTGGCCGAAAAACGGGCCTCCCTTGACGCAATGAAAAATTCCGCCTCGCTGAACCTCGGGTTCGTTTACCTCCAGTGGCTCCTGGCCTACCGGGAGGCGGCGGTGGAGCGCGACCTCATCGAGGACCTCGACTCCTATGCCAGGGAGACCGCCGCTCGCCGCAAGGAGGGAACCGTTCTCCAGTCGGCGGTCCTCGAAGCCGGGGCGCAGCTCCAATTTGCCAAAGCCGACCTGGTGAGCGCCCAGGCGCGCATCGACTCGCTGCGCCGGGCCGTCATGACGCTCATCCTGGGCAGGGACCGCTCGATCGTCCCGGACTCGTCAATCCTCCCTGCAATTGACACACTGGAAGCGGCGACCGCGCTCGATACCTCGCGGCCGGAGCTGGTCGCGTTCGACCACGCCGAAGCCGGGTTCCAGAAGGCCCGCGACGCCCTGCGCTTCCGCCATTTCCCCACGATCTCCGCCGACCTCGGCGCGCGCTACGGCCAGCCCGGCCTCAACATCGGCCTCGACCAGTACATGGGATGGGGCCAGGTCGGCCTCTCTTTGCAGTGGAACCTCTTCGACGGACTCAAAGCGCACAGCCAGGATGCCGAGCTGCTCCAGGAGATCGACTACATCGATATCGCCCGCGCCCGTTTCGTCGACGAGATGACCCGGAGCTTCGAAGAGGCCCGCGACCAGATGACCGCGGCCGGGGACAGGCTTGTCGCTTGCGAGGCATCGCTTGTCGCGTCGCAGGCGCTCGCGCAGGAGCGGAAAAACCAGCTTGCCGACGGCACGGCGACCTCGACCGATTACCTGAACGCGGTCGCCGACTGCGCAAAGGCGCGACTCCAGGTCGAGGAGGCGAAAACCGCGAAGCGGATGGCGCTCCTGCGGCTCCGGTTCGCGGCGGGGAAGGATATCAGGTATTAGGAAATTGAAGGGTTGGCGGGTTGAAGAAAATAATGAAAGATACCGAAACCGCGGGAGAGATGCCGATGAAAAGTAACCACTGCCAAAGTCGATTCCGCCTTATCATCCTGTGCGGCATCGCCGCCATGCTCGGGTGCAATGCGGAACGCGAAAAGGATTTCCTTGGCTCGGCGGTCGTGGAGTGCCGCACGTACGACGTCGCGACCACGGCGCAGGGACGCATCATGGCGCTTTACACCGACGAGGGCCGCGCCGTCGCGAAGGACGAACTCACCGCCGTGATCGACACGGTTCCGCTGACGCTGCAGAAGCAGGAGATCCTTGCCGACATGGAAGAGCTCGGGTCGTCCATCGCTTCCCAGGAGGCGCAGAACAAATCGCTCGAAGCCGATGCAACCGGGGCGGAGCGCGAATTCAACCGCGCCGAAGAGCTGGTAAAGCAGGGTTCCGGCACCGAACAGCAGCGTGATCTCCTCGGTACACAGCTCCAGTCGACGCAGCTCCGGGTTACCGCCATGATAAAGGAAAAAATGTCGCTCATCCAGAAAAACAAGGAGCTTGCCTCCCGCCTCGCGCAGGTCGAAGACCAGATCCGGCGCTGCTATGTCGCCTCCCCGTCGTCGGGAATCGTCCTGACCCGCTACCGCAATACCGGCGAAGTCGTGGCCCCGGCGAATCCGATTTTCAACGTCGGCGAATTCGATACAATGTACGCGGATTTTTTCGTGCCCCAGCCCGAACTCGCAACGCTCGCCTTGGGGCAGACGGTCCGCATCCGTCTCGACTACCAGGCGCCCCGGTCAAGGGAACCCGCGCGGTTCATTCCGGGCATTATCACCTGGATCGGCAGCGAGGCGGAATTTTCGCCGAAGAACATCCAGACCCGGCAGAGCCGGAACGAACTGGTCTTCCGGATCCGCGCCACGATCCCGAACGCCGATGGGTCGCTCAAGCGCGGGCTGCCGGTCGAGGTGTGGCGGTAAGCATGGCCGATGCGGTCGAAGCGTCCGGACTCGGCAAGAAATTCGGCGACGTGACCGCGCTTGAAAATATCTCCTTTGCCGTACCGGAAGGAAAGCTTGTCGGACTGATCGGCGCCGATGGCGCTGGCAAGAGCACGCTCATGCGCATCCTTGTCACGCTCATACGGCCCGACAGCGGCGGCGCGCGCGTGCTCGGCCGCGACGCGGCGGCCGAATTCGCGGCGATCCGGGCGCTTATCGGGTACATGCCGCAGAGATTCTCCCTGTACGGCGACCTTTCGGTGCGGGAGAATCTGCTCTTCTTCGCCGACGTGTTCGGGGTCCCGGGAGCGGAACGGGCCAGGCGCATGGAGCAATTGCTCCAGTTTTCGCGGCTCGACAATTTCCAGAATCGCCGCGCCGCCAATCTTTCCGGCGGCATGAAACAAAAGCTCGCCCTCTCGTGCAGCCTCATCCATACGCCACGCCTCCTTTTCCTCGACGAGCCGACCACCGGCGTGGATCCGCTTTCCAGGCAGGAATTCTGGCGGATCCTCTTCGACCTGAAGAAACAGGGCATCACGATCGTCGTCTCCACTCCGTATATGGACGAGGCGGTCGACTGCGACCTTCTGCTGCTCCTGCACCGGGGAAAAATTCTGCGCCATGGCTCACCCGCCGACCTCCTCGCCGGCTACCCGCTGGTAATTTACAAGGTGATAAGCGAACCCGGCGCGGCCGGCATGCCGCCCGCCGGCGCGCCGCTGCCGCCGGGCGTGTCGCTCATGTACCAGGCGGCCGGGGAGCTGCGCCTTGCGGGAGCGGACCCTGGCGACCCGGAAACGCTTCTTGCCCGTATCCGGAACCTTCTGCCGGGCGCCGAAGCGATCGAACGCGTCGATCCGACCATCGAAGACCTGCTCTTTTCAGTGCTCGCTGAAAAAGGATCGGCATGAGCTACACCATCCAGGCGGACCGGCTTACCAAACGGTTCGGCCCCTTCATTGCCGTGGACGGCATCAGCTTCGCGGTGGAAGCCGGGGAGATCTTCGGCTTCCTGGGCGCCAACGGGGCGGGCAAAACCACGGCGATCCGCATGTTCTGCGGCCTGCTCGAACCCACCTCCGGAGGCGGACAGGTGGCCGGATTCGATATCATGAAGGAGACCGGGCGCATCCGCTCCCGCATCGGGTACATGTCGCAGAAGTTCAGCCTGTATCCGGACCTTACCGTGCGGGATAACCTGTTCCTGTTCGGGTCCATCTACGGCCTCGGGGGCGAACTCCTGCGGTCGCGGACCGACGAGATGGTCTCGTTTCTCGAAATGAAAGAGCTGCTGCCGAGGATTACCGGCGCGCTGCCGTGGGGATGGCAGCAGCGCCTCTCGCTTGCCTGCGCCAACCTCCATCACCCCTCGATCCTGTTTCTCGACGAGCCGACGGGCTCGGTCGACCCGGTGAGCCGCCGCACGTTCTGGGATTTCATCCGCACCCTGTCGGAGCGGGGAACCACCATATTCATCACCACGCACCACATGGACGAAGCGGAATACTGCCGCCGCATCTCGATCATGGTCTCGGGCCGCATCGCGGCAATCGACTCCCCCGCCGGTCTCAAGAAAAAGTACGCCGCCCGTTCGCTCCAGGAGGCGTTTATCCGGATAGTCCAGTCGCCCGCCGAACGGGAGGCCCCGTGATCAGGCGCATCCTTGCCATTGCCACGAAGGAACTGCGCCACATCATGCGCGACTGGCAGACCCTCATGGTGATCCTCATCATGCCGGTCCTCATGATGTTTCTTTACGGTTATGCGCTCACCCTTGACCTGACCAAGACGCCGGTGCTCGTCGAAGACCCCGTTCCCTCCACGGAAAGCGTGCAGATCGCGAGAGCCATCGATGCGTCGACCATGTTCCGCGTTATCGGCACCATACCCGTGGCAACCGACCCCGCGGAGCTATTCAAGCGGGAGCACATGAAGGCGATCGTCCGTTTCAGCCCGCACTTTGCGGCCGACCTTCGGAAGGGATCCAAGAGCGCTTCGGTACAGGTACTCATCGACGGCTCGGATCCGAATGTCGGGACCATCCTCAAAAACGCCTTCGGGCCCGCCGTGCAGATGGCAACCCTCGAAGCGCTCGGGGTTACGCCGCCTTCGGCCGTGACCGTTGACGAAGTAGTTCTCTACAACGAGGAACAGAAGAGCGCGCTTTTCTTCGTTCCGGGCCTCATGGCAATCATCCTGCTCATGATCTCGGCGCTTCTCACCTCGCTTGCCATAACACGGGAGAAGGAGCTCGGCACCATGGAGCAGCTCCTCGTTTCTCCGGTCCGCCCGCGCGAGATCATCGCCGGGAAGATCCTTCCGTACCTCGCCCTGGCCGCCACGGACGGCGCGTTGATCCTTCTGGTCGGTCGTATCCTTTTCGGCGTCCGGGTCGCCGGAAGCATACCTTTCCTTGCGGCAACGAGCCTCGTTTACATCTTCACCTCTCTCGCCATCGGACTTTTCATTTCGACCATTGCCCGGAACCAGCAGCAGGCGATGATGATCGTGCTGCCGGCCACCATGCTTCCGACCATTATCCTCTCGGGCTTCATATTCCCTCTTGCCAGCCTGCCATGGCCGCTTCGCTGCATCAGCGCCGTGGTGCCGGCAACCTATTATCTCGAAATCATCCGCGGCATCGCGCTCAAGGGCGTCGGCATTGCCGTGCTCTGGGCTCCGCTCTGCATCCTGGGCGCCATCGGCCTCCTGCTGGTCACCGTATCGGTAAAGCAGTTCAGGGAGCGCCTGTGAATCTCTTCCGCCTCATGATCTGGAAGGAGTTCCGCCATATCCGCGCGGACAAGCTTTCCGTCCGGCTCATGGTCATTCCGGTTTTCGCCCAGCTTCTTATCATGGGATACGCGCTGACGACCGAGGTAAAGAACATCGATGTCGCAATGGTTGACGAGTGCATGACTCCCGGGAGCCGGTCGCTCATGGAAACCATCCGGGGGAACGCCCTCTTCCGCGTCCACCGTGCGGCATCGACCGTGGCCGAAGCGCGCGGGCGCATAGACCATGGAGAGATCAAGGCGGCGATCGTCTTCCCGCCCGATTTTTCCCGGGCGCTTGCCGGGCTTTCCGGCGCAAAGGTGCAGCTTCTTATGGACGGTCAGGATGCGAACTCCGCGAATGTCGCGCGAGGCTACCTGAACGCGATCATCACGGGCTGGGCGCAGGAACATCTTGAACGCGACCTCGCCGCACGGGGAACGCGGATCGAATCGCTCATCCCGGTCGCCGTAACGCCCGTCATCCTCTTCAACCCGCTCCTTACGTCAACCTGGTACATGGTTCCCGGACTCGTGGTGATTCTCGTCACGATCATCACTGGCCTCCTGTCCGGCCTTTCCATCGTACGAGAAAAGGAGGCGGGCACCCTGGAGCAGCTCATGGCGACTCCCATCGAGCCGCACCATCTCATCGTCGGCAAGACCGTTCCCTATTTTCTGATCGGCATCGCCGAGCTCTGCGTTTTTCTCGTTCTGGCGGTGCTCTGGTTTCAAATTCCGTTCAAGGGAAACTTCTTTGAATTTCTTCTTGTCGGCTCGGTATATATGTTCTCGTCGCTCGGCATCGGGATTCTCACCTCGACCATCGCGCGCACGCCGCAGCAGGTGCTCTTTCTCATCTGGTTCATCATGATTTTTTTCCTGCTGCTTTCCGGATTTTTCATCCCGGTCGAAAATATGCCGCAATGGGTGCAGGGGGTCTCATGCATCAACCCGGTGCGCTATTGCATGTTTGCCATTCGCGAGATGTTTCTGAAAGGGTCCGGGCTGGCCGAGCTCTGGAAGGAGCTTCTGAGCATGGCTGCCATCGGCGGCGCGGTATTCGGGGCCTCGGTGCTCCTGTTTCACCGCCGGGCGAAATAGGAGCGCGGATGTTAACAGCAGAGGGATGGCCGCCAGTATAAAAAACGGGGGGTGCGTTTGCCGACGGGAATATGGAAGGAAGAGAGTGCCGTCTGAGGGAAAAAAATTCCGGCTCGAAGCGCTTTGCAACGCTTCGAGCCGGATAACTTCAGCGCATAGAAATTACTTCTATGCTACCTCTTCTTGCCTTTTTTCTTTGCGGCGGCTTTCTTCGCGGGTTTGTTCTTTCCGGCGCCGGCGTCATTAATGATCCGGTAAGCCTGTGAAATGGAAAGATCGAACTTCTTCGCGATTGCGGTGCCGGACGTCCCCTTTTTGTAGAGGGCGATGATTTTTTCGTTCCTCTCCGGGTTATCCGCGATACTTGACGGAATACCGTAGAGCTTGCGAATCTGATGAACCGCTTGACGGGTGATACCGAATTTCTCGCCGATTGCGGCATCGGTTACCAGCTTCTTCTGAAGCTTGAGGAACTCGGTTTTGGAGATTCGTGGCATGATACGTTTACTCCCTCCTGATTAGGTTTAGGAACTTATGCCAGATCTACTATTGATAATAAAATATATAATAGCTATACAGGAATGCTCTTTTTCCAACGCGCTCCTGTTAATCGGCACGAAATAGTCCGATGCGAGAAGTATAAACGTATCCGACAAAATTGATTTTGTTCAATATTTGCGGGCTTACTATGTTTTTTTTGCGCAACAAGCAAGCGACCACGATGTATTTTGACCTAATCGACGCTTTACCCTCATCATAAGGAAAATGAGCCATGCACCGCCTTTTTTCGCACAAACCGCTCCACCTGATTCTCGGGAATTCCGATGACGGCCGGCATCAACTCAAACGGGTTTTAGGCCCGGTCAACCTTGTTTCGCTCGGTATCGGCGTTGTGATCGGCGCCGGCATCTTCGTACTGACGGGTCAAGCTGCCGCGGCTTACGCCGGACCGGCCATCGTTTTGTCATTTGTCATATCCGCGATCGGCTGCGCGCTTGCCGGGCTCTGTTATGCCGAGTTTTCTTCAATGATTCCCGTCTCCGGAAGCGCCTATACCTATGCGTATGCAACGCTCGGCGAGCTTTTCGCCTGGATTATCGGATGGGAACTCGTCCTTGAATATCTCTTCGGGGCATCCACCGTGGCCGTAGGCTGGTCGGGCTACGTGGTCAGCTTTTTTGGGGATTTAGGCATTGCCGTTCCGGCAACCATCGGCCAGGCGCCCTTTCTTTTTTCAACCACGCACGGTTGGCATGCATCAGGCGCATTTGTGAATGGACCGGCGATGTTCATCGTCATCGCGATGACCGCCCTCCTGGTCATTGGCATTCACGAATCGGCAAAGTTTAATAATGTCATCGTGGTCATCAAACTCATCGTCATCCTGCTCTTCATCTGCTGCGGTATTTTTTTCGTCAAATTCATCAACTGGATTCCGTTTGTCCCGCCGAACAGCGGTCATCCGGGTTCGTTCGGCTGGAGCGGGGTGCTGCGCGGGTCGGGGGTCATCTTCTTCGCCTACATCGGGTTCGATGCCTTGTCGACCGCGGCGCAGGAGGCGCGCAACCCGCAGCGCGACATGCCGATCGGCATCCTCGGCTCCCTTGCCATCTGTACGGTTCTCTATATCCTTGTCGCGGGCGTCATGACCGGCATCGTCAAATACACCAACCTTGCGGTGCCGGATCCCATCGCGGTTGCGGTGGACGCCGCCGGACCCGGGCTCGCCTGGCTCCGCCCGTTTATCAAGATCGGCGCGATCGGGGGTCTAAGCTCGGTCGTTCTGGTGCTGCTCATGGGTCAGCCCCGTATCTTCTTCGCCATGGCGCGCGACGGTCTCCTGCCGAAAACCTTCGCACGGGTTCATCCGAAGTTCAAAACTCCCTATGTCACCACGATTCTCACCGGCTCGGTGGCCGCGGTCGTGGCGGGGCTTCTTCCCATCAATATTCTCGGTGAGTTGGTTTCGATCGGAACCCTGCTCGCCTTCTTTATCGTCTGTATCGGGGTGCTGTTTCTTCGCTACCGTCATCCGGAACTGCCGCGCGCCTTCAAGACTCCTTTCGTGCCCTTCGTCCCCGTAGCCGGAGCGTTCGTGACCTTGCTGCAAATGGTCTTCCTTCCCGGCGCAACCTGGTTGCGGCTCGGCATATGGACGGCGATCGGGCTCGTTATTTACTTCGGATATAGCATGCGGCGGAGCACCCTGCGCGCGACGGAAATCGGTTCGGCGGCGGTCACACCCCGATCATCATGCGCAGGAGCCGTTTCTCCACGGGAACCGGGGCAATAGGAAAATTTTTCCCCGTCTCCGCAAGACTCAGGTAGGTGCCGAACAGACGATCCCACACGGTCAGCACGAAACCCATGTTCCTGCTCGAAAGCCCCTGTCCGCCATGGTGAATGCGGTGGTAGTTCGGCGTGACAAGGAAGGGTTCAAGCGGGCCGAGATTGACCCACAGGTTCGTGTGAATCCACAGGTTGACAAAAATGCTGATGGAAAGCGCGATCCCGGTCCCCAGGGGGCTGAAGTGCAGGAGATAGTAGCCGATAAACACCTGCGGAATCGCAAAGAGCAGGAGATGAAATAAACTGGTGCGGCTGCCGGCAAGCCACCAGATTTCCGGAATGGAGTGGTGAAACATATGCGTCCGCCACAGGAGCGGGTGGTGAATGGCGCGATGAACCCAGTAGAGGGAGAAGTCGGTGAGTACGATGCCGACAAGGATCTTTATCGCTTCGGGGAGCAGGCTGAACCGGTTTCCCTGCATGGCCGCGCCGAGGTTGACGGAATCATATCCAGCGTGTACGAGGAGTTTCACATATTCCCCGCCAATGACGACCAGCGCCATCGACGCGATATTGATGATAAGATCCCGCCTCTTGTTTACTTCGAAGCCGGGAGTCCGCTTTTCACGGTAATTGAAGAATAATACCAAGGTTATAAAGGTGACAAATTGCAGTATAAAGCCGGGATCGAGCATGGGGAGTACCTCCGTTCCTTACCAATGTTGGCTCCTGGTAAGAGCGAATATCATGCCACTATATTAGATGGCGGAGCATCGAGTGGTATTTTACGCGCTCAGTAACGGAACCTTCGAAAAAAGTGGTTTTTGCAACAAATCATTAAAATACGAGAATTCTTCGCAAAAATGCGAAAGATCATCAGAATATGGGAGGCGAAATCTGGCTCCACCTCCCGAATTGCGCCAATTGTAATCGCGGTTGCCTCCGGATGATCTATTTCCCGAACAGCTTGAAAATCTCCGGCAGCCGGTGCAGATCGTTCATGGAAACATAGATGAAAAAAGCGATAAAGAAAGCAATCGCAAACCGGTTGATAGCCAGTTGCGTTTTGAGCGCAAGCGGCCTGCGGCGAACAGCTTCGAGGAGGAGAAACAGGAGCAGCCCGCCATCGGTGATGATCAGCGGAAAGAGATTGAGCACCGCGAGGTTGATGCTGATGAGCGCCATGAAATTCAACATTGGCGACAATCCCTGCAGGGCGATGATGCCTGATGCCGGTATGATCCCGACCGGGCCGGAGAGCTCCGCGGTCGAAACCTTTCGGGAGATTAATTTTCCCAGAACGTCAAAGATCATGGTCGTGAAATCCCATGCCTTATTCAGGCAGCGGCCGATTGCCGGCACGGCGCCGTAACGGACCAGGCGGGTCTCCGGTTTCTTGATCTCTATACCGAGCAGATAGCGGCTCGCTGATTCGTTGAACTGCGGCAGGACGGCAAGGGTTTCGCGCATGCCGGTTCTGGCAATGCCGATCCGGCGCTCTTTTCCCGGTTTTCCGTTCTGCAAAAGATCGCTTATCTGGTACCATGAGTACAGTTTGACGCTGTCGATGGAGAGAACCGTATCGCCGGCCCTGATGCCCGCCTTTGCCGCCGGGAGCGAATCGCTCACCCGACCCACGACGGGGGGAAGCGCCGGATACATGCCGAAGGGCGCCTGCGAGTACTCTTCGCCTTTTTTCGGCTCCCGCCATAATTCCCGTTTCAGCCGCTCTCCATCGCGCATGAGCGCCAGGCTCACCGGATTCGCGAGGGTCATGAAATGATCGTTCATGTCATCCCACGAGCTTATTGATGCGCCGTTCATGGCAATTATGCTGTCGCCGGCGCGAATGCCGGCGTCATGCGCCGCAGAGCTGTCCTCAACGAACCCGACGACGGGACGGTCGAAATATTTCGGGTGCTCGATTCCGTATTGATACATGATCCACAGCATGAGAATTGCTGAAAAGAAATTTGCAAGCGGTCCCGCGACCGCCACGGCGGCGCGCTGCCATTTCGGCTTGACCATGAACTCGTACGACTCCCCGGTCTGCTCGTCTCCGGGCTGCTCTCCCGCCATCTTGACATAACCGCCGAAGGGAATGGCGCCGAGGCGATACTCGGTCTCGCCCACGGTTTTTTTAAGGAGCGCCTTGCCGAAGCCGATGGAGAACGCCAGTACCTTGAAACGCAGGGTTTTCGCCACGAGAAAATGGCCGAGTTCATGGATGATGACCATGACGCCGAGAATGAAAATACCGACAACTACCGACAGCAGAACTCTCATCGTATCACCTCGTGTTGGTATGCTCCCGACGAACCGTCTCACGCGTCAGCCGGTCCGCCTCCTCGATGGTTTCGAGCGAATCGGCGGCTCGCGGCCGGTGCTTTTCAAAGGCGCGGGTAACCGTCTCGGCGATGGCCGGAAACGGCATCCTGCCCGCAAGGAATGCCTCGACGGCGACTTCATTCGCGGCATTGATGACTGCAGGGGCGATGCCCCCCTGCCTACCCGCTTCGATGCAAAGGCGCAGGCAGGGAAAACGGTTGAAGTCGGGTTCAAAGAATTCGAGCTGGCCGATTTCTGGAAGCGAAAGCCTTCTGCCGCTCATGGGGAGGCGGTCGGGATACGAAAGCGCGTACTGGATCGGCAGTTCCATGTCCGGCAGGCCGAGCTGCGCCATGATCGCCCCGTCGTGGAATTCGACAAGGGAGTGGATGATCGATTGCGGATGGATCCAGACGCGCAGCCGGTCGTAAGGAACGGTGAACAGGTGATGCGCCTCGATCACCTCGAATCCCTTGTTCATGAGCGTCGCGGCGTCGATCGTGATTTTTTTTCCCATCGACCACGTCGGGTGGTTGAGCGCCTCATTCGCGGTGACGCCGGCAAAGCGTTCCTTCGGAAGGTCGCGGAACGGACCGCCCGAGGCGGTCAGGATGATGCTCTCGACGGCCGGATTTTTGACACCTGCGAGACATTGCAGGATCGCGCTGTGTTCGCTGTCAACCGGAAGGATGGAGCCCCGGCCCTTTTCGAGGAGCGGCCGCAGGAGGTCGCCGCCGATGACGAGACTCTCCTTGTTGGCAAGCGCGATGCGTTTATTGCGCTCCAGCCCGGCGACGGTGGGCCGCAGCCCCACGGCACCGACAAGCGCATTGAGCATGACGTCGAAATCGATGTCCCGTACGAGCGATTCAAGTCCTGCGGGGCCAGAAAATAGGGTCAGTCCGGGGAAAAGGGTTGCAAGCCGCTTTGCGGCCTCGGGCGCGGTTATATACACTGCTCCCGGGTTGAACTCCCGGATCTGGGCGATCAGAAGATCGACGTTGGCGCCGGCAGAGAGCCCTGCAACCGAAAAATGGTCAGGCAAGCGGCGGAAACAGTTGAGCGCGCTTCTCCCGATGGAGCCGGTTGATCCGAGGAGAAGAATGCGCGATGCCATCGGACTCCTTCTTATATATGAATAATGCGGCTGACGACCCAGGAGAAGATCGATATGGCCGGCGCCGTGAAAAAGAGGCTGCCGAAACGATCGAGTATGCCCCCATGGCCGGGAATCAGATGGGATGAGTCCTTGACCCGGAAGTACCGTTTCATGAGCGATACGAACAGATCGCCGATCTGGGCGAAGATGCCGATGAGCACCCCGAGCAGGATGCCGAGCCCTTTGGGAAGCCGGGGGTCGGCAAGGAACAACCAGCCGACGCTTGCGGTCAGGACAGCGGCGACGAATCCGCCGATCGCCCCTTCGATGGTCTTGCGGGGACTGATAATGCTGAACCGGCGCTTTCCAAAGGAGCAGCCGATAAAATAGGCGCCGCTGTCGCACATGCAGACCGCCAGAATGACCAGGCATATGCCGAGTTGCGAAAACATGGGCGCTTCGAAGATGCGGAAAAGGTTCTGAAACGCTTCATTGTAAAAGTTAAGGAGCGCCGCCGCGCACATATAGATGATCGCCACTCCGCTGAAGAGGAGGCTCGCCCGCATCCACCGCCTCGTTTTTTTGAAGCGCCCCCAGCCGAACGCCTCGACGGCTACCAGAAGCAGGAGAACCCAGAAAGCGGCGTAGTGGGGAGGCTGAATATCGAAGAAATACAGGACAAAGTGGAGCGCGAGCCAGATATAGCTGATCCAGAACCCGTTTCTCGGGTACAGGATCCTCAGCATGCCGATATACTCCCAGCAGGCAAGGAAGGACAGTACGATAATGAGAATATGACCGGGACGGATGGGTCGGATGACAGCGAGCCACGCCGGCGCAATCGAAAAGGGGGAGGCATTGATGACCCACCACGCAATCGGAATAGCCGGAATCACGAAGAGCAGCCGTTTTCCGATGTTCGGGAAGGTCATGACTCCTTGACCTTCCCGAACCGCCGTTCGCGCCGGTTGAAATCCTCGATCGCTTTCAGAAGTTCCGTTTTGTCGAAATCGGGCCACAGCACATCGGTGATGTACAATTCTGCGTAGGCGGCCTGCCAGAGCAGGAAATTTGAAATGCGCGAATCGCCGCCGGTACGGATGATGAGTTCAGGATCGGGAGTATCCTTTGTATAGAGATAGCTGCCGAAGACCTTTTCATCGAGATCGTCGAGAGATGAGGGATTGCTGATCGCTTCCTCGGCGACCCTTCGCGCCGCGGCGACGATTTCGGTCCTGCCGCCGTAGCTTACCGCCAGGGTGAGCGTGAGCCCGGTATTGCCGGAGAGCCGTTCGATGCCGTCTTCAAGAGCGAAACGGGTTTTCGGCGGGAGTTTTGAAAGATCGCCGATCGCCCGGAGCCGCACATTGTTTTCGTGAAGGCTTTCGATCTCGCGGCGCACCATTTCGACCAGAAGATCCATGAGCATGCGAACTTCCAGCCGCGGACGCTTCCAATTCTCGGTTGAAAAAGTGTAGATGGTAAGATATGAAATCCTGAGTTCGCCGCACGCGCGCACGATGGTACGCGCTGCATCGGTGCCCGCACGATGGCCGGCGGTACGGGGCAGTCCGCGCTTTTTTGCCCACCTGCCGTTGCCGTCCATGATAATGCCGATATGGCGGGGAATGTTCATAGGGATCTTATTTCAAGCGGGCGTTTTTTCGGCCCTTCGGGCAGCTGACATACCCGGTAAAAAACTCGTCACCGTATTACTATTGTGAATCAATAATTGAGCAAAAAATATACATCGTCCGCCGCTGTGAATAGATTCCTTCAGCGTCATTATGACTCCGACAATTAGCTTTATATACAGTGAAAGGGTAGCATGTTTTTTTTCCATAAAAAAACGTGGTCTCTCTTAATCATAGGTAGTTGCCGGAGCGGCGACAGTAGAAACGTGCGGGCATGGTGCATGCCGAGAACGGCTTTTCAGATGTTGTAATCAATTTCATGGTCCGCTTTGCGCTGCTTGTCGACCAAATCCTGAAATGTCGTTTCATCAAAAATGTCGGCTATGGCAGATTGCGCCCGATGCCAGAGATCCTTGAAAACACAGACGCCTCGAAAAGGACAATGGCTGTTTTCCGGTTTTTTCAAGCAGTCGATCGATTCATCGGTGCCTTCGATAGAGCGAATAATTTCTCCCACCGAAATACTCGATGGCGAAACCGTCATGACATACCCCCCCTGATTTCCTCTCCGAGACTCAATATACCCGCCGGTCCGTAATTTGCTTAGAATCTGTTCAAGAAAGCGAGGGGGGATGTTCTGGGTTTCGGCGATTTCAGAAACAGTAGTCACACGATCAGCAGGGTAACGAATCGCCAATTCAAAGAGCGCACGGAGAGCGTACTGACATTTTTGTGAGACGCCAAGGAGTGAAGACATATTCTTAAAAATAATTTAATCTCAACTAATATGGTAGGGATAATTAAATAATTCTTGACTTCCTTATTCCGTCAGTGTATATTAAACTAAGTTTATCGTTTTACTCAACTTTAATCCCAGGAGGCGGTTTATGGCAATTGCAAAAGATGTCACTCAACTGATCGGAAAAACCCCGCTCGTCATCATCAATCGTTTGAATGCTGGCGGCAAGGCGATTGTTGCGGCAAAGCTGGAGTTTTTCAACCCCCTTTCCAGCGTGAAGGACCGTATCGGGTTGGCCATGATCGAAGCTGCCGAGAAAAAAGGACTTCTCAACAAGAATTCGGTCATCATTGAGCCGACTTCGGGAAATACGGGAATAGCCTTGGCATTTGTTGCGGCGGCAAGGGGTTACAAGCTCATCCTCACCATGCCGGAAACAATGAGCATCGAGCGTCGAAAAATTCTCAAGGCGTTCGGCGCTGAACTTGTTCTTACCGAGGGCCCCAAGGGCATGAAAGGAGCGGTTGCAAAGGCCGAAGAGCTTGCTGCCGCAACGCCGAATTCCTTTATCCCGCAGCAATTCAAAAACCCCGCCAATCCGGCGATTCATCGCGCCACTACTGCCGAGGAGGTCTGGGCGGACACCGACGGCAAGGTCGATATCTTTATCAGCGGCGTTGGCACCGGCGGGACGGTCACCGGAGTAGGCGAAGTGCTCAAGCAGCGCAGACCGGGTGTAAAGATCATTGCGGTGGAACCGGAAAAATCACCCGTGCTGTCGGGCGGCCAGCCCAGCCCGCATAAAATTCAGGGGATAGGCGCCGGGTTTGTGCCGGAAATTCTCAACCGCTCGGTACTTGACGAAATAATACAGGTCAAGGACGAGGATGCGGGAGCCATCGCACGCGCGGCGGCGAAGCAGGAAGGACTGCTGATCGGCATCTCTTCCGGAGCTGCGCTCTGGGCGGCATTGGAGGTCGCCAAACGGCCCGGGAATGAAGGGAAACTGATCGTTGTCATACTACCCGATACCGGCGAGCGTTATTTGAGTACTTGGTTGTTCGACGATCCAGCGTGATGCAAGAAGTCCACCGTGGATCACTCACTATCAACAATCATCGATAAAATCATTTCACTATTCCGAAAGGATCGACTGATGAGTCAGAAGAATTATCGCTTTGAAACGCTGGCGCTTCACGCGGGACAGCCCATTGACGCAACGCTCTCGCGAGGAGTGCCGGTTTATCGGACCAGCTCGTATGTCTTCAAGAATACCGAGCATGCGGCCAACCTCTTCGCCCTCAAAGAGCTGGGCAACATCTATACGCGCCTGATGAATCCGACGACGGATGTCCTCGAACAGCGCGTAAGTCAACTTGAAGGCGGAGCCGCCTCGGTGGCCCTGGCATCCGGAACCGCGGCGATTTTCTACTCGATCATTACGCTCGCCGAATCGGGCGATGAAATCGTGTCCGCGAATAACCTCTATGGCGGCACCTATACGCAATTCGACGCTATTCTGCCCAAACTGGGAATCAAGGTCAAATTTGTCGATCCGAAGAATCCTCAAAATTTTCAGAATGCAATTACTCCCAAGACGAAGGCTCTTTTCATCGAAACGATCGGCAACCCGGTGCTCGATTATACCGATGTCAAGGCTATCGCCGACATCGCGCATAAAAACGGGCTCCCGCTTATCGTCGATGCGACCTTCACGACGCCCTATCTGCTTCGCACGATCGATCTCGGGGCGGATATCGTCGTAAATTCATTGACGAAATGGCTTGGCGGCCACGGCTCCGCCATCGGCGGGATCATTACCGATGCCGGCCGATTCAACTGGAAGGGGGGCAAGCATCCGCTTTTTACCGAGCCGGATGCCAACTACCACGGCCTGCGCTGGGCCATCGATCTGCCCGCGCCTCTTGCGCCGATTGCCTTTGCCCTGCGTGTGCGAACGGTTCCGCTTCGCAATCTCGGGGCGGCGATCTCTCCGGACAACTCCTGGATATTCATCCAGGGAATCGAAACGCTGCCGGTGCGTATTGTCAAACATTCGGAGAATGCGTTTAAAATCGCCGAGCATCTTAAAAAGCATCCAAAAGTTTCCTGGGTGCGCTATCCCGGACTGAAGGACGATCCGTCCTATGCATTGGCGAACAGGGATTTCAGGAACGGTTTCGGCGGCATGGTGGTCTTCGGTGTCAAGGGCGGCTACGATGCGGCGGTGAAAGTCATCGATTCGGTCCAGCTCTTCTCGCATCTGGCGAATGTCGGGGACGCAAAGAGCCTGATCCTGCATCCGGCCAGCACCTCGCACAGCCAGCTCTCCCCGGTACAGCAGTTGGAAAGCGGCCTGACGCCGGATTTAATACGATTGTCAATAGGACTCGAACATCCCGACGATCTCATCGCGGCGCTCGATGAGGCATTGTCGCTTGCCTGATATCCCGCAATTTGGGGAGGAGTACGACTTGATGCTGTGCTCCTTACAATCGTGTTATCTGGATAAAAAAGCATTGTTGCACCACTGATGCGGAATAATCTCCTCCCATCTGATTGATTGCATGACATGCATTATTTTTTATAAGCGGAATATTCCGGGGCGCGTATCGCCGCCCCCTCCGCTATGCCTGGAATAAAGAAGGAGCGCTTGGTGTCTCTTGGTGAAAGGCCATATGTATCGGCATTTTTCGTCACGTTACTGTTGCAGATACCGTCCACGCGGATGATTTACAAATACTTGCCGCACCCGGGCATAACGGCAGTTTGTTTTCTTATTCTCTCCTTTACCTGCTACCGGGTGACGGTTTTCAGTCGTAATCAGAGGCTGCAAACGGTATTGAGAAACCCTCTTTTTTCCGGCGGATTGCTGCTCCTTTTGCTCATCGCTTCATTTCTTGTGTATCCGCATGCCTATGCACTGAAATCAGTCGGGCAAGGATCAACCGCCGATGATGCGCTACGAATTGCCGCTACCAACTTTTTTAACGGTAAAGGAATGTATTCTGCTCCCATAAATCAAACAACCCCCATAAGTCCCGAACCCGGATGGGTTATCCTGAACAGCCTCTTCAGCCTGACCGGCCTCTTCCCGCTCATGACTTTCGCTTATATAGTATTGTCCGCTGCGATCATTTTCCGGTGCGGCGCTAGGGGAGTCGCGTCAGGGTCTCTGTTCATCGTCATTATGCTCTCATCGCCGATGCTCTGGTACTTGTCGGTCGCCGGTTACGATATGCCGGGCATCGGGTGCAGTTTCGCCCTGTGCATTGCACTCACGCATGCGCTCTCAACCAAATGCGGGACAAAACGGTGGGCTTCGGCGATCCTTTTGGGGCTTTGCATGGGTGCTTTTGCGGGGACAAGCAGAATGCTCTACACGTTTTTCCCCTTGTTACCGGCGTTGTTACTGTACAAATCATCCCGCAGGGAAGCGTTTGCTCTGGGGCTATCCGGGATTCTGGTCGCGCTCGGAATCGATTATCTCTTTTACATCGTGGACCCGCGCCACTTCCAACCGCTGCACATCGGGCACCGTGCTTACGCCGACACAGGCTTGTTGCCCCTTATGGTTGTCGGCGGGGCTGCCGGGATCATAACCGCCGGCCTCGCCTTCTGCAAGGTTACGGCCTCCCTGCAGTCGTGGTTTTTCTGGTCGGGGGTTTGTGTCCTCGTTCCTCATGGGTTCATTGCTTTAGGAGAATTATCCGCCTGCTCGTGGAACCTCGCCCACTGGGAAGGAGCACATTACTATTTTCCGGCTATTCCCCTCCTTGCCGCTGCAATTTCCATGGCTGCGACCCCGCTCGGCGCGGCTACCCAGAACGCAGGGCCACCCTGAAGCTGATCCCGCACGTGCATCGTATTCTACGACGGTAATTTCCATAAAGCAAGAGCAGTCTCGCCGAAGACGCCGCATTGATTCTCCCTGACCATGCACGAATCGGGCAGGCGAATGATGCCGGCGTCCTCTGCGCCGAGTGCAGAGAAGAAATGTATCATAATGCCCGCCCGCTCACGATTGATGAGCAGGCAAGTCACTCGCAGACTGCCCCAGTCTTTATTGGATGCAAGAAAATACCGGGCAGCGGGGTATACTTATGCAGTGGCAACGGGGCTGCATGATTATCGCGCGCTTTATATTTTTATGAACTCCCGGACACCGAACCTGAAACCCATTGCCTTCACGTTTGAAAAGAGTTAATCTCCGTTTTACTTTTGGGGGAGAACTTCTCTTTTTGAGTCGTGGAACACGCCGTTGCTTGGCAACAAATAATCGGCGCAATGTTTGCTCAGAATGAACTATTTTTTGCCCGGCAAATCATCAACCTTGGAATCGTTCAAAGGGGGAATCTCGATGACCCGTCTTATTATGCGTAGTTCCGTCAGTGCAGCCATCGTCGTCCTGTGCCTGTGTTCGACGTTGTTTTCGGCCCCGGACAGTATTCGCACGCTCCCTCCACCGCAAACTGCCATCGGGAAACCGCTCATGCAGGCTTTAATGGAACGGAAATCAAGCCGCGTTTTTGATTCGCAACCATTATCCATGCAGGATCTCTCCAATCTTCTTTGGGCGGGGTTCGGCATCAATCGAGCCGAAAAGGGCGGAAGGACCGCTCCCTCAGCTATGAACAGGCAGGAAATCGATCTCTATGTCGCGCTGCCCGAAGGCATGTATCTCTATGACGCGAAGGCCAACGTACTCAGGCTTGTTGCTCCGGTCGATCTGCGCGAGTTGACGGGAACGCAAGGCTTGGCGGCCGTCGCCCCCTGCAATATCGTCTTTGTCGTTGACCGCGAGCGCGAAGGCGGCAAGGGGGGGCACGGGCACTCCTGGGCAGAGGTCGATGCGGCTTTCATTTCCGAAAATATCTACCTCTATTGCGCATCGGAAGGACTGGCGACCGTCGTCCGAGCCTCGGTCGATAAAAATGCTCTCGGCGAGGCGATGAAACTCGGGAAAAAACAGGAAATTGTTTTTGCTCAGAGCGTAGGATACCGGAAGAAGTAAAAATCGCGGGCCGGACTGGGAGCCCCACTGACTTTTATATCTGAGAGACAGTTGCGCAATCATCCAGCCTGACAGCCCCGGCCAGCCGATTTAATAACAGCAGCGAAATTCTGCACGGGAAGTCTATGACTTCGGGCATGAGTATTTTCCGGAGTTATATCGCTCCATAATCCGGGCTTTATGAAGAACTGAAGGGTGGCGGCGTGGTCGATATCCCCAAATCGGCAGTAAAAACCGGACAGACTATCTCAATGCAATATATTTTTATAGCGATATTCGCAAATCGGCAGTAAAAACCATTTGACGTACTATCTTCGATGCAAAATATATTATGACTAAGGGGAAAATATTCCGGTATTCGACCTGAGGGGCAGTTCATAAATTTAACTATTTATATAGGAGAAGCTCTATGAAAGTACAATGCCTGTTGCTGATTGGAGCGGTTGCCGCCTGCATCTTTGCCGAGACGGTCGTGAAAAACAGCGCGCCGTTTTCATTTCCCTCCACGGTGGGAATCCTGGGCGGGCATTTATTGCAAAACAAAGATGCGATCTTTGTCAGCACCGCTAACCTTGCCGGCAGGAAAATAATTACGCTGTCCTGGTCGCTTCCCGTGCAAGCAGTCAGCGGGTCCATCTCTATTATTGCTCTGTCTGGGGTGAAAATTAGAACTTTTCAGATCTCTTCGCCGCAGGGGTACGTCAATTGGGATATTTCCGGCGCGGGACAGACCTCAAATGGGATCTACTTTGCGACCCTATCCTATGGTTCGATCAAAAAAAACCTGAAACTGATGTTGTGCCGATAGGGGGACTCCATGATTAAAAAAATGTTCTTTCTGATAATACTGTTTTCGGTCGGCGCAACGATTGCGGCAAGTACGGCTTCGACTGTATTGGATACGGCTTCGACCGTGGTGGATACGGTCATGGTACCGGTAAAAATCCTGCAGTTGACCAGCTCTACGGGATCCGGCGCCAGCATGGTATCCAATTACTCCGGCCAGGTAACCTACAATGTGCATCTCGGAGCCTGCGATTCTCTGAATGTCGCTCTCGCCTTTGTTCCGGTAGGCGGCGGAACCACCATTATCCCTTCCTGGGATTCCGGCAGTGTTGGAATAATTGGATTTGCCAATGCCATGAACGGTAAGAATTACATTAATTTCCGATGCTCGATTACCGGACAGCCGGCGGCTTCCTATATAGCCCGCATCACGATGATCGACACTTTCAGCCATATTACCGAAGCTACCGACAGCCTGCTTGCCATGATGACGACCCAGAATAAGATCGACCAACTGCACGGGACCGGGAGCGCACGGGTGACGCCCGATATTGCGTCTCTCGGCATTCCTGGTTCTTATATGTCCAACGGCCCGTCGAGCCCCTGCGACGGCGTCTCCGGGACTTCCACGGCAATGCCGGCGGGATGCGCGATGACCTGCACCTTTGACACGGCGCTCATCGACAGCATGGCTGCCGATATCGCCCAGGAATTTTATGCGAAGGGTATTTATGTCCTCGAAGGTCCTATGATGAATACCGTGCGTGATCCCCGTGGGGGAAGAGACTGGGAGACCTTCGGTGAAGACCCATTTCTGGCCGGGCAGACAGCCGCAGCCTATATCAGAGGAGTCCAGAGTGTAAAATGCCTGGCGATGGCAAAGCATTGGGTCTGCAATGACAGAGAACAAAATCGGCAATATTACAGCTCCAACGTCAGCGAGCGAACCCTGCGGGAGATCTATGCCATGCCCTTTGAATACGCCGTCAAAGAGGGCAAGGCAATGTCGGTCATGAGCTCTTATAATGAGGTAAACAACACCTATAGCTCCCAGAATCCGCACACGTTAACGGACATTCTCAAGACGGACTGGGGATTCCGGGGCTTTGTCTGCTCGGACCTTGGGGCGATGCATTCGACCGTCGCGGCGGCCAATGCCGGACAGGATATGGAATTGTACAACGAGGACTATTACAACTCCGCTCTTGTCACCGCCGTAAGCGAGAACGAGGTTTCGATGTACCGGCTTAACGATATGGCTCGCAGGGTACTGCGGTCGAAGGTGTGGGCGGGTGTCATCGGGAAAGTCGGCGAAGCTGCCGTGACTCAATTCACGTCTACGCTGAATAGCGCCGCTCATCAGGCGATGTCGCTGGAGGTCGCACAGAAGTCGATCGTTCTCGTGAAAAATGCGCCTTTCGGCACGTCAACGACACCCCTCCTGCCTCTCAGTAAATCCCAGACGGTCGCTGTCGTGGGGCCTTATGCGGACATAGAGAGTGACGATCCGAGCACCCACGGCGGTTCAAGCGGTGAAAGTGGCGCCAATTGTCCATCTATAACGAATCTGTCGCCGCTTCAGGGGATTACCGCGGAAATAGGCGCGGCTAATGTGGTCAATTCAGCGAATTGGCAAAGCGCCGACATCGTGATCGCCGTCCTCGGGATATCCGGAGAGGGTGAGGGCCAGGATCGGACATCGGTAACGCTCCAACCTCCGGCGGGCCAGCTTGCGGAGGTAGATTCCATCCTGGCTGCAGGCAAGAAGTGCGTCGTTATACTGACCGGCGGCAGTGCCGCGGTGGAGGATGTCTGGAGCACCGTTCCGGCAGTGCTGGTCGCTTGGTATCCGGGCGAGATACAGGGCACGGCGCTTGCCCAGATTCTCTTTGGCGATGTGAATCCCTCCGGCAGGTTGTCGGCCTCCTGGCCGGCCTCCGCGGGCCAATTGGCTCCGTTTCCTACGATTCCTGCAACGACAGGCACCCCTATCCCCTATGAGCGCGCAGATACCGGAATGGGATACCGTTGGTATGACCGTAACGGTCTGACGCCGCTTTACCCTTTCGGCTACGGCCTCAGCTACACAACCTTTCAATACAGCAACCTGACCATCACTCCCAATCCGGCCTTTGTGGGCCAGGATGTAATCGTTACCGCAACCATTCAAAATACCGGGACTATGGCAGGGGACGAAGTCCCGCAGCTCTACATTCACGAAAGCGCACCCAAGCTTCCGCGCCCTGTCAAGGAATTGCGCGGGTTTGCGCGGGTAACGCTGACGCCGGGCCAGCAAAAGACCGTCTCCTTTACCTTGCACGAAAGAGAATTCGCCTATTTCGACACAACCGCATCCGCCGTTACCACCTGGGCCCCCTACGGCCAATTCGTGGCGCAACCGGACAATTACACCATCATGGTAGGGCCGTCCTCAGCGACCCTGCCTCTTACCGGGACGTTGACTTTGCAGTAGAACAGTCATTACCATTCATGATCATATTGATGCAGGGGCGACCGGTCCGGTCGCCCTCTTACGTTCGATCTTAATGCAACCGTTATAAGTACATTAACGAAAGAAGGGAAGGATATGGAAAAGACGTGGATCGCTGGTCCGGCAATGGTACTCCTGCTTTCCATCGGGTTCTCCTTTGCCACCGACAGCACAGGGGTTCAACAGGAAAAAGTAACGCAATCCGGTTTCATAGGACTCGAGGGTGGCGAAATAGTGCATGGGGTCAAAGAGAATGATGCACAAACAACCAATGACTATATCGTCGATGCTCCCTTGGAGCGTCTGCTGTTTCAATATATCGTTGATTATAACGTCAACAGCCACATCCGAGCGGTCATCGGAATGGAATGTCAGCTGGGCTTTTCGTATCCCTATGACGACTTTAACAGCCTCAATACGCAAACAGCCCAGATCACCGTATATCCAGATCGGGCCGAAGGCATGTACACGCTCGACGATCTTCCCATGCCGCTCAAATTGCAATTCGGATTCGGCTACTTCCCATTTCGGACCGACCCTGATGTCAAAAATCTTGGTGAATACCTCTTTCGGACCGGCACCTATCCGACCTATGTGATCAACAACTTCAACCGTCCTTATGCTCGCCTTCTCGGCATGCGGGCCAGCGCAACAGCCTGGGACTGCCTGCATGGGGATGTTCTCTTCACCAGCGCAACCCAATATATGCCGCTGGAGGATTATTCCCTTACCTTTCTCGGGAGTTTCAATCTGAAAAAAGTTTTTGAGATCGGCGCGGGCGTCAGTTTCACCAACATTCTCCCGGCGGACAGTAATATAACCACCCCGCCACTGAACTCTGGAAACACTTATTACTATATCGAGAAAAATGGCGATACGGGCACGTATACCTTTAAAGCCACCAAGCCAATGGCGAGGTTCGCCCTTGACCCGAAGCCACTCTTTTCCGACGATCTGTCCCGCCTGCTGGGCAGGGACGAGAGCCGTTTATATGGTGAGATATGCGTTACGGGGTGGACAAATTATGAAAATTATGATACTTCTGCATTTGGGCGTTCGACGAACTTTTATGCAAACCGGTGGGACCGGACTCTGTTCATGTTTGGATACAATGTACCGACGTTCAAGGTTCTGGATGTGCTGTCGGTGGAAGTGGAGCATAAGTCGAACAAATATCCCAATAGTTTGGAACCTGTAGAGAACGTGCAAAAAAACCCGCCTCTTCCCATCCCCGAGACGATCTCGGATCTAGCTTTAGCCGGTTCGACTCAACCAATTTCCCCCTGGTACTGGACGGTCTATGTAAAGAAAACCTTTCTTGGCAATTTCGCTCTCATTGCGCAAGCTGCACACGATCATATGCGGCCGGTTGAGGGAGATGCATCGATTCCGCCTTACGAGGATGTACTTGAGGCTAGAGGCGATTGGTGGTGGAACATTCGGTTGAATATTCTTTTTTAATCATCGGGCGGGGGTAGGGCATGCACCGTGCGCCACGTGACAGGGCTGACTGTTCCTATGCGATTCTTCGCATTTTAAAATGCTGGCGTGTTAAACGCTTTACCATTTTCTTTCCATAGTTCATTCGACAGTTAATCTCCCGCTCTCCTTATCATCTCAAACATCTTCGCCAGCCTGGGCGCCGCTCTTTCAAAGACATCCAATCGCAGGCTGTTCGGTCCGTCGCAGAGGGCCCGGTCGGGGTCGGGATGGACTTCGAAGAAGAGGCCATTGACCTCCATGGCGAGGGCGGCGCGGGCAAGCGGGAGGGCGAGGTCGCGGTTGCCAGAGGAGACTCCATTGCCGCCGCCCGGAAGCTGTACGCTGTGGGTGGCGTCGAAGATGACCGGCGCGCCGAAGCGCTTCATGATCGGGATGCCCGCAAAGTCAACGACGAGCCGTTTATAACCGAAGAATGTTCCCCGCTCGGTGAGCCAGACTTTTTCGCCGGCTTTTTGCATGGCGAACTCCATATCCTCGGGCGCCATGCACTGACCCTTTTTGATGTTGACCCATTTGCCCGTTTTTCCGGCGGCAGCAAGGAGATCGGTCTGTCGGCTTAAGAGCGCTGGGATCTGGATGACATCGACGATCTCGGCGACCTCTGCCGCCTGCGAGGTCTCGTGGATATCGGTCAAGACCGGGAGGCCAAATTGTTTTCGTACCTTTTCGAGGATCTTCAGCCCGCTCTCCCTGCCCGGTCCGCGAAACGATGAGGCCGAGAGCCGGTTAGCCTTATCGTAGGAGGCTTTGAAGACGATGTCGAGATCGTATTTCGTCCTGAGGTCGGCCAAGCGCTGCGCGACCTCGCAACAGAGGGTCTCTGATTCGATGACACATGGACCGGCGATGAAAAACAGGCGTTCCGGGTATTCGCCGATATTTTGGTTCTGCTTGAAGAAGGATAATGGCATGATAGAAGGTAAAATAAATTTCCGGATACTCGATAGCGTTGGATTATTGAAATTTGATATTCAGTTGAAAGGAGTCTCAAAAGACTCCGCCGCCCGATTTACCGGGCGAGGAGGCTTTTGTCAGGGGAAGTCGTGACGCGGCGTCTCTGCCAAACGAAATCGATAGTAACACGGATAGTCGTGTAAAATTTAAATATAACTATCTTCCCTTCTATTGCGTAATATTAAGGAAGAGTGGTATATTTTACTGTTTTCTACGATTTTTAAATACCACCAATAGTAAAAAATTACAACCTTTTCTATAAACATTAAAATCAGGAGGATGCCATGGGAGTAAAAATAGGGATTAATGGTTTTGGACGCATCGGACGTCTCGTTTTTCAGGCGATTGCCGATCAGGGGCTTCTGGGAAAAGAGATTCAAGTGGTTGCGGTCGTCGATATCTCCACCGATGCCGATTATTTCGCCTATCAGCTGAAATACGATTCGGTCCATGGCAGGTTCAAGCATACCGTCGCCACCGAGAAAAGCAATCCGACACTCGAAGATAATGATACGCTCGTCGTCAATGGCTTCAAGACGAAATGCATCATGGCCACGAAGAATCCGTCCGAACTTCCCTGGAAGGCGCTTGGCGTTGACTATGTAATTGAATCCACCGGTCTCTTCACCAGTTCCGATAAGGCCGTCGGCCACTTGGCCGCCGGTGCAAAGAAGGTTATCATTTCTGCTCCCGGTAAAGGCGAGGTAAAAACCCTGCTCATGGGGGTGAACGAGAACGAGTATGATCCCGCGAAGCATAATATCGTCTCCAACGCTTCCTGCACAACCAATTGTCTTGCACCGCTCGTGCATGTGATAATCAAGGAAAGCATCGGCATCGAAACCGGTCTCATGACCTCGATCCATGCGACCACCGCAACGCAGAAAACGGTCGACGGCCCGTCCAAGAAGGATTGGCGCGGTGGCCGCGCGGCGTCGATCAATATCATTCCTTCCACCACCGGCGCGGCAAAAGCGGTCGGTGAAGTCCTTCCGTCAACCAAAGGCAAGCTCACGGGTATGTCGTTCCGCGTTCCGACGGTGGATGTTTCGGTTGTTGACCTTACCTTCCGCACGGCTCGCGACTCCTCGATCGAAGAGATCGATGCAGCGCTCAAGAAGGCGTCGCAGACCTACCTCAAGGGGATCCTCGGCGTGACGGACGAAGAGCTCGTCTCTACGGACTTCATCAACGATCAGCGTTCTTCGATCTACGACTCTCTCGCAACCCTGCAGAACAATCTGAAGGGCGAGAAGCGTTTCTTCAAGGTTGTCTCATGGTACGATAACGAGTGGGGATATTCCAACCGCGTCGTTGATCTCGTGAGATTCATGGCATCGAAGTAGATGCTGTCGAAACCGGCCATCGTCCTCGCCCCGGTCATCGGAGGGCGGATGGTGGAAGTGTTCATCCGTGAGTCCATGCAGGATCGATAGCTCTCGAAGCAGATGAGGAGGGGAGAGTCATCCTCCTCATTATTGTTCTTGTAAAAGGTGTCACAGGGAGGTTGTTATGGGAATTGCCAAAAAGACCGTTCGCGATATTCCGCTTGCCGGCAAAAGGGTGATCATGCGGGTCGACTTTAATGTTCCTCTCAAGGACGGGGTTATTCAGGACGATACGCGCATCACCGCCGCGCTCCCGACCATCAACTACGTTCTGAAGCAGGGAGCCCGGAGCTTGGTGCTCATGTCCCACCTCGGCGATCCCAAAAAAGACGCTAAAAAGGCGAAGGAAAAAGCGGAGAAGGACGGCAAGCCTTTTGACGAAAAGAAATACATCGAAGGTAAGCACCGGATGGCGCCGGTCGCCGCGCACCTCGCAAAGCTCCTCGGCAGATCGGTCTCGCTCGCGCCCGACTGTCTGAGCGACGATACGAAAAAAATGGTCGCGGGGCTTCCCGACGGCGGGGTGCTGCTTTTAGAAAACACTCGTTTTCATAAGGAAGAGACCTCCAAGGAGGCCCCTGAACGCGAAGCAATGGCCAAAACGCTCGCCGGATACGGCGACGTGTATGTCAATGATGCCTTCGGCACGGCGCACCGGCCCCATGCCTCCACCGAAACGATTGCGCACTTTCTCCCGGCGGTCGCCGGCTTTCTCATGGAGAAGGAAATCGAGTTCCTCGATGAAAAAGTGCTGAAGAATCCGGCAAAGCCGTTCGTGGCGATCATCGGGGGCGCAAAGGTGTCCTCAAAAATCGCGGTGCTCGAAAGTCTGTTGAACAAGGTTGACAAACTGATCATCGGCGGCGGCATGGCATATACTTTTCTCAAAGCGCGGGGGATCGCGGTCGGCAAATCGCTTGTCGAGGACGACCAGATTGAAACCGCGAAGAAGGTTCTGGATGCGGCGGAGGCAAGGAAGGTGACGCTGCTCCTGCCGATAGACCACGTCGTTGCAAAGGAGTTCTCTGCCGATGCGGAATCGAAGAATTCAATCAGCGTCGCCATTGAAGAGGGCTGGCTCGGTCTCGACATCGGCTCGGAAACGGTTAAAAAATTCAAAGAGGCGCTCGCGGGTGCAAAGACGGTCTTCTGGAACGGCCCCATGGGGGTGTTCGAGTTCCCTAAATTCGCGAAGGGGACGACCGCTATCGCCGCGACGCTTGCCGATCTGCCCGGCGCCGTGACGGTCATCGGCGGCGGTGACTCGGTATCGGCGGTTAAAAAGGCCGGGGTATCGGCGAAAATGTCGCATATTTCAACCGGCGGCGGCGCGTCGCTCGAACTCATCGAAGGCAAGGAGTTGCCCGGGATCAAGGCGTTGAACGACAAATAGAATCGGCTTAGGGCACGGGACTGTTTAATCGGGGTGACCCCGTGGACCGGGCAATGGGCGAATAGCCAGGTATGACAGCGGATTCGTGGGAAACAGTTGAATTAACGAGAGTCCGCAGACTATTTTTATTGCGCTTTTTTGCGCGGAAACGGTAAGGAAAACAAATGGCTCGCAAGAAATTTATTGCCGGCAACTGGAAGATGAATACAACGCTTGATGAGGCCCGTGTTCTTGCCAGGAGTCTCGTTGACCTAGCAGGAAAGATCACCGATGTTGATATCGCCGTGTGCCCGCCTTATACCAACCTGCTCGCGGTCGGCGAGATTATTAAAGGATCAAACGTTCATCTCGGAGCCCAGGACGTTCACTGGGAAGCCAAAGGCGCTTATACGGGCAAGGTTTCAACCGCCATGCTCAAAAGCGTCGGCGTCAAATATGTGATTATCGGTCACTCCGAGCAACGCAGTTTTTTCAACGAGACCGATGAAACAGTCAATAAAAAAGTCAAGGCGACCCTCGTGGCCGGGCTTCTGCCGATCATCTGTGTCGGCGAAACTCTCGATGAACGAAAAAAAGGTCTATTGAAGATAGTTATCGAACGTCAGGTCAAGGGTGCTTACAGCGGTATCAGCGAAACCGACGCCGTGAAAACCACCATCGCCTACGAGCCGGTGTGGGCAATCGGCACCGGAGAGGTGGCGAGTCCGGCGCAGGCCAATGAAGCGCACATTTTTATTCGCAGTGTCATTGCAGGTATCTATAGCAAGTCGATCGCCGAGTCCGTCCGCATTCAATACGGCGGCAGCATGAAGCCGGACAACGCGAAAGACCTTCTGGCTCTCAGCGATGTCGACGGCGGGCTCATCGGCGGTGCGGCACTCAAGGCGCAGGATTTCCTGGGCATCATTAAGCCGGCATAAGCTTTTTTTAAAGGCGGTCTGATTATGATGATTGCGTTCTGGATTTTTCTCTTTTTATTCGTGATAGTAAGCATCTGCATCTGCTTTCTGGTCCTCATTCAATCGGACAAGGGAGGCGGCATATCCGGCGCAATCGGCGGCGGACTGGGTGGAGCCAACAGCCTGCTTGGTACGCAGGATACGGCGAACATCCTCACTCGCGGCACCGTTATATTCGGCGTCGGGTTCTTTGCACTCTGCATAATCATGTCTTTTCTCATGACAAAGCAGACCTATACGGCCGAAAAATCGATGCTGCAGAAGCGCGCGGAGAAACAGCAGAGTTTTTCACCGTCATCGGTTCTTGACCGTAGCTCTCTGCCGATACGTTCGGCAACGGAGCAAGGTGCATTGCCAACGGGACAACCGGAAGCGGGGCACGGCGTCGCCCCGGTCCAGCGAGGTGCGGTCCCAACCGGTCAGCCGCTTCCAACGGGATCGCTGCCAAGTGGTAACCCCGATCAAGGGCCAAAGAAGTAATCAAAATGTTGCGGATGTGGTGGAATTGGTAGACACGCTACTTTGAGGGGGTAGTGGGCGTCAGCCTGTGCTGGTTCAAGTCCAGTCATCCGCATTTATCTCAGGTAGCTATAACAGTTTAATCATTAAGCTCTTACTTTAATTGAGGCTCTTGTCGTTCTAATGCGACGAGGGCTTTTTTATATCGATTTATGTGATTAATCTCACGTTGAACTCAGGCAAAGTTAAAAAAAAGCAATTCAGCATTGCGATAATCGAGACCCGCCAAGCCGCTTTTAAAAAACCCCATCGAGAAAAAGCTGACAACTCTTTTCCGAATATAAAAGAGTGAGTGGAAGAATAGTAAGTCTTTTCATGAAAGTAGTACAATGCCGTTATCCCCTTCTTTAAAAATTTTCAAAAGATAGGTGAATTGCTCTGGTTACAGCTGTTTTTTTATGGCACATTGTTTGCCTTTTTAGAGTCACCTGATCGTTGGGTAAGGGGGAAAATACCCCGCCGCTTCGCTATCCAGAATTGCGGCAGCGAAAGCAGTTCTCAATTCCTGATCCTTCAATGAGGAGTGTTCATGACTGACATACCGTTTTCACGGCGAACCTTCCTTTCCCGGATGGGAACAAGCGCCGTTGCATCCGTCTTTTTTCTTCCTGCAATCGGGTGCGGCGGTCGAGGCGGAAATAAAATGGCGATGGCCATGAAGCCGATCATTCTTGATGTGCAGAAGCCCGTGTACAAAGCTCTGGCTGTCGCGGGCGGCTCGCTGAAGGTGCCAAATCCGGTTGATAATAAAAAGACAATCATCCTTATCAGGATTTCCGATACGGAAATCGCGGCTTTCTCCTCAAAATGTCCGCACTTGGGCTGTGAACTCCCCCTGCCCGACGAAGGGGTCATCACGTGTCCCTGCCATGGCTCCACCTTCGATGAATCGGGCAAAGTCACGCACGGTCCGTCAATAAAGGATCTCTATAGGTTTACCGCAAGCGTCAGCGGTAACACCATTACCATTTCTAACGTGGGAGCGGCCTAACCTACGGCACCGGCAGGAAAAAAACGCGCGGATGCGGGGACAATCCTCTCCTATCGATTCAATGTCAGGCCAAAAAATCGCACCCTATAACCACTACGACCGGTGATTATCTCTGTCAACCCAGAGCACGAGGCGGACTTTTTCCTCGTGCTCTCTTATCTAACAAAGAATCCTACTCCACGAGTCGGGTCAATTCCACAATGTGCTCCTGCTCGTCGACGATCACGTGGCGAAGCTCATGCTCGATGGTCTCGAACTCATACTGCAACTCCGTTTTATTGTCGACGACCTTTTTGTAAATCTGTTTGTAGAAATCCTGCGCATCCCGTTCGTTTTTGAGGTTGACTTTAAAAATCTGCGGTATCCCCTTCGCACTAACGGTAGGGCCCAGACTCATGACCGGTTCACCGCCCAGATAATCGGCGATTATGGTACGGAATTTCTGTTCATGCTTTTCCTCATCGGCAGCAATTTCCTTTAGTCGAGCGATTATCGGTTCCGCATTCGGCCCGGAAATAAGCTCGGCATGGGAAAAGTACTGGATTCGTGCGGCATGCTCCAATTCCAACGCCTTGTTCAGCATTGAAATCAATTCGGTTTTTATTGTGGCCATACTGCCTCCTTAAGGGTGATAGGTTAAATATTTCCACAAACCTTGCAAAATACATGCCAATAGGGCGGCTGGTTCGCGAGGTAAGCCGTCTTACGAGTAACAAGCTCGATATTCCACATATAACCTATGTACGGGTGCCGGATCGGTAAGCGATTGATAGCCTCATGACAATGGTACTATCACGAAATTTTGCTGAGTCATTGGTTGAGTTTTCGTATGGAATCAGCAAGGGAGTGATTCCCACGACCAACTGAACCCCAGAAAGCCGAATGAACCGTATTCATCGATGAGGCACTCGCGATGGCCTGGAAAAAAGCCTCGTGAATTGACAGACAAATGCTGGAACCGCGGGGGGATCTCAACCTTCTGCCGCGCTGTTTTCATTATTAAAAAGCGATTTCGTCATCTCAAAAAAATCCCGCCTGCTTATCAAGTATATTTTTTCAACCCGCCTGCTGTTCGACCGGTGCGCACAAGCACTTTGCCGTAAGCCTGAAAAAACCGTGCAAAAGGGGAATTGGTCGATTCGCCATGATTACCGATATCATCCTGATTCTTCTGAGCCTGGGGATTATTCTGATAAGTTGCTTTATTTTTGTCAATGCCATCGAGTTGTTCGGGAAGACATTCGATCTGCATCAGGGCATTATCGGGAGCATTCTGGCCGCAATCGGTACGGCCCTGCCCGAAACCATCATTCCAATTCTTGCAATTCTTTTTGCCAAAGGCAGCCGCGCTCATGCCATAGGAATCGGGGCCATTGCCGGAGCCCCTTTCATGCTTGCGACACTCGGTTTTTTTGTAACCGGCGCTGCCGTACTCATCAATACGTCCCTCAAAAAACGATCGTTCGCCATGTGCATCGATCGGACGATTATTTCCCGGGACCTGACTTTTTTCTTTATTTACTATGGTATTGCGGTCAGCGCCACCCTGTATCGTGATATTCACCCGTTAAAATTGCTCGTTGCAATTGCCCTGGTTTTCTCGTATGCCATCTATCTTAAAATTACCATACATGGCTCCGGCGCGGATATGGAAGAAGTTGAACCGCTCTATCTAACCCGTTTCTTTAAACTGTCGACCTCGTTTTTTTCCATCACTCTTCAACTTGCGGGAAGCCTCGTGCTCATCGTTGCCGGCGCGCATATCTTTATAAATTATTTGGACCTTCTTGCCCGTACCCTTGGCGCCTCACCGCTTCTACTCTCTCTCATCATTACTCCGATTGCTACGGAATTGCCGGAAAAAATGAATTCGGTAATCTGGATCGGGAAAAAAAAAGATACGCTTGCGCTCGGCAATATCACCGGCGGCATGGTCTTCCAGAGTTGTTTCCCGGTAGCATTTGGCATGGTTTTCACCGAATGGAATCTACGGGGACTCACCTTGGTTTCTGCATTATGCGCTTTGTCAATGACGCTTTTCGTTCTGTTCTGGATAAAAATACGGAAAGGTCTGCATCCCGGCGCGCTGCTTGCAGGAGGTGCGCTCTATGGGGTTTTTCTCCTGGGCGTTATTTTAAAAATGCGCTGACCGGCAAACCGCCAGGACGGATGCCGGTAGTATCGTACCGGCCCAAGATGTGCGACACCCTCAGATTCGGGTGCAAGCATTCGCCGCTTATTTATTTTTTCCACTGGCTGGTCAGTATGCACAACACGCCGTATCATCAGGGAGAGCTACAATGATGCTTCGATTGACAGACCTATGGAAGGCAATGATCATCGCCGGGGTGGGAACTATTTTCTCCGCTGTTGAAAAAACTCCTGCTGCCGACTCGATGCAGATTGCGCAGTACCTCCGGGACATCCAGGCAGGTCCTTCAACTTTTTACACGCCAGAGGCGTACGCCTATTTCGTCTCGAGAAGCAGTATTTCTCTCAATAGCGCTTCAACGGACCGGGATGCCGCGGCTCGATGTTTTTCCGCTATCAACAAAGTTTCACGCCTGCCCGCCGCCGATGTCACCAGCGCGATTCCGATCATTGCCATGCTGTTCCCCCGGTTGGTGCATGTGGTACAGGTCCACGGAGCGGTCTTCGCCGGAAACGAAGGTAATTTTGACGATTGCGTCGGTACGTATGTGACCAATGCAAAGAACCAGTTTATAGTCTCTCCGCCGATTCTCGATTATAATTTCTTGTCGCAATATGAAAATTTCATCGATGAGTCGCATGAAATCGAATTCATTTCAAAACAGTCAAGTGCATCAGGAGAGATTACCCAAGCGACCTTTAATCTGACAATATTTCTCTACGTATATATCGGAGAGGGCGCTCTCTCCCGCTTGACCGGACAGATGCTTGGGCACGATCCAAACGTCTGGCGACAGTGGACGACGGGTTTTGTTCCATCGGTAACCCGTCCCGCTGCACCCTATGCCATACCGGCAGCGTCAGCCGCTCCCCCGGCTGTCGCTCCGTCCACGCAAACCGTACCGGTTTCCCCGGGCGCTTCTCAACAGTTCGTGCCGGGTAAAAACTATCGGATTTCACTTACAAATGGCAATACCTTTGATGGTAAGGTGCTTTCGGGCGATGATGCATCGGTGACGTTTCTTGCCGCAGAGGGAAAAGAGTATGTGATAGCATTCACCCTTATCAAGAGCTGCGAGCCGGTCGACTCCCCCGCACAGTTCGTGCCGGGCAGAAGCTATCGGATTTCACTTACAACAGGTAACAACCTCGAAGGCAAGGTGCTGTCGCGAGATGATGCATCGATAACAATCCTTACCGCAGAGGGGAAACCGTATGTGATAGGCCTTACTCTTATAAAGAGCTGCGAACCGGTCGAACCACCTGCATCAGGTGTTAAAAACCCATAGGATGACCGTCGCATGCCCATGGCCTTTGCCCGTGAGGTTCACTTAAAACAATCGAGTGCATTGCCGTGAAGAGCATTGAGTTCGGAGCCCATGGCAGCGGGCAGCCCACAGGTTTTTCTACCCTCTATCTTCACATTCCCTTCTGCGCGGCGAAGTGTCGCTACTGCGACTTTTATTCGGTTCGGTATGATGCCGAAGCCGCAGTTTCGTATCTCGGCGCAATAGAAAAGGAGATAGATCTCTGCAGGGAAAATGGCTCAATCGATGATCGTGTTGAACTTGAAACCGTATTTTTCGGAGGCGGTACGCCATCCACGCTTTCGGCCGCCGAATTGACCGCGCTCTGTCGGGTCATTCGGGACTCGTTCACCCTTGCGCCGGGTTATGAATGGACCGTGGAATGTAATCCTGAATCATTTACTCCTGATAAAGCGGCGGCGCTACGGGAGGGGGGGGTGACTCGCCTCACCTTCGGCTTTCAGTCGCTTAACGACCGGGAACTCCGAATGTTGGGCCGCATCCATTCCGCCGACCGATGTCACATTCTTCTCGTCGATGAGTCGCTTACACCGTTCACTTCGATTGGCGTGGACCTCATGTACGGCCTGCCCGGACAATCGTTCGAAGCGCTCGCAGAAACGCTCGATGTCATTTTCACATCATCTCGCGTCATGCATCTCTCGGCCTATGAACTGACCATTGCCGAAGAAACACCGTTTGGACGGCACCATCGGCTTCTGTCGCTCCCGGTGGAGAAGGAGATGTCGCGTATGACCGAGGGATTATGGCGCCTTCTCAAAACCAACGGCTTTGAACAGTACGAAGTATCGAACTTCGCGAAAGAGGGGCATCGTTGCCGTCATAACGAGGCGTACTGGGATCATCGACCCTGGCTTGGCCTGGGCTGTGCCGCGCATTCCTACCTTGACGGACAGCGATTCGCAAACATTGCCGACCTGGGCAGCTACCTCGCCATGGTAGCAGACCGCCGGCTGCCGCGCGATTTTATCGAAGAGATCGACGTACCGAAGCAGGCGACTGAAATGGTGCTCTTAGGCCTCCGCAGGGTCAAAGGAATCGACACAACGACATTTCTTGAAAAATGCGGATTATCATTCGAAGAATTCGTAAATACCAAGAAAATGGCTGAATTCATCGAAGAGGAATTGCTCACCTTCGAACCGCCCTTCCTTCGCCCGACCATGCGAGGGCTTCTCGTAGCCGATGCAATGGCAGCCGCGCTGATCTGATTTGGCGCTGAGCCAGGGTTAGCCGTTCAATTGCTAAGTTTTGTCTCAAGTAATTTCATGAATTCTTTAGGTGGTTTTTTCATTCTGTTTTTTTGTGTTTTCCCTTATTAATTAACATTTTATTATTTAAATCTTTACTTCAGCTCCAGCACAAGAAACCGCAAAAATACCCGTATATGCCTACCGTATTCGAAGTCATTTACCTTGATTTATCCCTCTTGCCACTCCTGTTAATCCTGTTTCTTGATCTGCCCAAGAAGAGCAGTATTGATAACCCACCCCTTTTTTGTATCATCCCATAAAGTTGCAAGTTTTTGAGGCCAGTTGGCCTTTATTTCGGATAAGATATCCGGATCAAGTCTTGCCTTGTAAAATGATTTAACTTTGCTCAGGTCGGTATTCTCGAGGTCGGCGCCCTCAAGGTTGGCGCCCTCAAGGCCGGCTCCCGCAACATGGGCTCCACGAAGGTCAGCTCCCGTCATGTCGGCTCCCTGAAGGTCAGCCTTCTCAAGGTGGGCTCCCGAAAGACTGGCACGTATAAGATTAACTTCCCGAAGGTCTGCTCCACAAAAATTGGCTCCACGAAGGTCGGCTCCCCAAAAATTGGCTCCTTTGAGGCAGGCTTCCCGAAGGTCGGCTCTCTCAAGGTTGGCTTCCACAAAGTCGGCTTTCCTGAGGTCAGCTTGTCCAAAATGGGTTCTCTTAAGGTGGGCGCCACTGAGGTTGGCTCTCTTGAAGTTGGCTCCCGCAAGGTTGGCTCCCGCGAAGTCGGCTCCCGCAAGGTCGGCTTCCGCAAGGTCGACTTTCGCAAGATCGGTTCCTCGAAGGTGAACGAATGCAAGTTCGGGCTTAGTAGTTTTGTTTTCTTCTCTCCATTTATTCCAATTTTCTACTCCTCCTCTGAGTAGGGAAAGGTGCTCTGGTAATGCCATAATAAAGTCCTTCCTATTGGGTTCTTCTATTTCAATATAGCATTTATTACCATGAGGTCATTTGCCTTGATCTTTCCCCTTTTGTCACCCATGTCGATCTGGTTTATTGCTCTTATCAATAACGGTACTCTTGACAACAAGATCTTTTTTATATTATCCCATAAATTTACAAGTTGTTGAGGCCGGTTGGTCTTTATTTCGGATAAAATATCCGGGTCAATTCTTCCTTTATAAAATGATGTGACTTTGCGGGCACCCTCAATCCAGGTGGGTTCCCTTAAAATTGGCTCCATCGATGTTGGCTTCCTGAAGGTTGGCCCCCTTAAGGTAGGCGCCTTCAAAGTTGGCGTTCTCAAGGTTGGCGTTCCAAAGGTTGGCGCCCTTAAGGCGGGCTCCCGCAAGATCGGCTCCCGCAAGGTTGGCTTCCCGCAGGTTGGCGCTATCCAGATAGGCTCCCTCAAGATTGGCTCCCCGAAGATCGGCGCAATCAAGACGGGCTTTCTCAAGGCGGGCTCCTCGAAGGTCAGCTCCCCGAAGGTTAACCCTTCGAAGGTTGGCCCTTCGAAGGTTGGCGCTATCAAGGCAAGGTTTAACGCTTGTGTTTGCTCCTCGCCATCTATTCCAGTTTTCTACTCCGGACTTAAGTACATCAATTTGCGGAAAATTACCAATTGTTTGAGAGTAACCGATATCCATCGCAAGCAACAACAGAACGGCAATGACGCTTTTGAAGCCAATCATTTTCAAGCCAATCATAACGACCTCTTTGTGTTTTTGTGAGTGTTTGTGGCCATAAAAATCATTTATCGTGATCATTTCCCTCCGGCCACCCCTGCCAATCAGGTTGCTTGATCTGCCCAAGAAGGGTATCATCGATACCCCAATCCTTTTTTGTGACATCCCAGATAGTTGCAAGTTTTTCAGGCCAGTTGGTCCTTATTTCGAATAAAATATTCGTGTCGAGTCTTGTCACGTACAAAGATTTGACTTTGCTGAAGTCGGGTCCCTGAAGGTAGGCTCCACATGGGCGAATGGAGGCTCCACGAAGGTTGGCGCCCGCGAGATCGGCTTCCCCGCGAGGTCGGCTCCCTGAAGATCGGTGCTATCAAGCTGGGCTCCCCGAAGGTCGGCGCTATCAAGGTCGGCGCCCATAAGGTTGGCGTTCCGAAGGTCGGCACCCCGAAAGCGTGTTTCCTCAAGGTGCGCTTCCTGAAGGTCAGAGCACCGGAGGCGGGCTTCCCGAAGGTCAGCTCCCCGAAGATCGGCTTTATCAAGTTCGGCATGTTCTATAGTAGCTCCCTCAAGATTGGTTCCCTCAAGGTTAGCTCCTAAAAGGTTGGCTACCGCAAGGTTGGCGTGAGTAAGGATTGCTCCCTCAAGGTCGGTTCCACGAAGATCGGCGTTTTGAAGGTCAGCCCCATCCAGCCAGACGCTATCAAGACAGGCTCTCTCAAAGAAGGCTCCCGCAAGCCGGGCTCTGTTAAAGTTGGCGTTCCGAAGGTCGGCCCTATCAAAGTTAGCTCCCTGAAGGGTGGCTCTCACAAAATTGGTTCCCACAAGGTCAGGTTTAATGTTTATATTTTGTTCTCTCCATTTATTCCAGGTTTCTACTCCTGCTTTCAGTCGGTTACTATCGTCTTGCTTCATGCAGCAAATATTTATCGCAAGCAACAACAGGACGGCAAATACGCTCTTGAAACCGATCATAATAGCTTTCATATATTCTTGTGAGCCTTTGAGGCCATAGGCGTTTGATCTTCAGAATGGGGGAAACGAAAAGGTGAAGTCCGATAAAGTGCATTTTCCCCATCTTAAAATAAATTCCTTCAGGCTTTGGTACAAAGACTGGCTCGTAAAAAATGCCGAGAAGCATCGCCACGCCGTATTTGGTAAATGTATAGGGCAGCACTGAAGAATGTTTCCATGATTCAAACCGGTCACAATTTGTGACCAGTTCGTTTTTTTCGGCAAGGGTTTTCAAGGCTTTTAGCGGTATATCATCTTGGGCTCGAACAAGGGACCTCCTGGCTAATAGCAAGGGGAAAGAGATTTTGACAGTGCCGGGACTATTATCTTTTCAATAGGCAGGTAGCGCGCGGCATCGACCATAGACTATATGAAGGTTAACGTCAAGGTCAAATTGTTTCTATTTTACAACAAAATTTCCTTCATCCATGACCTTGCACTCTTTGAATAAGCAGTATTTGTATAATCCTTTCGCGGGAATTTTATTGATAACACGCAATATACTTTCTTTTGTGGATGAGGATGTGAACAAGGTCCTCAGTATCCGTCTGCCGTTCAACGAATAAACCGCAAGAACCCCATTGTAGCCGATAGATGAAGTCTGGAATTTGTGCGCTATAAGCTTAACCGCGGTCGGAGTACCGTTAAAAACCGTAACGTTATTGCTGCCATTATTACCTACGTAAATATTGTCGGTCAGCGAGTTCACCGCTATTACTTCGGGGTTTGTCCCCGCACTATCGGTAGTGATCGTATTGGTCGCTCCGTCGATCACCGTGATATCGCCACCGTTAAAATTTGTCACATAAATTTTGTTGGTCACCGGGTTCATCGCTGCAGCATAGGGATAATATCCAACGCCAATGGTGGTCGTCGAATCGGTCGCCCCATCAATTAGCGTGATATTATTACTAACTACATTCACCACATAGATCTTGTTTGTCGCCGGGTTTATTGTTATCGCATCGGGGTATGATCCGACGTTTACGGTAGTCGTCGAATCGGTTGCTCCGTCAATTATAGTGACGGTGTTGCTTGCATAATTCGTCACATAAATCTTATTGGTGATCGAGTTGAGCGCCAACGCATCGGAACTCCCCGCGCTTACGGTAGATGTCGCATTGGTCGCCCCGTCAATTACCGTGACATTATTACTAACTGCATCCGCCACATAAATCTTGTTTGTAACCGTATTCACGGCTATCGCAGAAGGCTCTTCACCAACGCTCAAAGCAGCCACAGAATCGGATGTTCCGTTGATCACCGTAACGCTACTACTGCCGGTAATACCTTCATTTGTCACATAAATCCTGTTGGTCACCGGGTTCACAACTACTGCATCCGGTTCTGATCCGACGCTTACGACAGCCGCTGTTAAATCGGTCGCGCCGTTGATCACCGTGACATCTTGACTGAGGTAATTTGCCACATAAATTCTGTTGGTCATCGGGTTTACCGCTATTGCGGAGGGATACGTTCCTACGGTTACGGTAGTCGTCGAATTGGTCGCCCCGTCGATTACCGTAACCGTGCTGGTGCTGCCATAGGCGCCTTGATTCGCCACATAAATCTTGTTGGTAACAGAGTCAATGGCAATTGCGCAGGGATATTCCCCTGTTGTCACAGTCCCGCTAACCGTATTAGCCCGAACTTCGATTACTACGGCAAGCGCGATTGCCAATACCAACACCGGTTTCTTCAAGTTATATCTCATAGTCCCGCCTGCGTTAAGAGGGTTAGGTGCATTCCTTGTACCCACACATAAACACAAAAATTGCCCGACAATACGAAAGCACGTAAGTTTGTAATCCTCTTTTTTCTCACCATTTTAACCGAACGTTACTGAATTTGGCTCTTCAATTATTGAGAATCCCCTGGATCACCGAATCAAGCCGGGGGGTAAGTTTTTTTGCGCCGGTGGTACATAAATGATAGGAATCATACGCATCAGAATCGGTATAATCATGGTTTCCATTCTGATAAGCGTCGTAGACATGGAAATAGGGGTATTCAGCCTGTAACGCGCTGACTTGCGACATTACCGTCTGTCCAGTCGGCCATGAAAGATCCCACTCTTCATAATGATTCGTATATTTATAGTAAGGGCTCTCGGGGAAATTGATAGCAAGTAAATGAATATTGCGAGCCGACAGCGTCTTGATGATATTTACAAAAGCAACAAAATTCTTCTGGTATGTCGTATTGGCAACGGTCCATGTCGCCGGCCCGTAAACCTGCGGGTTTGACCCCTGCCAGCCATAAAGGCTTGGCCATATCATATCCCCTAACGAGTCCCATGGGTTTTGCGCTAATGTTGCCGAATCGGAGATAGCTGCCATGCATTGCTGAAACCCGGAGGGAAGGCCGTTATTCCAGAATGAATGGAGTGAATCATAGATATATCCCCGGCTCTGCTCAATAGACCCGACAAACCATCCTGGAAATTCATCACCGCCTTGAGGCATATCAACAAAAAAAAGCGGAACGGGAACTCCAACCAATTTCAAATTCGGTGCATGATTGAGTATGTAATTATTCAGCAATATCGATTCGCCTAGAATTCCACAGCTGGTATACCCCATGTTTATTGCCTTATAGGTTGTAAAAATGCTGCAGTCAACGCCGCAATAGGTTAAGGACGGTCCCATGAAGATCAGATTGACTCTTTGACAATATTTCCAGAAGAGATGCATTTTAAAGGACAGAATGTCCTATGCGGATGCAAGATCGGGCGTGTCATAAAGGCCTAGACTGTCAAGCGCCAGATTGAAGGAGTTTGCAGGTTGCCTGCCTACCCAGCAATAGGGCTGTTCAAGTTCTATCCCGGAGAGAAGGGCCATTGATTGGCCGGCCCCCAGATTAACCAGGTGAATGGCATGCGCTTGATCAGAACTGTTCCTGACGCAGGCGACGGCAAAGTTCAAAGTATTGGTCCATGATGGATTATCCCACGACGCTTCGCCGGCCGGACAATGCATGAAATTCACGATTGTATCCGCAGGCGTTGCCTCGAAAATGTATTGATGGATCCCATAGGGGGTCCCGGTCACCGTGCTAACGCCGGAATAGCCGAAATCAAGAAACAGGCAGCGAACCTGGCCTCCCGTATCGGGAGACATCGAAACATTACAGACCTGGGACGATCCTTCGGCATTTTTCCCGTTATTCGGAGAGAGAAAAAGCTGCTGATTCTGACTTGTCAGTAAATTTCTCATGATAAGCTCGGTGTAGCCGGTCACGATGCAGTTACCATTGACCGAAACTCCATCATGGAAACTGCCGGAAGCGACAAGCACCTGAGGAGTTCCGACCGGTTTCCCCGCGCTCACTTTCTGAACCAGCGTTCTTGTCGCACTCCATAGGGAGCTGCCGTCGTCAATCGCGGAATTGGTATAGACGATACAGGTATCGCCCGTTGCAGGATTCAACCACCAGCGGGGCATATATGCCGAGTCGGCAGCCAAGAGTATTTTCGGGCTACTCAGGGAATCAAGCGAACGAATGGTTATCGAGCTTGGACCCGATAGACCAACATCCCTGCTGCAGTAGGCCGCGTAGTTTCCATCCGGAGAAATGACAGGGAAGTAAACATTAGTATCATCACTGTACTCGGTAACATAAGCAATAGTTTTACTGAAGTCGACAAGACAAAGGTGCCGAAATGATCCCGTAACATTAACAAAAACAATTTTTGCGGTAACCGTTCCCAGGAACGACAATAGTGTATCGGTTGAAGCGACGATGGTTACCGGATTCGGGGTAAGACTCTGCAGCGGGACGCCTATATACTGCCCGTTCGGTATGGGCCCCCGCGCGCACCGAAACCCGACATAATCGCATGAAGCCGACAATGTTGTGGAATATGTCGCAGATCGAATCGATGGCCGCAAGTACATCATATCGTAGTCATAGGCTCCGCCTTTTATGACCTTTTCATACGCATTGTCAGGTTGCAGACCTCCAAGGGAATTGGTAATGGGGATTCCGTTATATGCCTGCTTCCAATCATTGGTCCACTCAAAGACATTCCCGGCCAGATCGTAGAATCCGAGCGCATTAGGCTGTTTGGACGCAACGGGGTGCAACACACCGAGGGAGTTGGAGGCATACCAGGCATCCTCCTGAGCTAAAATGCTGTCGGCCGGGACACTGAAAGGATTCGCCGAAGTGCCGCCGCGGGCGGCGAACTCCCATTCCGATTCGGTCGGCAGACGATACCCGTCGTGGGTGACATTGCACAGCAGGCCGGTCAATGCATAAACGCTGCCGTTTGCCTGTGCTTGTACGCCCGAATAGCTGTACACGGTGTCCAGTTTTTCCGCACGGCTCCGCGCGTTGCAGAAAAGTACGGCATCAAACTACGATACAAAACAGACCGGATAGTTATTTCCCACCCCATACTGCGAATCGACCGGCACCGGCGATTTTCCCGTCAAATCGAAATAATGCTGCCTGGTAACGTCGGTTGAATCCAGCCAATAGTCGTAGGTGAAGGTGGTCACCATTCCCGGTTTCTCGTCAAGGGTCGCGGCGGTATCGTTCCATCCCTGATGGAATGATTTGCCTGCACTTAACACTTCTATCATCCCGGGATGGGGAAGGTTATTAATTAATCGGCATAAACCACTGCCTTTGGCAGTGGTACCATAAAAAGGCTGTGCCGTAAGAGCAAGTGGTAATAGAAAGGCGAAGCCGTCATAGCAGTAATTATAATAATGGGACTCTCCTGGAAGGTATGCAAGGAAGGGAGAATCCCATGAAAAGCGCCTTTAAAAAACTATCTCATACCATTTATGAATGCAAGTTTCATATAGTGTGTTGTCCTAAGTATCGGCATCGGATATTGAAGGGAGAAATCGCGGAATATGCGAGGCGAGAAGTCCATAGCCTGATAAAGCAAAAAGACTTGGTTGAGGTGCTTGAGCTGAATATCCAGGCGGATCATGTTCATATGGTACTTTCGATACCCCCAAAATATTCGGTATCGAATCTGATGGGATTTTTAAAAGGGCGATTAGCGCTGAGTCTATTCCGAAGATACGAGAGAATAGGGAAGAGATATTGGGGCAGGCATTTGTGGTCACGAGGCTTTTGCGTAAGCACCATCGGATTGGACGAAGAGAAAATCCGGAAATATGTGCAATGGCAGGAAAAGCAAGAGAAAGAAGCAGAGCAACTAGGCTTGCAGTTCGAGGATGAGCAGGATTAATCATTAACCAGCATGCCTTCCAGGTATAAAAATATCAAGCCACCGCTTCAAGCGGTGGTAGTTGACTTGGGGTGCGGTGGATTTCGGCCTGCAGGAAAGAATAAAGGAAAGAATAAATAAAAAGAGAAGAGAAATGGCCGATTCAAGTCTGGCGACCGTAAGCATATGCTCTCCCTCTCAAAAATAAAGGAAACTACCCTCAAAGCGATTACCGTATGCAATCGTTAATTTTATTCGACAGGTTTTTTCAGTTCAGCAAGCTACTATATCAATTACCGAAATCAATTTTATAACGGGTACAAGGTGTCGGTATCCTCTTTTACCCGTTTATAATATATATGTTTAGCTGGGAGGAGAGGTTAAGGGAGAGTACGGATTTAATGCGGAAAAGCAATACGGCATAGACAATTTCACGGCCCCTACCGTTTTCAATAAGCATATAGTGCGCGACATCACGAACGATCCCGCCCCGCGCGCGATCGCGATAGAATGCGGCATATTTAATTCATAGAATAGAAAGGCATAATTTATACACCTCACCTCGCCATAGACGAGACATACCGCAGATTTTAGAACATTTTCGGGTTAACCGCTGTTTTCCTTCGCGTTTTCTCTTTCTTCTATTTTAGAATACTTCATCAAAATGTGGTCGTTGCCCGGACTCCTCGCTTCCGTTAGTTTTTATTGGCCATAGGAGTTATTTTATTTTGTTCTTTCCCCTCCGTCCACCCATGCCAGTCGGGTTTCTTGACCTGCTCAAGAAGGGTATCATTGACAACCCAATCTTTTTTTGTATCATCCCAGATGGTGACGAGTTTTTCAGGCCATTCGCCCTTTATCTGGATCAGAATTTTCGGGTCAAGTTTTGCCTTGTAAAATGATTTGACTTTGTCGATTTCGGCTCCCCCGAGGTCGGCTCCCGCAAGGTTGGCTCCCACAAGAAGGGCTCCCCAGAGGGTGTCTTCTCGAAGGTCGGCTCCCGCAAGGTTGGCTCCACGAAGGTCGACTTCCAAAAGATCGGCTCCATGTAAGTTGGCTCCATGCAGGTCGGCTCCCGCAAGGTTGGCTCCCTCAAGGGTGTCTCCCGCTAGGTTGGCTCCCGCTAGGTTGGCTCCACGAAGGTCAGCTTCCAAAAGGTTCGCTCCACGAAGGTCAGCTTCCAAAAGGTTGGTTCCCTCAAGATCAGATTCCCCAAGGTCGGCTCCACGAAGGTCGGCCCCACGAAGATCGGCTTTCTCAAGGTGGGCTCCCCAGAGGGTATCTCCGCGAAGGTCGGCTCTCTCAAGGTTGGCTTCCACAAGGTAGGCTTCCATAAGGTTGGCTCCCTTCAGGTTGTCTCCCGCAAGGTTGGCTCCCTCAAGGTTGTCTCTCCGCAGGTCGGCCCCACGAAGGTCGGCTCTCCGAAGGTCAGCGCGCACAAGAAGCGCTCCCTGAAGGGTGTCTCCCGCAAGGTTGGCTCCACGAAGGTCGGTTTCCAAAAGGTCGGCTCCATGAAGGTCGGTTCCACGAAGATCGGCTCCACGAAGATCGGCTGTCTCAAGGTGGGCTCCCCAGAGGGTGTCTCCGCGAAGGTCGGCTCTCTCAAGGTTGGCTCCACGAAGGTCGACTTCCAGAAGGTGGGCTCCACGAAGGTAAGCGCCCTCAAAGTTGGCTCTCCGAAGGTCGGCTCCACGAAGGTCGGCTCTCTCAAGGTGAGCTCCCCAGAGGGTGTCTCCACGAAGGTCGGCTCTCTCAAGGTTAGGTTCAATGCTGGCGTTTACTTTTCTCCATTTATTCCAATTTTCTACTCCGGCTTTCAGTATGTGGATATGATTTCGTTGAGTACATCCCATATTTATCGCAAGCAACAACGGAACAACCATTACACTTTTAACGTTGACCATAATAACCTCCCGGTGTTCGTGTGAGGGTTTATTGTCAAAGAAGTCATTTCTCTTGCTCTGTTCTTTTGGCCGCTCTTGACAATAGAGTAACCGGTATCCATCGCAAGCAACAACAGAACGGCAATGACGCTTTTGAAGCTGATCATAATGATTTCCATATGTTTCTATTAGTCTTTGAGGCCATAGGCGTTTAATCTTCAGAATGGGCGAAACGAAAAGGTAAATCCGATAATGCGATCTTTTCCTCCCTCAAAATAAATTCCTTCAGGCATTAGGGTAAAGCCCGCATTCCGATCCCCCGTGTTCTTGTGGGTCGGGCCGCTGCCGTTTCCGGCTCCTGAGCGCCGTTAATCGCCATCTTCGATGATAGTTGGCAATAACACGAGCACGAGTATCTATCGCGGTTTCTTAAGTTTTTTTCGGCAAAGGTCGTACGGCTTTTAGCGGTACGCCATTTGGGGCCCGAACCAAGGACTTACTGAAACTGATGGCAAGGAAAAGAAATCTCGACAGCGCCAACGCCCTTAGCGTTTTTCAATAGGCAGGTAGTGTGCGGCATTGACCACGCTCTTGTACGCCGGGCGGATGATTCTGCCGCCGGACACGATTTCCTCGATCCGGTGCGCCGACCAGCCCGCGATCCGGGAGATCGCAAAGATCGGCGTGTACAACTCGCGCGGGATATTGAGCATGCTGTAGATAAAGCCGGAGTAAAAATCGACGTTCGTCGCGATCGGTTTCGTCTGCTGCTTGACTTCGGAGATTACGCGCGGCGCGCACTGCTCCACGGCCCGGTAAAGCTTGTACTCATCGATCCGGGATTTTTCGCAGGCGAGCTCCTCTGCTTTTTCGCGCAGGATCACGGCGCGCGGGTCCGAGAGGGTGTAGACCGCATGGCCCATGCCGTAGATAAGCCCGGACCGGTCGAACGCCTCCTTGCGGAGTATCTTCGTCAGATACGCGGAGATCTCCTCCTCGTCCTGCCAGTCCTTGACATTTTCCTTGATATCCTCGAACATCTTCGCCACCTTGATGTTCGCCCCGCCATGCTTGGTGCCCTTGAGCGAGCCGACCGCGGCAGCCACGGCGGAATAGGTGTCGGTATCCGAGGAGGTCACGACGTGGATCGAGAACGCGGAGTTGTTCCCGCCGCCATGCTCGGCATGGAGCACGAGCGCAAGGTCAAGAATTTCCGCTTCGAGCGGCGTGTACGAAGAGTCGGGCCGCACCATATACAGAAAATTCTCTGCGGTGCTCAAACCCGCCTGCGGCTTATGCAGATAGAGGCTCTTGTTGTCGTAGTAGTGCCGCTTCGCCTGGTAGCCGTAGGCAACCATGGTCGGGAAGCGCGCGATGAGTTCGATGCACTGGCGCAACACATTGCGGATGCCGGTATTGTCCGGGTTGACATCGTACGAGTACGAGGCAAGGATAGCCCTCGCCAGCTTGTTCATGATATCCGGACTCGGCGCCTTGAGAATCATGTTCTCGGTAAACCCTTCGGGCAGGTCGCGGCAGGTATCAAGCATGTCGTTGAAATGGCCGAGCTGGACCCGCGAGGGAAGCTGGCCGAACAGAAGCAGGTAGACCACCTCATGGAAACCGTGCCGTTTTTCGGCCTGGAATCCCCGCACGATCTCTTCGATATCGATTCCGCGATACCGCAGCCGGCCCTCGACCGACACCTTTTCATTCTCATCCACGATGTAACCATGAACGTCGCCGATGTTGGTCAGGCCGACCAGCACGCCGGTGCCGTCGGCATTCCGCAATCCACGTTTGACATTGAACTTATGATAGAGCTCCGTTTCGATGGTGTCCGACGCGATGGATATGCTGGTCAGGTTATCAAGATACTGACGTTCAAATTCGGAAACCTGTCTCCGGTCGAAATTCATTAACGCCTCTTCTCCCGCCACGCCCGTTCAAGCGCCGAGTCTCAAAGCCGTGGCGCACGGTAAAACGACACGCGGCCTTATGCGCCCAAGAAAATAGCCTATCGTTGAAAAAATACATGGTATCATGATGCAGGGCCTATCAAGTATTGAATCGTCCGGCTGCGTTTGCTATTTTTCAAAAGGGAGTGCGGTTCCGCGCGGTCCGCGACGACGCGGCGGGTGCAAAAAATCTTGCCCGGCAAAGCGGGAAGGGTTTTATGTTCACTACGATTGTTTCGCTCGATGAGGCGGTTAAGAATGGCTCCCTGCCCGCCCTTTCAACCTTTCCCTGCCCGTTCCATGAACAAAGTTCCGGAAGCGGCGTCATACGAATCGTATTTCCGGAATTCACCTGCGTCTGCCCGCGCACCGGCTACCCCGATTTCGCGAGCATCACCGTCTGCTACCTTCCCGGCGGCGTCTGCATGGAACTCAAATCCTGGAAGCTCTACCTTAATTCTTTCAGGATGGTAGGCGCCTTTCACGAAGCGGTGACCGCCTTTCTGTTTGAAACGCTTGACAAACTGCTTGCCCCGCGATGGCTCGTCGTTATCGGCGATTTTTTCCCCCGCGGCAATGTCGATACCACGATCGTTTTTGAAACGAAGACCGCAAGGCCCGGCGGCGCGGACCTGTTGATCGGGCGGTTGCCGCCGCGATGCCGCGACTTCAGCGGATAACGTAGAAAGAAAGCCTCGGATGCCCCGTTTTTCTCAAAGCGCTCAGGGAATGCGTTCATCGGAAATCAGACGGCTCATGGCGCTTGCCGCCGATCCGTCGATCATCTCTTTTTCAGGCGGAATGCCCGCGGCAAGCCTCCTGCCCACGGCGGTCATCGATGACATTTACGACGCGCTCTCTCTGGAAGCGAAACAGGCGGCATTGCAGTACGGCCCCACGGCGGGTTATCCTCCGCTGCTCGCCTCACTCACGGAGTATCTGCGATCAAAGGGATTGCCCTTCGATGGCCAGAGCCTCATCATCACGACCGGCGCTCAGCAGGCGATCAATCTCCTCAGTAAAGTCATGCTCGATCCCGGCGACATGGTCGTGACCGAAAATCCGAGCTTCATTGGCGCGCTGGCGGCGTTTCTCTCCTACGGTGCCTCCATGGGGGCCGCGCCGCTCGACGATGGAGGGATCGTCATCGCCGACCTGAAAAGGGTCCTCGACGCTAAAGGGGCGCGGGTGAAAATGGTCTACCTCAATCCGTCGTTCCAGAATCCCGCCGGAATCATTTACCGTGAGGAACGCAGGCGCGAGGTCCTGGAGGTCCTGGCAGGCCGCGATCTCTGCCTTCTGGAAGACGATCCCTACGGCGAACTCTATTTCGACGAACGCGACAGGCCGCTGACCATCCCCCTGAAAACCCTGGCAGGCGCGAAGGCGCCCGTCTGCTATGCGGGATCCTTCGCTAAAATCTTCGGTCCCGGCCTCCGGCTCGGCTGGCTTCTCGGACCGCGCGAGATCGTGGAAAAGTGCGAGCTGGCAAAACAGTCGATGGACGCATGTTCCTCAACCTTTACGCAGGTCCTGGCGCACGAATACCTCCGGAGCGGCAGGCTCCCGCGCTACCTTTCGACGGTCCGGGCGGCCTATGCCCGCCGGGCGACGATCATGCTCGATGCCCTCAAGGCCGAGATGCCGTCACCGGTAACCTGGACCACCCCCAAAGGCGGCTTCTACGTCTGGGTGACCATGCCGGAGTCAATTGATGCCTCGCAGGTTTTCGTCAAAGCGATAAAGGACGGCGCCGCGTTCGTGATCGGGAGCGCCTTCGATCCGTACGGCGAGCGGAACAATTGCTTCCGGATGGCATTTTCTCATACGCCGGAAGAGAAAATCACCGAGGGCGTCCGAATTATCGCTTCCGCCGTGCGGTCGTTTCAGTGAGCCTGAAGTCGTCCGGCGGTTTGGCAATAAGCCGGTTTTGAAGTATTTTGTAGTATATTTTATAAGTTTTTCCATCTTTAACGGCAGGTAGTCAACCATTACGGCATGAGGAGTTTCCTATGCGCCAGAAGGTTCGTTCTGTCGGCAAACGCGGTGAACGAGAGCGCGTCGGTTCCCGCCTCTCCCTGCGATTGATTGTATGCGCCATTCTCGGCGCCGGTTGCGCGTTCACGTTGTTCGCGAGAAACGCCCGCAACGAACTCTCCCTCGACTCCATCGACGCCCGCATTGCGGTCATGCAACAGCGGGTCGATTCATTGACAACGGCAGTGAAAACATTGCGCGATGACAGCGCAAACGCGGTTGCCGCTCCGGCTTCCGAGGTTTCGCCGGACGCGAAACAGCTCGCCGAGATCGATACGGAGCTTGCAAAAAGTAAGAACGACGCCGTTGATCTGAAAACCAGCTACGACAAGGCGCGCCAGGACAGTATGACGCTTGCCGCGCAATTCCATGACCAGCTTTCGGCCCTGCGTAAAACCGGCGATAGTCTTGACAAAGTGATCAAAGCCGTGCGCGAGGCCGCGTCGCACGCCGGGCGCCTCGCCCCGAGGGATTCTGCCGCCGATGAACGCGCCGTCGCCAGGTTGCAAAGCGAAACGGCGCGCGACGATTCGCTGCTTCATGCCCGCGAGAGCGGGCTTGCCGCGATAACCGCCGATATCGATAAACTCCGCCAGGATTCGATAGCGGCGGAAAAACAGCGGACCGACGATCGCGACCGGTTCAGCGGCCAGCTGCACGCCCTCGACAGCCAGATCATGGTTTCCGATTCGGATGTAAACAAGGCCCTTGCCCAGCATGCTGCCGCAAAGGCGGAAAATGACCGTAAGATAGCTCATATCCAGGATATCATCAAGCAGATGGAGAGCCAGAAGCAGCAGCACACGGACCGCATAGCCGCCGTGAACAAGGAGATCGGCGCTCTCGGCGCAGAGCGGACTCATCTGACAAAATCCACCGGCGAAGAGCAGAACCGGTATGCCGCGCTTCACGCGCCCTACGCGGCAGCCCTTGCCAAAGCGGAGACAAACCTGCAGAATCTTTCGGAGGATCAGCCTCTCCTCGATGCCTTGAGAATAAAACTCAACCTCGACCACGACATATCGATCGCACGCGAGCTTCTGGACAAGGCGATTCAGGTGCAGACCAGGAAAAAAAGCAGCCAGCGCCTCGTCGATTCGCGCGAGGCAAAGCTCGACACCCTGCTCGCCCAGCGTGATTCCATCGTCGGCGCGAACCCGGGTATCAAGCAGCGGGAGGCGGCGTTTGCCGCGTCCGTACCCGACGGCGGGGATATCCTGCCGCTCGTCGACAGCGCCTTTACGGCGGTCAACGCGTCGCTCGCGACGGCGACGGCGAATCGCGACGCCGCCCGCAAAAACCTGGAGCAGTTCGAGCAGACGAATCCGTCGACCAAGAATCCCTCATCGAATCGCGTGGCGGTCATCGACAGCATAACGACCGTGAAGAAAAACGAGGGGATCAAGTTGACCGATTTGAACGATTCTTTGAATATCCAGATCGAAGCGTCGCAGAAAACGCTGAACGAACTCACCGCCGCGGCGCAGGCGGAGGAAGCCTCGGCGAACAACCTCATGCGTACGAAAAACGACGCGAAAGCGACGATCGCCAAGAACCGGACCAAATTGCTTCACGACAAGGTTACCGCAGATTTAACCGATGCGACGCCGATCCTCGTCATAAAAACCCGCTACAACGCCCTGGCGAGGCAAAAAATCGAGGCGCAGGCGGATATTGATAAAATGAGCTCGTTGCTCGCGAAGGCCAGGCAGGATCTTACCTCGCTACAGGAAAAAATCAAGCAGGCGGCAGCCAGCTTCGTCGCGGATAAGATAAGGGCCGACAGCCTTGCCTCGGCGCAACAGAAACAGCTGGCCGATCTGACGGACGAACAGGCGAAAAACGCGCAGGCCATCGCCTCCCTGCAGGCGCAACAGGACCAGCAGATCAAGGCCGTCGCCGATCCCATTGCCCAATACGCCGCGGCAATCGCCGAAAACAACAAAACCACCGCATCCCTTCTGGCAAGCAAGGGGTCGATCAGAAACGCCTCCCTCTCCGGAAAGCAATCGGCGCAGGACAGGGTCCGGAAGATCGCCATTGAACTATATGCCACGAATAAGCTCATCGACAACGCGCAGAGGAGGATCGCCTCCCTCAAGATACAGCGGGAATACGCGGTAGCGCAGGAGGGGAAAAAGACGGCCGAGGCGGAACAGAAAGCGGCGGCAGCCGAGCAGAAGGCAGCAGCAGCGGAGCAGAAAGCAGCGGCGGCAGAGCAAAAGGCGGCAGAGCAAAAGGCAGCAGCCGAGCAGAAGGCGGCCGGGCAGAAGGCGGCGGCGGAGCAGAAGGCGAAGGATCATGACCAGGCCATGAAGGTGTTCAACGACATCTTCGCGCTCCTTTCCCAGCAAAAAAACGACGATGCGAAAAAACTCTACAAGGAGAATTATCAGTTCCTGAAAAGAAATCTGGATAGCGACAACTTCAAGGCGATCAAGGCCACGATAGATCGCATGTGACGGTAGACGAATACGCTTAATCAAGTAGAGAGCGTACCATTGAAAAGGCCTCGAGACCCCTTATTTTAGGGAATTATATACTTAACTACCTTTGGGTAATAATGGCGGAATAAATATGTTAAAACCCAGTAGTGTCCGGTTAAAATGTTTTACATAAAAGACAACTGGATTGGTTTTATTCGGTTTTCTATTAGCTGGTCCCAATTGATCCGTAAGTATTCGAGCAGGCTTGTCGTTTCCAATAGGACT